>CEUV01099978.1_pt1 | contig 43258 bp, 29 predicted proteins | sample 356401 | NCBI WGS metagenome assembly CEUV01 (sample SAMEA2622710, study PRJEB7988) | marine metagenome | isolation source: saline water (ENVO:00002010), including
GTCAACACATACCGAGTTCCAGACGACCAAGGCTATGACGATGGTGCGGGTAATCACACGGTGAATCTCTCGAGTGGTTCAATCTTCACCGATACGGGATTGCTCCCGGCTGCTCCAGATACGCACACCGTTTCTTCTGCATTGAACACAAACTACGGCGGTAGTACAACGCTCAAGCTAGGTGCGAGTTCATCCGGCGACCATGAGATTTTCATCGAATTCGATCTCTCGCAGATGCCATGGCCAAGTGCAATGACACCGACTTCGACCATGCTCCGATTGCATCGAACCCAAGTCGCTGGTGTCTCTCCGCTGACCGTGAGTGCTCACGCTTGTTCGAGCTTTACAGAATCGAGTGTCACCGCACTCCAACCACCTGCATGCAGTGCTACTGAAATCACACGTTCGACACTTTCTGTTACGCCTCCATCTGGATGGCTTGAATGGGACATCACCTCGCTTGCACAATCGAACATTGCAAATGGCAATCTCACAATGACCATCCAACTCAAGGCCGCAGGTTCGGGAAGCAGCCTCCACACGTTTGCCTCTGGTGAATACGCAACGGAGTCCTTGCGCCCAACACTACGGATCGACTATGTCGACAATGTTGCTGGTGTTGTACCTCCTGCACAGCCTGTACTTCTCTCGCCTCTTGATGGTGCTGTGCTCTACGATACCACGAACGATCTCCTCGATACTTTGGACAAGCCAGTTCTAACGTGGAACACCGTTCCGGGAGCGACAGGTTATATCGTTACAATACGAAACGAAACGGGACAATACACGTTCAAGTCAGCAACATCCAGCCAAATCACCGGTACAAGTTTCACATTTGCGAACGATGTTGATTCAGGTTCTACTTTCGAGTGGTGGGTTCAAGCGGTAAATGGTTCGATTCCAGGTCCATCTTCACCTCGTTGGGTTGTCGGAGTCGGTGATCCTCAAACGACGTACGACAACGGCCACATCTGGTTGTATCAATTCCAAACTGGTAATGAAATTGAAGAACTTGCGCACACCAATGTCCAAGACGTGTCCATCTTCAGTGGCTTGAGCGATACCAATCTCGATGGAAATGGCAATGTGATCGGTGTCAATGCTGCACAAGACGAGTACCGCTTGCTTGTCGATGTTGATTTCGGGCAAATCCCATTCAACCCAAGCATGAACGTTCATGACGTGACATACAGCATGTATCTCGAGGACTTGAACTTTGGTGGTGGTGCTACAGGAATGACTCTTAGTGTTCATCGAGTTCTCACCACTGGTTGGTCCGAGACGACTGCAACATGGAACGGAACAGGTAGCGCTAGTTGGGGTGCTCAAGGAATGCTAGCAGGAGTTGATTATGATGCAACACCACTCGATTCGGTTTTCATCAGCAATTCTCAAACGACGGATACATGGATACTCTTCAACCTCGGGCACAGAATGCTCTACATCGATGGCACTCACAGTTGGGTCATTGTTGGTACACCGACACAGGGTTGGATGGAGCTGGACTTTAGCGATAACAGTGATGAAACACTTTCCAATCGTCCATCGTTGGTAATGAATTACACCGATATTGATTCCATCATTATTTCACCGACGGCGACATCAACGGATGCTGATTCAACCGTTCAGTTTAGTGCTTCGGCATTTGACTACAATTCCTTGGCAGCGAGTGTGCCTGTTGTTTGGTCGACAAGCAGCGGTAGCATCGACTCGACCGGATTGTTTACGCCATCATCGGTTGGCACCCACACGGTCACCGCTTGTTTCGGTGTCGTCTGTGAGGACGAGACAGTGACCGTCACACCCGGTGCTCCAATCGACTTGATTGTTACACCGCTGACTGCCACAATCACTGCGGATGAAACGCTTGAATTGACAGCAGACGTTGTGGATCAACACGGCAATGCTGTACCAGGTCAGAGCATTACGTTCACGCCAAGCAACGGTACCATGGGCGGTACATTCGGCGATATCTTCCAGCCATACGCTGTTGGTGGACAAACCGTTACCGTCACATGGCAAACAACCTCTGTTGTGGTTAACATCCTTGTAGAGCTGGGCGCACCAACAACCCTCGAACTCACAGGATGTGTAGGAGTTGTACCTGCTGGTACTGAATGTGAAATCACAACAACGCTTTACGACCAATTCGGGAATGTCATTCCGCTCACAGAGGCAGGTGCACTTTCCTATTCCGTCAACGATGGATTCTACAGTGAAGCAACGAGCATGTATTTCGCTGACACCGTTGGTACCTGGCAACTTTCTGTTACATCTGCAATCGGCCTGACGAACTCAATTACCATCCAGACTGGACACGGTCAGATGGCATCTTTGGAAATCGTTCCATCCGCATGGGACATCACTGCTGATGAGCTCGTCTTCCTCAATACCACGAGAATCGATGTTCAGGGCAACCGATTACCTGTCGCCCTACCGCTGGCAAATTGGACTTCAATCGATGATGGCGCGTTGAACATCACGCTCGACCATCCAGTCCAGTGGATTCCGAACGGCCTCGGTGCTCGCATTATCTCTGCACAATATGAGACAACCCTCGCATCGATAACCATCAACGTTTCGAAGGGTGTCATGGACAATATGGTCCTCATCGTTGATTCAAACGATGCAAACGACCAGACGTTCGGCATAACAGCCGATGAAACTCTTCTTGTTAAGGCCAAGGCAAGCGATGCGAAAGGCAACCGCTGGACCATTGACGTTAACTGGACCGTTGCTCATCCAGATTGGAGCGAGCAATCCGTACTTTGGCCGGATACGGGTACACCATCGGATGAGACTGAATTTATGCCGGTCCTAGCCTCGTCTACCGCCTATGTCGTTCGAGCAGAATACACGTACAACGGTCAACTGTTCAGCGAGATTGTGAATGTGGAGGTTTCGGAAGGTATCATCCAAGTCTTCACAATGACCACAACTGCTTCAAACGGGGATACAGGAACAGTCTACAACATCAGTGCTGATCACTCAATTGACTTCTCTGTCGCTCTCAGTGATGGTGATTTGAACCCACTCAGTGTTGATGTTCTAACGTGGCTATTCGAGGATACAGATTCCGGAACAGTCACCGACATCACATCGGACTTTGTCGCTGATGGCTATCAGTGGGAAGCAACAACGGTCGGCAACTACCGATTGCTTGCTTACGTTGAGAACGCAGATGGATTCAACTACACTCGTTCTGTTGATATTTCTGTGTACCACGGTATTGCTGTATCACTCGAACATGAACTCAATACGTTCGATGAAGATGCAGGAGAAAAGATCGATATCACCATTACCGGTATGGACAGCGATGGAAACACCTTCCCGCAGGATGTTGAATGGGTTGAGGATGGTTCCTTGTCGGATCGTGTGGTTCCAAGGGTTGGCCCAGGTTCCTACACCTACGAAGCGTCTGCTGCAGGTAACCACGTTATGGTCTATTCTACACCAACTACTTCTAACACATTCAACTTGACGATTTCACCTCAGATGATTGTTGATAACATCGAAGTTGAATTGTCCGCTCTCACGGTCGAGCAAGAGGCCTCTATTGAGGTAAATGTACAAGCATTTGATAAATATGGAAACCAAATTCCAGTTCCGAGCAGTACTCGTGTCGATTCGACTGGACGTGGAACCGTCGAGAGTACTGGCCAAGGTACATGGAGAGTGACAACCTTGGACAGTGGTCCTCAAACTATTACGGTGTCAGCTGGTCAAGTTAGTGAGGACTACGAGATTGAAGTTACAGGTACACTTGGTGGTTTCTTTGCAGCAGGAGGAACATTGTACTACATTGGAGCAGTCCTGGTTGGACTCATTGTTGTCGTCGTTCTTGTCTTACTCGTCATGGCATTACGCTCAGGTCGCGATGATGATTGGGACGATGATTACGACGAGGATGAAGAAGAGGATGAGCCACGTTCGGCTCGTGGTCCATCAGGGCCGGCTCCTGGTCCAAGCGGGCCAGCTCCGGATACAGGACCATCAGGACCCCCTCCTCAGGAAGAGGAAAAGAAAGAGGAAGAGGAAGAAATGGAAGATACCAGTTGGATGGTTGACTATCGAACCGATGATGATGGTACTGAGTGGGCTCAAAGCGAGGATGAAACATGGTACTATCGAGAACCTGGACAGAGTGATTGGGTCCAGTGGCAGGATTAGGTGATGACATGAATCAGCAAAGGACTGCACTGTTTTTGTGTAGCCTCATGCTTGTTTCTGTTGTCGCTACCCTTCCCGCTGTAGCGGCAGGGCCACCTGCGCAGGTTGTGATTTCAACACCATCAACTGTGATTTCATCCGATGGTGTCCTGCAAATGGAAGCGACGCTCTATGACGCACTCAACAACGTTGTTGATGGTGAAATTACATGGTTTGCAACAAACGGAACCATCGAGGATAGCGGTTTGTTTTTCCCGTGGTCAGCAGGTCAAGTGACCATCCGGGCTGAGCATGCAGGGTTCAATGATACCGTTGTCGTAACTGTTCAAGCAGGCTTTGGTCAATCCATTGAGATCAATACGTCTGCTCAGCCACGAGCGAAATTCCCGTTCACACTGCAAGCGAATCTCATCGATTCGCATGACAACCCCCGTCCGGGACGCGATGTTGTTTGGACCGTTGACGGGCTCTATGTTGGCCAAGGAGAACCGTCTTGGACGCCTCCAGCGCTTGGCTTGTACGATGTTGTTGCACGATACGATCAGTTGGAGCAGAGCTTAACGATGGAAGCGATTGCTGGTGATCCGTATGAGTTCTCGTTCCCATCTGAGTTGGTGTTACGAAGTGGCGAAGGAATGCAAATCTATCCTGATTTGCTCGATTCGTTTGGTCAAAAAATGAACAACACGCTCGCTGGAAACAAGGTTTGGACGGTCGAGAATGGAACAATTACACCGGTTGGCTATTACTATGCTTCAGCTCCTGGTATCTGGAATCTCTCCGTACGTGCTGGCTCAGTGTGGGGCAACAGCACCATTCGAGTGGTTCCTGCTGATGCCTCAATCGTTGAGATACAGATTACACCTGAAGCAGAAACCTACGTTTCTGGAGAAGTCTATCGCCTCGATGCTGTTCGTACAGACTCACAAGGCTACTCTTCTCCAGTTCCCATTCCCATTGGAAACTGGACAGTAGGCAATGGTATACTCTCTCAAGTTGGTGATGAAGTGCACTGGACGCCCGGTCAAGCGGGTCAATTCACCTTGCATGTCGTTGACTCGGATGTTCCAGCGAGCATAAACGTCGGCGTCATGCATGGCTCAGCAGACGCGACTCGCCTCGTTCCCAGCCAATCCAGTGTTTCAGCTGGAACGCAACTCGCCTTGGTGCACGAAGCCATCGATTCCTTCGGAAATGTTTGGCAAGTCGACGCCAACATCTCACAAACAGAGGGGTCATTTGCAAGTGTCGATATCTTCTCGTCGTATGTTTCACTCATGCCAAAGGAAATGGAAACCATTGGCTTCAAAGCTGATTACGTCGACCCAAACTCAGGTGTAACTTTCCAATCCGTTTGGTCGAACGACGTTGAACCAGGTCGTCTTGCTTTCATTGAATTGCCAGAGTCTGGTACAGAAGTTGCAGCAGATACCTTCCTCGATTTTAATCCACAATTCACCGATGCTTATGGAAACAGCATCGCTTATGTTGCCGTCAATTGGACGATTTCCGGTGCGGATCGGACTCTTGAAATTCGGATGGCTGATGGAAAGTGGTATCCAAACCAAGTAGGCGAACACGAAGTACGTGCGAATGCTGATGGCGTTTTTGCATCGGTTCGAATCAATGTGATTCCGGGAACTGGCACCTCCTTGCTGACAGACAATGATGATGGATTGAGCATCCAAGCGGGCGTTCCATTCGATTTGTTTGTCGAACTCGTTGATGTTCATGGGAACACAGCTCCTGCTGAAAACGTGGCACTAATGGGCGGTGAGTTTGTTTCTTTGGAGGCTTCTTCCAGTGGACGTGGTTTCTGGCAGCTTACGGGACTGACGAGTGGAACCTACCAACTTGAACTTTCAGAAGGAGAGGCAGAGCATTCCATTCCACTCACCATCGTTCCGGGACAAGCAGTTCGAGTCATCACAGGTATGAGCAACGAAACGAGAAGCCAAGGTGAAGTCACACTGATTACCGTATGGGCTGAAGATTCCCAAGGAAATCGTGTTGAAGTCAACCCAGATCAGACCTCGTTATCCTGCACGTCTGGAAAAGCAACACACATCAAATCGGATACGTGGGAAATTGAACTTGAAGAAGCAGGCTCTGATCGATCGTGCACAGTCACTTGGAATGGCCTGATTTCACAACAGTTCTACGATGTTGAATCCGTTCTCCTTGGTGGTACACTCGGTTCAACCAACATGGCCGTTTCAATCATCATCGCCTTGTTGTTGCTCATTTTCGTTGTTCTTGTCGTTCTTATTCGCAGAGGGAACGCAAGAGGCGAAGAGTGGGATGAGGAAGAATTCTACGAAGTTTCTGAGGAAGATGAAGAACGTCTGGTTGTGGATGCAAGCGAATCTGATGAGTTGGATGTGTATGCTCCAGATACGACAGTTACGGTTGAATCATCCAATCCAGAGCCTACGCTCGACGATGCATTACGCCAAGAACTAGCGACAAAGGCTGGCCAAGTTGGTGTTATGCAAGCCGCTCCAGGCACACATCAGGGCGAAACAGGGTGGTACGTTGATGCAAGCACAGAATTGCAATACTGGAATGTTGGTCCTGATGGATCTTGGACTCGCGTTCAATGACGGTCAGTGGTCGTATGGGTGTTGAAGAGCATCGAAATTGGAACAATGTTGATTATTCCAAATTGATGAATGGACGGGCCTTTCCACCCAACTTTATGTGGGGTGTGGCTACGGCTTCGCACCAAATTGAGGGTGGAAACACGAACAATTGGACTCGATTTGAACCACGTTCGAAAAGTGGTCAAGAAAGCGGAGATGCCTGCGATCACTGGAATCGCAAGGAGCAAGATCTTGAACTCATCAAAGATTTGAATGTCACACATTACCGGTTTTCGCTGGAATGGAGTCGCATTGAACCTGAAATGGGAACTTGGAATCAAGATGCTATCGATTGGTACAGTGATCTTGTCGACCAACTATTAGAGAATGGAATCCAGCCCATGGTCACGCTCCATCACTTTACCAACCCACTCTGGTGGGAAGATATGGGGGCGTTTGAAGATGAAGCAAATATTCTCTATTGGATTCGATTTTGTTCCAAGATGTTTGAAGTGTTGAGCAATCGAGTTGTATGGTGGTGCACCATCAACGAACCAGCTGTCTATGCTTCAATGGGTTATGTTCTCGGAGAATTTCCGCCGGGTGAGCGTTCGTTCAAGAAAACTCGACAGGTTTCGCTGAACCTGATGCGAGCCCATGCTCGATGCTATCGGACGCTTAAATCGATGGAGCATGGAGGTACAAGGAAGATTGGACTTGTCAAAAACATCAATCTGTTTGATCCATATCGACGTTGGAACCCATTGCACCGCTTTCAAGCAAGACTCTTGGATGGAATGTTCAATCGATGTTGGATTGATGGGCTGAAAACCGGTCGTTTCAAGCCACCTTCTGCCTTGAAAAGCGTTTCAATTGATGGCTTGAAAGGGAGCAGTGATTTCATTGGAGTCAATTACTACACGCATTTGCTGGCGACTCCATTCATGCCGACCAAGGTTGAGATCGACCCTCTGATTCGGCCTTGGGAGGAGCGAACTGACTTCCGCTATCCCATGTATGCTGAAGGTTTGAAGCGTGCCTTTGAGATGGTTGCCCCGTTGAACATACCCATCATCGTTACCGAAAACGGAGTCGCTGATGATGATGATGACATGCGTCCCGAACACGTGCGAAGACACTTGCAAGTCACTGCAGAGGCCATTGAAAACGGTCTTGATATCCGAGGTTTCTACCATTGGAGCCTGATGGACAACTTCGAATGGGCAGAAGGATACGAGCAGTGCTTTGGACTGTATCATGTTGATTTTGAGACACAAGAACGAACGCTTCGCGAAAGCGGAAGATTGTATGCAAGCATAGCAGAATCACATCGAATGCCACAGGTTGTCATCCTTGCAGGAGGCCTTGGTACAAGGCTTGGTGACTTGACCAAAAATCAACCAAAGTCCTTGATTGAAGTTGCTGGCCAACCCATCCTCTCGCACATCCTCGACTGGGTGAAAGAACAAGGGTGCAACCGTGTTATGGTGTTGACAGGGCATCATGGCGAACAATTCGATGGATTCCTCCATCCGGGTATTGACCTGACCTTCGTCAAAGAACAGAAGCAATTAGGAACTGGAGGTGCACTGTGGAATGCTCGAGATTCTTTGGAAGACGAATTTATTCTATTGTGGGGAGACGATTATCACCCGATCCAATATGCACCCTTGGTCAATCTCCATCGAGAAGCATCCTCGAAACTGACCATGACCGTTACAACCGAACATCACGACAAAAACCTCCAGTATGCCAATGGTCGAATGATTCATTATGCCAAGGATATTGATGTTCCAAAGGAATTCAATGGATACGAAGCAGGTACTTCCATCGTCAGGAAATCTGTGGTTGAAACGTTCGGTAAAGAAGGCAAATGGTCGTGGGAAAAGACGGTCTACCCTGCGATGTCGAAGGATATCCAAGTCCACATTGACAACACCAAATTTTGGGATATGGGGACGCCTGAGCGTCTCGAACGTCTAGAAGAATTCTTCAACGAATCCAGGTCGTGATGGGACCATTGTTTCGTATTCAGATAGGACTGATTTGCTCTCAACGAGAACGAGAATCATACCACCAAATCCTCCGCCCATCATTCTGGCCCCAAGGACGCCTTCCTCTGATTGCAAGGAAGTGACAAGGGCATCAACTTCGGGCGTACTCACGCCAATCGTTTTCAGCGATTCATGCGTTTCATTGAGGAGTTTTCCCAACACTTCACTGTTGGAATTCATCGCTTCTTCAACACGTCGATTCTCAGATTCCACATGAGAACGCTTCGTTTCTTCTGTCGATGTGGTTCGATAATCTTTGGAATTCAAGGTTCGATGAATTCCTGAATCAACCAACTTGAAGGTCCATTCGAATGGTATTGACATCGTTGTTGTCGTCTTTGTCGAAAAATCGATGAGAACACATTCATTTTCAAGAGAATGCATCATCGTCATTTGATCAAGCAAGCCGCAAGGTGTTCCGAGGACCACATGCTCCAATCGTTGCGCTTCTTCACAGGCTGCTTGTTTCTCGATGCTCCTCCCGTGAACGCACAAAACGATGCTCAAGCAGAGTGCCGCCGATGATGACATCCCTTTTCCGATCGGAATCGAACTTGTTACCTCCAAATGTGCAGGAGGCCCTCCTGCTTCTTTCCACAGTGCTACGACCGTTGGTTCGCCATGGTAGCCGTCCTCAACAAATTCTGCTTCAAGCACAAGCCGATGTTGGGATGCGAATGCAAGCGAACACCCTCCTGCATAATCGGTATGCTCGCCAATGATGTTGATTCGACCGGGAATGGATGCACGGCGTTTCATGCAAGCGCATCCTCCGTTCTATCGAGGTCAAACCAGACAGGATAATGGTCGGATACGTCAGAGTCTGTCATGTCCCTATCGACACCCCAGCGTCCAAAGAATCGGTCCTCGATGTTGCTGGTGAGGACAATGCGGTCGTAGGCGCAGTGTGTGTTTTCTGAGAAGGTCGTATCTGCTGAATCAGGTACAACCCAGAGATAGTTTGGGCTTCGGATGTCAAGCTGATTGAGTTCATACGTTGAAGCATAACTGCAATCTGCATTGAAATCACCAAGAACAATGATATCCGATTCGGTTGAATTTTGTTTGTACGTTTCAACAACATTGTGCAAAGCAGCCGTTTCATTGACAGCATTGGCAGGCTTGGTATGGACGGTAATGAACGTCATATTTTCAAGAACGGTTCCATTTTGTGAGAGCAGATTGAACGATGAAATGAATGGTTCACGTTGGAATTCATCCAATTCTGCATCATTATGCAACCACGCAGAATCAAATTGGAAATGCGATGTTCGGTAGTAAAATGCATACTGCTCCTGTCCTCCTTGATCGTCTTCTTGTTGCCCAGAGCGTTCACTCAGAACCATGGCGTAGGTGTCATTGGATGCTGCATTGATGGCATCTAGGAAGTCGTACGGGACTGTTTGGTCAAGGTCTTTGATCTCTTGAACGACGAGCATATCATAGCGAAGGGTGATGTTGACAAGTTCGGATACAACATCCGCTTTGCCCATTTTTGTTTCACCGAAAATTTTGATGTTGAAGGTTGCAATGCGAGCAACATCTTCTCGACTTCGGGATTCAGAACGCGCTTCTGTATCTTCTGCATCCTCTCCTTCAACCTCAACATAGATGGTTCTCCACAAGGGGCTCTCATCTTGATGCACCAACAGTTGGATTGTCATCGGAAAAAGAATCAGCAGGGCAACGAGCATTACGCCTTGCAACGCGTTGTCATGCCGTGCCATGAAGTTGCATAGGCTTCCATGTTATCAATCATCAAGGTCCTACTTGAACGAAGCATAGGTTCTTGACGCGTATCTCTTTGGTTGCAACATGGCTGAGGAAGTCTCTCCAGAAAAAGCGAAGGAAATCGTGGAGATGTTGACTGGAGGTGGTTCGATTGAATCCATCAACACTTCATTGGCCTTGGGTATATTGCCATTGGTCGAGTCAATAGGTGACTTGGATCTCCTGCATCGTTTGGTTGAACATGCTCAGCAAGTTGCAGAAGATGACGTTGAGAAGGGCTGGGCACGATTTGAGCATCTGAAGCGATACGCAGGTTCAATCGATGATGTTGCAGAATTGGCATTCCATGCTGAGTCAATGGAAAAAGGAGCTCCACTTGCAGCCGCTGTCCTTCATCATCACGCACTGATGTTGCTCTCCATCGAGGAGATTGAATCGGCACAAACATCCATACGTCGTTCGCTGACATTGCGAGAATCCATCGAAGATCAGGAAGGCATCGTTTACGGCTTGGCCGTACTCTCACGCTGCTCAAGACTCAACCAAGATTGGGATTCTGCCATCATCCATGATACACGCCGACTCGAGTTAGCGATCTCTATGCAGAACGATGTTCTTCGCATGGAGGCACTTGCAGATGTTGCGCATGCTCAAGCCAGTATCGGCGAACTCGCTACTGCGAGTGAAATGTATCAAGAAAGTCTCGACTTTGCCAAGCGCCTTGAAGATCCTGCTGGTCATCTTGTTGCAAGTTGGGGCCTTGCGGATCTTGCAGAAATTGAGACCCGATACGACGATGCTCTTCTGGCTTTATCGGATACGATGCATTTGTTCATGCAACTTGGAATCCCTGCTCCAGACCTACTGAAGAAACGACTCCATGACCTTACAGCACTCGGTGAGGATGTTAACTGATGGTCGAACGGGTTATGTGATTCGACGTGTTGGGAAATATGGGGCGAAGTTGATGCAACACGACATTTTCTTTTCCATCAGCCAAACGCCCGACGCTGATGGCCATATTCCCGATGAACAAACCATGCTTCGAAACTACTTCGAACAACTCGAATGTGCAGATTCCTTGGGCTTTGGCGTTGGATGGATTGCTCAAGCCCACCTTTCAACTGAAACACAGAAATCAAACAGCAAACCAGTGGTGCCACACTGGCAAGGTGAAGTTGGACTTTGCACCGATTTTCCGCAACTCGCCACAGAATCGTTTCGAAGGACGAAGAACATCGAAATCGGTAGTGCCGTCGTCTCTATTCTTGCATCGGGTGGGCCGATTGCACAAGCAGAGAGGATTGCCAACACCTTGCAACTTCTTGCTGTCAACGACGATGCTCGCAAGCTCCACGTCGGCTTCTCAGCAGGAAGATTCGAATTCATGGCTCGCCCGTATGGGATCGTCCCACGAACAGCTGTAGAAGAAGCTGCATGGCCGGCGTTGCGTGGACAAATTTTCCTTGAAGCAAGTGAGATCTTCCTGCGATTGCTGCGAGGGGATGTCGTTTCTTCTGATTCTGTACGCTCGACCACATTGACACGTGAGAATTTCAGAAGCGATGAAGATTGGAAGCGTGTGCAAGAGGCTCACGGTTCCGATGTTGATGCCATCGACTTTGGCCGTCGTTACGTCTTTGAAGACATTCGAATCGTTCCAAATACATTTGAACGAAATCAATTGGTGCTTGTAGCAGGAACACACGATCCAAGGGCTCAAGTGTTCGTCAATTCGTTCCTTCCAGTTCGTGTTTTCAACCTCTCGATTACACAACCGGACGTCATTGAAGCGACACATGAACGTATGCGGTCCTGTTTCCATCCAGATGGTGGGGAATGGAAGCGTTCGGATATGCCACGAACCAGTTTTGTGTTTGTGAACGATGAACCTGATCTGACGCCTGAGGAGCAACGCCAAGCTGCTCATCGTGAAGCGGACGAAGCACTGAGTGCCTACTGGAATGCACTTGAAGGCACCATCGACCCAAACAAAGTTCAGAATGCAGCACAAAACGCATTGATTGGAAACGTTGAGGACGTCGCCCAACAACTGGTTGAACGCTTCCATCCGGAGGACCGTGTTATGGCCTGGTTCGATTTCTTCAATCATGACAGTGCTCGGGTCTGTAGGAACATGCGAGCATACATGGAAAAGGTCGCTCCACGTGTCGAAGAACTTCTCAATGGTGATTGAACATGGACATCAATCATCACGATCATTCCGCTGTCAAACCTGGTCGTCCAGGAAGCGAATTGTTTCCAAATTCGCCACTTGGTGAACAAGTTGAGGGTATTCCTACCGGTCGTGACGTTGCATGGGAGCCATTGGTCGATTACCGAAGGAATGGGGTTTCGGAAACAACCATTCACGGCGCAGTTGCGTGGGCACATGGCGATGAAGTCATCCATTCTTTTGGAGGAAACGTTCTCTGTTACGGTCGTTCGATGATGAAACCCTTCATGCTCAAGGCCTTCGTCAATGAACTTGCAGATCTTTCATGGGAGCAAAAGGCCATTTCGGTGGCCAGCCACAATGGCGATACAGAACACGTTGCTGCGGCACAATCACTGCTTTCCCAATCAGAATGGCCTTTGATGCTGACGCCATTGGATGTACCCCTCATTCAGTTCGGTCGTCAGGTACGTCGTCCACGACGATGGTATCACACATGCTCTGGCGAGCATGCTGCAATTCTACGGGGTTGCAGAGAGAAAGGATGGAATCGGGCGGGGTACACCTTGCCGAGTCACCAAGTGTTCGATGCGTACATGAGCGAAATACGACGCTTCCTTGGCGACGATTGGACACCTCAACGAATTGCCAAAGACGGATGTGGATTGCCGACCGTCTCGAACACGGTTGCTGAATTGGCTCAAATCTATGCAGGACTTGTTCGAGACAAAGATGAAGATTGGATTTGGGAATCCATGGTCCGTCATCCCGACCTCGTCGGTGGATTCAATCGCCTCGACTCAACCATTCTCAAAGCGGGTGAAGGAACAGTCATTGCAAAAGAAGGGGCTGATGGTCTACTCGGACTTGCTATTGAGCATCCTGACTATCCAAAAGGACTCGGTATCGTCGTGAAAATTGCGCATGGATGGAACGCTCAAGCGACATGGTACGTAGCAAGAGCCATCCTCGGTGTGCTAGGTATTGACCTGAGAAATCCATACCCTCTCCATCGACAAAAGGCATTCATCGTTCCTGGAATCGTTCCTGAACGATACCTTGGCGTCCTTGAGACCATCCCTACTTGGGATGAATGGGATCCCGATCAAGACCGTTGGATGTACGATGCGGAGATGGACGCATGAATGCGTTGAACTTCATCGATGGAGTCTTTGTCGATGCAGTTGATGGAGAGACGCTTGCAAACGTTAACCCAGCAACTGGGCAGGAGATTGGAACGATTGCGCGATCAAAGAAAGCCGATGTCGAAGTGGCTGCACAAGCTGCGATGCGATCACGCAAAGACTGGGCATCACGTTCCATGCTCGAACGCGCAGATTGGCTTGACAGAATAGCCGATGGTCTTGAGCGGCGCAAGGAAGAGATTGCACAGCGAGAGTCAAGAGATACAGGTAAGCCACTTGCGCTTGCGCGTCGAGTCGATGCACAACGTTCGATTGACAACTTTCGATTCTTCGCCGATTTCGCCCGACAACAAGAGCCGGAAGTGTTTGAGATGGCAGATGCGACCAACATTGTTCATCGAAATCCAATCGGTGTAGTAGGATTAATCACACCTTGGAATCTGCCACTCTATCTGTTGAGTTGGAAGGTTGCTCCTGCGTTGTTGATGGGGAACACCATTGTAGCGAAACCGAGCGAGATGACACCCCTTACAGCAGCACTGATGTGCGAAGTCGCTTCCGAGATTGGGCTTCCTTCTGGTGTCATCAATGTTGTACACGGCTATGGTCCAGAAGTGGGACAAGCCATTCTCGAGCATCCTTCCATTGGTGCGATTTCGTTCACAGGAGGGACAGCAACAGGCCGACACGTTGCTGCAACAGCAGCCCCTCTGTTCAAGAAACTCTCACTGGAACTGGGTGGGAAAAATGCAACAATTGTTCTCGATGATGCCGATTTGGACGAGGCCGTCAGTGGGGCGGTTCGAGCCGGATTCACAAACGGTGGACAAGTTTGTCTGTGCGGCTCGCGAATTCTTGTTCATCAATCGATTGCGGATGAATTCACTCAACGACTCGTTGTGGCAGTCGATGCAATGGTCTGCGGACCACCAGAAGACGCATCCACACAAATCGGCGCTCTCATCAGTATCGAACATCTCGAAAAGGTCGAATCGTACATCGAACTCGGCGTTGAAGAGGGTGGAACCATCTTGACAGGTGGTACACGAGAAATGACTGGACCGGTCATCGCTACTAACGCTGGGGCCTTCCTGCGACCAACCATCATCGATGGTCTCGATCACACGTCGAGAACGTCAACAGAGGAAATCTTCGGACCAATTGTCACCGTTCACCGTTTTGATTCAGATGAAGAAGCAATCGAAATGGCCAATTCCACAGAATACGGACTCGCTGGTTCGATATGGTCGACGAACATTGACCGTGCACATGCGCTTGCTCAGCAAATCGAAACAGGAATCATCTGGGTCAACACGTGGTTGCATCGTGATTTGAGGACACCGTTTGGTGGTGTCAAGAATTCAGGTGTGGGTCGAGAAGGTGGTAATTGGAGTCTCGGATTTTTCTCAGAACCACTCAATGTTTGCATCAAACACAGCCAAGAATAATGGCGAGCCTTTGAAATGTTGAATTCAATCGGAAGCATGAGGCAGAACGATGTCGGTTCACAGCAAAGCAACGAAAGTTACGACGCATACGCTTCAGGAAATGAAGCGTGCCAACGAACCTATCACCATGTTGACGGCGTACGACTACTCACTTGCTCGCCTTGTTGACGCAGCAGGTGTTGACGTGATACTCGTCGGCGATTCTGCTTCGAACGTTATGGCAGGTCAGGTGACAACTGTTCCCATGACGCTTGACCACATGATCTACCATGCTCAATGTGTACAGCGTGCTGTTGATAGAGCGCTCATTGTCGTCGACATGCCTTTTGGAACCTATCAAGGAAATTCCCGGCAAGCCCTTGAAAGTGCCATCCGCATCATGAAAGAAGCAGAAGGCCATGCTGTCAAACTTGAGGGTGGTTCTGAGATTGTTGAATCGATCGAACGGATTCTGACTGCAGGTATCCCTGTTATGGGTCATCTTGGGCTCACGCCTCAAAGCATCTACAAGTTTGGAACCTACACAGTTCGCGCCAAAGAAGATGAAGAGGCAGAGAAGTTGATTGAAGATGCAAAACTTCTCGAGGAAGCAGGTTGCTTCGCAATCGTTCTCGAAAAGATTCCAAAGGAACTTGCACAACGCGTTCAAAGTGAGTTGAGCATTCCAGTCATTGGCATTGGAGCTGGTCCTCACTGCGATGGACAAGTCCTCGTCCTTCACGATCTTCTTGGAATTACAATGGATTTCTCACCACGATTCCTTCGTCGTTATCTCAATCTTGCAGAGGAAATCGATGGTGCCATTCGTTCGTATTGCGAGGATGTCCGTTCAGGCGATTTCCCGAATGAATCCGAATCGTACACGTCTTAGAAGTAGATGAAGGCGAGAACACTGCCGCCAAAGGCACCAACGTTGACTGCCATTCCGTGCCAGAGACCATATCGGAACGGTGGAAACTCAAACTGTAGCCAAAAGGAACTGATGAACAACCAGGCAATGGCTGGAAGGAATCCAGCAAGATAGACCGATGAGGTTCCGAACATCCAAACCATGGATAAGCAACATGCTGTGACTGCAAAACCCATCGCATACTCTCCTGCACGGCTCATATCCAGTCCAATGAGTAGTTTGTAGATTAGTGGCGAAGTCACGAGATAGATTGCAAACGCACCATGGACTGGATTAGGAACAAACGTGTCGATTCGAGGCATCACAGTAAGTTGCCATATTGCACCGAAGACCATTCCAATCAACAAAGGAGCCATCATGTGGCGAAGCATATCGGAGAAGATTTCGCTTCCCGTAACGCCTGCATCGTCGGTGTCGAACGTCGGTGATTCTTTTGATGCTGAAGGCGCATCGTCCATCTCCGACATGCCTCGGGCTTGGACCCTTGTCGTTTGAGGTTTAGCCTTCTGTTGCGATGCATCCATATGCGTCCTATGCTTGGTCGAACTATGGCCAAAGGTTCGATTGTTGCAGGCTGTCTTGCACCGCATCCACCTCATCTTGTGTACGCAGAAAATCCTCCACAGAATGAACCAACTTCTGAAGGGGGTTGGGAGCAGCTTCGTTGGGGGTATGAACGACTACGTGAATCACTTTCAAAAATTGATCATGATGTCTTGGTCATCCTTTCGCCACATTGGCAAACATACGTAGGAACACACTTCCTTGGTTTACCTCACTTTGAGGGACTCTCGGTCGACCCTATTTTCCCCAATCTGTTTCGATATTCATACAACCTTGACATTGATGTCGAATTGAGCAAAGCCATTCATGACAAAGCAGCGGATGCAGGTCTTGCTGTGAAGATGATGGAGAATCCAGATTTCCGTGTTGATTATGGAACGATTACAACAGGTCACATGGTCAATCCAGCCTTCGACAAACCTCTTGTTGTTATTTCATCGAATCGTTCTCGACATTATTACTCGGTTGAAGTCATGCAAGAGATGATGATGGAACTTGGTAGAGTGACTCGCGATGCTATTCTCGAAAGCGGTAAGAAAGCAGTTGTACTCGCATCAAATTCACTTTCCCATCGCCACTTTACGACAGAATCCGATGTTCCTGAGGACATGAGCAAAGAGCACATCACCAGTCATGCAATGCATCTTTGGGATATGCGAATCATCGATTACATGCGAACCGGTCAAGCCCAGCGAATCATCGACGAGATGCCTGAGTTTACCGAACAAGCCATCGCTGAATCCGATGGCGGCGGTCTGACTTGGCTCCTCAGCACCTTGACCGTACCAACATATCCTGCCATCCTTCATGGATATGGGACCATCATCGGAACTGGAAATGCCATCGTTGAATGGCCCTGTTACGCTCACGAGGAGGTCTGATTTTGACCAACCCTGTCCTTGCTTCGTACGTGGTTCCTGTCCATCCGCATCCTCTCTTGGTTCCTGAACAAAACGAAGGCTGGCAAAGGCTACGAGATGCTTTTGATGAAGCTCGCCAACAGATTTCAGACAGTGGTGCAGATGTAATCATCATCTACTCAACAACCTGGCCGAGCATCATTGGGCATCAGATTCAAGCCGACCCAAATCCAACGTGGACCTTGGTCGATCAGGATTTTCATGACCTCGGATCCATGGACTATTCGTTCCGAATCGATGCTGACTTTGCAGAGGCTTGGAACAAGGCCAACCATTCACGAGGTCTTCAGAGTAGAACCGTTGCCTACAATGGATTCCCAATTGATGTCGGATCGGTTGTCGCCCTGAAACTCCTCAATCCAGACAATGCGATTCCAGCAGTCATTGTTTCATCCAACGTCTATGCCAACCGTGCTGAGACCACCGTTCTTGCAAAATCGTGTCTTGATGTTTTGAAATCAACTGGAAAGAAAGCTGTTGCTGTCACCGCAATGTCAATGTCAAATCGAATGTTCACGGAATTTATTGATGCTGCTGATGATAAGATTCACTCACTCAAGGACGATGAATGGAATCGTAAGGTCCTTGAGTTCCTTGAAGAGGGGCGTCTTGAGGATGTCGCACAACTCTCCCGCACCATTCATCAACAAATTCGCGTGCAAAAGGTCGTTACTTTCAAGCCGATGTGGTGGCTTTCTGCTATGAACGATAATCGAAACGATTTGACCGGGCGCGTCCTTGCCTACGAAGCATTGCATGGAGCTGGAGGCGCTGTTGTCCATCTTGACCCAACATCCAACGGAATGGGGGACAAGGAATACGATGAAGACGATGTTGAAGTCTATCATGGTGAACGCAACGTTCTCGATGCAGAGGCGAATGAAAGTTCTCCTGAATCCAAACACGTCGATGACAACGGTCCAGCACTATGGGATCCTGCAGAAGGCAAGGATGCGGTGAACACAGATTCTGCGCCAAAACCTGTTGGATTGTATCCTCATGCTCGACGAGTTGGTGATCTTCTGTACCTTTCAGGCGTCGGTCCTCGGCAACCAGGAACAAATGCCATTCCTGGTGGCCCGATTCAGGATGCGAATGGAGAACCACTTGAATACGACATCAAAGCGCAAACGCGAGCGGTCGTCGAAAACATTGCTCGAATCCTTGAGGAGGCTGGATCGTCGATGGAAAAGGTCGTCGATGTAACGTCGTTCCTTGTTGATATGGATCGTGATTTTGCTGGTTACAACGAGGTTTGGGCGGAGACACTTGGCCATTATGGTCCAACGAGAACGACGCTTGCGATTCGTGCTCTACCGACGCCAATCGCAGTTGAAATGAAGGTCATCGCAAAAATCTGAATTCCGGAATTCGGGAATGTGTATCCTCAAAAAATGCAAGAGAATATATCCTTTGTTTGCTTCAAGGGACATGTAAGCACTCTTTGTGCACGAATTCGGGGATTTTGCCATGCCAATTTCAAAACTCGATTCTCTTGTTGAACAAGGAACTGAAACCATCAAGAAGACCTTGAAGCGAAGCGTTGGTCTTGCTGGTGTTGTGATTATTTCACTCTCTGCCATGCTTCCTGGTATCTTCGTGACACCAACCTTTGCTGCTGATATCATGGGTGCGGGAATCTGGCTAGCGTTCATCGTCGCAGCCGCAGTGGTTTTGCCTGCTGCTATTTCCAAAGCTGAATTGGCCTCAGGTATGCCATCGAGTGGTGGTTCCTATGTTTACCTCGAACGGACCTATGGGCCGATGATCGGTACCATCAGCGGTCTCGGATTGTGGGCCTCGTTCCTGCTGAAATCCGGTTTCGCTTTGATTGGATTTTCAGCTTACTTCATTGCCGTGACAACGTATTTTGATATCGATATGGAAATGCTCGTACTTTCGATGAGTGCTTTGGTGCTCATTACCATCGTGAACATTCTTGGTGTCAAGAAGGTCAAGGCAATTCAAACACCGGTCTTGATCGTTACGCTTGGTATGCTCCTCCTCACATGTGGTGCAGCTTTCTTTTCGGCGGATTTCGACGGAGCACGTCCGTTCAAGGCAGCCTTTGACACCGATCTGTGGACGCTTGCTGAGACATCAGCCTTCGTGTTTGTTGCCTATGCAGGTGTTACGAAGGTAGCCGCAATTGGTGGCGAAGTCAAAGATCCAGAAAAGAACCTGCCAGCAGGCATGCTGCTCTCATTGCTCATTGCGACTGTTCTCTATGCATTGATTGCGTACCTGATGATGGCTGCTATTCCAGGAACGTGGTGGGAGGCCGATGGCAAAGTTGTCGAAAATCCAATCTTTGTGTTTGCAGAACATGTTGCAGGCACTGAGTTTGGTATCTTCGCAGCGATTATTTCCGTGCTTGCCATGATTTCAATGGCGCTTGCAGGTATTCTCGCATCGTCCCGATTCTTGTTTGCTATGGGACAAGACAAATTGCTTCCTCCTGCTCTCGAACGTGTTCACGAGAAGTACGAAACGCCTCACTGGCCCATCATCGTCACGGGTGTAGCAATGGGACTTGCGATCTTCTTCGTACCTCTCAAAGATGTCGTAAAGTTAGCATCTGGGTTCAAAATCATGATTTTCATCATGATCAACACCTGTGTCATCATTCTTCGACAAACAAGCGATCGTCACGAATGGAATCCTTCCTACAAGGGCGCTTTGTATCCCTTCATGCAATTGTGGGGCATTCTTGCAGGTCTATTCCTGATCTACTTCATTGGAGATAAGGCATTTATTGGTGCGTCAGCAGCCATTGTCGCTGGCTTGCTGACCTATTATTTGTACGGATGGAAGCATGCGAAGATCAAGAAGACGCCTTTCCATTCATTCATTGGCCGTGACTTCAAGGGCCGTGATGACCAGTGATGTCTATCTCTTGTAAGCGTCAGATGTCTTCTTTCCTGCATCAATGAAAACACCTGGAATTAATCCGTGGATGAGAAGTTGGATAGCACCAAGTCCATACCGGAAAGCGAGCTTGTACGCTCCAAGCATGTGTTCAAAATATCCCATTCCAACGTCTTTGAGATGACCCATGGAGGACCACCAGCAAGGCTCCTTCTTGAGGTTATGTCAAACCGAGTACGTTGAGGATTGATTTTCCTTTTCTCAGATGCTTCGCAGACGACCACCGTCAACAGGCAATGAAACGCCGCGTATTGCTCCAGCAGCAGGTGAGGCGAGGAAGGCGATGACTGAAGCAGTCTCCAACGGATCAATCAATCGCTCGATAGGGACTTGACTCATCCAACCATCATGAATGGCTTCAATCGATTGACCTGTTCGCTCATGGATGGATTGGGCCAAACTTCCCAATCGCTCCGTATCGGTGAACCCTGGTAGAACGTTGTTGATGGTGATCGAAGGATGAAGTTCGCGTGACAAGGATTTGGCCCATGATGCCATAGCTCCACGAAGCGTATTCGATACGCCAAGGTTTGGAATTGGTTCGCGAACACTTGTCGAGATGATCTGAATGATTCGACCATAATTCGCCATAATCATACCCGGTGTGAGCAATTTCACCAAGGAATGTGCAGCGTGAAGATGTCGAGTGAACGGTTGAGCCAATTCCTCAACATTTGCGTTCAGCAATGGACCGCCTGGAGGACCTCCTGCATTGTTGACGAGAATATGAATCGGGCCAATATCGAGAACCGGTTGCACACATCCTGCGATACCTTCCGTATCCTCCAAATCCATAACCAGTGTTTGATGTTGACCGCTCCCGAGTTCTGTAAGTTCATTAAGCAGGGAATTGAGTTGTTCTTCATTCCGTGATGCGAGGATGACGTTCGCTCCTGCTTTAGCCATGATTCGAGCGGTTGCTGCTCCAATTCCACGACTTGCACCACAAATGAGGGCAGTTTTTCCTTCGAGAGCGTTGTTTTGCAAAACGGCTTGGTCTCCTAAGAGGTCCATGATTGGCCCTATGGGTGCCCTAACTTAGTGGTTCGCTCTCAGAGCCAATCCAAAATTGCCTCTTGCTGAACAAGCCAATCGTCGCTCGCAGCGTCGATGATGCTGTAATGGTCGCCAGGTAGCCAAACTTTCTGCACATCGCATCCTTTGGCTTTCATAGCACGTGCGTAGGTCTCGCTTTGTTCAATGGGCACATCGACATCTCGTTCTCCGTGAATCAGCAGTACTGGTGACTTTGGAGGCAGATCGATTGGATTGAGATTCTTCCACAAGGATTCGTTTTCATAGGGTGAGCAACCCATCCATTTGCGAATTGCATCTCCCTCATCACTGAGTTGTGCATCATCCGCTCCGAACAGATCTGTAATCGGTGATTGAGCGATGGCGAGCCACGGTTTTCTTTCTGCTTTGCTTGCCATCATAAGAGCGAGATGGCCGCCTGCGGAGTGCCCCATGACCATGCTTCGCGTGATATCAATGCCTGGAAGGAGTGCAAGTTGCCCCCATGCTCGAAGAACATCTGAAAGTGTGTCCATCCACACACCCTCATCACCGTCTTCCCATCGTCGAAATTCGATGTTCCAACTGGCTACGCCTGCATCGCTCAATGCATTCGCAATCGGTTGCATCAATTCGTAGGTGTACTGTTTCTTCCAAAATCCACCGTGAATCAACATGATGCACGGAACACCGTGGTCGTTCTGGAACGGTGAGGGTTCATCGGGCATGTGCAAGTCTGCAAACTGCCACGCTTCGGCGCCCCACTGCATTCGATCGACAGGCATGATGGCCAACTCATGGCGTAACACGATGTCGGTCTCGAGGGAACAAGACGGTTTCTCGTACGTTTCGAGATCCGGTCAGGACCATCAAGAGTCGAGCAACACCAAGGCCCCATCCAGCGTGAGGTGGTGCTCCGAATCGGAATCCATCGGTGTAGAAAGCGAAGTCTTCTGGATTGAGTCCCTTGCTGCGGAGATTTTCTTCAAGGACATCGACGTTGTGTTCTCGCTGTCCACCACTGGTCATTTCATCACGACCGTAATTGAGGTCAAATCCGCGACTGAGTTGCTCTCCTGTGACACCGTTTTCCCCCTTGACATGGTGAATGTAGAACGGTTTCATTTCCATCGGCCATCGAGGTAGGAAGTGGAAGCCAGGATACTTGGCAGCAATGATGTCACAGTGAGATGAATCGATGTCATCTCCCCATTGAATCTCTTCTCCTGCATCCTGAATCATTTGAATCGCTTCACAGTAATCGATACGTGGGAAAGGCAGGCTTGGGACCTCGACTGCGATGGGTTCCAATTCCTGAGATTCACGGTATGCATTGATGGTATCAATCTGCTCTTGATCGTTTTCTGCAACACACTTCCAGATGTGATGTATCATACGTTCCTGAACACCCATGACATCCTCATCGGTCATCCAAGCTGCTTCGATATCGAATGAAATGAATTCGTTCAAGTGGCGATATGTGTCGTGATTTTCTGCTCGGAAAGCAGGGCCGATCTCAAACACGCGCTCCATGCCCCCAAGAATGGCGAGTTGCTTGTACAATTGCGGACTTTGAGAGAGGAAAGCAGGTGTATCGAAGTACATCATCGGGAACAGGTTTGTCCCTCCTTCTGAAGCAGAAGCAATGATTTTCGGCGTGTTGATTTCTTTGAAACCTTCCTTGATTAAATGCTCACGTCCGTATTGTAGAACGCGTGCTCGAAGTGTGAACATAGCGTTGACGTGTGAACGACGAAGGTCAAGGAATCGATTGTCCAGTCGTGTGTCTAGCCCAATGGAGACCGTATCGGTAATGCCCAACGGAAGTGGAACATTGGCACGTGTGAGAACATTGACATCGGTAGCAACGACCTCGTACGCAGGTGGAGGCGTTGTCTCGCCTTCCTTGACCTTCGGAGGTCGCTTCTGAGCAACGGTGCCTGTGAATTGCAATGTTGATTCTCGTGTCATTCTTTGAACAAGGTCGAGATGTTCCTCTCCGATTGTATCGCTTTTGAGGAAGACTTGGAGCTTTCCAGTACCGTCGCGTAGATCGACAAAGCAAATTGCACCTTTGCCACGATTGGCTTCCATGAATCCACAAACAGTGACCTCTGTTCCGACAAGGTCTGCACCCTTGTGCTGAATTTCGCCTAGTGTATGTGTACGGTATGCCGTTGGATGCCAGTCAGCCATGTCAATTCCTGCGCGATGTTCCTAAAATAGCAATCGCCAAAACATATACGTCACAAAAACCAAACCCCCGATTGTGTGGGCACCCGAACCGGATAGTACAATCGTGAACTTTTCAACCAAGTAGCCGATTCGCTCAAGTGCTGAGAACGCCTCGCTAGCATTGGTCCCATGTCGCAACTCTCCATTCGTGCGTTCGTTTTGGTTGGAATGATGCTGCTCGCAAGTGCAACGCCACTTGCGCAGTTAAGCAAAGCGGATTCAGAAATTGAGTTGGATGTTGACATGCCTCACATGATTCTAACGCCCGGTGAATCGATGAACTTGACCCTAACAATCCATAACAATGGTTCGTCAATTGAAACGTATGATGTTGAAATTGATTCAGTGGTCTCACCACCGCCTGCCGCTTGGACAGTGACACCAACTTCCAACACCGTATCGAACGTCCTTCCAACATACAATTCCACATTGACCATTGTTGTTCAACTTGGAGAAACAGCAACTCCAAGCGACAATGGCATGTTCACAGTCATCGTTTCTGAGAGCGACGGAACCGCATCATCAACCATCGACGTGTACGTCAGTGTCGCCATTGTCTACAATCCTCATTTGGACGCAACAGGTGTCGGCGACCAAGGGTTGTTGGCGATTGATCCGGGACAATCGGTTGATCTATCGATTCCAGTGAGCAACTTTGGTAGCGTAACAGATTCCTATCTTCTAAGCGTTGGCCAAGAGCCTGACCTAACTGGATGGTGGGCGAACTATTCCTCTGGAGGCTCCTCCAATACAACAACGACGCCGCCAGCATGGTCGGCTTCTGTCAGCGACGTCCTCACCTTTGGAAACTCTTACACGTCTGCAAATGGTCTTTCGTCCATGCTTGAGGAACTTTTGCGAAGTGCGGACAGTCCGAGCAATACCTCTGATTTCACGAACGGTGGTTGGACCATTGCCGACCACTGGGATGACGTGAATACTTCGGGTAGTGCCCAGAATCTGTCGCTCGCATCCGGTGTATGGGACACTGTCATTGTTCAGGATCAGTCACAAATCCCAGGATTCTTGCGGACCGATCCAGATTGGCTAGCAAGCAAAAACGGCAGCGTCCACCTCGCTGATCGCATCGATTCAGAAGGTGCTGCAATGATGCTCATGATGACGTGGGGGCGTCGAAATGGGGATGCTCAAAACCCGATTCTTTACTCCAACTTCACAGTGATGCAGGACCGACTCGAACAAGGCTACATCGATTATCGAGACAACATTTCTCAGGAAACTTCAGCTGAGATTTACATCGCTCCAGTTGGCCTGGCATTCAAGCACATCCACGATTCCATCGCTGCTTCGGGTGGCAATCCATTGTCCCCAACATCGACCTTCTACGGTCTCTATTCCGCTGATGGAAGTCACCCTTCGACATCTGGCTCATACCTAGCAGCATGTGTTTTGTTTGCAGCACTCACTGGCGACTCTCCCGTCGGTCTGACAGACAATACAACGATGGATGCAACCTTGCGTCTCACCCTTCAACAAGCGGCCGCAGAAGTTGTCTTGAACGGGTCTTCTGATTACACCTATCCTTGGGAGTCCTCAGGTACCATTCAACCCATGAGTCAGCATTCTTCTTTCCCTGCAGGTTGGGAAGTTCGTTGGCTCGACGACCAGATTGAGAATCTCTCCGCAAATGACCAAGAGACCGCCACACTCCGAATTACCATTCCTTCCGATGCCAGTCCAGGCGCAACTGGCGTCCGATTGTATGCGGGTTCATTGTTTGGAAACTCGACTACATCGACCCTCATGGTCGTCGATGTCCAACCGAACTACGATTTGCAAGTCGACTTTTTGAATGCGGATGATGCGTTCTTGCCGGGTGAGCAGACCAATTCCTCGATTCGATTGACGAACACGGGCACAACCGACGCATCGTACGAGTACACATTGACAGTGCTCTCTGGTCCATGTACTGCAGCTCTTCTTACCTATGCTTCGGCGCTCGTTGTTGATGCAAACGACGATCTTGCTTTCAGCGTTGATGTAGGTAGCGCTGCCAACGTCGGTGATGTCTGTTCGCTTCGACTGACCTCGACACTTGCTTCAGATGCATCTGTATCCTTTGTCCGTGATTTCTCGTTTGAGGTCGACCGGGACATCAATTTCACGCTTCAGGGTCCCAACGGAGCCGTTGTGATGGACCCTGAAATGGAAACCATGCTGGAGGTTCGAGTTTTCAATACTGGAAGCGAAACAGAAACGTTCTCGTTGCAAATCAACAGCAATGCGAGTTCTCCAGTATCGCTCATGCTTGAGAGCGCATCAAGTGTCTCTGTTGCAGCCGATGCATCAGCAGTATGGACCTTGAAAGCAGTCGCATCGGAAGGCTCACTCGGCCTACTCGAGCGTGTCGTGACGGTGACACATGACTCCATCATCAGTCAAAATTTGACCTTGGAGTTCGATGTTCAGGAACAAGCCAGCTTGAGCCTGCGAGGTCCTTTGGATGGCAGAATCGTCGTTCAATCAGGAAATGAAGCATCCGTCATGCTCACAATCGAGAACGATGGTACCTCAAACATCACACTCGACACGTTCACAATTGCAGGACTCCCTGGAGGCGTCAACGCTCTTCTACCTGATGTCGATGGTTACCTGATTGAAGCAGGAGCAACGTACAATGTATCGTTCAACGTTTCAGCATCCGCTGCGACAAGCGCACGCACCGATACGCTTTCGCTACAACTGCTCTCGGATTCGACCAGTGCACTTCTATCGATTGAGCTGCAAGTTGTAGATCGCTCGCTTGCGCAACTAAGCCCGAACACCAATCAGATCATTGCAGGGCCTTCTGTTGCCTCCGACATCACCATTGAAGTGACCAACATCGGAACGCTTCAGGACACCTTCCTCCTATCGATCGGTGCTGGTGAAACGTCGAATTATTTCGAGCTCTCCTTGTCCAAGACGTCGGTTAATCTCGGCGTTGGTCAATCTGAAACGGTCGTACTTAGCGTGCGTGAAACATCAACTGGAGCGAGTTCAAGTGGATTGCCAATTAACATTGTAGCCATTTCAACACTTGATCCTGCTTCAACCGATGTTGCACTCATCACACTGCTTCCAATGACTGCAGGTTCGGACCTGTTCGTCTATGAAAACGATGCAACTTCAGAAGCAGGTGGTACCATCGATGGAACGCTCAAAGTCACCAATACGGGCAACAGTGTCGACATCTTCACACTGTCATCCATAGGTTTGGATTGTGACATTGAATCATCCGTACTTTTGCAACCTGGTGCATCATCATCTGAACTTCCATGGAACTGCGACATCCCTTCAAATGCGTTAGCTGGGACCAATGCCTTCAGTTTCAGATCCGTCTCAAACGCGCGCTCCAATGCGATTCAGAACGAAGTGGTTGTCTACACCGTTGATGCAACGTGGAATTCACCCTCTGTTGCAGCCATCAGCGTGGACGATGAAGCCTTGACAATCCCCTACCTCGGTGGCTCATCAACAACGGTCACCATCACCAATCTTGCGAACATCGCTATTTCTGGCAAACTGACGATGGTTGGTGTTGGAGATGGCGTTCTTGACATTCGATGGAACAATTCCTTGGGTGAAGTCACGGATGCATTTGCTCTTGAACCAGGGGCATCAGAAATTTTCGTTGTCCGGCTTAACGCTCTAACAATGGAATCCACAGATGTGGAACTTCGAGTCCGAGCGCTTATTCAGATCGACAGTAGTAGTGTCGATGCGGAATCTTCTTCGATTGAAATCGATGTCCTCGGTGAGCCAAAACCACCTCAAGGTATCGAACTGTTGGGGGTCGAAATCGGAAAGCAAACCACCTTGCAATTGATTGCTTCGGGTTATGTTCTCTTCGCACTCGCATTGCTGGTTCTCCGATTCAGAACACCTCGTATCCCTGCAACTGAATCCGACGATGAAGAGGATGAGGAGGAAGAAGAGACGAAGCAATATGCTCTTGGTCCAAACGAATGTCGAATGGATACAAACCGACGCATATCCTGTCCTTCCTGTGACGCCCGTCTCGCCGTTCCAGGTGGAAACGAACCACCGTTCCGATTCACCTGCCCAACATGCGATTCGAACATCCGGGTGGTGGAATACGGTTCGGCTCCAAAATTCTAATCACGCTTTTCGTTGAGCGATGAGAAGGAATGCCGTGTGGCCGAAGGGGCCGTTGACTGGCCGTACACCACCTTTGCTTGCTTTGCCCCATTCACGCTCAATGACTTCGCCTGCCCATTCAACCTCAAGCCCAGCTTCTTCACATGCAACCCACGCATGTTCGAGTTGACTTGAAACTGGACAGTAACAAGACAGTCTGCCACCAACATTGAGCAAAGGAGCAACCGCTTCGATGGCGATGGAGTGGTCTGGCAGGTCGAGAAGAATTGCATCAACCTGCTTCGAAATCGTTTGAATCTCGTCGATGCACGATTCGATTCTGCCATGAACGTGCGAATGCTTTGGAAATTGTGGCATGGCATTGGCAAGTGTCTTCAGATTCTCAAGACCAACCTCGGAGTGTTCCACTCTTGGCTCGACGGTGATGAGATGACCGGATTCGCCTAGAACTCGGGCGAGGTGCATCGACTGGCCACCTGAGCCTAAACCAGCTTCGAGGAGCACATCGCCCGGGCCAATACCCAATCTGGCGATGAGGACTCCGGCATCTTTCGATCCAATGGTTTGGGCTCTCCGCTTCATGCCGGCGATCAATTCGGGAAGGCGTGGCGGCAAGTGCGTGAATATCTTCGCACCAATTTGCACCTCTTGTCCTAACGCAATGTTCTCAACGGTTCTTTTTGGATTGAAGACACCAATTCCCTTGATTTTCACTGTTTCATCAATGAGTTCAACGATGTGAACGCGACCACTTTCTTCGACCAATGCCGCAATGGATGCGTCTGCCATGGTTGCGGGAATCCGTTTTCACCATCAGTCTTTTGCAAAATTAATGAAATGTCCTGAATAAAATTGTTCAGACGGAAACAGCGTAGCATTATATATCGAATAGTCTAGCCTTTAATATGCAAATCAGCGTCCGAACCATGGCTTTTACAATCGTGCTTCTCTTCGTCGGAAGTCTCATGGTAGGTTTAACCTCTGAGTACAATGGTATCGAACCTGAAATTCTTGAGGAAGAAACCATCGTCCAAAACCCGTCCCAAGCCACCAGCCCAGGGCACGTTGTCTTCGGCCAGTACATCTCTTCCGACAACTGTGGTCACTGTTCAAAACCAGGTGGCGGTTCAGACGCCCACCACTCAATTAAGCAGAACCACCCAGACGAATACGTCTACGTTACTTACATGTCTGCATCCTTTGGCACTACAAACACAGCACGTGCTGGAAACGTCGCTCCATACAACTGGGCATGGACAACAGGTGGTGCACCAGATGCCTACTTCGGCGATCGAACCGATAAGCGTCAGAGTGGCGCCAACAGCGCTGGCACCACATACGACTCTCTTTTCTCCAGCGGCGGTGGAATGCACAGCACCGTCAACGATTACGGCATGACTGCAGCAATCAGCCAATCCGGCTCAAACTACAACATCGACATTACCTACAAGTACACAGGTTCGGGTAGCGCAGCAGGGAACATGAAACTCTATGCAGCACTCGTTGACAAGGACTGCACAGGATATTCCTACTCCTCCGGTATCCCTCACGGATACAACTGCTGGATGGCTTGGCTGACCGCAGGTAACACCTACAAATCGAAGAGTTCAGGTTCGGGTAGTGCCTTTGCCAGCGTTACCCCAACATCCACATCCCAATCGGTTTCTTGGACCAGTGTTCCTGCTGCCGTCGTTCCGGGCGGACTCAGCAAGGCGATTGTTGTCGGAGTCCTCATGAGCGGTAACACTGTCTCAGTCGGTGGTTCAAGTCCTCACGTCTACCATGCTATCGACTCAACCATGGGGCCAAAAATGGATCTTTCAATCCCAAGTTTTACTGTCACCAGCCCTGCTGGTGCTTCCTACGTCCGCGGAGACATCGTCACACTCGATGCAACGGTTGCTAACTCTGGTGACCTTGACTACAACAGCGGTGGTAGCGTTGATTTCTACTATATCCTCAACGGAAATAAGAATTACATCGGCCAAGGAACAACAATCAACACATTGACAACGAGTGGTGCTTCACGAACGATGACCGCTCAGACAACATTCGATACAAGCGCTCTTCCTTCCAACGGTTGGAAAACCGTTTTCGGCGTTGAACTCTCCACAAGCGGTGAGAGCGTCACCTCGAACAACCAAGCGACCACTGACCTCGATCACGACCGACCTCCAAAGTCCAAGACACCACAAGTCATAGGGACATCTGAAATCAGTCGAGGTCAGTATTTCTCCGTTCTCGCCAAGGGTGATGCAGATGACAATGTTGACAGCATCGACACGTTGACGTTTGATGTCGAAATTTCAGAGGCTGGAAAGGGTCAATGGACAGGGGATGTCGTCACGGGTGGAGACAACATCCTCTATCTTGGTTCAGCAAATGAAGGCAGAGAGTACTCTATTCTTCCAACACTGGACATGCCTGCCGGTCTTTACGACCTACGTTCGAGGACTGTTGATGCTCGTGGACAGACCTCTGGGTGGTCGATGGCTAATGCGGTATTTGACCTCATGAACGCACCGCCATCCATTACTCCAAACCAAGTTAACCCAGTTCCATGCGATGTTGCCACCAAAGTCGATTTGACCGGTATTGTTTCCGATCCAGAGACGCCACTGTCCGACTTGACCATTACCAGTAGCGACGCTGCATTTATTGGATGGCACCCTGCCACAACCGAAGTCGAGGTCCGCTTTGCTTGGAGCCCAACGCAAGGATGTCCACTCGGGCAACAGGGCATCGAGATTTTCATGGATGATGGTGCCAACTACGGCAGCGATGGACTTCCATACGGTACACTCCTCTTCAACGTCCTTGAGAACGGACAACCTCGTTGGCAGGCTCTTCCAACACAAATCGTTGATGAGGCTTCCATGGGCACACTCAGCTTGCTTCCATTCCTCTCGGATACTGACGACACCGGTGCTTCTGTTCCAGCCTCATCCCTCTCGCTCGAAATCATCTCAATGTCAAACAGCAACGTGTTTGATGTTTACCTCAACACAACAAACATCGTCTTCGAAACACTGGATGACGATGTAAACGGTGAAACAACCGTTACCATTCGTGCAAGCGATGGTGAGCAGTTCTCTGACCAGACGCTATTGGTCAAGGTCAACCCAATCAACGACGCTCCTCGTCTCGACCTCACCGGTCTTGAGATGACCACGCAAAAACTCGGTACGCAACGTGTCATCAATCTGATGGCGCTGCTCACGGACGTTGATAACCCATCGAATGAAGCGTTCATCACCGTTTCCTCCGACGAACAAGGCGCTGCAAAGTACAACCCTATCGATGGAACGATGACCCTGAATTTCCAAACTTCAGGCCTTCATACGGTCACCATGAACACAATTGACCGATACGACAGCAACACCTACACCATCACTGTCGATGTGTTTGACGCTTACCCGCTCTACATCACCAAGGTTGATGATGGAAGCGGACACTTCTATGTCGAGATGGAGAACACCTACATCGATCAGATACCAACGGCAAACATCTTCCTCACTGACATTGCACCAACCTTTACAGTCATTGAAACTACATGGAACATCTGCAACGATGAGACCGGAACGTGCGATGGTCTCTATGAAGAAAACCTTGACATCACTCGTTCGTTGGTTGGTTGGTCAACGAAGTTGGACATCCCATCCATCTTCATGCCCGACCAAAGCGCACGTCCATCAGGCTCTGTCTACAAGGACTACTACCAACTCTCAATCACTGCTTCTGATACCAACGGAGACGATTACAAGACCATTGTAAGCGTGAAGTGGGACATTCTCGAAGAACTCCCTGCACCTGTTGACATGGACGATGAGACGCTCTCATCCTACATCGATCAACTAAAGCAAGAAATCGCAGAACTCGAATCTCAGCAGAACGATGATTCAATCCTCAACGAGCAATACAAGCAAGACATTGCAGCGATCCTCACAGACAAGCGTGCTCAATACGATACGGCCTGTGATGACCCTCGTGCGAACTGCCCTGTTGAGAACATGCAATCTGGTGACACATCCGAGGCATCGAGTGATACCAACTGGATGCTCATCCTCGGCATCGTTGCTGGCGTGATTTTCGTCGCACTGGCCCTTGGTTTGATGATGTCCCGTCGAGGCGGCGATACCAAATTCCTCGAGTCTGAAACAGCATGGAATCAAAACACCTTGCCAATTCATGACACGGTTGCTAACTCCATGTACGGTGGTGCTGCTCCGATCTTCCAACAGCCACTCCCACAACCCGCCGTCCAGCCGATGCCTCAACCAGTTGCCCAGCCAGTTGCTCAACCGGTTGTACTACCCTTTGTCGCAGGACCTCCATTGCCACCAGGTGGCCTACCAGCGGGTTGGACCATGGAACAATGGCAGTATTACGGCCAGCAATATCTCGACCGATTGCAATACTAACGCAATCCATCCATCCCTATGGGTTATGCTAAAGTCCTAAAGGGGAGGAGAGCGAGGAAACATCATGTCAGAGGGCGACCCCATAGAGGATGTCATCAGCGATGATGACTCTGAAATGGTCACTGTTTGGGCACCTGAGCCATCAAACGATGCCGACGACTTGCTTTCTTCAAGCATTGATCAATGGATTGATGATGTCAAATTTGAAACAACGGAAGATGTTCCAATTCCAGATCGCCTCGTTGACCAAGTCATTGGCCAAGAAGCGGGTTCTGTTGTGATTCGAAAAGCGGCTGAACAGCGCAGACACATGTTGATGATTGGTGACCCTGGTACAGGGAAGTCGATGCTCGCTCGCTCGATGACAGACTTGTTGCCACAAGATGCCCTTGAGGATGTTCTGGTCTATCCGAACGAGGACGATGAAAACGAACCTCGTGTTCGTTCCGTCCCTGCAGGCCGTGCCGAGCGCATCGTTCGTATTCAGAAGGAAGCTATTCGAGAGCAGAAAGAGAAAGCCCAGCGTATGCTTCTCATTGGATTTGGAGCGGTCGCTTTCCTTCTCGTCATTGTCGCAATTCCAAGTGGAGATATCCTCACATTGTTGTTTGGTATGTTCCTGTTGATGTTCGGATACATGTTCATTCGCAGCCGGCTTGGCTCAGGCGATGAAGGACGTATTCCGAAGGTTCTTGTCAAGCATGACTTGGACGAGAGACCACCGTTTGTCGACGCAACCGCTACACTCTCCGGTTCGCTTCTTGGCGATGTCCGTCACGATCCGTTCCAATCGGGTGGTATGGAAACACCTGCGCACGATCGTGTCGAACCAGGCGCCATACATCGTGCTAACAAAGGTGTTCTTTACATCGATGAAATCAATCTCTTACGACTCGAAGAACAACAGGCCCTACTAACGGCTATGCAAGAGCGTGCCTTCCCAATTTCAGGCCGTTCCGAACGATCCTCCGGTGCTTTGACTAAGACAGAACCAGTTCCTTGTGACTTTATTCTCATCGCTGCTGGAAATCTCGATGCAATCCAAGGCATGCATCCAGCACTTCGAAGTCGTATTCGTGGGTATGGATATGAGGTCTATGTGAACTCAGAAATGCCAGATACCAACCGTAACCGAAAGCGACTGATTCGCTTCATTGCTCAAGAAGTTCGTCGAGACATGGGCAGTACCCGAGAAATCCCTCACTTCGACAAATCTGGTGTTGGCTTGATTCTCCGAGAAGCTCAGCGTCGGGCAGGTCGTCGAGGCAAACTTTCTCTTCGACTTCGTGAACTTGGTGGATTGGTTCGAATCGCTGGAGATCTTGCCGCTGAAGACGGCGCGCCGTACGTCACGGATGCTCACGTCTTAGCAGCGCGCTCAATTGCAAAGCCACTCGAACAACAAGTTGCTGACCGAATGATCGAGCGTCGTTTGGACTACGCTCTCATCGTCAACTCCGGAAACCGTGTTGGACGTGTGAACGGGCTTGCTGTCCTTGGTGCAAACTCGGGTCTCTCTGACTTTTCCGGCATCATGCTGCCTGTGGAAGCCCTTGTTACACCATCGCAAGGTGGTGGCGGAAAGATACACGCAACAGGTGGTTTGAGTGATCTCGCAAAGGAGAGCGTCACCAACGTGAGTGCAGTCATCAAGAAACTCACGGGTAAGGACGTCTCAGATTACGACATCCACATCCAGTTTGTTGACACACACGGTGTCGATGGCGACTCTGCCTCGATTACCATTGCAACAGCCATCATCTCTGCGCTCGAGAATATTCCAATTCGTCAAGATCTTGCCATGACGGGTTCGCTCTCCGTTCGTGGTGAAGTCCTCCCTATTGGTGGGGTCACTGCAAAGATTGAGGCGGCTGCTCGAGCTGGAGTCAAGACCGTTGTCATTCCACGTTCCAACATGCAAGATGTATTGTTGGACGAGCAATTTGAAGGCATGATTGAAGTCATCGCAGTCGATACCTTGGACGAGGTCATGGAACATGCACTCATCACGCATGAACAAAAGCAGAGTTTGGTCGAGCGTCTTGGCTCAGTCATCGACCGTTTGACGCCAGACTTGACAGGTCCAACAACCTCGATTTGATTCCTTGATAGAAGCATGACTTCAAAGGGAGGACTTCCTCCAGCGAACTATGGATGATGACGTTCACGCACCATCCACTCTTGATGCAGGAAAGGGCGCACTGGTCGTTCTCTTCCTTGTTACCATGATCGATATGATCGGTTTTGGTATTGTTATCCCATTCTTGACCTACCTCGTCGAAGATTTGGCTGCTGATCAAAACATCACCTCGACAGGGATTTGGGTCGGCTTGTTGATGACCTCCTATTCTGCAGCTCAGTTCCTCTTCTCTCCTATTTGGGGCGGATTAAGCGACAGGATTGGCCGACGCCCAGTACTCATGATTGGATTGGTTGGAAACACGGTCTTTTTCACTATGTTTGGTCTTGCCAACACCTTGTTGATGGCTCTTGTAGCACGTTTCCTCGCAGGCGTCTTCAACGGAAACATTGCAGTTGCCCGTGCATACATCGGAGATGTCAGTACGCCGAAACAACTCGCTACAAGGATGGGATTGATTGGAGCAGCATTTGGCCTTGGCTTCACCATTGGACCGTTCTTAGGAGGAGAACTTTCGGCCCCTGCTGAGCGTTGGGATGTCTTTGCAGGAACCGTTCTCGAAACGCATCCTTACCTCCTTCCTTGTCTTCTTGCGAGTGTTCTGTCAATCGTATCACTTCTCCTAGCGTTCCGATATCTCCCCGAATCTCTCGTTCCAGAAGCACGTTCGACTCGAACAACAAAGACGTGGACTGCAACTATGAAACGAACGGCATCCAATGTTCAGCGAATGCTCGGTACCAAAAACATCGGATCGCTGATGTGGGTTACATTCCTCTACATGTTTGGATTCACTGTCATGCATGCTGTCTTCATCCTTTACACGCAGATGGATCCATCAACAGGAGGACTCGGATTTAGTGAGGCCGATAATGGACGAATCTTCGCCTTGATCGGCATTCTCGGAATTATTACACAAGGGGGCCTTATTGGGCCTTTGACGCGTAAATTCGGCTCATTGTTCATCTTGCGATTCGGTTCAGTCCTCTCAGGAATCGGTCTTATTCTGATTCCGTATTCAACACTGGATTTCGTATGGGCTTGGATGATTTTCATTACAGGAGGCATCGCCATAGGAAACGGATTGTTCCAACCATCATCGAGTACGCTCCTTACCTCACTTGCACGACGTGATGATTATGAATTGGGTGCAGTCATGGGCTCACAAGAATCGCTCTCATCCTTTGCTCGAATCCTGGGTCCGTTGACCGGCGGTTATGTTTGGACCATTACGGTTGACCGCACTGGATTTTTTGATTACCATACAGCCTTCCATATCTGTGGCGTCTTGATGATGCTCGCTTTCCTTCTCTCGTTCAAAGTTGAGTTTTCTGATGCCGAGCAAACCTCACAATAAATTCAAACGTGATATCCAACAGTGCACAGTATGGACGGGCAGGAATCTGTGTTCGATAATGAGACGTTTCACAAGCGTCTTGGTAACCTTGCCTTTGCGGCCATCCTCTTGACCTTGCTCACAGTTTGGATGATTGAACTCAAGGGTATTTTCCAGCCATTCTTCATTGCACTTGGAATTTACTTTGTGTTGAAACCTGGTGCCGATTATCTCTCAAAGAACGGATTTCCAATCGGTCTCTCCTACATCACGATGATTCTTTCAGCATTTTTGATCGTCGTCGCTGCGGGCTATCTTGCCTTTGATCAGGTGAGCGACCTTGCTGATGATGACGACCGAATCAAGCAGTACAATCAGAAATTGGACAAGCGTTGGAACCAACTGAAAGGAACACCGGTCGTCGGCTCCTCGATTACTGAATCCTTGAACTCAACCAATGGAACGTTTACCGAAGACCTCGCAGAAATGGGTCTTATGTCGAGTGATTCAGGCATAGCCGATCTTGTTGGTGGAGTTGTCTCCAGTGTAGGCAGTTTGCTAGGGATGGGTTTGACGGTGTCCTTTTTCCTCATTTTTATCATCTTTGAAGCGAACTTTTTGCCAGGTCGAATCGAAAGAGCTTGGCCAGGTGGTGTGTCTGGTCGTGTTCAAGATATGCAAATTCAGATTCAAGAGAGCATCAATACGTATGTTGTTGTCAAAACGGGCGTTGGCTTAGGTACTGCTGGAATTACAGCAATCATCCTCTTCATCTTCGGAATTGATTTGTGGTTTACATGGGCTTTGCTCACATTCATTCTCAACTATGTACCTTACATTGGTTCATTGATAGCAACGGTTCCACCGCTGATTCTCGGATTTGTAACCCTCTCTCCTGTTGGGTGGTTTGTCATGTTGATTTTACTTGTATCAAACCAACAACTCTGGGGAAGCATCATCGAAACGAAATGGGCAGGACGGGCTCTCGACATTTCACCAGTTTTGCTTCTTCTGACAACCGCATATTCCTATTGGGTGTGGGGCATCCTAGGAATGGTTCTTGTCGTTCCATTTACAGTCATCTTCAAGATTGTACTCGAAAACATCGAACCAACTCGTCCGATTGCTATTCTGCTTGCAGAACGAGCCCCATCGATTGATGAGGCTTGGAAGGAGGCCCTGAAGGATGGTCGAATCTCCAGTCATGAGAGTCGATCGTTGGAAGAGCTCCAACGCATCCTTGGATTAAGCGACCGTCAAATGACCAAGGTCGCTGCAAAGCATGCCATTGAGCGTTCACTGAAGCGAAACCGTGTCACAACAGAACAGTACAGGTTCATCCAAGAGGCGGCTTCCTTGTACGACAACGATGCCTACGTTCTTCAATTGAACAACATTGATGTTGAATCTGGACGATTGAAGAAATCCAATAGAACGGTCTTAGAATCCCTCTACGAGCAACTGGAAGAAGAGTAATCACAGAATATCTGTGAGGATCTTTTCAAGTTCAGTATTGATCATGAGGATGAGTGTTCCGAATTCGGGCGGAATATTCGGATCTTCGTACAACTCCTCAAGTTTTGATTGGGACATAGCAATGCGGACATCGAGCTTCTTACCTTTGTTCAACAACCAGTTTTCACAGGTCTCTTTCGCTTGTTTGCGAATGTTTCGAGGAACCTTCGGGTCATCGATTTGATTGATGACGGTCGCAACTTGTTGTAGTCGTGTCTCAACGTCCATCTTGTAAGCCCCCTGGAATGCCCAATACTTCCTTCTTGTAGTGGGCCGTCTTTAAGGTCATTGGCGACGTGGACACTTCAATGGATGCCGATGAAGAAACCATTCTTGGATGGGCTCGAATGGGTGTTCTCATTCTCTGCATGGGGTGGGCTGCATGGTTCGACCACAAGGAACGTCGTGTTTCGAACGAGCATTGGATGGTTTGGACCAAGCCGATTGTATTCATCTGGTCTCTTGATTTGTTGATACAGGGACCCCATTGGTCTGTATGGCTCACAGCATCTGCACTCCTTGCCTATGCAAGTGGTTCTGTGATCGGCAGACCCACGATGAAGGATGCCCGTCAAGGAAACCGAATGGATCAGGTTGTCCTGTTGTGGTATCTCCTTTCAGTAATCGGATTGGTTGCTGGAGCTCTACGGTACGCAGAGATCTCACCGCTCGATGTCCTCATTGGTGAGGCAACAACGGAAGCGACCTTGTGGTGGTCGTACATTGGAGCATTGTTCACGTTGTTCATCATCGACCTTGCTTGGAGATTTAGGTTCATCCACGGTGGTGCGGATGCAAAGGCTTTGATGTGGGTCACGTTGCTGTTCCCTTCATGGACAGAAGTACCGGTCTACTCAGATGCTTCGATGAACGAGATCGTAATGCATCTCCCTCCATCACTGAGCCTTTTGATTTGGGGTGGATTTTTGTTCGTGCTCATCCCATTCGTTTTGTTGTTGAGAAACATTGCAACAGGTTCTGTAAGGACTGTTTCGGACCTCTTCATGGCTTGGATGTCTCTTTCAGTACCGTTAGCCTCCGTCCGTGAGAGGCATGTTTGGATTCTTTCGGATACGATGGATATGCCGAGTGGTGAAACAGTTTTGATTCACAAGAAGCGAGCACCACGAAGAACACCGACAGATGAAGAAATGAACGAGCACATCCATCGATTGGAGGATATCGGTGCTGAGCGCATATGGGTTAGTTTGAAACTACCCTTGTTGTTGTTTTTGTTCCCTGCAATCTTGCCATTGTGGTTGATTGGGGATCCAATGGCAGCCATTCTGCCTTTGCTATTACCGTAAGGATCAGTTGCCCTTACGCTCGATGTTCTTCCAGCGAAGGCCTTTGTAACCACATTTCCTGCAACGTACAGCACGTGCAGCGTTTCGAGCGTTACACTTCATGCAAATCTTACGCACAAGCATACGAGCTTCAGCCTCAGGAAATCGTGCCATGGCCTTGCGACCAACTTCCTCTATTTAACCGCAACCACCGGATTTGAGACAACTGGATGGCATGGTTCAAACACTTGAGGGAGTACCGTACTTCATGCGCATCGTGCGTCTCCCAGGAATCCATCACGATGCGAATGCGGTCTTGTTGATGGATTCAGAGGAAGCTATCCTCATCGATTCCGGTACCGCTTGGTATCAACTGCTTCAGCAAGAGCGCATTGTTGGCCAACTCGGAGAGGACTTGAATCTTCGAGAAATTGTTCTTACATCGAGACGCTATCCGTTTAGTGGAGGAAGCGCATCGATTTCAGAACGCTTTGAAAATGTTCCAATCAAAGCTCATTCATCAGCGATATCTTCACTTGCATCAGGTGACTTTTTTACAACATGGGCCAATCGATTCGACTCAGATATGCCGATTGTGGATGCAACAGAACTTGATATGCATCAGGAATCGATGCTCGATGACCAAACCATCGAATTCATCGAAGCACCTGGTCCGAGCAGTTGCAATCTCATGGTCTACATTCCATCTGCAAAGACGGTCATTGCAGGTGCATTGCTTCCGAGAGCAGACCGCCCAATGCGTTGGGATGTGCCAACAGGGAATCTTATTGATGGAAAAGAGAGTCTTGAACTTCTGAAAGAACTTGGTGCAGAGAAACTCATTCCAATGCACGGACCAAGCATCAAAGGTTCAGATCACATTGCTGAAACAATACAGCGTCACATCACAATGCTCGAGAACATTATCGCGGATCAAGGTGTGTTGCCGCGTTCATGGCCCAAACCTGCGCATACATCGCTCTGGCATGAGCCAGTCCCCGCTTGGCCTCGATTGGAACAAGAAACCAGTCAGGCTGACGGCAGCAATCTGAATTGAGCCTCAGCTTCACGTCGTTGAGTCTCGATCGCCTTTTTCTCCCGCATCCTTCGAAGCGTCAGATTATCTCCAAACGAGGTGGAAGCATCCTTCAGATTTGAGAGGGTCCCATCGTGATTGTAGACGCATTGTTCCCAGCCGGATTGGATGCGAATGGTTCCACGTTTAGCTCGTATGGAAGAGACAGAGCGGTTGGTTTCGAACAAGAGGGAAGATTTCCCATCGGTATCTGCAGCGAAGATGCGCCCTTCGGCATCGGCAATGAGGAGCTGAGATTGGTCGTTCATGCACATAGATCGCAATGATGCATGACTGATGGTTGAAGTGGATACGAGCGTGAATTCAGGGAGTTGGAGAATATGGAGTTGGCCGAGTTTGTCTCCAACATAGAGTTTGGAGAGAGCGACGTCGTCCTCTTTCACGCCGAGAATGGCGGTTGCCGTTGTTCTCAGGTGAAGCGTTCTTCGGTTTGCTGGCGTTTCCCAAATCACCAATCCATCGCTCATGGCAAGGCACGTGCCTTGGGTCGTGACGAGGCTTCTTACCGTTGTTCGGTTGTTGCGCATACCTTGTTGCTGAGTGCAGTCGGTATACGTGATTTCGCTTGGGTCGAAACTGAAAGTGAAAGTGAATCAGTACATGTCGTCGTTCTTGTTTTCTTTCTTCCAAGAGCGGTAGCAGGATTTGCATACACGAACTCGGCCTTTTGTTGCGACAAAGTTGCCAGAGCCCCACATCTCTGTTGCGTCATCAAAGGAAAGTGAACGGCCACCGATTTTCTTGTCAGCAAATCGATTACAGGACTTGACCGCGCAAGGAACTTCACCAGAACTTGATTTCTTCTTTTCATCTCCATTCTCTGAAGACTTTGGCTTGTTCTTGCGGGCCTTGGCTTTGAATCCCATAGATACCCCAACCGGAATCGCTTCAAGAAACTTAGGGTCTCATTGTTGAGAGGCTTCGCCAAGTTTGGTCATGAGGCCTTCAATCAATCGAAGAAGGCCCCGCAACGTGACTTCAGAAACATTCGCAATGGAGCAAATCTCTGACTGTGTGCGAGGAGAACCAGATTCGTTGCATGCTTTGTAGATCAGAGCAGCAGCAACACCCATCGGTTTCTTACCTTGCCAAACATCCTCGTGTGGCTTAATCACGGACCACAAATGTTGCACCTGACTTCGCATGGATGGAGCAAGTTCGAGCTTCGACATGAATGGGTCAATGTATTGGTCGGGTGAACTGATGGAGTGCATGTTCAGCATACGAGAAACCTGACGGATCAGGCGTGATAATTCCTTTTCTTCAATCGAAAATTGTTCAGCAATGTCGGGGATTTGTCGCGGGACATTCTCCTCACGAGCAACGAGGTAAGTACACGCAGCAGCAACCCCAGCAATCGAACGACCAGTAACATATCCTTTGTCTGATAGGCGACGGTACAATCGGGCAACTTCTTCTTGCATGGCAACTGGAAGTTGTGAACGGTCTCGGATGAATTGGTTCGCCTTGACGAGGTTGCGTTCTCGGCTCTTACGTGTCTTCGAGCGCTCATCGATGATTCGACGACGTCGCCATTCTCGGCGACTCTGGCTTGAAATCCCGTGACGGCTTGCAGCGCCAGTGTTCAAATCTCGAACATCGATGGTTGTGTTGAGTCCACGGTCGGCGAGCGTGTAGGTCATCGGCGCTCCGACTCGGGAGCGATCTTCACCACGATCTCGCTGGGTCCACTCTGCCCCTGGGTCTGGAACATTCTCCTCAACGACAAGGCCACAACTGTTGCAGGTTACCTCGCCACGTGTTGTGTCGAGACTCCAATCGACCGCTCCACATTCCTCGCATGGACGGGTGTGACCCTCGAGGACTCGTCGTTCGCTTGAGACGTTTGTCTCGTTCTGTGACCGTTCGCTTCCACTATCAAAACTTGCACTCATCTTCTCAACTCCGGGTATAGTAATTGTATTCTAGTGTATTTAAACTTTTGTGTTTGATGCATCAGATTTGCTGTTGAGCAGGGTGCTGTTTGTTACGAAAGAACGTGTTTTCCCTTCCAACACAAAGAAGATTGAACGACAGTATATGAACGTATGTTCAATAGACCCAATATACTCCCATCGCAAACGACGAAGTCAAAGCGTATAGTTCAAGGACATTCGTTCACTCGTTTCGCTTGAACAACATGCCAGCAACAGTCATTTTAGGAGCACAGTGGGGTGACGAAGGCAAAGGAAAACTTGTCGACCGTTTGGCTGAACAAGCGACTTGGGTTGCTCGTTTCCAAGGAGGGAACAATGCAGGACACACGGTTGTCATTGGCGACCGAGTCCTCAAATTCCACCTTCTTCCATCGGGAATCACCCGACAAGAATGCTCACTTGTCCTTGGTGATGGCATGGTCATCGACCCATGGGTCCTTAATTCCGAAGTCGAGAATTGGATCAAAACAGGAGGAGATGACCCAAGAGGCACTCGCCTTTTTGTTTCAGAACGAGCCCACATCATTCTTCCATATCACCGAGCTATGGACAGTCTCGACAAAACAATCGGCACCACTGGTCGTGGAATCGGTCCAACGTATTCAGATAAAATCAATCGAATCGGTCTACGCTTTGGTGACATTGCTGAAGTCGTTCAAGATGGGTCATGGGCAGAAACAACCGCACATCGCATGAACAAATCGCTTGAAGCAGCAGGTTCCGATGTGCGCATCGATGCATCATCCCTTGCAAGCGAGGTGGAGTGGATTCATTCCATTTACGCAACAAGCATCGCCAACACTGGACTGATGCTCGATAATGCACTCAAACTCGATGAGCACGTGATTCTCGAAGGTGCACAGGGTTGTCTTTTGGACATTGATCAAGGAACCTTCCCGTTTGTTACTTCATCCGTTACTTCACGAGGAAATGCCACACATGGCGCAGGTATTCATCCAGGTCACGTCGACGATGTCATTGGCATCACCAAAGCCTACATTACCCGTGTTGGAAACGGTGCGATGCCGACCGAATTGGAAGATGTCGTCGGTGACCATCTCGGAACGGTTGGTCATGAATTTGGAACAACAACAGGTCGTAAGCGACGCTGTGGCTGGTTTGATGCTGTTGTCATGCGTCATGCACATCGCATCAATGGCTTCACTTCACTTGCATTGACAAAACTCGATGTTCTTGGTGGATTGGACGAATTGAAGATTTGTGTCGCTTACGAATTGGATGGTGCTGAGATTACAGAAATGCCGAGCAGCGCATCAGCACTTGCTCGATGCAAACCAATCTATGTGACCGTACCTGGATTCGAATCCAAATCACTCGAAGAATGGCTCGTCGTTGCTAAGCACGCAAACGAGAGCGGTTTAGGAATCTCAACATTACCACAAGCCGCACAAGACTACGTTCGACAACTCGAATCCATTCTTGGTATTCCATGCTCAAGCGTCGGTGTTGGACCTGATCGTGATGCGACCATCGATTGCGTCTGAGCATTCACAATGAAACACTCAAA
>CEUV01301109.1_pt1 | contig 41872 bp, 27 predicted proteins | sample 356401 | NCBI WGS metagenome assembly CEUV01 (sample SAMEA2622710, study PRJEB7988) | marine metagenome | isolation source: saline water (ENVO:00002010), including
ATGATGATGAATGGGAAGAAGATGACATTGAAGATTTCCAAGAACAAAAGGAGACACCAATTCTACCACCTATTTCGCCAGACAGGCCTGCATTAGATTCTGCATCAGAGGTTCTAAATTCAAATGACGGCAATGGTGAAGACGAAACCGTTGAAACTCAAAACTCTGATGAAGAAAAGGACTCAGATGCACAAGAAACGACTGCTGATGAGGTTGAGGAACCCGTTGTTGAACCGGTAGAAGAGAGTGACCCTTGGGCGGATGTTGAGCACTCTGAAAAAGTAGATTGACTAAGCAAACGCGCGATTTACACTATTTCGTAACCGAAATCAATTAAAGCCTATTTTCCTAACTCAACATCAGAGAGCAAGTCTCTCTGGATGGGATTGGCATGAATAATAGAAGCGTCAGCAAGGATACGGATGCCCGTGTTCGAGAATTACAAACACAAGTTGCAGATTTGAAGGAGTTAGTGAACACACTCCTCTCCGTAATTTGTGAGGAACCAGATGGTGTTACTAGCGGTGCAGCACCATCGTATGGCCAACCGAAAATGAACTACTGTATGTGATTAGCCCTTAATTACAGCTAGTGGCATCATTCTAGCAATCGGTTTTGCTAGGCCTGCTTTATGTGATAGTTCAATGACTTCATCTACGTTTTTGTAGGCATCTGGTGCCTCTTCTGACATTATGTTTGGAGTATTTGCATGAACTCTAATCCCCCTAGATTCTAATTCTTTCTTCAGCGCTTTACCATCTATTTGTTTCTTCGCTTGTGATCTAGAAAGAACTCTTCCTGCACCATGGCAAGAAGATGAAAACGCTCGGTTTGTTTCTACTCCTTCCAATAACCAAGATCCAGTACCCATGTCCCCAGGTACCAAGACAGGTTGGTTTGGCATCGCTCGTGTTGCACCTTTTCTGTGGACCATACAAGTACACCTTGCTCCATGAATCTCGTGTACCTCCTCTTTTGCGATATTGTGACTGACATCATACAATAGCCGCGTCTCTACATTCATTTCAACGGCTAGTGTTTGACGAAGTCTATGGGTTAGTGCGCTTCGATTTGCAAATGCGAAATTCGCAGCTCCATTCATGGCATCAAGGTAAGATTGTCCTTCTTTGCTGTGAATCGGTGCTGCAGCTAATTGTCTATCTTGTATCTCAAATCCCCATTTTTCGTTGTACCAAGTGCCTTGGCGACTCCTGTATTTGTCTTCCAAACCCCTAACATGATCAGTACATACTTGATGCCCTAATCCCCTACTTCCTGAATGTATCATGCACACGACTTGTCCCTCAAACAGATCATGGGGATTACTATCTTCTATTGATTGAACAGTTTGTAACTCGAGGAAATGGTTGCCAGAACCAAGTGTACCTAATGCTTTGAGGCCACGATTGAATGCTCTCTCGGAAACACCGCTATCGGTTTCTAGAAATCCTCCGGATTCTATATTTTTCAAATCTTCATCGTATGCGAAACCAAGGTCTACCATCGCATTTGTACCTCTTGATATGATTTCATTCAAATCTTGATTTGTAATATCCAATCCGCCTTTTCCAGATCCGCCGGAAGGAATTCTTCCGTTCAATCGTCCTGCGAGTCTGTCAATATTTGGAATGTCATCAACACTGCATTCCAGTGCTACCATTCTTACACCACAATTGATGTCAAACCCAACACCTCCTGGAGAAATTGAACCACCTTCTTCCCCCCAATTTACATCTGTTGCTAGCACCCCTCCTATCGGGAAGCCGTATCCAAAGTGCCAATCAGCCATTGCCCAAGCTTCTCCGACAACACCTGGCATAGATGCAATATTGACGAGCTGTGATATCGACCTCTCATCGCTGCTTTTTGCAAGATGCTCCGGATTGGAGACGATCATTGCATCGACATTCATTGAGCCGTGTTTACGAATTCGCATTAAACCCTCATTCTCTACCTCGAGATGGTCCTGCCATTCTGCTCCGGTCACAGGCTCCCCACCACTTACATCACTTCATTTCTCTGTTTTAGCAGGGATGGTTTGAAGGAGTATTGATGCCCCCATGATTATGTCCGTAAGGGCAGGTGACACTAATGGGACTTCCTCCAATCGACCTCGAAGTGTTTCATCAAAACGGATACACTCGCAGACAGTGTAGAGTAACAGGGCTGTGGTTTTGGTCCTGTGATGCAGACAGAGACACATGTGGAGATACTGAAGAGGATGAGTACACATTTATTGGTGCGCCAATCATAGATGGCTTTGACCAAAGGGGACGTGAACTGAAGGATACAATGCGTGAGGAATTCATCGGTTTCTTTGAGAATAGAGAACACACACGCGTAGAACCATACCCTGTTCTTGCAAGATGGAGGGATGATATTCACCTTACTATTGCCAGTATTGCAGATTTCCAACCTCACGTAACTTCAGGGGCAGTAGAACCGCCTGCCAACCCGCTCGCAATTTCTCAACCTTGCATTAGGCTGAATGATATTGATGCCGTTGGCCGCTCAGGTAGGCACTTGACGACATTCGAAATGATGGCGCACCACGTTTTCAACCGCCCAGATGAAGGGAAAATGTACTACTGGATGGAAGAGTGTGTAAAGCACTGCCACGACTTGTTGTGTACTACATTTGGTATAGATCCATCAGAGGTGACTTATGTCGAGAATCCATGGTCTGGTGGAGGAAATGCAGGTCCTGCAGTCGAGGTAATTGTTGGTGGTCTTGAACTTGCAACTTTGGTTTTCATGAACCTCGCTGAGGATGAGGACGGGGATATAGAAATTAAGGGCGTGAAATACTCTGAGATGCCTCTGCAAATTATCGACACCGGATATGGTCTTGAGAGATTTTGTTGGGCAGCAGCAGGCACTCCTACAATATACGAAGCGATATATCCCGAAAGCGTTGCTTGGTTGAAGGACTTGGCTGGATTTTCAGCTGAAAGTTTCGATATGACACAAACTCAAATGGATTCCCTTCTCGGTGAAATGAGTAGATTATTTGGAATTATGAACATTGAAGCCGGAAGTGATGGCGATAGAATGCGTGAAGTTTTCCTCTCGAGGCTTGCTGAAAGAGGGCACAACATCAATCCAGAATTGTTTGCTGCGATAACTGAGCCGCTATCCAAAATTTATGCGATACCTGACCATATGCACGCCCTTTCCAATATGCTCGGTGATGGATTAGTTCCATCTAATTCGAAAGCAGGATACCTTGCAAGAATGATTGCTCGAAGAGTACTTAGAATGAGAGACGATCTCAAACTAGAGATTAGTCTGGCTGAATTAGCGTCTCATCACCTTGAAGTAAATTATTCAACAGAGCGCATGAAACAAACCCAAGAAGGACTTTTGACGATTCTCAAAGGTGAAGAAGAGCGATATGATGAGATGATTCGAAAGGGTAACCAAGTCGTCAAAACCGCAATCAAAGATGTCACCGTGGATTCTTTAGAATTACCAGATGAAATACTGTTTACAATCAATGACAGTCATGGTATATCTCCAGACCTAGTAATCAACATTGCAAATGATTTGGGTTGGAAAAAACTCACTCTAAGGACTGGTTTCAATGCAGAAATGGCGGAGAGACATGCGGCCATGGCAAAGGCGGCTGCAAAGTCTGTTAGCGTCAAACCAATAGTTGAGAATATTCCAGAGTTGCCTCCAACAATTCCACTTTACTACGATGATGTTTCACAGCAGAACTTCGAAGCAAGCGTACTCAGTTGCCTTCCATTGGTTGGAGAAGACTTGCCAGAGGGAGCCACACATGGTGTCATTTTAGACAAAACATGCTTCTATCCAGAAGGTGGTGGTCAAGAAGCCGACTATGGCAATCTCAGTTGCGATTACGCATCCAATTCAGTCCTTGATACAAGGAAAGTTGGAAATTTGATTATTCACCTTACAAACGGGTCCTTCGACGTAGGGGATATGGTTCATGGAGAGGTTGATTGGACAAGAAGACGTCAATTGATGGACCACCACACAGCGGTCCACATTGTTGGTGGTGCAGCAAGAAGGCTGCTTGGACCTCACATATACCAGGCTGGTGCAAACAAGTCGGTAGAATCTGCGAGACTCGATATCACTCACCACAAGAGATTGACTAGGGCTGAACTTGATGCTATTGAATCCCTTGCTAATGAAGTAATTCACAGCGTTGCAAGAACAGAAAAAATTACCCTTGACCGTAAAGATGCAGACAGAAAATATGGTTTCGATCTGTATCAGGGTGGTGCTCCAAAAGGTAGTGATATCAGGATTTTGAGAATTTCAGACCACGACATACAGGCCTGTGGTGGAACCCATCACGATGAGCCAGGGCGAATTGGTCAAATTAGGGTAATCAGGTCTAATGCGGTTCAAGATGGTGTTGAAAGGCTCCACATTGTAGCAGGACAAGCTGCAATGGATCATGCACGCAATCAAGAAGCAATACTCCGTGACACATCTGATGTCTTCCAAGTACCATTAGAGGATTTACCTACTACTGCAACTAGATTCTTCAGTGAATGGAAAGAACAACGCAAGAGAATTGAAGCACTCGAAGCCGAAATTGTGAGGCTCAGAACTTCAGGTGGTGGAAATGACATGTCTGAAGTTGACGGAGTCAGAGTCGTTGTAATGGAAGTAGATGGTGACTTGAAACAGATGACAAAGATGCTCAAAGAGTTAACACTTGATCAGTCTAATCCAACTATTGCAGTACTGGGTAGCCGTGAGGGAGGTGGCAAACTCATGGTTGCAACAACCGAGGATACTGTTGCAAGTGAAAGATTCAACGCAGTTGATATTCTCAGAGGAATTTCATCCCACATTCGAGGAGGAGGCGGTGGTCGTCCAACCTTTGCTCAAGGTGGAGGTTCAAATCCCGACGGACTTCCAGAAGCCCTAGACGCTGCAAAGAATCTCATAGGTGTCTGAGAGCAGCAGCATCAAATCCTGATACTGCTCTGGATAGAGCTTCAGCAGGGCTCAGCCATGCGAATTCAGAGATTTCATTTTCTTTCAATTTTATTTCTGAATTGTCCCCATCCCAGTTTGCTTTATAGGTGAAAGAAACAAACGAAATTCCTTCATTTGTGAATATTCGTTGTGTGATAATTGGTGCTTCGTCTTCAAGTTCTATCGCAATACCCATTTCCTCTAGGGTTTCTCGAACGCAACCAACCGCCGGGTGTTCATCATGGTCCATGTATCCCCCGGGTAAAGTCCAATGGCCAACAAAGTGACCTCGCTCGATTTTGCCCATCAGTACTTGACCTTGAGTATTCAGTACCATGACCTTTGAAACAAGTCTGTGAATAGACCTGTAAATTGACTCTCTTGCAATTGGATGAACCTCATCGTCACTAATGCATTCATCTTTCCACGCCCAGTTTTCAGGCCATTCGACATTTGGGTGTGCTTTGATTACTTCAAAACCTAGGATGTCGAATGTGTTTTTGACTTCCCATTCAATTCCCAAATTCTTCGCTTCATATCGTGTTGGGAATCTGAATCTAGTGCTACCCGTGTTGTTCATTGTGGGCTTCATTGGGCCGTTTCCCTCAGAATCAACAAGCAAAACCTTCCCGTCGTGCTCGAGGTACAACACTGTTTCGGGGTGGTCCATGGTTTCACCGGAGTGTTGTTTGTTGATTAATCTTCGAGTAGGCCCATAATCTCATTTGATGGGGAATCTAGGGCTTCTACTTCTTTGAGTGCTCGCTCCATTGCTCTTAATCTTCTTTGAATAGATTCACCATCTCCACCAATTGTGTTTGCTGCGGTATTGAGCTGTTTGTGGAGTTTTCCGAGGTGTTCTCCAAACTTCACAAATTCCGTTTTCACAGTACCGAGAACGTTGTAGACTTGACTAGCATTAGTTTCAAGAGCTAGCGTTCTGAATCCCATTTGCAAACTGTTGACGAATGCTGCTAAAGTCGAAGGCCCGGTTACAACAATTTGGTGATCTCTTTGCAGCGATTCAAACAACCCTGGTCTCCTTACTACGTCAGCGTAGAGACCTTCAGTTGGAAGGAACATCACTGCAAAATCTGTTGTGTGCGGGGCAGAGACGTATTCTTTGCGAATCGTTTTTGCTTTAGCGGTTACATTTGATTCAAAGGTCGAATATGCTTTTTCTACAGCCTTCTTGTCACCAGTTTCGTAAGCATCTAAGAGTCTTTCATAATCTTCCTTTGGGAATTTACAATCGATGGGTAACCATACTGGTTCATCCATGGTGCCATCTATTCCAGGGAGTTTGATAGCAAATTCAACCTGTCCTTTGCATTCTGGATGAGTCTTGACATTCTTTCCATATTGAGCAGGCGCTAGAATCTGTTCCAGAATTCTCTCGGCTTGAATTTCTCCCATTGCTCCTCTCGTTGAAACGTTGGTTAGAACTTTCTTCAATCCTCCAACATCCGTGGCCAAGGTTTGCATCTCTCCAAGTCCTTTGTGAACCGCTTCTAGCCGGTCACTGACTAATTTGAACGATTCACCTATTCGCTTTTCCAGTGTTGTTTGTAGTTTCTCATCAACCACATTTCTCATCTCATCAAGTTTCTTTTCATTTGAGGTTTGCAATTTTGAAATATTTTCTCCGACAACGACAAGGTGTTTTTGCTGCTCCTCTCCTAATGTCTTCTGCATCTTTTGTTGTTCTTCTCCAAGGGTCTTCAGCACTGCAACTAAGGTGTCACGAGAGTCATTGTTTCTATCCCTAATTTCGCTAGTCAATGTGGTCTTCACTGCGTCTTGTGAACGGTTGATTATTTCTCGTACTTCATTCGTTAAATCTGAATTGTCAATTTTTGATTTGCTGCCTTTCCCCAAAAGAAATGCAACGATAATTAGTATTCCAAAAACTCCGAATGTGATTGCTTCCATAAGAGTGCCTCGAGTTGCAAATTTTGACAGGGGTTATTGAACTCATGCATCATAATGATGAATAGTTGAAGTATGGAAACACCTAGCCTACAGCATGCGAGTCGAACAGTTGAATGAGGACATGTGGGCAATGACCTATCTTGTAGAGTGCGAATCAACAAAGAAAGTTGCATTGATTGACCCTGTTTGGGATAATTTGAGTGACTATCTGTCCATCATTGAAGACAGAGGGCTTACTCTCGAGTATGCTATGGCTACACACACGCATGCCGATCACATCACAGGATGCTTCAAGTTAGCAGAAATGAAGGGCTGCGAGTACCTTATGTGGAATGATACGCCTTCATTGGGAGTAACAATCTACGTCGATGAAGAAACATCGGTTACGATGGGTGAGATTGAATTCCACTTCCACCACTCCCCAGGTCACACTGGTGATTCGATGATTATCGAATGTGGTGATTACATCTTCACAGGCGACTTCCTATTTACTGGTGATGGAGGAGTTGGAAGAGACGATCTTCCAAGTGGTAGGCCACACCTACATTGGCAGGCTTTGGACGTTCTAGAGAGATTTTCCGGAGAGGTTTTGGTTTGTACTGGGCATGATCCTCCCGGGACTGAAATGCAAACAATGGCATGGAACCGTGAAAATAACCTGGTCTTGAAGATGGAAACCTATGATGAGTACGCAAAATGGCAAGAGGAAACATCTGCGGGTTTGGGTTATGTTTCTAAAATCAAAACCGCATTGCCTGCAAATATATTCGCAGAAATACCGGATGAAATCCCTTGGATGAACTGATTTCATAGCGGGTTATTCGGGCTCTTTAACGCCTCATCATGGGCGGTAGGCAGGTTGTCTAAATCTGTGAATGTCAGATTGCTTGTGTGGCCTATGCCACCTTCGATTCTCTCTGCCATAGAGCATCTTACATTGAGTTGAATTCGGCCTTGATGTCTTGTCAAATCGTATGATTGTGGGTTTAATTTGTCAATGGCTTGGGTTTCGAACTGCTTTCGAATCGTTTTACCGTGCCACCAAGCATATCCCCACTGGAATGTAACCCCTACCGCAGTAGCACAATAAAGCACCATCAATACAGTTGCAGCGAATAGGATTGTGTTACCATCGTCCCTTGCTTCGGTCATTAAATCTCTACCGAGTAAAAATATCAAACCTACTCCTACAATCGGAGTAAGCATAGAATCGAGCCAATCAGAAATAGGGATAATTCGTCCTCTTGCTGGATCTACTAAAACAAGATTTGATTCGAGGGCAGTAGCAACAATACCAACAATTCCAAGCAGTAGGATGTAGAATAATCCTGCTAGTATGAATTCAGTAATTTGAGAGTCTAGTCTAAGTGTCCAATGTATAATCAGCCATGAGAACAAACCAAGGAATACCACTCTCGGTACCTTGTGGAAATGGACCGCTATATTTGATGCATCTAGAACTTTAGCGTCATTACTACAGTGATCGTTTCCTGCATCTGGAATGTGAATAATTTGCTTTCCGAACCAAGTCTCTAGAAGTTTAATCGCATTGACAAGAATCCTTCGCCTAATAAGCAAAACTTCGAGAATGTACAGAACCGGAATTCCCATGACAATAATTGGTAGTGAAAGAACAGCAATTATCGGGAGAATGAATATCATTGGTACTAGCAAGAAGTGTGTCAAGCTCAGTGGATAGAGCATGTCAGTTTCATTTAATTTAGCCCGGCTTGCCTTCAGTCCGAGCCTTCTTGCTTCCTCGTCAAGTACTTCCCTAAATTGTTCAACTTGCATGCCCGAATCGAGGATTTTTTGGACGGTTGAGCGATAGTTCCTCTCTGCAGGTCCAACGCCAAGTATCACTGTTTGATAGAGAATTTTTGCAGGTACTGCAAGTATCAACGGGAGGAGTAAAATTCCAATGGCCCACATCAAATTCCCGATGTCGAGAGTGGATGCCATGCATCGTTGAGAAGGACCTAGTTGAAGAATGTTCATGGGGGGCCTACGCTAGAAGTACCGATAATGGCACGAATTGCTGTGACGGATGGGATGGCAAAAGCAGCCATTTCTGTTTTAGAAAAGGCTGGTCACGAGGTAGTTGTCGGACATATAGAGCAAAAGGACTTGCTGAATGGTGCATTGAAAGATTTTGATGCAATAATTGTTCGAAGTGCTACAAAATTACCTGAAGAGGTCATCAAAGAAAGTTCTGGGCTATCTGTTATCGGAAGAGCAGGAGTAGGTGTAGACAATATCGATCTCAAGGCTGCAGGAAATTCAGGAATAGTCGTTGTAAACGCTCCAAACGCCTCAACACAATCAGTTGTTGAACTAACGATTGGTCACCTTCTTTCTTCGGTTAGGCACATCCCTAAATCAGATAGAGGATTGAGAGGAGATAAATGGGAAAAGAAAGCGATGAAAGGTACTGAATTGTCAGGAAAGTGCCTTGGATTAATTGGATTCGGTAGAATTGCCCAAGGGGTTGCTAGAGTAGCAAAGTCTCTTGGTATGGAGATACACACATATGACCCTTATCTCCCTCCAAAAGTGGCTAAAGCACAAGATGCTTATTTGCACAAGAAAGTAGATTCTTTATTCAAAGCATGCACTCATATTTCCATTCATTGCAATCTAACTGATGAGACTCACCATCTCGTGAATGCAAAACGCATGTCAATGATGCCTGGGAGGAAATCTGGAATCGAATGTGGTAACCACATTGTAAATTGCGCACGTGGAGGTATAATCGACGAAGATGCTCTTCTTGGTGCACTTGAGGATGGGACCATTACAAGTGCCGCATTGGATGTGTTTGAGGTCGAACCTCTGCCGGCAAATTACAAACTTGTCCAGCATCAAAACTTCCACGGAACTCCACATATAGGTGCTGCAACACTTGAGGCACAACACAGGGTTGGCCTCGATATAGCAAAGGCGGTTAACTTGGCATTAGCTGGCAAGAAACCCGATACCATCGTTAATGCTCAATTCCTCAACTAGATTTTCCTGCTAGAATGATGTAACCTAGAACAAGTTCGATAGTGAATAAAATTAGGAGAGTCCCCCATCCTCCTGACACATCAAAATCAACATTAACATTGAATTCGTCAACGAATGATTGTGATTTGAATTCGCTCTCAAATGGCCATGGATCTCCGCCACCGTCATCATCATCGTCATCAGCCTCTTCAAGAGAACCGACCATTATGTGGAAATCCTCACCATCAGGGGTATAACTGAAAGATGATGTCTCTCCGCTTGAAGGACCTCCTGCAACATAGTCTATTCTTGCATCACAAGAGACGATTTCACCGTCAGAATTCCCACCCAATTTTTCAAGTGATTCGTAATCCTCAACGGTGATTATTCCAATCCATACCGTACTGTCGTCCCATGTGACATCAACATCGATGTCGAGTAATGCTCCGGAGCCGGGCACAGTGTCATATGCTTCTTTGGTTACACCACAAAGTCCTGCATCTGGCTTAGGTACATTGGGAATTTCCTCTCCTCCAGAGTAGCCAATTAATGCTGCTAAGAACAAAATTCCGAAAACAGCAGATGCTATCTTCATCGCTCCGGACATGGTTATACCTGAACAGAACTTCTTCATCAAAGCATGGTTTTCGCGTTATTCAAAAACCTTCGACTCTATCGTTATACCATGGCATCGAGGATTCTAATCCATTGTGACCTCGATGCATTTTTCGCGTCTGTTGAAACACTGCACCACAACTTAGACCCTGAAGTCCCACTGATTCTGGGTTCAGATCCAAAAGGTGGAAAGGGAAGAGGAATAGTATCAACATGTAATTATGCTGCAAGAAAATTTGGGATAAGGTCGGCAATGCCAATCTCAGAGGCATGGAGGAGGTGTCCTGGGCCACCTCATGGTCCCGGGAATTATCTGAAATCAACGAGGGGCCTGTATTCGCGTGCAAGTAGGAAGGTTATGTCGATTCTATCAGAATTTGCTGATAAATTCGAACAAGCCAGCATAGATGAAGCATACCTTGACGTCACAGAGTATTGCGATGGAGACTGGGATAATGCGTTAGCCCTTGCCCACAAGATGCAGTCAAGGATTCTTGATGAACTTGGACTTTCAACTTCATTTGGAATTGGGCCAAATCGGATTTTGGCAAAGATGGGGAGTGAAGAAAACAAACCTGCAGGCATTCATCGTACGATGCCTGATGAAATAGAATCATTTTTCCACAACCGCTCGGTTCGAGAGATACCAGGTATAGGGCCAAAAACGGCAACAAGACTTGCGGAATGGGGAATTACAACAGTGAGTGAGGTTTCCGAATTCGGCGAAATTTCAATAGCTAAATTCACGTCAGAAAGGTTCGCTTCTTGGATAAAGCGTGTTGTTGATGGAGAGACTAGCGATGAGGTGAGTCCTCTGAGGAGTCGTAAATCAATCGGTAAAGAAAATACGTTTGAATTCGACCAAACCGATAGCGAAATTGTACTTGGTCATCTTTCAAATTTGGTGGCAAAGGTCCTAAAGCGAGCGAAAGAAATTGGTGTAGCCGGTCGATTAGGTGAAGTAAAAATTCGATATCAGGGGTTTGAAACACATACTCATGGAAAATCTATTCCAGTTGCGATGGATGATGAAACTGTATTTCTGCGACTTGCACAAAACCTGTTTGCACAAAATGTTGAATTTGAAAGACCAATTAGACTGATTGGATTCAGACTTGGTAACTTAGAGATGCCAGAAACAAGGCAGTCAACCTTCAATATCGAAGAATGATCACTCCAATTTGTGCATCTGGGTCAAAATTGAAGTAAATTCAACAAGGTTTTCTGGAATTTTAACACCTGATATCGGTGCATTTAGAGGCAGGCCGGCATCCTTTTTGGTTCTCCAAGTATTACCATTGAATTCTTCTATCGTGCCCGTCAAATCTCGAAGTTTAGAATCATCAGGTGTTCTTGGTGGGAACTCTCTGACATCAACCGCACTTGATGTGTAAAGCGTACTGGAAATGTGGTGTGTGAAGAAAGGACAAACAGGAGATAATGCAGACATTAAGTCTCTAACAATACGGTGAATTGTCCATGCAGCATTTGTGTCGTCATCGTATAATCGGGACTTTGACATCTCCAACCAGTGGCTTGGTAAAATTCCGGTACCGAAGGTCTTCAACGCTTGGGTAGCTGTGTAGATGTCTAGATTGGACCAAGCATTTTCAACCTTCTCCATAGTTTCAGAAAATTCTGATAGAATCCATCTATCTTCAACAGAAAGGTCGCTGGGGACGGTGTCTAAATCGCTTGGTACATCAAACTGGCTTGCAAACCTTGCAACATTGAACAATTTTGTGAGAACTCCGAAATATTTGGCCTCAATTTCCTCAGGATTGATATGGAAATCATCTCCTACTTGGGCATCACATGCTTTCCATAATCTGAAACACTCAGAACCAATCTTGTTTGCCCGTAGTTGTACACTCTTTTCAGGACCTTTCACCCTCCAAGAGCCTGTTTTGCCACCAGCGCCGCATTCAAGGACGCTGTCTGCATCAATTCCATTGCCAAGGGACTTTGACATCTTTCGACCCCAAGGGTCCATGCCCAAGCCATCAATCCATACGTGCTTAAATCCTGGCTTATCGAGTAATAATGCGCTCTTTAGCAAGGTGTAGTACAACCAGGTCCTGACGATCTCTTTTCCTTGAGGTCTGATTGCTGTAGGGAAGGCTTTGTCGAAATTATCCATATCACTTAGATAACCTGATACGAATAGGTTCGAATTGCTGGAGTCCATCCAAGTGTCGAAAACCTTCTCTTCCCCAACGATTTCTCCTAGTTCATTTTCCATTTCTTCGAATATTCCCAAGACTTCTCGGGTTTCACGGTCAAGAACCTCACTTTCTGCAGGCGGTGATTGACACCATGGTTGAACGTAAACTCCAGCTGGCGCACAGATGACCTTGCTGCCATTGTCAGCATACCAAATCGGAATTTCAGTATGGTACCACCTTCTACGGCTAATCGGCCAATCAATGGAGATATTCTCCATCCAATCGAGCAAGAACTGCTTGTTTCTAGGAGGGTGGAATTCGATTTCTTCTGAAAGCTCACGAATTCTGTCTTGTATGTGTGTCTGCCTAACATACCACTCTTTGAGGAGGATTATCTCAACGGGATTTTTCCCTCTCTCAGAAACTGGTACTTCCTGCTCTTTTTCCACAATCTGACTTATTTTGCCATTGTTTTCGAGATACTCAATAACAGATTTTCTTGCCTCGGCAACCTTCATTCCAGAAAATTGTCCTGCAATCTCAGTCATACAACCATCTAAATCAATTGCTTGGAAAGGGGTTAGTCCTAATTCTCTGAAAACCGATACGTCATTTTGGTCACCAAATGAACAAACCATCAGTATGCCTGAACCGAATTCACTCTTTACTGAAGGGTGAGTTGAGATATCTACACTAATCTCTCTCCCTTCAACTGGTAGCGGCAACATTGCTTTCTTACCAATGAGATGTTTGTATCTGTCATCATCTGGATGGACTACTACAATACCACAAGCACAAATTAATTCGGGTCTTGTAGTAGATATGATTAGTTCTTCACCATCTTCAGTATGCCATTTAACATCGACGAGTTTTGTTCTTCGTTGTAGTCTCTCAACCTCTGCATCTGCGATTGTCGTCCCCTCAACAGGGTCGTAGATATTTGGACGTAGGTCCTCAATAATCGCACCCCGCTTGAATAGTTCTGTGAAGATTGTCTGGGTAACTTTTCGGTAATCTGGCGAGTCGGTTAGATATTCGTTATCGTAATCCATTGAAAGTCCAACACGTCTAGCAGTGTTACGCATTGATTCGGTGAATTCTTCAATTGTCTGCTCACACAATTTAAGGAATTCAGCACGGTCATATGTTTTCATTTTCTTACCGGTATTTTTCTCTACTGTAAACTCAACATTGATACCGTTTCTGTCAACACCCCAAGGGAATTTTACTTCCTTGCCAAGTAGCCTTTGTGATCGAGCAATCACGTCAATCATACTGTACTGAGCAACTGCACCTATATGCCATGTTCCACTTGGATATGGCGGTGGCGTATCGATTACGAAAATTTCTTTTCCAGAATTCGGATTGAAGGCGTATCTCTTGGAGTATGCAGCCTCATCAGCGAAGTGTTCTTCCTGAATTCTTTTTTCTAGGTCTATTGACCATCTTTTGTCGGATAGTTTAGGAGATGGCATTTTGCTCACCGGCCCTGTGTGCGTCATCCTCACAGGTCCGGTTGCCGCTGTTGTGACTTACTTTTGAAGTGATTGGATGACCAATATGGGTATGACTTCAAATGGTCAAAGCACAACGGGTATTTGGAGGGGGAGTATGTCGCAGGATAAATCCAAGCCGAAAGACGACCAGTCCTCGCTTCAAAACAAACTTTCACGCATTGTGGGACACGGTCAAGAGAAGTTACGCACGAGCGTAAAGGACTGGGACGCCAGAAAGGCGTTAGATGCCGTTTTAGATGCTCCAAAATCCATACAAAGGGAGTGGCAGAAACATGGTGCAACCGGAATTTTGACAAAGTTTCCTATTTTTATGGTCACAGTATGTCTTTTGGCGTCCGTATTCTTTGCTTACCATTCAGGATTCGTGGATGGAACTTCGATCAAGCCAGGGGATGAACCTTCTCTAAACGTCAACGGAGATCTTGATGTATATCTCCCTGAGGGTTCACCAGTTCTTGAGAGCATCAAAGATGTTGAAGAAAACTGGTCCACTAATGTGATGATCATTTACATTCATTCTCCAGAAAAACCAATTGACGACAGGAGAATTCTCCAAGAGATGTCTTATGTCGAAACAAAGCTAAATCCAAGGCTCTCCGACCCTACGGATGACGTTATTTACGCACTTTCTCTTTCAACCGTTATCAAAGAAGTAAACTCGAGTTTGCCAAGGGTTCAAGATGCGTTTGTTGATGAATTGGTTGCAGAAATTTGTCCTCCAAATGATGAGAACTGTATAGGTCAAACCGCAGGCGACTTAGTGAAGGATTTGCTAGACCTTGGCGACCGTATTTGGGGCAATTACAGCATACCATCTCAAACTACGATAGATACAATTGTTAACGAGATGTATGAAGATGACGGAAGTCCTTCTCCTGGTCTAGACAAGATGGCTAGAGATACAGATGGAGATGGTTTCTTGGACAAAGCAGTAATTATTATTGCTGTTGATGAAACAAAAACTGCCAAGGAAGTAATCGACAAAACACAGGAAATTTTGGATAACATCTCTAAGGAAAAGAGACCGTGTGAATATGACCAAAATGGAGCTCCTGTCGGTGCAGACCTCTGTGACTGGGAAGATTTGGGAATTTCAATGACTCTGACAGGGCCTGTTCCGATTACCAACGCAGTTACAGAATTCTCTTTCAAATTGTTCTGGCAAATCTTCCCACTAGCAATTGTACTGGTTGCATTGGGACTGTTTGTTTTCCACTCTGATGTCCTGCAAACTGGTACTTGGAGGCCTCTTCAAGGATTCAAAGTTGTAGTAATTGCAGGTTTGCCGACCCTATGTTCAGTGTTCTGGACTCTTGGAATAATGGGGTATACCGGCTATGAGGTTACGATGACGGTTATTATCGTCGGTCCGATTTTGCTAGCTTTAGGAGTATCTTACGGCCTGCACATAACAAATAGGTATGCGGAAGAGACGGGAACAAAGGACGAGAAAATACGACAATCTCTAGCCTCTACAGGTAGGGCTGTATTCTTGTCTGCGGTGACTACAGTTATCGGTTTCATTTCACTTACATTTACGCCAATGAAGCCAATTGAAACAGTGGGAATCGCTCTTTCAGGTGGTATTGTAATTGTTTATTTCTTGACTATGACGATGGTTCCCAATTTGACTCTTTTACTAGATTTACGGAAACCAAAACATCCGCCTCTTCCTGTGTTCGAAAAGGTAGTCCAAGTTCCAATTAAGTGGTCCAAAGGTGTAATTGCGATATTTATGGTAATGATATTTGTTTCAGGATTCTGGGGCCAGGGTAACGTTGAGGAAAATATCGACCTACTAGGTATGGCTCCCGAAGATGAGGCATCAGTAGTTACGATGAAGCAGTACTCAAAAGATTTCAATGCAGGCCAAGTTGGAATGATATTGATTGAAGGCGATATATCAGGTGATGCCGATCCGACGGAAGGCGAGCCCGTTGAGAAACTGCTTGGTATATCTGCCCTTGAGGATAAATTGAATACAATTGAACAAACTAATGCTGTCAGTATTGTTTTCTTGATGAAATCGGTTGGTTTAGGTGCGAATGTCAGCGGAACTCCACTTTGGAACTTGACCGATAACCCGTTGGTTCCTGAAGACTTGAAAGATGCCTTAGAGCCATATCTTAACCGTCAATACAACGAAGACGTGACCTTCTGGGAAATACTGACGGCTCCTAGAGCAAATGGTACTGAGAATGTGAGAGCTGAAGGCTTCCTCCTCGATGTTTTCTACTCAAGCCTTACCGATGAGACTCGAGGATTATTCATCTCTGATGATTACAGTCGTAACTTGATTTACGTTGATATGCCGTTCGTTCCAGTTGCGGAGACCGCTGAGGCAGTAGCTCAAGTCAACGAATACACATCAAGAGATTACGAAGGAGATATTTACGCAGGCGACCTCACTGGAGTTGCAGCAACAGCAATTGCAGTCAATGAATTGATAGTTGGCAGCCAATGGTCTTCACTTGGGTTCGCCGTTGCTCTCACACTGATGACTCTTGCAATTGTTTTCAAGGATATTAGATTCTCATTCTGGACAACAGCCCCTGTTATTGCAACAGTAGCGCTTCAATGGCTAGTAATGTGGCAGATGGATGTTTCATTATCTCTAGTAACAGTCATGATAGGTTCAATCTTAGTTGGTGTAGGAGTTGACTTCTCGATTCACATAGCCAACCGTATACGTGAGTTGGGCGGTGGAATTGAAGCGATACGGACATCGACTGTGAGTACTGGAATGTCGTTATTTGAGGCTGCAACTGTGACAACTTTGGGTATGGTTACAGCCTATCAGATTCCAATTCCGGAAATTAAGCCATTCATCACTGTTATCATCATCTTATTGTGGATTGCAGCAGCAAGTGCATTGATTCTACTGCCTGCGATTTTCGTATTGTTAGATGAACTAGGTATAGGTTCAACTACAGGAGCAAATTCCATGGCAAGAAAACTTGGATTGGGTAAAGTTGCATCTAGAGGAGACATAGATATCGTAGATGCTGCTCTGATTCCTGACCATGGTGACGCATGGTGAAATCTAAGTCTTGCCTACTTTACGGATAGGCATGGTCAGGTACTGGTTGATGAAGTCCGAGCCCCACGTCTACCCATTTTCACAATTGGTCGAAGACGGTTCTACGCATTGGGATGGAGTAAGAAACTATCAAGCGCGAAATATGATGCGTGATGATCTAAAGTTAGGAGACATGGTACTGTTTTACCACTCGAATACTAAACCACCACACGTTGCAGGAATTGCTAGAGTTTCACGAGAGGGTTATCCAGATCATACCTCATGGGACCCAGATAGTAAGTACTACGACGAAAAATCATCACCCGAGAATCCACGCTGGATAATGGTTGATATTGAAGCAGTCCAGGAAATTGAAAAGGTAAGCCTTGTAGAAATCAAGGCAAACCCTGCTCTCGAAGGTATGCCACTTGTTCAGAAGGGTCAGAGGCTCTCTGTACAACCCGTTTCGAAGGAACAATACGAAGAAATCTGTAGAATGGGTGGAATCGAATGATACCTGTATCTAATCGCGCATCAACTATTGAGTATGCGATTAGAGATGTAGTTGTACCTGCTACTAAATTAGAATCTGAAGGCTATGAAATTATCAAGCTAAACATAGGCGATCCAATAGCATATCCTGGATTGCCGACACCAAAACATATGGTTGACGCATATGTGGAGGGTCTTGAATCAGGAAACAACGGTTACTCTCCTTCATACGGGCTCCCGAGATTAAGAAAAGCCATAGCAGCGGATGAAACCAGGAAAGGATGGAATTGCTCTACCGATGATGTTTATGTCTGTCACGGAGTAACCGAGGCATTGCAGATAATATTCGCAGCAACTCTAGAAGAAGGCTCCAAAGTTCTAGCGCCCGGTCCTCATTACCCACCATACATGGCTTATCCGCAAATGTATGGTGCCACAACTATTGAGTATTCATTGAAATCAGATAATGGTTGGTCAATTGACTTAGATGATATCGAGAGCAAGATGGATTCTGATGTTCGTCTTCTAGTCCTCATCAATCCAAATAATCCAACCGGGAATGTAGCAAGCTCAGAGGAAATCGACAAGCTCCTCGACATCGCCAAAAAGTGGCCAAATTGTATGATAGTCGCAGATGAAATATACGATGGTCTTGACTTTACTGGCGAGCATGTTTCCGTGGCATCACGGTCAGATAGTGTCCCCGTGTTTTCTCTAAATGGTGTCTCCAAAGTATACTATGCACCTGGATGGAGAATTGGGTATATGGCAATTCATGACCCTGTTGGCTCCATGACGGATGTAAGGGATGGAATTGAACGATTACTTAGGTCAAGGCTGTGCGCTAGCACACCAGCTCAGTTAGGTTATATCGCAGGTTTGGAAGGTGATCGTACCTGGATGGAGGAACATTGTACAAGGGTCAAGAGTCGAAGGCAACTTTGTCTTGATAGGATTGAAAAAATCGACGGCCTTGAAGTGGAAAAGCCTGGTGGCGCATTTTACATGTTCATTCGCTTAACAGATAAGAAATGGGCTAATGATGACAAACAGTTTGTTCTCGATTTGTTGCATGAAGAGCATGTTTTACTAGTCCACGGAAGTGGCTTCTCTCCAGAAAAGGGACAGGGTCATTTCCGCCTCGTTTACCTTGCTGATGAAGATACTTTGAACATAGCATTCGACAGGATTGATTCTTTCTTAATTCGCCACCGGACGGCGAAGAAGTCATGAAGCCCTTTCACTAGGCTTGCTTGATGAGGGCTTTCCTGATAGCCAGTATATTCTCAGTGGTTCTATTACCACTGGTAAGTGCTGGTACCGTCGAAAACCCCGCAAATCTCTCAATCGAACACGCAATTCCATTCCTGGTTGCGTTGGTAACAGCCCTCGTTTTATGGAAATGGATGATTCCAACCCAATTGTCTGGGCTACAGGTTGGTTTCGAGATAGATGATGGTTTGTATGAGGTTCACAGTTTAACGAAGGGGCGTGGTGGTGTCAAGAAATTACTCAACCTGCCTAACGTTGGATTTGGAATCGCACTGTACATGATGGCGATGACTGGTGTTTTACTCCTCATTTCGGAGTTAATCTTCGACGCACAGGTGTATTACCTTCCAAACCTGTTACTGATGGGTATATTGGTTTTAATTCCAATTTTGATATCTCCTTGGGAATCACTAAACGGGCAGTTGGTTGGAAAGAGAATTGGGGTTACAAAAAATAAGTTTCTAAAACTATTTTTTAGAAGAACTGGTACATTCGTTGGTTTATTAGCAACATCAGTGGGTACTTACCTGCTTCTACTCCCAAGAATTGACCCCTCGCAAAAGCCCTTGGCATTGGCAATTGCGGGTTTAGTTTTCATGGGCCCCACAATTCTTGCATATGGAAGAATTATGGGTGCTTCTTGGAACATGCTTATGGTTGGAAAGTTCAGAACATGGTTAGGAAAGCCAAATCCAATCGATGCCAAAAAGTTGGGGTTCGTTGGAAGAGCATTCGCATTTATCCTTATGCTATTCCTAATAACTATGCCAATAACTGCAATTAATGGTATTGTAACCGTTGCATTGGTCATGATCAATGACCCAGCAAATTCAGAAGAAATACTGAATTATGGCGGAATTCTTGGGCATCAAGTGTATTTGCAAATCCAAGAAAACCCGCTTCTTGCAGAATGGGAGGCATTGAAGAATTTACCTGAGGTTCTCGCCGCTTATCTATCTTTGAATATCGCAATCGTGGGTCTTGCTTTCATTTTCGAACTGATTAGAAACTTGTTCCTTGGAGGTCAAGCATTCGGTGGATTGGGTGGCGTTTTACTTGCAACGCCGAGAGAAATTCGGTCAGAAGACAAAGCTCAAGCACGTGTACTGTACTTTGCATTCGCTGGATTTAGTGGGTATACTGCATTGTTGTTGATTTTGGTATGTTACAAGGAATTTGGCGATTTAATGCCGTTCATTGAATGGTTTGAAGGTAGAGGTTTTGACGAGGAATATCGTCTATTAGTTACATGGATATTCATCGCTGTTGGTCAAACGATTTTCCTTCTTACCTGGGTACTATCGATCTCTAAGTTCAACCCTCTTCGGAACTTGAAATTCGATTTAAATCCCGATCAAAGGCGTGAGGGTGCAATTATGAGCGGTGGTGGTAACTGGATGTTCGATTTGGTTGAGGAATCCGCTCAAAACAATGACATCGATGCCCTAGTTAGGTTTCAAAATCGGTCCATAGGCGAGGATGAAGCAATTGTAAGGCTAGCAAAAAGCCGTGCTAGAATGGTTGAAATGGCATTGCGAGGTTTGTGGCCAACTGCGATAGAAGAAGCAAAGAAAGTGCTTGCACAGTCTGGCGGGGACGATGATGAAGCGAGGATGATTATTGCTTCAGGGCATATTGCTTGTAGAAGGCTTGATGCTGCAAGAGAGGCACTTCACAATTTACAACAACCTGAAGGTTATGATGAGCCAGAGTTGTTAGCATTCATTTGTGAATGGTTTGACCCATACAATGGCTCGGTTGAGGAGGATGATTTGTGGGATTGGGAAAATAATCCTTGCATTGACCACCTCAATGATCTGATGAAGATGCTGCGAGCTTGGAGTCCACAACCAACAGATAGCATAATGCACAAAGATACCATTTCACTAACTGCTAGGTTAACTCATGTCGCTTTACTAAGAGCACAAAATGTGCATAAGGAAGCACTAGACATCTCACTTAGATTGGTTAGAGAAAATCCGACAATGGCTCTTCCGAGGATTGCTGCAGCCCTTTGTCTGGTTGACAAAGGAGAATGGCATAGCGCATTGAGTGTTCTCACAGAATTAGAAGAATCAGATCCACACGACCCAAGAGTCAAGGCATTAGCTAATATTCTCGGCCGACCAAAATCGGATGATGAAGATGACGTTTTGGAGGTTGCATTAACCAAGAAAACGACTAAACGCTCCCGTAAATGGATCAATGACGCACCTGTAAATCCCGTGGCTGCTCTAATGGTCAAGGGAGGGGTTGATGAAGCTCTAAACGCTAACGTATTCATCACTGCAGCAGCGGCTGTAAATAGGAAAATGACTCCTCGATTTACTTCGAGTGTAATCACGAAAATCTTCCATTGGGGTGTATTAACGCCAATCTGGATCCTTCTAGGAATATATGCAACTGGTGAAATCGGCATGCTCGAGGGAATCGCTATTGCGTTTGGACTTATATTCCTACATCAGAGTGCAAGAAGATTCAGTCGTCAACAAATGAAGGTGATTAGACACCGTGACCAGAAAGCAATGGTTGCATACGCTAAACGTGTCAAGCGTCACAAGATCAATCTTCAGAGGTCAGAACTTCCGGTGGGAACTCATCTACTGCTATCAGGCATGTTGCTGACCATCAACGGCGTGGTTTACGATGTTGGGTTCCCAGGTTGGATGACTGACCTTATCTCAAAAGAAAGTGAAAGGTCAGTCAGGCCTAAACTTGCACGAAGGGCAAATTCAATGAAGAGAGAAAGAGATGCTAGAATGGGTAATCTTTCTCCAGGTTGGTGGCTGAAACGTCCGAAAGAAGAAGGAGCAGATGTACCCGCAATGGAGCGATTAGTAGGTCCGGTTGCATACAGAGGGCGTAATCAGATGATTCAAAGAAAATCAGGGAGAGCAGCTAGACCAATGGGTCGCACTAACAGACCAAGAGAAATAATGTCAACTAATCTCCAGAGGAAAGGTATTCCACACAATACTATCCGCTCAGAGCGCCAATCTAGAGCTACCAGGACAGGTGGTCCTCGACGACCAAACTGAACGGTTTTTGCTAAACCCATACTGAAAAGTGTCAAAGGCCGTATTGACAAGGAATACCCATGTCCGAGGCTAAAGGTGGCTGGGCTCCGAGTGAGGGAAATTTGACTAATGCTATGACAGTGTTAGATGCTGTGAGGGATAGCGGCAACCTATATCGTGAAGGTTTGGGCATGATAGCTAGTGAGAACATTGTTTCACCAATGGTGCAAAAGATAGTGACAAGTGACCTTCATGGAAGGTACGCCGAGGGTCTACCAAACAAGCGATATTACCAAGGTTGTGGGGATTTTGACACTATTGAATCTCTTGGTATAGATTTAGCAAAGAAACTGTTCAACGTGCCATTCGCAAATATTCAGTCAACAAGTGGAACGGTTTCGAACATTGCCGCATTGAAGGCTCTAGCGAAACCCGGAGACTCGATTACCGCTGTTTCTACCGCTGATGGGGGTCACATTTCCCATGCGAGAATGGGTGCAGTAGGCTTGCGTGATCTCAATTTGTCTACTTATCCTTGGGACGAAGAGAGAATGGAACCAGATATAGATGCATCAGCGGAATTAATTAGAGAGGTTGCACCTTCTATCGCCCTGTTTGGACAATCCGTGTTCTTGTTTCCAACCCCACTTCAGGAGTTGGCTGATGCCGCTCACGAAGTAGGCTCAACAGTGATGTATGACGGTGCTCACGTTCTGGGATTAATCGCAGGTGGGTGTTTCCAAGACCCCCTACACGAAGGGGCTGATATTATGACAGGCTCTTCGCACAAAACCTTCCCAGGCCCTCAAGGTGGATTCATTTTGAGTTCATCTGAAGATGAAAAATTCCAGAGGAAACTCAACAACGCAGTCTTCCCCGGGACATGCTCTTCTTACCATCTTCATCACGTTGCGGGTAAGGTTGTTGCTTTGTCTGAATTCATCGAATATGGAGAAGAATTGTCAAGGAATACAGTTGCCAACGCACAGGCATTTGCTGCTGCTCTGGCAGCAGAGGGATTCGACGTGCTGGCTGAATCAAGGGGTTATACAGCATCGCACCAAGTCTTGACAAGACACGGCGATTTGGACTCAGGTGCAGGGGCAAAGGCCGCTGATTTGCTTGAGCAAGCAGGTATAATCACAAACATGAACATGCTTCCAGGTGACACTAAAGCAATGTCTCCTTCAGGACTCAGGCTTGGTGTACAAGAGTTGACAAGAGTTGGCATGGGTGAGGATGAGATGCTTGACGTAGCACGATTCTATGCTCGAGTTCTTCTTGAGAATGAAGATCCTGCAAAGGTCAAGGTTGATGTGCGGGATTTCAAGTCGGATTACCATGTCATTCGCTACTGTTTCAATGAAGACAACTTGAGCGGTTACCCATTGTGATTGTATGCCACTAATCGATGAAGAAAACAACCATCTTGACGTTGAATTGATGAGCGATGTCGCATCTGTTTTTTCAACAAAAAATGGCTTAATCATTGACGAGAATGGCAACCAATGGTATCTCTGGAGAATCGACGGCCTTGATTCTTGGTGGCGATTTTTTGAAGAGATAATCGATGCTCCCATGGGCAGGAAGTTGGCCAATGCTGCTTGCGATGAAGAAGAATTTCTTCTTGGAAATATTGAACTGAATTTCAATGGATTTTTTCGCAAAAAAAAGACAAAAGCAGCACTAAATGCCCGCTGGAAACTACACGGATGGGGCGCACCATACATCTATCCTCCAAGCTTTGAATCTATAGGGCTGACTCCTGTATTCTCTGGCATATTACAAGCACAACTAGAGAAGATTAATTCCTCGAGATACAGAATGTTATGGGAAGAGAAATCACCACAGGCTACAATTTTGACTCTAGAACCAACTTCTATTCCTTTGACTAAATCGAAATCAGTTTTACCTTTGCGTGAAAAAGGAAAGCCACTACTAGTCGAATTAGAATCAGGATGGCGTATAGATGGATTAGGTCACTTACTGCTGCCAGTTGGTATGTTCAAGAGACTGGAAATGGCTTGTTCTGGTCTAGTTGGAAATATAGGAGAAGATGAAAGAAATTCGTGGCCAGATTTTGGAGATGGTTTTCTTTCAATTGCGATTGCATGCAAGCGATTGTTCATCGCTGGAGAAGAATTATTTCTCGCTGCGGATATTGATGGCTGGGTCGATAGTTGTGAGACATTTTTTGGCTCCAGGGGTTTTTCATCTCCAATCTCAGGTAAGGATTTGGATACCCCAGGCGGAATTGAGTTGAAATTCGAGACGATTCCTTGTCTTGCAATGACTGTCGGTTACCTTGCTGGTGCATGGGTAAGGTCAGAGGGTCGACCAGTGAAAGTCAGTGTCAATCGAGAAGATAATTTTGACATAATAAAACTTGAATCTAGGCATGAAATTTCTAGTGTGTAGCGTTCGAGAAAAAAACCTTTGTCAAAATCAATTACCGTGAAGGTTTATGTGTGGAACAGATGTGGAAAGAGTTGGTTAGCCAGCGGAGAGTATCAAAATGTCTATGTCACACAATCAAATGGCTTACGTTGCAATTGTCTCCACCATGATTTTCGGTTCCCTATTTGTAGGAGCATCAGGATTCTTCCAAACCAGTGAAGGGGCAGGTGATTTCGATCCTGCAGCAGAAGATGACCTTATTGGTGATGGTTCTGATACTGGAGAGTCAAAGGACTCCGATGGCGATGGCCTAGTAGACGCCGTGGAGGCACAATACGGTACAGATCCTTTCGACCCTGATACGGATAAAGATACCATGTCGGACGGTTGGGAAGTTGAGAATGGTCTGAACCCGCTGGACAACGGTGAATCAGATGATGTCGAGAATGACCCGAGTGAAGCTAATTCCGATGGTGCTGAAGAGCAAGAAGAGGAAGACTCCTGGCCTGATCCTGATGACGGTCCTAAAGGTGACCCAGACCGAGACGGTCTAATCAACTCCGTAGAAGTGGAAGAGGGAACAAACCCTAGACTTGCAGATACTGATGGAGATGGATTAAACGACAAGTGGGAAGTCACATACAAGAGAGAAGTTTTCCACCCAGCAGGAAACTACACACTTTTCGACCCACTATCGGGTAACTGGGGTTGTGTAGAACTAACAGATGCTATGATAGAAAGTCTGGAAGACCACTTCAACGGGCAAAACGGCGTTCCAGAGTGGGATTCTTTAGCTAACGCTGCGGGACAACATTCCTGCGACCAAGTTTTGGACTCAGATAATGACGAGTTGTTCAATCTAGAGGAAGAAGCATACGGAACTGACCCAACAAAGGCTGATTCAGATGGCGACATGTTGGATGACATCCACGAGATATCAAATTCAACCATCATGGTAATGATGGCTACCGGTCAAGACTGTGGGGTTGATCTACTCGACCCTGTCAGCAGAACTGCACCTTTCGCTGCAGACGCTCTTGAACACGGACTTGCATGGTTCAAGGAAGACATGGATGGGGATGGTCAAATGAACGGTCCCTCGGATTGGGATACAGACGGTGACGGTATGCCTGATGGCTTCGAGTTCTGCTTCTCTGATGCCACTGAACACCCTACAAGTGGTGCAGTCGCAGCATCTCAAATTCTAGACCCTGCTAACAATTCTGATGGATATAGCGACTGGGATGAAGATGGAATGAATAATATCGAAGAGTACCAAGTTGCAATAGCATTCGGTGAAGGAAAGTTCACATCGCCATGGCATGAAGATACAGATGAAGACGGAATGCCTGACGGCTGGGAAGCAACCAATGGACTCGACCCAAGGGACGGTTCAAACGGTGACATTGACTCAGATAGAGATGGCTACGACGCTGATGGCGACGGTTCAGTCACATATAGCACACTAGAGAACATAGCTCTAGTCGTTGCAATCGATGTGGAACTCGATGATTGGGTGACAGTTAACGAAACTGTTGCAAGAGCAAGAATTACACTATCTGGTGGAAATCAGCAAATTGTCCCGCTAGTTGCCCCAGTAGACGGATACGTTTACGCCATCAATGTTGAAATTGGTGACACGATTGAAAGTCGACTTGATGTTTGGATGGAAATTGTAGAAATCGATGAGATGTTTACAAATTTGATGGAATACAACGCAAGAGATTCTGACGGTGATGGAATTATCGATGGGCGCTCAACAGATCCGCTAAATCCTGACACCGATGGTGACGGCCTAAAGGACGGAATCGAGGTTATTGGTTGGGACATCCTAGTTGTTAACCGTGGAGTACAGAATGTCAGAGTTACATCTGACCCTGGACTGTGGGACACTGACGAAGACGGATTGTCCGATTTCAAGGAGTTTAGCGAAGTATGTGGCGCTGGCTCAAATGCATCAAATGCAGATACAGATGGTGACGGTTTGGGAGACCAAGCTGAGGCTTTGAACGGTTTCTCATGGTATGGTGAAGAATATTTCACCAGCCCGTGCATGTATGACACTGACAATGACGGCCTCGAAGATGGTGAAGAGGTAATTCTTGGCCAAGACAACTTCTTGACACATGCAAACAACTCAGACACTGATGGAGATGGTCTAATCGACGGTAACGAAGTCTTGTTCGTACCTCGTCCGTTCCAAAATCCAACTAACCCACTGATCAACGATACAGATGCAGATGGAATGCTAGACGGTTGGGAGATGCAAGTTGAATCCGTTGAAGACAACTCAAAATCTCATTCTCTTTGGGTTGCAACCGACCTTTGGCTACCTCCAGGATGTGATTCGATGATTGAGTGTGGTCTTGAGGATGGAGGATATGTTTGGAAAAACTGGCTTGGCGGATTCATCCTAGAGAAGAAATACGAAGTCTATGAGATGAACATGACTAACTTCATCGTACCATCAAATCCTTTGTGTGATGGTTGTAAAGGTCGCTGGGCACTTGACCCTTCACTCGGATCATTGAAGGATGACACCTACGATATTGACAATGATACACTATCAAACGGAGCAGAAGCTCCAGATAGATGGAACACGAATCCTGTGGATGATGATACAGATGGTGATTTGTTACCAGATGGTTGGGAAGTAAGATACTCAGAAGAGGCGCTTGTCATCGGACTTGTTGACAATTCAACATACAGTGCATACGGTGCGCGTGGTGTAATGGACCCTGCTCTGAAAGATTCAGATGGTAATGGAATTGATGATGGAATGGAAGACCCAGACAAAGATGGGCTGAACCGCTCTGGACTGGTCGCTAAGTACTGCCCATCCTACAATGACCCTCAGTCTAGTAATTGTCACATTGATCCAGACTCACCTGATGGTAAGTTGTTCTATGATAATCTAGAAAATTACACAAGTTTCGAAGAGTTTGTCAATGGAACAAATCCAATCAGAAACGACACAGACGGTGACGATTGGGATGATGGACCAGAGGTTTACTACCAAGACCATGATGACGATGGAATGGCGACAGGTTGGGAATATTACTTCAATTTCGATCCATATGATGATGCAGACAGAATGGTTGACACAGACGGTGATGGTCACGTCAATTATTGTGAATACAAGTGGGACACCAACCCAAGGGACATCAATAGCTTCCCAGGTCAAGGACAATTGTGTAATGCGTTCGAGGAGTAGTAAATGAAAAAACAACTGAAGTCATGTTTCGTCATTGCTTCTGTTTTGCTTATGCTTGCACCAGTGTCGGCCAACAATGTTGACAGCACAGAATCAAGCGGTTTACTCACAAGCGATTCTATGGATGGCTTGTGGGTGAATAATACACTCGAGATAAGCGGTTCAACAAATCTCAATCCACAGAATGCTGATTGGGTTCTGTATGACGTAACGAATCCGTATGTCGAATGGCCAATACTTCGCAGTGGAGATTTCTTCACTACTGTCACTCCAATTGATGAAGGCCTCTGGAATTGGACATTGATTATTGATGTCCAGGGATTAAACTGTACGTGCTGGTTAGAGGTTGGTCAACCTAATGGTTTGGGTAAAGAGTTCCTTAACCGGATAATCTTCATCGGGGCAGGACCACACAATCCAGTAATTTCACCAAATCATGAGAGCACAATAATGCTCGATGGACCAGTAGAGATTTCTGCTACAGCAACACTTTCTGATAGCATGCCTAACGTGGGTAGTATCATCATGAATTGGTGTAGTTCACCAAATGGAGCGTGCGATGGGGAATCTTTCTCTGAAATTGTGCAAGTCGACTGGAATGAAAATATAGGATCATTCACATTGAATGCCACGGATATGGATTTGGATGATGGAGTTTGGAGTTTTACTTATTATTATCAGGATGTGTATTTGAGGGAATCTCCCGATATTGATATTACGGTTTACGTTGATAGAAACGCCCCGGTATCCTCAATGATAAGTCCAAGTGAATCCAATGAAGGTGACAGCATTTTAATCGATGGCAGTGGGTCAAGTGATGGTGTTTGGACTAACAACTTGCAATATGTCTGGTATGTTACGAAGCCAGACGGTTCAATCTATGTTCCTGAAACTAGTGAAAACAATGGTATTTTGGAAATCACATTAAATGAATCAGGTCTGCATACGATTAGGCTCGACGTGATCGATTGGGTTGGCAGGATGAATACCACCACTTCTCAGATTTACGTAATGAATTCTGTACCAGTATTGGGTATGAGTATTGAAGGCACAGATGTCATCAACCCAAATTCCTGGAAATTTACTCTGGGTGATAACATTTCATTACAACCGAACATAACGGACTCCGGCGACTCCGTCGAGGAATTTACTTTCTCTTGGTATTTGGACTCAAAACTAGTTTCAAATTCTCAAGATTATTCAATCGCAGAGCTTGATGAGGGTATTTACAGTCTATCACTAATTGTTACAGATGATGACGGGGCAAACGACTCATATGAAATTGAAATAACGATAGAATCAGATAAGCAGGAGGAAAACGATAACTTCACTTTTGGTTCAATCATCGTATTGCTAGGGATTATTGGATTTTCAATACTTATGTTTAGCAGAATTAAAAACAAGGATTCGGAATCAAAGTCTCTTCCCAAGTGGAACGAGACTACCAATAACACCGACCAAGATGTAAAGCAAGTTAATAGCCATGAAAGCGAATTGTGGGATTGATTTTGCAAACCTATGATAACAATAACTGAATAATCGGAGTGTCCAGACACTAACATGTGGGGAGAATCCCTTGTGGCAGTGGGCCCTGAACCTGCCAAGATTAGCAATGAAGAATTTCTTGCGCGTCAGCAAAGATTGTTTTCACAACTTCGCCCAAATGACTTGCTCATAATTACTGCTCCGCATGAGTCTACACGCTCAAATGATGTCCACTATCCCTATCGATCTAGTAGCGATATGCTCTACTTGTGTGGATGGGAGGACCCAGAGGCTGTTTTCACAGCATACAATGATGATGGTAATTGGATTACTACTTTGTTTGTCCAACCAAAGGATATCCTTCAAGAGATTTGGGAAGGTCGCAGGCCAGGTGTTGAGGGTGCTGTCAAAGACTGGCCAATAGATAACGCTGTTTCGCATGAAGACTTGGAAGAATCACTATCTGACATGCTTGTCAAATGTTCACGAATTCTTGTGAAATTAGGAGTTGATTCTGTAGTCGATGGATTGGTCGATAATGAAATTAAATCCAATTCCAGAGATAGGCAGAAATTCGGCCTTGGCCCTGTGAGTATAATCGACCCATCCAGAATGATTAATGAATTGAGGCTTAGAAAATCAGATGCAGAGATTGAACTGATGCGATATTCTGCAAAAATCGCTGCTCAGGCACACATACAGGCCATGGCTAACACAAGACCTGGTGTTGGTGAATGGCAGTTAGAAGGTATAATTGAAGGCTTATTCAAATACTGTAAAACCTCAGGTTCTGCTTACCCATCAATTATCGGTTCTGGTGAGAATGCAACCATTTTACATTATACTGTAAATGATGATACATGTGATGATGGCGAAGTTATTCTTATCGATGCTGGATGTGAGTACAACGGTTACGCTTCGGACATTACTAGGTCTTGGCCTGTTAACGGTAAGTTCAGCGAAGCACAAGCAGAAATTTACCAAATTGTCTTGGATGCGCAGTTAGCTGCAATCGACCAATGCAGGGTTGGGAATACCTATGATGCACCTCACAATGCAGCCCGCAGAGTTCTAGCAGAAGGCCTAATCAGAATCGGTGTTATTGAACAAGATTTGGAAGAGGCACTAGGCCCGGATGGTGAATTGAAAAATTGGTACATGCACAACACAGGTCATTGGTTGGGAATGGATGTTCACGATGTGGGAGTTTACAGACCGGATGATGAACCAAGATTGTTTGAAGAAGGGATGGTAATTACAGTTGAACCAGGATTGTATTTTGGAGCATGGCGCCCCGATGTTGAGTGTCCAGAAAGATACGCTAACATCGGAATCAGAATCGAGGACGATGTGCTAATCACCAAAGATGGCCCTGACGTCCTATCAGGTGATTGCCCGAAAACAATCGCTAATATTGAAGAGTTAGTTGGTACTGCTTGAGTGGTCTGAATGGATTGGCAAGATATCTTGGCGAACCAATTCTCAGAAGGTTCTAGACTGACAACCGATGAAGCTGTGATTCTGTACAGAGACGCACCATTACATGAACTCAGAAGTGCAGCAAACTCACGTAGAATCAAAATGAATGGTGATAGGGAAGTTACCTATTTGATTGATCGTAACATCAACTACACCAACGTATGTACGATAAACTGCCAGTTTTGCTCATTCTATCGTCCTCCCGGACATGAAGAAACTTATACACAAACCATAGACGAAATAAGCAACAGGGTTCGAGAATTAGAAAATATTGAGGGTACAAGAATACTAATGCAAGGTGGAGTTAATCCTGAACTTGGAATCGAATATTATACTGAACTACTGTCCTCCTTGAGGTCACGACATCCAACGATTGATATCGACTGTTTTTCTCCTATAGAAATCGAAGGTATTGCGGAAGTGACGGGCATTTCCACTCTCGAAGTATTAACTCACTTGAAGGATGCTGGAATGCATGGTTTGCCTGGTGGAGGCGCAGAGATGCTAGTTGAATCGGTGCGAACCGATGTTTCTCCAAAGAAGGGATCTCCAGATAACTGGCTTAACGTCATGCGAGAAGCACAGTCGCTTGGATTGATTACCAGTGCAACAAATGTATTTGGCTTCGGAGAGTCAATTGAAAACCGCGTTGAACACATGTTCAGGATAAGAGAATTACAAGACTACAGTCTTGAGAACTACTCAAATGGATTTACCTCGTTTATCGCATGGCCAGTTCAATTGGAAAACAACTCCTATGGGAAAAGGAATCGAGGAAGAAATAAGTTCGAGTTGGGTGCTGGACCTACAGAATATCTTCGCCACGTTGCTATCTCAAGACTCTTCTTTGATAATATCGAACATATACAAGCATCATGGCCCACCATGGGACTATCCATAGCACAAATGGCACTTCTTGGTGGTGCAGACGATGCAGGCTCGACAATGATGGAAGAAAATGTTGTATCAGCGTCTGGGACCGACAAGATGCAAGCAACAGAAATCGAGTTACAGGATGCAATAATTAGAGCAGGATTTGTGCCGAGACGAAGAAATTCTCGCTATGAGTTACTTGATACACCCGATGCAAAATCCAGTTTGTCGAAAATGCCAGCACCTCCGCCTACTCAATTTGCGTCATAATAAACCAACCAGATATTGGCTCGTATTTCCCTTCCACCACCATTGGTATCTTGTGGCACATATTCCTGGCCATTGAATAATCCCTTGTATTCTAGATTATTGATTGAGGAATTGTCGACCCAATCAGTGATGTCATACACCCATTGTTTGACGTCTTGTCCTGCGCACCAGCCGGCTCTTCCGAATGGCCATGAGCCAAATTGGTTTGCGACAACTCCTTCATCGACCTCTTTCTCACATCCTTGATTATCATAGACGATTGGGTGCCATTCATATGCCGTATTACCATTGAGGTAGTAGTGATGTTCATGGTCACAGAACTCAGCACAATTTGCTTGGTCTTGATTGAATCCGTGACCCGTAATTGTTGCTACGATCTTTAGACTATTGTAATCTGATAAAGCTGTGAAGTTATGTTGCCTTTTGTATCTAGATTCATTATTGTATTCACCAGCAAATTGACCTCCAGTAAACACCTGTTCTCCCGATGAACTTCTCTCACCAACATTCCAATTTGAGAATAGTAACTTAACAGTCATAGTTCCTTTATTTGCTCCTTGATACTTGAAATTTCTAACATCATTGTCCTCTAGCATGAATAAATATGGTGATATGTCGGTTAACCACCGACCTTCACGACCATAAGTTGTAATCCACCGCATGAATTCTGTGCCACATTTACTCGAGTTGTCTCTATCACATATTTTCATGTAAGCAAGATAATCCCATTCGTGACATCCGCCGTAACTTCCATCAGACTTCTGGTATCGATTTCTTCTGTCCTCACACGCATGCTCATGGAATACTTCCAAAGTATCGTATGTACTGATGTTATTTGGAAGAGAGATTGTGGCATTTTCGTAAGTTGAAGTGTATCCTCCACCCCATCCTCCACTGTGCCATACTTCATCTACGATTGTAACAGTGTGTATATTTGGGTCATTCTCTCTTACCTCTGTTGGGAATTCATAATTGTACATTCTAGCCTCATAAGCCCAGTGCGTGATATCGTTTGTTTGGGATGTCCAAGCATAGATTGAACCAATCTCTCTTGCTCTTTGGAATCTGTCAATTCCATAGTAAAATGAATTCCAATTGCTGATCAAGCCTCCAATTCCTCCGGAAGCCGTGGACATGTCTTGGTCTATGTAGTGGATTCGATCCTCCCACTTCAATTCCTCATCGGCATTAAGCGCATTTTGGACTGCTGCCTTTCTGCTTTGCACGTCACTATTGTATGAATTATCAAATGAACCGTAGAAAAGATGTGCATTGTCTGGTAATTGTCTAATCATTGGTCCAGGATTCTTTGACCAATCTGCATTGTTACTATTTCCTGAAGAATCAGTGTACTTGAACAGGAATATGTAGACATCATTACCTGTCCACTCATTTCTAAACGACCATGTTCCGTCAAGTGTTGGTAGTGAGAAGTGGGCAACTGTGTCCATTCTACCGTTGCCATGTCCATTCTCTTTCCATGCAACTGGTAATTGGTATACTGCACAACCGTTTGCATCTGGTGTCCACTTGGCCTGGGTGTTTGCACAATTGTCAACATTAGAGAAAACTCCATCACCGTCTAAGTCAGCACATCCAACGTTGTTTACCACATTACCTGTTGGAGTTCCTGGACAATTGTCTTCCGCATCAACGACTCCATCACTGTCCGAATCTCTTTCGGTAGCATCGCAACCATTCTCGTCAACATCCTGTGCACCTTTTGGAGTTCGTGGACATAAATCCAGAGTAACGCCAGTAGAGTTAACGTCATTGACACCATCATTGTCGTCATCTTCGTCTTCTGAAAGGTCATAACATCCATCTCCATCAAAATCAGTTGTTGAATTACTTGCCCAGTTAGAAACACCCCTCCAGCAAGAATCAATTGTATCATTGACTAGATCGTTGTCATCATCCATATCCTCGGTGTAATCTCTGCAACCGTCTAGGTCCCAGTCAGTATAGGGCTTTGACTCCCATCCGATTTCTCCTTTAGGACAACTATCCTCATTGTCCTCAACTCCATCGTTATCATCGTCATTATCTTCAGTTGAGTCAGCACACCCATCCATATCGTAATCATTTACTGGGTCGCTTACCCATCCTATCTCAGAAGCACAGTCATCATCAATATCGGGGATTAGGTCATTGTCATCATCTAGGTCTTCTTCGAAATCATGACACCCGTCAGAATCGCGGTCTGTGATTTCATTTGGATTCCATCCATCATTTTCTCCGTAGCCATTAGGACAGGAATCCGAATCATCAGGTATTCCATCTCCATCCATATCGTTACTTGATGCTAGAATGACTCTAATCAATCTAGAGTCCTGTGATTCTGTCCATATTCCACAAGTTGCAGTAATTGTCAGGTTATATGACTCTTCCACAACACCTTGATTGATGCTAAATTCTCCTGCTTCATTGACCAATTGTGAGTTAGAACCGTCACTAACGGTACAAGATTCAGGCGATGAATGAATCACTTTTCCGGATATTGTTAGCGGTGCTGAAATATCCATTTCGATTACAGAATCAGTCGATAGAATTGTGTCTCCTTCACTTGGAGTCAAAACTGTAAATTCAACACTATTCTGGATTGGTTCGTCTAGGCCATCGACTACTAAACGCAGGTTAACCATCCATTCACCGGGTTCATCTGGCATCAAAATCATTCTAGTTCCAGAATTTGTATCTGAGAATGTAGTTTCGATTGACCTCAATCCTGTTGGAGTAATTATGTCAGATTCTACAAAGTAATCTGTTCCTGAAGGGTTTACCGATATTATTCCTTCAATGATTAAAATCTCACCAACCGAGGGGTTACCCGTAGTCATGATAGAATTTAATGAGGCTGAAATAGGAACTACTTCTTCGACCTCCTTCTCTTCGTTTACCGGCTCGCCACTCCCAAAGCAACCTGATAATAGCATAAGCAAAGTCAAGAACACGGCACTGGTCACCCTGCGCTCCATGATAATGGAGAATGGGTTAAGCAAATGAATTCTTTCATCTACAAAGTGTCACTTTCTGTGCGTCCATCAGAAATTGACAAATTATCATTCACAACTTGTTCCTTTGAATGTGCTACGGTGAGTGGTTCAACCCATAGCAAGGGTCCCCCACTTTCTCTTTCAATATTTACGATTAACTCCCAATGAACTCTGACTAAGTCACCATAAACTGTACCAGGCCATTCTCCATCCGGCTTTTCGAGCTCAAACTTACCCCCCTCTAGCCCGATATCAAACTGTTTGCTTGAACTCATTATGCGCATAGGTCTGAGGAAAACTCCTCCCGGGGCGTCGTGTCTCTCCATAGGTGCGTCTTCACCCATGCCTGTCCCATCATCCAGTCCTTTTTCCCAATGGTGTGGAAGTGCCGTTGTTAATCCAGGAGGAGGTTGACCGTTAGGGTCCCTGTTTAGCGCTGCAAATACCTTATGTCTTGCAGGCGGCAGAATTCCTACCCTCCAAGACACTTTCATTGAGATCCAGTCATCCTTTGGTTCAGAGATTCTAATTTCTCCTTTCAGGTTTGAGCCAGATGTATTTCCTTCGATATCGAATTTTGGTTTTGGCGGTGGATTTGCTAAGAATTTCTTTTGTCTATTCAAATCACCTAAATTAGCGGTTACTCTCAATGCGATTGGAGCAATCATCAATGGTACAACAACTACAGCAAGGATTGGGTAATCCAGTAATCCCAGCCTAACTTTACCAGTTCCAAAAGTCGGAATTCCGATCGATGATTGCAGCGGAGTACTGAAAAGATAGAATAAGCAAAATAGCAAGATTATTACTACGTAATTTATGAAAATTCTTGCCTTTGCGTGAATTGGGTGAGGTAATAGATACCATCCAGTTCTTTGTTTTTCGATTATCTGAGGAACATCGCCATGGTATTCTGTATCTACATCATACTCTCCATTGATTGTCCTCTCTACGAACCAAGAATCTTCTTTGCCCAGAATAAATGGTGGAACTACTGCTCCATCAACTTCGAACGTTTTTTCGACGACGGGGATCATTTCCGCATTAAGTTTCGAGGACTCGAATGGAGGATACCTAATTCGATGCTTTACCTCTACCACGAATCTCACCTATGCAAACAATAATTTGAAACCTGCCTTTACTGCTAGCTTCCTAAATTCAGGAACTTTTCTCATCAAAGTCATACCCAGAGGTACAGGGTGCTCGATGTCTCCTTCTTTGTTGATCAAATCAAGTATTTCTGGCCGGTTGAACATCTTGAAATGAGAATCTAATTCCTCATCTGTTGGAATTGTAACCAGTAAGTCGCGCAAGGCCATTGCCCTATCCTGTTCCCTTCTGAAAGATTTGAAGGATTTACAGATGGAAGATAGGTGAGATGCTTCGAGTTTGTCCTTTTGTATCGCTATACTAAGTTTCTCGACAATTGCCTCTACTTGCCTAAAGCCAGGGCCAATCCCTCCACCTGTTGTAGGTTTAGCCATGCCTGCAGCATCCCCAATGACCATTACACGGTCCTTGAATGGTTTCTTGATTGTACCACAAGGAACAGGTCCACAATACCTTGCAATTTCCTTCATACCGAAGAATCTTTCTCTCCAAAGCGGGTGAGAAATCAAAGCATCGTAATACTGTTCGACACTTTTGCCTTCCAAATCTTGTGCCCTACCCCAGAGCCCTATCCTGTGTGTGTTATCACCACACGGAATAACCCAAGCAAACAATCCGGGGGCAATGTCTTTTCCAGTGTACATTTCCAACCAATTGTCTTTGCCGCTTAGTCCGCTAACATCGGCTTGGAAACCAACCATCATTTCTTTTGGCCTACCCATTTTGAAGTATCTTCTAGTCCAAGAGTGTGCTCCATCAGCACCGACAAGTAGTTTGCAATTTACTTCGGTAAGTTCTCCCTCTCTTTCAACAACTAGGTTTACTCCATCTGTTGTTACTTCAGCGCTAGTTGGTCTTGATAGTAACCAGAGGTGTGCGCCTTTTTCCATTGCTTGTGCAACCACGCCTTGGTCGAATTTTTTTCTGCACACTACGTGAGTTCTTACCCTTCCATCTTTGCCAACGGGAACCATAATTCCAGATGGTGAATGAATTAGGGCTCCATCGACATTTTGTAAAATAGTATCTTCGAGTCCGACCATTTCCATTGCTGGTGGATTTACCAATCCTGCGCATTGGAATGGACGTCCGATTTCAGCATGCTCTTCTATCATCAGAGTTGATATTCCACGAGCACTCAGTTCTGTTGCCAATCTGCCGCCGACTGGGCCGGCTCCGATAATGACGACATCGTACATTGTTATACTCTGTAACAATCAATCATGTCAAGGTTGTGCCGCTTCACTTCTTTGCAAAGCGATATCCTATCTTTCCATCTTTCTTCATGTACAGTATTGCTGTGAAAGGTTTTCCAGCTTTGGAGATGAAATCATCGAACGGACCAACCTTGCCTTTCTCGACGAGTTCCTTTGCTTCTTCTCTAGTAATAGTCCTCTTGCTGACTTCTCTAAGGAAGGAAATTTTGCAGCCTTCTGAGTTTTCTTCAGCTTGGTAGTGTGTTTCTGTTTCTATAATTCCCACATTTGTCTTTGGACAAATAGCAAGCAATCCCTCGACAACGGGGAATTTCTTTGCGTCAGCAGGCGGTGCTCGAGGTGGGAATTCAAATCCAACCTTATTGGCTTCAAGAACCAGATAAGCAGGGAATGGTTTTCCTCTTCGGGAGGTGAAATCTTCAATCAAGTCTGATTTGCCTTCAGTTAGGATCTTCTTTGCTTCATCAACTGAGATGTCTCTTTTGCAAACATTTCTACCAAGTCCTCTAAATTTACATTCAGCATTGTCACATGCGTAAGTGGTTTCACCGATTCTGATTGTACCTTGGTCACACTTTGGACATGGACACAACTCTTCGTCACTGGCGTCTGTTGTTTGGGCACTACTTCCAGCAATCACAACCCTTCCGCTATCGTCGATGTTAACACTGACTTCGTAACCATCCCCGTTTCTTGAGAAGAATCCATGTAAATCTTCAATTGATTTTTCCTGTAACAATCTTGACGCTGTTTTTCTGTCAAACCAGCGACCGCTCGCATCTTTCCACATAACGAAGGAGCAACCTTTGTCTCTGCCTTCATTGGTTTCGCAAATGTATGAAAGAATTGTTTCACCAACATTTGATTGACATAGTGGACAGGAACCAACTGGTTCATTCTTGGAGTAAAGTTCAGATCGGTCGTGGTCTCTAATTTTGTCAACAAGTTCTTGGACGCGGTTTCTAATTTCAGACATGTATGCTTCTCTTTGGTTTGTGCCACGTTGAACTCCGTCCAACTTTGCTTCCATGTCTCCGGTTAATTCCGCAGATGTAATCCATTCGATTGGAATCCTTCTAAGAATGTCTATCATTTTGATTCCGTGTGCAGTAGCTCTTAGTGAGCCACCCTTGCCTCTTCCAATAAATTCCCGAGTAATCAATTTCTCAATTGTTTCTGCTCTTGTTGCGGGAGTTCCTAGCCCCTTTCCTTTCATTGCGGCTGCTAGTTCCTCATCATCGATTTTCTTTCCAGCATGCTCCATTAGTCGAAGTAATCCTGCCTCTTTGAGCCTGCCCGGTGGCTTTGTTTTTTCTTCTTTGAATTCATGGGCTACTAATTGGCTTGGACAAGGATTTGATGGTAACTTGCCCCATCCCTCCGGCAAATCCTGTTTTTTCGGCCTTACCGCACGCCAACCGGGTATCGATAGACTTCTGGCTTCCTTGATGAAATTTTGGCCCTGTTTTGTAGCCGTCCTCTTTTCCACTTTCCAAACAGATTCTGGGTGGAAAGATGCTAGGAATTGTCTAGCGATTAAATCGTACAATTTAGCAGCATCACTGCTGAGCCCACTTGGTGGAAGTTTACCTGTTGGGATGATAGCATAGTGATCTGAGACCTTCTTATCATCAAAATTTCGTTTGACATTTTTCAATCCATTGCCAATTAGTCTTTGCGAATGTTCGTTGAGTTTATCCTGGGCGCCAAGTTGCCTAATTGTCTTGGAAATTTCCTCCATCATATCTTCAGGCAAGAACCGTGAATCTGTTCTTGGATATGTAGTAAGCTTGTGTGTGTCATACAATTCTTGTGCAACAGAAAGTGTTCTTCTAGCAGACCAAGACCATAGATTGTTTGCCTCTCTCTGTAGGCTAGTGAGGTCGAAATTTAGCGGTGGTTTTTCTTTCGAATCTCTATCAGTTTGGCTTGTCGCAAAATCGCCATCGCTCGCTAGAATTTCTTCAAGCATCTCCTTCTCGCTCAGCTCCGTAATTCTGTGGGCTTTTATCTCCGGGTTTTCGGGGTCATCTTTGTGCCCAGTCCTTTCCCATCTTGCAGACCAAGTTGCATCTCCAGAGGAAAATTTTGCTTCCAGTTCCCAAAACGGTGCTGGGTTGTGGGACAGTATTGCGATTTCATGGTCCACAATCATACCTAGAGTAGCGGTTTGCACGCGCCCAATTGAGAGCGACTTCTTGTCATTTCGGCTTGTTCTGAGGAAAGTAGCAGCGACTCTTGAACCATTCATACCGATTATCCAGTCTGCTTCTGCTCGGGACACAGCAGCATCTCTCAGTGGTTCATAGTCTGATGATGAAACTCGATTGTCCCAAGCATTTTGAATAGAATCATTTGTCAATGATTGGAGCCACATTCTACTTGTTTTACACTTAACTTTTGAAAATTCTACAATGCGTCTGAAAATGAGTTCTCCTTCTCTAGCAGCGTCACACGCATTGACAACTTCTGAGCAATCTTTTGAAGTTATCATTTTCTTGATAGCGGTTAACTGCTTTCGATTACTTCCTCTTCCAGTTATTGGTTTAAGTTTGAAGTTTTCAGGAATGAATGGAAGTTTGTCGATTGATTTTCTCCAGTTCTTGAATGATTCATCGTATTCTTCAGGAGTCTTGAATTCAAGTAAATGTCCAACCGCCCAAGTAACCCAGACTTCATCAGATTCCCAATGAGTTTCCTTCTTTTTACTTACTCCAAGAACCTTTGCAATATCAGTCGCGACGCTCGGCTTCTCGGCGATGACGACGACTGGCATGGATTTGCTGGGGAAAACCGGCGATACTTGAAGCCTCGGTTTAGTCGGTTTTGGAACAGGTACTATAGTACCTGAGAAAATATCATCCTATTTTTCTCCCTCAATTTCTGCTCGCCGGATAGACTCATTCCACTCCCCTTCTGAACCGGGACCGCCACAACCAATACAACCAGGGTATCCTGCTTCCAACAAGTCTAGCACTTGCTCCTCAAAATCTGAAAAATTCGAGTCAGGAACCCAGCATATTTCGATTTCTGGCTTAATGCCACCAATCTGTGCCAATCCTACCACACATAACTCGCCGATAATTACCTTAGGAAGGTCAAGTTTTGCTGGAACTTTGTCTGAGATTTTCTGTACTAAATCCCATGCCCTGCTTTCATATTCTTGCGGAACGGACAAAGTGCAACCATCTTCCCGCAAAAATCTACGCGCAGCCTCACGCAGGGAAGGCCAGCGAACGTCAGTTATGTCCACATTATCTCCCAATATGGGGCAAGATTTGAAGGATGCGCTCATGACCATTCAAACAATGGGACTAGGTTACTCTTTGCTTGTGCGCCCTATGCTTTCCATAATGGACAGCGAAAAAGCACACAAAAGAGCTCTACTCGGACTGAGATTTGCATCATTCACATTCCTTGGGAGGATGTTGTTGAGGGTATTGTATCGCCCAAAAAAAGTCCAGATAGAAGAGTTCGGGATGGCTTTCGAAAACCCATTGGGCTTGGCAGCTGGTATGGATAAGAAGGCGGAAGCGATGCAAGGGTGGGAAACCCTTGGGTTTGGTTTCATCGAAGTAGGTGGAATTACCGAACATGAACAAACAGGGAATCCAAAACCACGTATGTTCCGCTCATCAAAACATAGCGCTCTTGTTAACAGAATGGGATTCAATAACCCTGGTAGTAAAAAGATGGCGGCCCACCTTGCGAAGGCTAGGAAACCAAATGTTCCTTTGTTCTTGAACGTGGGCAAATCTAAGATTACAAGTCTTGAAGACGCCCATTTTGATTACGCCAAAACTGTAGAACTATGCGGCCCATATGTCGATGGTTTTGTGATAAATGTCTCATCGCCAAATACTCCAAATCTTCGTGAATTACAGAAGGACGAAGACCTAGCTAGGATAATCTCTGAAGTCATGAAATATTCTGGAGACAAACCAGTACTTGTAAAAATTGCACCAGATTTGGAAGATCTTCAAATCAAATCTATTGTAGATACTGCAAGAGGAATGGGTTGTGCGGGCATTGTAGCAACAAACACAACCATTGCCAGACCGGATGAATCAGACATCATGTCTGAAAAGGGAGGATTATCGGGTAAACCGCTCAGCAACCGTGCAACCGAGGTAATTAGGATAATCGCTGATCATACCGATGGGAATTGGCCGATTATTGGAGTTGGAGGAATCTCTGATTCAGATGACGCTTGGGAAAAAATCACAAACGGAGCGAGCCTTATCCAAATTTATTCTTCAATGGTTTTCAATGGTGCTAGTGTTGTAAAAGAGATTGTTAACGGTCTAGACAGAAAACTCAAGTCTAAAGGAATGACAGATTTGAGTCAAGCAGTAGGAATTGCGAGGAGTGATTGAAATGCTAACACATCGCTCAAAACTACTGATTATTGGCGCAATTTTGACTGCTGCTCTAGCAGCCACTGTACTAGTAAGCACTCCCGAAGCGACGAGGACAGTTGACGAAGTAATGGATGATCCAAACAGTGTCGAAGGCAGAGAAATTGCAATTCGTGGAGAGGTTCTCGATGGTAGCATTGACACAGTCAACAATCTATTCATAATCCATGGAGATGACTCGGAACTCATTATTGATTTTAGCAATGCACAGACTTCCGGTGGTTTAGAAGACAACAGGACGGTTTACGCTGAGGGAATTTTAGTAGAAAAGAACGGTGAATGGGTCTTTGAAGCTGAGGTAATTAAGACGAGTTGTCCTTCAAAGTATGAAGAAGCAACTGACGAATGAGACTACGGTGGGTTCAAAATACCCAAGCCTCACGGGTAGCCGGGATAGGAGGGGAGTTTGCGTGCCCTCTTCCGCAAATCGCAAATGG
>CEUV01013490.1_pt1 | contig 41697 bp, 29 predicted proteins | sample 356401 | NCBI WGS metagenome assembly CEUV01 (sample SAMEA2622710, study PRJEB7988) | marine metagenome | isolation source: saline water (ENVO:00002010), including
GTCGAGCTCGACGACGACATCGTCGCGAATCACGCCCCCGCGGTCGTCCACGACGACCAATCGCGCGCGTCCGCTCGCCGTCGTCGCCAAACAGCTTCGAGTTCCGAGCACGCAGAGATGAATCACCGCTCCCCTCGTCGTCGCCGACGCGTCTCCCGCGCGCACGAACGCGCTCGACGCGATCACGAGCATCTTCACCGCGCCCCCGCCGTCGCCCTCGCGCCCTCGCACCCTCGCGCGCGACTCTGCCGCCCGCGAGTCCGAACGATGTCCGTCGCGTCACTTCGCGCCATGCCGCTCGAACCTCCTCGCGCCGACGACCTCGTCGGTCGCGTCGCCGTCGTCACCGGCGCGTCGCGCGGCATCGGTCGCGCGTGCGCGCTCGCCCTCGCGCGTCTCGGCGTCAACGTCGTGTGCGCGGCCAAGACGGCGGAGACGTCGACGTCGACCAATCTTCCAGGAAGCGTCCGCGCCGTCGCCGCCGAGTGCGACGCGGTCGCCTCGGAAGGGGCCGAGGCGTTGGCGTGCGTCATGAATCTCTTGGACGAGCGCTCGATCGTCGCGTGCGTGGAGACGACGGTGAAGAAGTACGGACGGTTGGATATTTTAATCAACAACGCGTCGGCGCTGTGGTGGCAAGACGTGGTGGACACGCCGACGAAAAAGTACGATTTGATTCAGGGGGTGAACGCGAGAGGGGCGTTCGTGATGACGCGCGAGTGCCTGGGATGGATGAAACGGGGTGGGTACGGACGCGTGATTTCGATGGGACCTCCGTTGCCGACGTCGTATCGCGAATACGAGACGAAGACGGCGTATTACATGTCCAAGTGCGGGATGAGCATGGTGGCGCTCGGCGCGGCGGCGGAAGGCGAACGATACGGAATCACTGGAAACGCGTTGTGGCCGGCGACGATCGTGGAAAGTTCGGCGAGCGAGAATTTTCAGCTCGGCGAGCGGGACAACTGGAGAAAGGCGGACATTTTGGCGGATTGCGTCGTGCACTTGTGTTGCGATCCGCAGACGACGGGACAGACGCTCATCGACGACGAGTATTTGCGCGCGAGGGGCGCGACGGATGAAGACTTCGTCAAGTATAGGTGTAACCCGGAGGTGGAGCCGCCAAGATTACTCGCGCCGGGATCGACGGCGGCGGGATGGGACGTGCGAAGAGGCGATGTACGAGCGCTCACGGCGGATAAAGCACGGAGTAAGTTGTAGTGAATTCTATCTATTGTTTCTTGTATTACACCACCGCCATCGTCGTCGTCGTCGTTGTCGAATCGCATGCATCACTCCTTCTTCGCGTGCGGCGCGCGTCGTCGAGTCAATGCGCGGTACGCCAACGCCAACGCGAAGACAGGTCCGAGCGTCCGCGCCAGGTACACGGAGAGAAGCCACGCGAAGAATCTAACTATGGTAAACGCGCGCATGTTCGGCGTCATGTCCAGGATGGCGTTGCATCCCTCCTGATTGCGATCGTACGCCGGTTCAGTCTCGTCGAATTCGGACAAAAGCATAGACTCTTCGAGCACCGTCGCGCCCCCCGGTCCCTTGATGCGCACCACAACGGCGCCCGCGTCCCAATCGATCTCCACCTCGCCGTAATTGATGTCCGTCCACCGATCGTGCGACGGTAAGATCCACTTTCTAAAGTGCGACGGCGTGATCGCGTTCAGGATCAAATTAAACGGCCACGGTTTCGTGATTCGAAATGGCGTGTGCGTCAAGCCGCTCGACGTCGCGTCGATCGTCTTGTACGGCAGGTGACATCCCGACGGCGCGACGGATATCTGACCGTGATGGACATCTCCAGAGATGAAAATCACGTTCGCCCTGTGACGCTCGATCGTGTTGAACAGACGACGCTTCTCGTGAGGCATTCGAGACCAATTCTCCAATCCCTCGGAGACGCCTCGCGCGAATTCGCCGAGAAACGCGAGCGGTCGCCACAACAAGTGCGGCGCCTCCAAGACTTGTATCCCGGACCCAACGATCGTCACCTCGGGTCTCGGTTCGGCTTTCAACTGCTCTTCGAACCACGTCCACTGTTTTTCGCTCATCAGCACCCCTCCACTCTTTTCGTCGGATTCCTCGAAATCCCAACGCAAATCCAATAAAATCAATCGCGCGCGGCGTCCGTTCGGCGAGACGTAATCCACCGAATCCCAAATCCCTCCGTCCCTCGTGCGTCGCTCGCTGTCTTTCGGCTCGTCCAAAAAGTCCAAAAACGCCTCTCGAGCGAACTCTTTCACCGACCAGTGCTTCCCGGCGTTATTAAATCCGTAATCGTGATCGTCCCACGTGCCCGAGACGTCCGCCGTCGCGCGCACTTTTGCGTACGCGGGATGCGCCTTGACGCGCGCGTACGCTCGCGCGTGCGCCTCTTCACCCTTATACACGCGTCCAGATCCTCTAATCCCCACTCTCACGCGCTCGTCCGCGTACACGGCGTCGCCCAACCACGCGAACGCGTCGTACTCGCCGCGCGCGACGTCGTCCCACAGCGACATGTCGAGATGGTCCTTGTTACACGACCCGAACCCGAGTCTGAGCGCGTCGCCGCGAATAGCGCGCGCTCTGGAGCGTCGACGGCGAGAGAACGTCGCGAGGCGTCAGTCACGCGAGCGAAAGACGCGCCTCGACGCGCGAGACGCGCGATGCGTCGGTCAACGATGAATGTCGAGTCAGCGAAGATGACGACGAGGTCGAGCGTACCTGGGGATGTCGGCGCGCGCGAACGCGAGACGGGCGAGACAGAGGACGCGCAGGAACGCGCGCGTCGTCGACGACGACGCGAGACGGCGCGCGCGGCGCGCGCGGTCGCGCATGGTTCGCGTCGGAGACTGACGGTGAGAAAAACACGACTTCTTAGTCGGCATCTCGCGACGCGAGACGCGATATGGACGCGACGCGGGACGAGCACGTGCCGCGAGGCGCGAACGCGGTGGATTACGGATGGCGCGCCGGGTCGTCCGCGCTCCCGCGCGCGGCGCGCGCGATCGAAAACGTGAATGAGAAGAGTTTGGTTAAATTGCGCGCCACGGTGTTGAGCGAGCGCGAGCGCGCGCGAACGGCGCGCGCGCGGGCGAGCGGGGCGAGCGCGTCGACGTCGCGCGCGGGCGACGTCGGTGGCCGACCGAGAGGGGCTCTCGCGATCGGGGGGCGGGGCGAGAGACGGGTCGGGAAGAGGAGGGCCAGCGGCGGCGCCGACGACGCGCGGGCGAAGAGAAACGCGGGTGTGGACGCGCGCGCGGCGCGAGACGTCGAGGCGAAGATCGATCGATCGTCCAAGGGCGTGCGAGTCGCGCTCGAGCGTAAGGCGGCGCTGTACGAGAGACTGTCGAGCGGGGAACTGGCGCGCGAGGACGGCGACGCGTACGACGTCGATTTCGGCGCGAAGCGCGCCGACGCCGACGCGGACGACCGCGACGACGACGACGCGCCGATTTACGAGCGTCAGATTCGACGTGGGGACATGATGTCGGACGATATGCGTCGCGAGCTCGAGCGACGGGAGTGGGAGGAAGATGTAGAGAGGGAGGAGCGAGACGCCGCGCGCGCCGCCGAGGCGAGACGCGTCGTCTTCGACATCGAGCGTCAGACGGAGCGCGAGCGAGACGCCGCCGAGGACGCCAAGCGACAACGCGACGAGGAGGACACCGCGAGACGCGCGAAATTAAAGGCGGCGTTCATTCGCAAAAAGATGGCGGCGATGGGGAAAACTAAATAGCGGTAGCGTCGTAATCCGAGCTCGCGCGTCGACGAATGAACGCGTCCCTCTCTCTCGCGTCTCCCCACATTTCGTCTCGTCGGTCGTCATGTCGAGCGTCGAGGAGACGATGGCGTACGACGCGTTCGAGGCCGTCGTGCGCGCGGGCGATGCCTCCGACGACGCCTCGCTCGCGTCGACGACTCGAAGCGCCGCCGACGAGGAGGTTGCGAATGCGCGCCTCGTCGAGTCTCGACGCGCGCTCGCGCGAACCGGCGCGCTCGCGGACGTCTCGGACGCGTACGGCGCGTACGTGTCGCTCATGCGAAGCGGCCTGTGGAGAGACATCGCGCCGAGACGCGCGAGCGAGGACGAGGGCGGGTACATTTACTTGCTCTGCGACCCGACGGCGACGCCGAGAGAGCGAAGAAAAGACACGCCGAGAAAGGCGAGAACGCGCGCGGTGGCGGTCCCGTTCGCCGTGACGCGGGCGTGCGCGACGCCGGCGATGTTTGATGCGTTGACACACGCGAGAGGTACGTCGACGGTTTCGATTCGACGGGACGCGAGGGAGAGAGAGACGCCGGACGACTGACGCCGCCTCGCGCGCAGCGCCCGAACCGTGGCCGTGGCCTCGAACGAAGACGGAGACCGACGCGGGTGAGATCGATCGATTATTGATCATGATCGATAGCGACGGCACGACGACGTCGTGCCGCCTCGAGAGCGGGTTCATTCCTCCCGCGGACGTTCCCGAGAAGACGGGCGAGGGCGACTCGGACTCGGACTCGGACGGCGCCGGCGGCGCCGCCGCCGGGCCGACCACCACCGCGAAACCTCGCGTCGCGGTCGCGTGTTCGGACGGTGAATCCGACGAAGAACTCCTCGAGGACGATCGCGCGGTATCGCTCGCCAAACGCCACGCGCGTCCGGAGAGCGAACCCGAGAGCGACGCAGACGGCGAGGGAGAGACCCCTTGATTCACGACTCAAGACAACATATTGTAGTGCCAGTTAGAGTAGAAAACACACGCTCGTATACCGTACTCACAGAGTCCATCATTTCACATGATCCAATCGTTTCACCGGTCATGACTCACCATCGAGTCCCTGTCCTCGCGCGCCCGCGCGTCGCCCGCGTCGAGGACCGAGGGCTCTCGATCCTCGTCCGTCTCTTTGCGACGCGCACGACGAACCATGGGACGCGAATCCAAGCCCGCGGACGTTATCACCCGCGACTACACCATTAACTTGGGCAAGGCCATCACGGGCGTGACCTTCAAGAAGCGCGCGCCGAGAGCGGTCGCGGCGGTGCGTGCGAGCGAACGCGAACGATCGCGACCTGAGCCCTAATCGCGGTGACGGCGCGCGGACGTGTGGGGGCGAGGATTGGGCGCGCGAGGGCGCGCGCGAGGGGAAGACGGTGGCGAATAAAGTCTTTCGTCCGTCTCTCGCGAAATTTCCGGCGTGGAACGTCGCGACGCGCGGTACGCGGCGTGAACGTTGGACTAACCTCGAGACATCTTCGACGACACGCAGATTAAGAAGTTCGCGCAAAAGACGATGAAGACGTCTGATGTGCGCATCGACGTCAAGCTTAACAAGGCGGTGTGGAGCAAGGGTATTCGTAACGTACGTTTCACGCGAGAACGCGCTCGATCGATGCTCGCACGCGCGTGATGGGTGGAAAGATGCTCGAGCACCTGCGGACCCTAGAGACTGACGAACGCGCGCGCGCACCGACACAGGTCCCGAAGCGCATTCGCGTGCGCATCTCGCGCAAGCACAACGACAACAAGGACGCGGACGAAGACCTCTACTCCTACGTCACCGTTGTCGACACTCCGAACGGCTTCAAGGGTCTCGGCACCGAAGTTGTCGACCACGAGTAAGGGTCGACTTCGGCGCGGTTGGCGACGACGATTTTAGTTTAGGAGAGGTTGCGGCGAGTGAGTGTCGATTCAAAGGAAAGGATCGGCAACGATCTGAAGGAAGTGATGTAGAAGAATTGTAATCGAACATTTATTCCTTCAACGACGAGTTACTCCCGATTTGCTACCGATTAATGTACAACGCGCGCAAAGCCTCGCCGACGCCGGCGTCGCCAAACTACATCCCCATTCACTTCTCACACACAATGTCGTAGTTGGACAGTTTCACAGCCATTGCCTTTTGTTCCAAGTTCAAACACTCCTCGATTGACGACGTGACGCTCACGATGGAGCGCCGACCGTCGCCTCCGGCAAAGCCGGGAATGCGAGACGGATCCTCCATGAGCGACATAAATCTCGCGTGATTCTTCGGAAACCTCCCCGGAGGATCCGCGAGAAGAAATGTACCGTCTCCATCGTTCGCGTTCCCATCGAACAGACGCAACACGAGCGTCGCGATCGCGTCCACGGCGTCCGGCGTGTACAAGACATCGCACGCGAGGACGACATCGAATCCCGTAGGCGCCTTCTCCGGTTCAAACCAATCCACCTTGGACGCGGATACGACGCACGGCGACGCCGCGTCCTCGACATCATCGAACGAGGGAAGTTTCGGCAACTCGACGTCGTCGGGAAAATTCCACTCCCTCGGCATCTCTCGTACGTCTCGCAAGCCGTTCGCCTTGCACCCCGCCAACGCGCACCACAGCGCGCGCTCCTCCCTATCCGTCATCACCACCTCCCTCGCCCCCACCATCGCCGCCGCGATCCCAGCGATCCCCAATCCACACCCTAAATCTATCACCCGCTTCCCTCGCACGAGTTCCGGCTCGGCGAATATCTCCGCCGCGAGCGCCGCGCCGCCGTGCCACAGGTCCGCCCAGTGCGGGTCATCGTTCGGTCTCCCCAGCGCGCTGTACACGTCCACGACGACATCTTCGCTCTCCGGCAGCACCAAACGCACATCCCGCGCGCGACACCGGACCGTCGCACCGTACATCTCCATGCGCACGTGGTCACTGTGCGGATGCGGCAGGTGCGCGCCGTCACCCTCGAGCGGGACGAATCCATCCTCCCTCGCCGCTCTCGCGCGCATCTCTCCCCTCGCGCGCCACCGCGGCGACGCGCGCGAGAGCGTCGACGTCGTCGTCCCTGTCACCGCCGCGCGCTCGATCGCGGTCATCACGTTGAGCTCTGACGACGACGGATGAAGACGACAACCGACACTGGTCGACACGAATCAAAGAAACATGTGCGGACGCGTCAACGCCTGTGCGTCGATCGAGGACGTCGCGCGGGCGTCGCGCGTCGATGGGAGAGACGCGACGTCGTCCGACGCGCGCGATGTCGCGGGAAGTCGTCGAAACGTCTCCCCGGGATCGTCGTTACCGGTCGTTCGCGCGAAGACGATGACGAGGAAGACGCGCGATGGGAAACCGCGCGAGACGAGCGATGACGGGCGGGAGACGTTGACGCTGACGTCCATGGTGTGGGGAGTGCCTCTTCGCTCGCGCGCGTCTCGTGGAACGGAGAGGGGCGTCGACGAGGGCGAGGGCGGCGACGCCGGCGGCGGCGCGTGGATTTCGCGAACGTACAACGCGCGCGTCGAGGGTCTGGACGGTGACGTCCCGCAGTTTTCGAAATTGGCAGAACGCGCAGATAGGCGGTGCGTGATGTATGTCGATGGGTTTTACGAGTGGCGGACGGAGGGACCGAGAGGCCGGGGGGTGAAGCAACCGTATTTGGTTCGTCGATCGGACGGCGCGCCGATGGCTCTGGCGGGCGTTTTCGAACGGAAGAAGAGCGTCGCCGCGGACGAGGAGAAGGTCGATTTGACGAACGAGGAGGCGGTGATTGTGACCATGAGCAGCGCGCACGGTGATCTCGAGTGGTTGCACGATCGACAACCCATGGTGCTCTCGACGGACGAAGACTTCGACGCGTGGATGTTCGGCGACTGGCGCGGCGTAGCGTCGACGAGGACGGCGAAAGACCTCGCGGGGGTATTCGCGTGGCATCCGGTGACGACACGGATGAATGTCGCGGATTATTCCGGCGAAGACGCGCCGAAAAAGGTGAAACGCGCCGTCGAGAAGGATGCGGGCTCCATCGCGTCCATGTTCGCCGCGGCGAAAAAGCGAAAGACCGAGACGTGAAAGACAGGAAGAGACGTAAACGATGACGATTAGAGAGCACACACGTAGTGAGGATACAAAACCGATGTACAGTACGACCGTCTGTAACACCACGATTCACGAGTGTACAAAAAACAAAACAAAAGAAGGAACGATGAACGAATGAACTCCCAAACGAAAGCCCGCGCGCTCGCCGCGACGCGTTCGACGCGTCCGATCAACCGCCTCGTCCCGGATCGCCCGTCACGACCATGTCCGCGCTCTGCGGATCATCGCTCACCGGCGCCGGGGCCGCCGCCAGCGTCTGCGCCTTGGCTTTCGCCGCGGCGAGAATCTCCGCGCGTCTCGCGTCTCGCGCGCTCACCTTGCTCGCGTACGACTTATCCTTCTCCTCGTCATCCTTGGCGCGCGCGTCGAGCGCCACCGTCGCGAGCGCGCCCGCGAGAAACCCGAGGGACGTCTTGAGCGCCTCTCGACGCGTTTTCGCGTCGCCCTCGCGCGCGGTCGCGCGCGCGACGACGCATTTCGCGCGCGCCCCACGGGACGGCGGCGACGCGTTCGCGCGCGGCGCGCGCGGCGGTGTCATCGCGCGCGTCGGCGGTGTCGTCGCCGCGGTCGCGACGGTGAACGGCATGTCGATCGTGTGTGCTCGCTCGTGCGGTGGCGTGCGTCGCGCGCGCGCGTGTGACGACCGCGACGCACTAACCATCTTGCGGAGGGAGGGTTGCTGACGAGGACAACGCGACGAGGCCGGAGCCAAACGAACGGTTCTTACAAATGAACGCGAGCGTCGTCGTTTGAGCGCAAAAGAACGATGCGGTGCGAAAGCGCGAGTGCGCAGTGTACAGAATAGATAGTGAACGCCTCGGTCCGTCTCTTCACGGTGGCGCGTCGGGAAGCTTGCACGCCGGAGCTTCCTTTTCAGACGGAATGTGCGCGCCTTGGGTGACGAGACCGACGGTTTGGCGCCTGTCCGCCATCTCCTCGTCGCGTTGCTCCTTGCGTTCGGCGGCGGCGACAACTTTGTTTAATTCCTCGATCCCGCCCTCGACGGCCTCGAGCTCTTGAATGCCTAGAAACAACCCCCAGGGAACGCCCTCGAAGGCTTCGGTGTGATGAATCGTGTGCCCGGCGGCGATTTTACGCATCAGCGGAAGCTTCCCGAGCGGGCCGGTGGGGAATCGTTTGTGCACTAAACCGTCGTGGACGTACATGTACGCGATACCGTAGAGGGTGATGCCCAAACCGGCGCCGAAGCACAACCCACCGAAGACGCCCGGCTTGAAGAAGCCAAAGGCGCAGAGCGCGAACGCGGGGACGCCGTTGACTAAGGCGAAGATGTCGTTCGCCTCGAACGCACCCTCGCGCGGTAAGTGATGAGATTCATGCAACAACCAGATGCGTTTGTTCCACTCGCGACGATATTTGCTCGTCATGCTCCACCACGGACCGTGCCAGAGGTGCTTGTGCGCGTACCTGGCGTAAAATTCCATCCCGACGGCGGCGCCGGCGATGAGCGCGAGCTGCGCCACGAGTTCCGTCACCGGGAACACGCCGCCGTTCACATCCACCTCTCTCAATATTCTTAAATACGTCGCCGTGATCGCGATGCTCGTCACACCGCACGACGACGCCCACGCGCTCCATTCGTACGACTCGGCGCTCGCCTCTCGCTCGGCTCTCGTCCTCGCCTTGCGTCTCGGCGTCTTCGTCTCGCTCGCGTTTCTCTGCCCGCCCCAAATCTCCGTCTCACCCTCCTCCTTCCCCCGCTCGCTCGCGACGATCGTTCCATTCTCTCGCGACGACTCATTATTCACCCCCACCGCCCGTCTCCTCGACTCGCCCTCGCGTCCCGCGCGCCTCGAGGCGCGCGCGCGCGGATAAGAAGCCCCCGCGTCCCCCCTTCCCGCGCGCGCGACGCACCCCGGTCGCGCGCGACGCACCACGATCGCGCGCGCGTTCACCCTCGCCTTCCCACCCGTCGACTTCCCCGTCGTCGTCGTCCTCGATCGACGCACGCGCGCGGACGACGACGTCGACGTCACGCGTCCCATCGGCCCCATCGGTCGTCCCCCGTCGTCGGAATCGCGACGCGTCCGTCTCCACCCACGGCACGAGACGGACGAACGCGACGCGACGCGACGAACCGAACCGATTCCGAGACCGTTCGCCTCGAGACGAATCGGCGCGGACGCGACGACGCGGTGTGGGGAAAACGCGCGTCACCGTCCGCCGTCTCGAGACGACCGAAAAGCGACGCGACGACGGGACGGGACGGGACGGGGCGCGCGCACACGATTTATACGAATGCACCGGACGCGTGATCCCGTAGTGCGTCAAAAAAAGAAACCATCATTAAGTTGCCTACACCCTCGCCACAATTTGTTATCTATCTCCAAAAAATAAAACGTTGATGGGCTTACTAAAGCCTTCACTGCGTGTACGTTGGAGCTGCCAAGTTTCGATCTCGGTACCTCGCGCATGCAAAGCGCGCGCTCTACCAATTGAGCTACAACCCCGCGCGCGGTCCCATGATGGGGTCCGCGTGGGGTCGTGAACCTCGGTCTTGGGCCCGACACACCGAGCGCTGTCTCGGTGTGGGGAACGTTATGGGTCACCCACCACGCACCCACGACGAATGCATGAATGAATGAATGCGCGGTCGTCCTCCGTCGTCGTCGTGAGTGCGTGGTGGACTCCACGGAGGCCGACGCGCGGGGGTTCGTAGACGACGATGGCGGGTTCGGCGACGTCGAACGCGGCGCGAACCGTCGCGCGCGCGCTCGTCGAGCGCGGGGCGACGCGCGCGAACCCGAACCTGTTCGAACTCTCGAGCGCGCTCGAGGGCCGAGGGATCGGTCGAGCGTTCACCAAGGCTGGGTGGCGCGCGCACCCGATGAGGTATCCGGAGACGTATTGGCGGTTGACGAGGATTAAGACCCGCGCGAGTGGGAGGTCGGGAGAGGCGTACGGGGTGTTGACGTGGAAGGGACGGGATCGAGGGGTGGAGGAGAAGATCAACGGGAGCATGAAGCGGGTGTGGGACGTCGTCGCGGAGGCGGCGGCGGCGGGCGAACGCGAACGCGAACGCGGGCCGACGTTGAAAGCGCCGCCGGTGGTGGACGCGAACGAGGAGGAGGAGGAGGGTAAGAGCGAGGCGTGATGTGTGTGTTCGTGGTGTCTAGTAGTTTTGTAGTGTAGTTTCAATGAATGATTTCGCTTATGCCTCGAATGTCTTCGCGCGTCATGCGGCGACCGCGTTCGTCTCGTTGCGGCTTGACGCGCGCGGCTTCGTGGTTGGCCAACGCGTCGGGGACGACGTTTTTGCTTTCGAGAAGCAATTCTTTGAGTTCGTACATGATGTCTCGATCGTCCGAGGTGAGGAAACTCACGGCGGTACCCTTGCGTCCGCCGCGACCCGTGCGACCGATGCGGTGCGTGTAGTTTTCGATGGTGTGCGGCAACTCGTAGTTGACGACGAGATCGATGTTTTTCACGTCGATACCGCGACCGGCGACGTCGGTGGCGACGAGAATGTCGAAATCACCAGCCTTGAACCCGCGCAAGGACTCTTCGCGCTGGTCTTGCGATTTGCCGCCGTGTATGGACGCGCACGAGTATCCGAGGCGGTAGCACAGGTTGGCCACGGCGTCGACGGAACGCTTGGCGTTGACGAAGACTATGGCTTGCGTGTTGGGGTGTCGGGACAAGACGAGCTCGAACTTTGAATCTCGTTCGTTCTTGGACACCCACAGAACCTCTTGTTTGATCAAATCGCTCGTCTTACCCGCGCTGCCGATGGTCACCACCGCTGGGTTGCGCAAGTAACTTCTCGCCAAGCGCTCGACGCTCGGAGGCATCGTGGCGGAGAACATGTACGTGGTGCGATACTTGGACACGACTGCACCCTCACCGCTCTCGAGCGCTTGGCCGTCGAGCTCCTCGGCCTCGTCGACGGGTTTCAGATTACCGGTGCCCATGGCTTCCATCACCGCGACGACTTGCGGCTCAAAACCCATGTCGATCATGCGATCCGCCTCATCGAGAACGATGTAGTTGCACTGTCCGAGCACCGTGTACCGCCTATCGATAACATCTATGATACGACCCGGCGTACCGACTAATATCTCCACGCCCTTTCGAAGCTTGAAGCCTTGATCCTCTATCGATTGACCGCCGACGACGAGACCGACGCGGTAATCCAAATATTGCGCAAACTTGAGCGTCTCCTCCTCGATTTGCTGCGCCAACTCTCGGGTCGGGGCCATGATGAGCGCATACGGCCCGAGCGCGGCGATCTCATCCGTCATCTTCGGTAGTTGCATGATGTGCGCCAACATGGGCACGACGAAGGCGCACGTCTTACCGGAACCCGTCTCGGCAATGCCGATGACGTCTCGCTTTAATAAACCGATGGGGATGCTCGCCATCTGAATCGGCGAAGGCTTCTCGTACCCAACCTTGGCGATCGCGCGCAAGATTTCATTCGGTAACGCCGCGCACTCGTTCCACGCGCGCATGGGCAGAGGCAAACGACCACCCTTGTACGTGATGTTGAAGTCTTCGCGGAAAATGCGCCAATCGCGCTCCGTCATGTCCTCCAACGCCTTGTCGCTCCAGTGTTCCTTGAACGCTCTCTTACTCGCGCGCTCGTCTGACTCCTTGCGTCGACGCTCGCGCTCAGCCTCCATCTTCTTCACGTCCTTCGCCGCGTCCTTGACGCCGGAATCCTTTCTAGATTTGATGATGAGCTCTCGCTCGCGTCCCGCGTTTGAGCGCGCCTGCTCCCCTCGATCCATCCCCGCGAGCATCCCTCGACCGAACATCGGCGCCACCTCGTGCGGTTTATCGTACAGAGGATTCAAATCACGCGACGTGTCCTCCTCCTTGTTCCAATCGAACACAAACTTGCCCCGATTCGCCGGTTTCGCCTTTTTCCTCTCGTCACCGCCGCCCATGTATTGTCTCTTGAGCATCTCCAGTTCCCGCGCGCGTTCGTCCATCTCATCCTCTCTCGCGCCCCCGCGCGCGTCCTGACCTCGGCGCCGATCGTCACCACGGCGCTTCTTGCCGTACCCACCGTACCTTCCGCCGCCGTCGCGTCCGTCTCGCGACGGCGCGAACCGACTCGGCGCGCGCGTCGCCGCGCTCGACGGCGGCGGCGGCGGAGGCGCGGCCGCTTTTCGAGCCTCCTCCGCGCGCGCGCGCTGCGCCGCGACCTCGGCCTCGCGACGGGCGATGGCGGCCTTGGCGCGATCCTCCTTGCAGACGAACGTCGGTCGAACGACGGCGTTGGCGGCCTCGCGACGCGCGCCGACTAAAGCTTCCAACGACGGGGGATTCGACTCGCCGCCGCGCTCGACGGGCGCCATGACGGTGGACGACGCGCGCACGGGTGCGCACGCGCGCGTCTCGTCGGTCGGCGTCGACGTCGCTCGCGCGCGCGTCTCGCGGGAAAGCGCGCGCCGGCGATTGGGGACGACGCCACGAAGAGCGCTCGGGACGGCGGCGAGCGACGCGGGTTGGATTCTTACAGGAGTTTAGCGTGAGGCGATATGACGTCGCGTACACATTACATACCTTCACCGTTCACCGTCGCCGTCACCGAATCGCCGAACGAGCCGTCACGCGAACCACGCGTTGGGATCGGAATCGAGCGCGACCGTCTTCCCCTCGGTCGGGTCGTCGCCGGTGAAGGAACCGCTCTCGGCGATTTCGATAACCTTCCCTTCTGCGTCGGCGTCGAACGCGGCGTACGCCATCACCTTGGCGACGAGTCGACGAGAAATCTCTCCCGACGTCATCACGTCCTCGCCCGCGAGCACGAGGGGCGATTTCGGCTCGTCGCTCTTCAGGCCCGCCGGACGAACGATGGTGTACGGCACGCCCGAGTCTCGAAGATGATTCTCACCCACAAGCTTCTCCTCCAAAACCCTCCCGAACGCGTTCGTGATCTTATACCCCGGCGTGTTCTCCGCGCCCATCCCCGGGCCGTTGACGAGAATGGACGAAATCAACACGACGCGTTTCGCGCCCGCCTTTTTCGCCGCGTCAGCCACCGAGCACACGCCCACGTTATCCACCTCGTGCGCCGCCGCGTTCATCTTGAACGGATTTCCCGGCACGAACCCGGTGGCGACAACGACGACGTCGAACCCCTCCATCTGCGTCGCCAACGCGTCCGCGCCCGCGGTGACGTCGACGCCGCCGAGAATCGCGTCCGCCGCGGAATCCAACCCCAACGACGTCGCCTTCTCCACCGAACGCGCGCCCGCGACCACCTCCCCGGCCCTCCCCGTCCGCATCAATTCCTCCACGACCAACCTCCCCGTCTGTCCCGTGGACCCGACGACGAGGACGCGCGGTCCATCGCGCGCGCGCGCGACGTTCGCGCGCGCGAGAAGATTCATGACGACGGGCGTCATCACCGTCACTCGGCGCGTGAGCGCGTCATCGGTCGACGCGCGCGCGCGGACCAAGGTCACTCGACGTCTCGATCGACGCGCGCGCGCGGGGACTCGCGCGAGCGTCGCGAGGGATGAGGAGGCGCGCATGGTCGCCGTCACACTATGACGATCGTCGTGAACGTCGAGACGCGACCGGTGACGCGCGCGATGGAGGCGATGCGTCACCTCGCGGTCGGTGATCTCACGCTCGCGCGATTCGCCCTCGAGCGCGCGCGCGAGGACGTCCCGAACGACGAGGACGGTGACGACGTCGACGCCATGCGCGACGTTTTGGGAAAGTGTCTCGTCGATGATGACGGTGGCGCGCTCTCGCGTCTGCTCGCGCGCGAGTGGCGCGGGGACGACGGTGGACGCGGAAGAGATGCGTGCGTCGAGGAGGTGCGACGCGCGGCGATCGGGAAGATGGCGAGGACGCACGATCGATTGATGACGGCGGAGGCGGCGAAACGGTTGGCGACGCGCGACGAGGCGGAGGCGACGCGCGCGTTGGAAGCGATGGGATGGGAGGTCGATCGTGAGACCGGGGTCTCGATGAGGAAATCGAGGGTATCGGTGCGATCGCGGGTTCGGGAGGACGCGATGGACGTGGTCGAGACGTGCGCGCGGTCGACGGCGCGGTTGGACGCGTGAGCGCGCGCGGCGCGGCGTAATCGATGAATGGGTATTGAAAATCTACTGGACGTCGCGTGGGATCTGGCTAGCCCTTGACGACGGCGATGGGGCGAAGTTTGACGCACTTTTTGGAGATGCCGGCGTCGTGACACGTGTTGACGACCTCGGTGACGTCCTTGTACGATTCCGGCGCCTCCTCCATGACGAGTTTCGGCGACGCGACGCGAATGGCGATGCCCTTCGTCTTGAGCTTGGCGAGGACTTCCTCGTACTGTAAGACGTTGCGGGATTTGTTGCGGCTTCGCGCGCGACCGGCGCCGTGACACGTCGAGCCGAAGGTTTCGCGCATGCCCTTCTCCGTGCCGGTGAGAATGTACGAGCACGTTCCCATCGTGCCTCCTATCAACACCGGTTGTCCCGTGTACTGATAATCGACGGGGATGAGCGGGTGGTGCGGCGGAAACGCGCGCGTGCTACCTTTTCGATGGACGAGCAGCGTCTTCATCTCCCCGTCCACCATATGTTCCTCAAACTTTGCGATGTTGTGCGACACGTCGTAGACGACGTGCATGTCCAACTCGTCGGGCGGTTTGCCGAACATTTTCGCGAACGCCTGTCTACACAAAAAGGTCATGCTCGACCGATTCACCCACGCGTAGTTGGCCGCACACGCCATCGCGGCGAGGTAATCCTGTCCCTCCTGACTGTTAATCTTCGCGCACGCCAACTGTCGATCGTTCACCTCTATGCCGTCGCGCTCCATCGCGCGCTCCATCGCGGTGAGCGCGTCCGTCGCCACCTGATGCCCTAAACCTCGACTTCCGCTGTGAATCATGATACAAATCTGCCCGATGCGATCGATTCCCATCTTCTTCGCCGCGAACTCGTCGAAAATCTCATCCACCACCTGAATCTCCGCGTAATGATTCCCCGCGCCGAGCGTTCCCATTTGCGGCAAGCCTCGCTTCTTCGCCCGCGCGCTCACTTTACTCGGATCCGCATTCAACATCCGTCCGTATTCCTCCGTGTGTTCCTTATCCTCCGCCCACGCGTACCCTTCACGCAAACTCCAATCCATTCCCATCTCCAACACCGCCTCCAACGCCGCCGGAGACGTCGGAATGATCCCGCGACTCCCCACGCCGACGGGAATGTGGTCGAAGAGCGATTGCGCCAACTCTTCCTTCACCGGACCCACCTCCGCCTCGGTGAGATTCGTTCGCAACACCCGAACACCACAATTTATATCGAATCCAACCCCACCGGGACTCACGATCGCGTCTTCGTCTCCGCAATCAAACGCCGCCGCGTTTCCGATGGCGAATCCGTATCCGCTGTGCACATCCGGCAGCGCCACCGACGCCCGCACCACCCCCGGCAACGCCGCCACGTTGGCGATCTGTTTCAACGCCGGCGAGTATCCCGTCCCACGCGCCCCCTCTGACTCGCAATACGCGCGCAATTCCCCCAGAACGAGCGCACGAAGCCTCTCGTTGACGTACACCTCCCCGCGCACGCGCATGTTGGGCACGAACCCTTCGGCGACGATGAGCTTGGTGGGCGACGCCTCGGTGATGAACGCCGCCTCTTCGTCGTACGAACGCGCGGAGACGTCCGTCATGATTCGTGGACGCGCGCGAGAGACGCGCGAGAGAGACGCGCGCGCGAGAGAGAGTGCGGCGAAAGCGTCGGTCGGGGCGCGCGGAAAATGCGCGGCGGCGGGACGAGAGGGCGACGACACTCGGCGACGCGCGATCGAGCGCGAGGGGAGACGACGAGGAGGAGGACGATGAAAGTGTCGTTTAAGACGCTGTGCGTGCGCGAGCGACGAACGGAGGCGCGAGAGACGCGAGGAGCGGGCGTGGATGGATGAATGGCGCGCGCGATGACGCGAGAGACGCGACGGCGCGTGGAGGGTGACGGCGACGGGGAGGGGGCGCGAGGGGAGGGCGAAAGGGTGAAACGATGCGCGCGCGATGATGCGAGCGAGCGACTGACGGTGCGGGACGCCCGGTGACGACGCGCGCGCAGGACGAATCAACGGTTTGATCTGGACGTGGACGCGACGGCGGACGTGGGCGCGGTCAAGGCGAAAGTGCGCGAATCGCAAGGGTACGGCGGCGAAGAGAACGTCGTGTTGGTGCACAAGGGGAAAGTGTTGACGGATGATGCGACGCTCGAGTCGGTGGGGGTGACGGAGGAATCGTTCGTGGTCGTCATGGTGCAAAAGCCGAAGGCGGCGCCCAAGCCGAAACCCGCGCCCGCGGCGACGACGCCCACGCCCACGCCCACGACCGCGACCGCGCCCACGACCGCGACGGCGACCGCGACGGCGACGCCGGCGGCGGCGGTGGAGACGGCGACGGCACCGGCGCCGGCCGCACCGGCGGCGGAGACGGCGAGCGCGAACGCGACGGAGGGGTCCGCGCCGGCGGCGAGCGGGCCCGGGCTCGTCTCGGGCGCGGAACTGGAAGCGGTGGTGACGCAGATCATGACCATGGGATTCGAACGCGATCAAGTGCTTAAGGCGTTGCGCGCGGCCTTCAATAATCCGGATCGTGCGGTCGAGTACCTGTTGACCGGTATTCCGGAGGCGCCGGCGGCGCCCGAGGCGCCGGCGCCGGCGGCCCAGGCGGAGGCGATGGAGACCGCGATGGGACAGCCACCCTCTGTCGGCGATGCGGCGGCGACGCCCGCTTCGATCGGAGCCGGCGCGCTGAATCTGTTTCCCGAGGGTATTCCGAACATAGAGGGAGGACAAGACGGAGATGGTCACATGTTGGACTTTTTGCGTGACAATCCGCAGTTTCAAGCCATTCGCGTCATGGTGCAAGGAAACCCGCAAATCTTACAGCCGATGCTCGCCGAGTTGCAGCGTCAAAATCCGCAGTTGTACCACTTGATAAACGCGAACCAGGAAGAATTTTTAGCTCTACTCAACGAACCGTTGCCGGACAACATTCAAGAAATTATGGCTGATTTCGGCGGCGAGGGCGGAGTTCCGGAATTAGACGGCGAAGGTGAGGGCGATGTGCAAATCGAACTCACAGCTGAAGAGCGCAATACGGTTGATCGTCTCGTCGGACTAGGTTTCCCGTTAGAAATTTGCGTCGAGGCTTATCTCGCGTGCGACAAGAACGAGCAACTCGCGGCAAACTACTTGCTCAACCTCGCGTCCGGTGGTATGGACTGATGACAAACGAGCGAGCACCACGAACCCGTACTAGTAGTAAAAACGAAGTGTAAGAATGTACGCCGACCACGAGTCGTTCTATCGATTACATCACTACGTGGACGAAACTTTCTCGAGTAAAGAGGACATCTGCGTGTACGCGTCCGACTCCTCAAAGCCTTGCTTCTCGCCGACTTTTACGACGCTCTTTAAATGCAGTCGGAGACTATCCGTGCTCCCGCCTCGTCCGGCCTCAATGTCGGACATGACCGCATTGACCATAAACTTGGTCGCCACGGCGTAGTCTTCGTAAGATTCGATGTCCCGTCGCCAGCCCGAGGAATCCAGCGCGCGGACGCTCTTGAGTCGCGCATCCGTCGCCTCCTCGTGTTGACCGAGAATTGTCTTGAACTCTGCCATCAGCGCCCAAATTTGTGATGTTTCTTTCACCTTGCGCTCACCCGCGCTTCCACCGGTAGCCGAGCGAACTAAGACCTGCTCCAACGCTGCCTCCAGCTGCAAAGCGACGCGAGGCATACCTGAGGGATGCGCAGACTCAGTTTTTGGAGCGTACGACATGCTAGGCAACTCGACGCCAGAGAACGCCTCGAGCATATCAGCCGCCAAATCGCCCATCTCAGTGTTTGCCCAGGATTCCTCCTCTTCCTCCTTTGCCGCAGCTTCTTCCTCGTCCCAATTGGCGGCGTCTTGGATCCACTTTGCCCCTTCGGGATCCTCTCTCGCCTCCCTGACTCTCTCTACCAACGTTTGTATAGTCTCTATGTGAGCACGCGCGCCCTGAGTGAGCTCGAGAACCTTCAACAACGCCAACGCGCTCGTTGCGAATTTGCCAACCTTTGCGCAGACCATGGCGTGGTTCTCCCACGTGTGCCAACTCGTTCTCTGGTGCTTGATGGCTTCGCACAGCGCCGTGTGCGCGGCTGTGAAACGTTTAAGTCTAATGCTCAGAGCAGCGACATTGTTCCAAGCCTGACCGTTCTCAACATCAATTTGAGTGCACCTAACGAAAGCGGCGAGTGCTTCATCAGTTCGATCACACTTGAGACACGCGTAACCACCGGAAAACCAACCGTCTGGGAAGAGCGGGTTGATTTTCAACGCAGACATCCAGTGTTCCGCAGCGGCGGCCCAATCTCCTCGAGCCGCCGCACGACGCGCCAAAGAACGCCTTGCTCTCGCATTCCGTTCACCGCTGACCTCCCAGGCTTTCCAGTAGTACTGCTCATCGTCGAGGGCGTCGCCGAGGGCACACCACAGTTTGGGATTTCTATCATCCGCGTCGAGTCGGCGACGAACCAAGTCAGCAGCCTGCTGTTTCTTTCCCAAAAGACTCAAACACACTATCAACGGATCCCAAAGTTCGACCTCCTCGAACAGCTCGAGCGCAGCTCCGACCATGCCGATGCTCACGAGCTGCTCGCCCAGCTCTTTCTTCAGAGTAGCTGCCGGCGGAAACCAAGTGGAAAACACGTAACGCATACGCGACGAAACCTTGGGGTGCGCTCGTTCGAGTGTCTGAACCAAATCTTCAAGTACCAAGAGCGAACGTTCGCGCGTGCGCGCTCGATCACGTTCATGCCTGGACGTGAGCACAGTGGTCGCCGCGCGAAGAATGGGTTGTGATTTTTCTTGCGCACCAACAAACTCAGTGTACGGCGCCATCTCGTAGCTGCGCAAGCCGTCATCGGCTTGCTTTTTACGAACGGTGATCGCGGCTGCGATCAGTACGGCTTGCGCGGCTGAGGGCAATTGCATGGACGGAGGCGCTCCCTCGACCAAGCGAGGTTTCGTGAGAACCTGACTGCCGTCTTCGCTAAGACCCACGAGTTCCGTCGCGATGCGAGCCATTGCTTGCGAACTTCGTTCGATGTCGAGTTCACCCGCTTGCTCCGAACCTCCATCGTCTACTTCGTCGTCGCTGTCTCCCCAATCTTTCGATTCCATGTCGACGTTCAGAACGAGCTGCGTTTTTGCGTTTTGCTGATGCACGGTGCGATATCCCAACGCGCCGGTAATCTCGTGACTCAAACCGAGAGCGATGGCCGCTCCGCGCTGCAACATGTACGCACTGTCCACGTGGCCGTACTGATGTTCCATTAAAGATGCCTCTAACCGAGCCATCGATTCGAACATGATCTCGTCGCGGTGCGCTGTCTGACCCTCGATGCGAACCGGCGTAAACGTTACCAAATTATACGCGTGCAAGCCCAATAATTCACCTCTTAGTGTCGGACTCTGTCCAGCTAACGCCCGCTGATGTGTGATCGCCACTCGCGCGGCGAACCACACGCAGAGCGCATCGTGCGAATCTCGCGCAAAGACTCTCTCCGTCGGCATGGCCGCTCTCGCCGCTTTGAGCGTGAGCGCAGGCACATCGAGCGCTCGAACCCACGCCAATGAGTCCACAAAACGATCGAGTAAAATAATTCGCGCCAAGAGTAAATACTGCGGCATGTCGCATCGCCCGAGCAAGTCTTCACCGTCCAAAGACAACCGCTCGCGAGCGTACGCGTCCCACGCGTCGCTCGTCTCCTTGGCCGCGTCGTCCACGAAAGGCGTCGCCGTCGCCTTCTCCGTCCTCGGCCCAGTCACCGTCGAGCGCACGAAGATGTACAGCGCCGCCACGCCCGCGACGGCGATCGCAAACGCCTCGTCCTCATCCCCGGACCCGTCTCTCTCGGCTCGCGCCGCGGTGACCACTCTTCGAGACACCGCGGCGTAGTGCGCGTCGACGTCGCTCACCGTCACCTCCGTCGCGCTCGCCAAACCTAACGCCCGTCGAACGACGTCCGATCGCAGGACATCCTCGTACTCGCCCCGACGCAGGCTTCGCGCGAGCGCATCGCACGCCGCCGAGGGTGATTTCCCGCCGGCGGCTGCGCACGCGCCCGAGGACGACGCGTCGCCGCCGCTCCCGTGTCGACTGAACGACGTCAACAAGACGTCGCGTCGCAGGCTCGCGAACGCGTTCGACATGTCGGCGAGCGAGACGAGTGCGCGCGCGCGTCTGCAGTCGGATGGCGTGATGGTGGTATTACACTTTTTTGCCGACGGCGAGAAATCACGCGTTCTCGATTAAGAAACTAAACACATCCGAGAGAGAGACGATGCCCTCGACGACCTTGGTCGTCGGATCGACGACGATGAGTCTGCGAATGTGCGGAAGCGAGAGCATCTCGAGGGCGGTGCGCAGCGTGTCCCCGCGGACGCACGTGCTGAAGCGGCCGTAGTGCGTCGAGGAGGGGTCGTTTTGTTCGTTCAGAGCGGTCGGACGCGTGGCGCCGAGCGCCTGAGCGACGCTCAAATCCTTGATAGAACCCATGTAGGCGCTGTTGGCGGCCAAACGGATGACGTCGCCGCGAGCGTACAGGTCCATCAAGACGCCGTGCTCGTTGACGATGGGGATCGCCGATATACCGTGCAAGACGTCGAAGACTTGTTCGACGGAGGCGTCCGGACGAACCGCGCGTATGGGGTGAAGTTCGCGCGCCAAGTACTCCTCGTGAACGCCTTGGGGCAGCGGTGGTATGGGTTTCGAACGGGAACCGCCGAAACGTTCCGTCCAAGTACCTATGGGCAACGCTCCGATGGGCTGCGAGAAGAGTGGCAGAGCGCTCGGAATGCCTCTAAAGTGCCTGTTGAGACACGCCAAGACTTCGGCGAGATTCGTCATGTGCAAAAAGTGCGGGATCGACGTCGGCGTGGACGCAGATGCCGCACTTCCTGCGGGACACGCCGAGTTGTGCGAGAGCACGGGTACGTTGTGAACGCCGGCTTCCGTCATCTTCAAAGCCACTTCGTACAGTGAATCCTCGGGTTTCACGTACAGGAGTGATCGCATTCGCATTCCTTCTTTTTCGTACTCGTCTCGAATGAGCTGAATGGTGAACTGATCTAATTCTGCGTCGCTCAACTCTTCTCTATCAGCCAGGGCAGCGGTTAACCGACTCATGATGTCAATAAAATCACCCGCACTCAACAAACCGACGAAGTCCTGCGAGTCCTCGTCCCATAGAGGCGCCGCGTATATGCCTTGCTCATAAAACGCGTGGAACGCCTGTCTGATCGGAAGTTTCGTGTCTAATACCACAACCTTGTTGGACTCTGGGATGAGCTCGTACGCGGTGTGCTTTTGCAGAAACTCCATGACGCGCGCCCCGCTCGTGTCCACCTGCTGCCCGTCATGTCCACTCTCAACGTCTACATTCGCCCTTTGATTGCTCTGAAGCTCCATGCTCGTTCTTCGCAACTTGGTGGAGGCCGCACGATTCGCCGTCGCCGCGTAGTCGCCGAACCCCCCGCCTCCGGCGTCTTGCACCCAATCCATCCCCCCACTCTCTCCGCTCATCGCCGGTCGATTCATCGGCACCGGCACGGGTCCACTTATCGGCACCGGATCCGCCGCTCCCGGCGCGCTCGTCGGCGGCGGCGTCGACCCTCCGGCCGGTTTCACGTAGAGCCAATTATTCACGTTTCCGAGCGGGTCTTGTATAAACGCCTGATTCTCGTCGTGTCTCCACTGCCCATCGACGATGAATTTATACTGATGATACCCCGGCGGTAAATCACACATCACCGTGAACACCGACGACCCGTCCGGCGCCCGTTCGCCCGCCATGGGAACGGTTTCCAACCAATTCGTGAACGATCCGCACAGGTGCACCTGTCCCCCGCCGTGCGACCACGTGAACCGCGTCGAGAACACCTCACCGCCGCCCTCACTCGCGCTCGCGCGCGGCGTCCCATCCAGAACTCCCGTCGACGTCGATCCATCGTCCGCACCCGCACCCCGCGAGCTCCTTCGCGCGCGATCGCCCCCGCTCGACATGTCGCGCGAATTCGCCTCCCCACCGCTCGCGCGTCACCCTTCGCGCGTCACCGTCGACGTCGACGTCCCCGTTCGCCCGTTCGCCCCTTCGACGTTCGACGCGTCGCCTCCTCGCGCGTCGCCTCTTCGCGCGTCGTCGTGTGCGGACGCCCTCGTCCTCGTCACTCGCGCGCGCGCGAGGAGGCGACGCGCGCCATGGATCCGTCCGCGGGATTACCGGCGTATTGGACCGAGCGCACGAACGCGATGAGCGAGCGCGACATGGCGCTCGGCGGCGTCGCCGCGAGGTCGTTCAGCGCGCGAGGGGCGTACGGGGACGGGGACGAGGCACACAAGACGTCCGAGCAAGTGGGCGAGTATTGGATGAAACGAATCGAGAGCGAGCGCGCGGAGGCTGCGGATGGGGCGGGAAGTGACGCGACTGGGATGTCTTCGATCGATTGGGAGCGTCGCGCGCGCGCGCGCGCGGTGGAGGCGGCGCGGTACGGTGCGGGAGGGGTGGACGCGCGGCGGGCGGCGGGCGGAGCGCCGAGCGTCCCGAACGCGTCCGCGTCGAGGGCGTGTTCTCCCGAACTCGCCCTCGTGCGTCTGGCGACGGAGGCGTGTGAAAGCGTGGCGGCGGTGTTGGAGACGCGCTTGGTGTCACTTCCCGAGGAGGATCGAGCGGCGTTCGCCGCCGCGCTCAAACGGTCGAGCGAGCGCGTCTTCAAGTGTAGATAGATACGTAGTTTGATTTATTTCGCGCGCGCGCGACGTCGTCGAACCGCGAGAATCCTAGCGTCATCCAATGATGTCACATTCATTCAATCCCGTCTCTCGACCGTCTCGCCCCGACGGTCGCGTCGGCGCATCCCGCGGCGTCTCGCTCGAACCTTCGCGGCGGGGCGGCGCGGCGCTCGAGCTCGCGATCGGCAAACTTTTCTCCGCACTCGCGCGCACGACTGTCGGGGTCATGTCGCGCGCGATCGCGCGTCGCGCAAACGTCGCCGCCTACCTCTCGCGATGCGGATGGGACGTCGATCGCGCGGCGACGGCGTCGCTCGTCGCGTTCGCGCGGAGCTCGAGCACCGTGAAACCGGGAACCGATTTTAAAGTTCCGCCGCCGCCGGTCACGAGCGAGGCGATCGGGACGGGAGGGCGGTCGTCGTTTAGGTGCGTTGACGCGCGACGGCGCGAGCGACGGCGCGCGAGACGGGGGCGCGCGCGCGAGGGGAGGTCCGGGCGACGGGGTCGCGGGGATAGGGTTGGGAGCGAACGCGCGCGCGACCGACGAGGACTCGAACGAGAACGCGCGATTGATGACGTCGAGCCTGGACTGACCGACGTTGACCCTTCGTGGGATGGTTCTATCGAACGCGCAGCGGCATCACGTGTACGGTGTTCGGGGCGACTGGATTTTTGGGGAGATACGTGACGCATCACGTGGCGAAGAGCGGTTCGCGCATGATTCTTCCGACTCGATGCGGAGAGAATGATCGACAGCACTTGAAGGTGATGGGCGATCTCGGTCAGATTGTGCAGTTGGATTACAACATCAGAGACGAGGAGGCGATTCGTTACGCGGTGGAGAGAAGTAACGTGGTCATCAACATGGTCGGGAGAGAGTGGGAGACGCGTAATTTTTCGTTTGACGACGTGCACGTCACGTTTCCGAAGAAGCTCGCGGAGATCTGCGCGGACGTTGGCGTGCGTCGTTTGATTCATGTCAGCGCGTTGGGTGCGGACGAAGATCATCCGAGCGCGTACTATAGAACGAAGGCGGCTGGCGAGGCGGTGGTTCGCGAGGCGTTTCCGTCGGCGACCATCGTGCGACCCGCCAAGATGGTTGGCGTCGAAGATAGATTCCTCAATGTGTTCGGTGAACACTCTCGCAAATATCCGGCGGTGCCGATCATCGATGGTGGTGACTCCAAGCACCAACCAGTGTTTGTCGACGACGTCGCTGTCGCCGTTCGCCAAATCGTGCACGACGAGTTAACCTGCGGCAAGACGTACGAGCTCGCCGGTAACAAGGAGTACACCGTCGACGAGCTGGCAAAGTTAGTCCTCAGAACGACTCGTTCTCGCAGATCGACGGCGTACATACCTGGCTTCATCATGCGCGCCCTCTCGTGCCCGCACGAGTTCCTCCTGCGCCGCGTTCCGTTCCCGCTCCCCACCCCGCTGGGTTTGACGCGTTCATACATCGACGCCCAGGGCGAAGATTACCTCAAGCAACCCGACTCTCTCGGTTTCTCGGATCTCGGCATCGAACCGAACGACATCGAGAAGGGTTACATTTTGGATTATCTCCGAAGTTTCCGCGCGGGCGGTTACCAAGTCGGCGAGGCGCCGTGGGAACAAGGTAACGAGTCCACCCTGTTGGAATCCAACGGTCGCTGATCGAGCGCGTGGAAGACACGCCGTGTAAAATGAATGTTAACTGATCATCAACGCATCCATCGTCTCGATCGCGAGCCTCTTCCCGCTTCGCTCGCCCGCCCACGGCGTTGACGGCGATCGCCGCCGTCCATTTCCTGCCATCGCGCTCATCCCCTCACACGCGCGCGCGGATCGACGCGCCGCATCGAGCGAGGCGCCGACGACGCGCGACGCGCGAGTGTTCGCGCGAGGGACGCGCGAGGGACGCGCTCGCGCGCTCGGCGACGCCGCGTCTCGACCATGGCGTCGTCCGCCGATGAGGATGGGTCGAACGAACTCGAGGCGATCGAGACGGCCGAGACGGCCGAGAGGGGCGGTACCGTCGGGCGCGCCGTCGGTGGCATCGTTCGCGCGCTCTCGGGCATCGTCACGCGTCCGCGCGATGACGATGACGACGACGACGTCGCGGACGTCGAACCGAGACTGCTGAGGCGCGAATCGAGCGTCGGGAAGAATTCGGCGCCGGCGAGCGCGATGAGGAGTTTCTCGAACGCGGTGAAATCGTCGGAGCGCATGCGCAAGATTGAACGCCAGCGTGAGAACGAAGAGCGCGACGCGAGCGATGAAGAGGAGGAGGACATCGCGTTTAAGGTGAAGCGTGATGACGATGAAAAGGCCAAGCCGGTGTTCTCGTGGAGCGCGACGATGAAAAGACGCGTCGACGAAATCGAGCTCGAGGCGAGTGAAGGCGGTGATGCGGAGGAGCGGGAGTTGCAGTGGGTGGGTTCGCTGCGTGATCGGGTGCGCGAGATCGAACAGGAGGCCAAGTATGTGCGAGGTGAGCCCACGGAGAGAACGAAATCTTTATCTCGCATCAACGTGCTCAACGCACCCGTCGGAGAAGGCGGCCAACCGAAGCGAACGCAATTCGAAGAGGATCGTCCGAAGGAAGTCATCGTCGAAGATTTCTATTACGATGCCGTCATGGGCGATAAGGTTCCTGCGTACAAAAAGCCTCGTCGTCACATCGCTCGTCTTGCAAATCTCGACAGCGCCGTTTTGGACCAGGATGGGGAGCAACTTTCCGTGTGGTCCACCACGATGAAAGATCTCGATGTTCTGGGTCCTGGTATTGGCCTGTGGTTCGCGCAATTGAAAAGCTTTGGATGGATGTTTATGTGGCTCACTTTGCTCGCGGCGGTCGCTGTGGCTCATTACGTGCAAATGAGCGATATGGTGGAGGTTGAGGTGACGCCGGAAGTCACGACGACGTTGGGCATCACAGCGGCATCAAAGTACGCGAAAAAGTACGGCATCGATATTCGTATGATCATGGCGGTGTTGTCATGTTTTGACGTTTTAACCGTGCTTATATTCATGCTCGTGACGGCGGTTCTCGCTCGAAAGATCCGTTCTTTCGTCATTCGCGTAGATGAACAACTGCTCACGTTGGCAGACTTTTCTCTGCAAGTGACCGGTTTGCCCATCGACACCACTGAAGAAGAAGTGCGAGAACACTTCGAAGAGTTTGGCCAAGTTGCGGATGTCGTGATCGCGCGGTCGTATGGCGGGTTGCTTCGTTTGCGCATGAGGCGCGCTCGCTTATTTCAGCGTGCCGAGAGGTTGAAGGCTGATTTGAGCGCGATTCGCCATGAACTCAAGAAAATCGACGTCGACTTCGATAGCAACGTACGTTATCGTCGTGTGTGGAGAAAGTTTTACAAAACGCGAGATGAGATCATACGTTTGAAAGATATCATCGAAGAAAGAATGAAGAATGAATTCAAAATCGTGTACGGATTCGTCACCTTTGAACAAGAGGCTGACAAGATTACGTGCCAAGACGAGTACGCAGCGTACTTCAGCTTTTTCCGGACGGATCGAACGAAATTCCGTGTTCAGCCGAGCGAGGATGGTCGAAATCATACTTATTCTTATTTGCGCGTGAAGAACGCGATCGAAGCATCGGATATTCTCTGGGAAAACATGGCGAACGTATCGTGGAAAAATTACGCGATTCGCAAAACCATCACCACTTTCGTCGTGGCTGCTTTGCTCATCGGAAACATCGTTCTCGTCGTTTTCACGACGGCTTGGCTGAGCGAAGATGGGCAACTACTCGTGGACTGCGACGATCTCTATTCCACGACGACCACGGCGAATCCTTCTCTTCATTGCCCAGCGATCTGGAGCATGACCAAGGACACGCTGTCCACGAATCCAATCTACGAGTCGAATAAACACTTCCGCAGTCAGGCCAACAACAAGGCGTGTCCGTCTTTCATCGAATCGGCGACTTGGAAATACAACATGACGCAATACGCCCCGTATACGGGCGTCAACGCCTCTCTGTATACCGGAGACGAGTGGGCGGGAGGACTGGACACCACGACGCTCGCCGACGAGTGCGCGGCAAAGGTGTGCTATGACTGCATGTGCCGAACTGCCATCACGTCGGGTTCCGTATCGGGCATCTGTAAAGACTATTACTACGACCAGTTGAAGATTCTCGGATTCGAAGTCACACGGCTCACCATCGTGGCCGTGACGTCCGTTATTTTACTCTTCGTGTCTGAAAAATGTGCGCTCTTCGAGCGTCACAAGACGGTTTCCGCAACGGAGACGGCGACGAGTAGATTCGCGTTCTTTACGCTCATAACGAACGCTCTGGTTCTACCTCTGCTCGTGAACGTGCAAATCAAGGGTCTCAGCGACTTTCCGATTCTCTTCCAAGGCGCGTTCCACGATGTCACGATCGATTGGTACGCCACGGTTTTCAACTCTTTGATGATTTCCGCCTTTATCAACGCGGCATACTTTGGTCCTTCTCGCATCATCGGAATGTGGTTCAAGCAGTTATGGCGGAGCCAGACGGCACATTGGAGTAAAACTCAGTACGCGATGAACAAACTGTACGAGAGACCCAAATTCACCCTCGCCGAGCGTTACGGTCAGGCGATGACGGTTATTTATACCTCCATCGTCTTGTTCAGTGCGGCTCCGGTTCTCATCCCGGCGGCGGCGTTGTACGCCCTGCTCGCGTACTGGAGCGACAAGGCGTTGATCTTACTCTATTGCCGCTATCCCGCTCTGTACGACCACAAATTGGCGGTTCAGTTCTTGAAGTTCGCGCCGCTCGCGTGCTTGTGTCACTTCGCGTTCGCCTCTTGGGTGTTTTCGCAGTGGGACGTTCCCTCGTACTTCGTCACCGGTTTCAAAGGTTGGGACGAGGATCTCGTCAGTCAACACGACTCTGATTTCTGGACCGTTCGCGCCAACATGACGCAATACGCACAGTTTGACTTTCAAGAGCGTTTCTATCGCGTCAACGGCCTCATTCAGCTCATCCCTCTGATGATGTACTTCGTGTATTTAACCACCAAGGCCGTGTTGGGCGGTGTGGGCACGACGCTGCTCTACATGCTCGGCTGCGCGCGGTGCGTGCGTGACGAATGGAGGGCCGACGTGCAGTACGCCAACTTTTCGGACGCAAGAGATAAGGCGCCTACGACCGATGATCCCGACGAAATGGCCGGCATGCTCGCAGGACTTCCGTCGTATCGCGTGCAGGATAATCCCGAGTACGCGTCTCTGTTCCCCGAGGTGTCCAACATCGAGCGCCGACTCGAGAAGTCGGAGACGTGGGGTCATGACAGAGACGATGAAGCCCCCGCGGGTATGGGTTGGGGTAAATACGCGAGTGGCAAGGAGTGATCGCCTCGATGTCGCGCGCCGTAGCTCGGTTTTATGTAATCTTCACGCGGCGTCTTCGCGCGCGCAGTTCCATTTCACCGAGCGCACGAGAGATGCGACACGCGGTCGCACTCGCCGACGCGCACCCGCGAGCGGTGCACGCGGAATATTCGCGGTGGAGTGAACGCCTCTAACGAACGCGCGCTCGTGAATCGCACCGCGCGCGCCCGCGGGACTCGTCGGCGACGAAACGCGCGCCGAGATCACGATGTTTTTTCACGTGAAGCTCGAGCGCAACATCACGCTCGAACCGCGGCACTTTGGTTCGAGAATGAATGCGGTGTTGGAAGAAAAGCTTCGTAATGAGGTACGCGCGGAGAGAGATCGGAGCGACGCGCGCGACGGCGCGCACGCGCGCGACAACGGCCCGAGCATGAGTGAACCCTAGGGATGCGTTCAAATGACTGCGCATCTCGCGACCCTTACTGACCGTCTCGCGCTCGTTTTCATCGATATGTAGGTTGAGGGCACCTGCTCGGGACGTTACGGCTTCATCGTCATGGTGACTCGTATGGAGGATCCGGGTATGGGTGAGGTGACGGACGATGGGACGGCGAGGGCGAAGTTTCACATCAAGTACGACTGCATCGTGTTTCGGCCGTTCAAGGGTGAAGTTGTCGACGCGGTCGTCACGCAGGTGAACAAGTTTGGCTTCTTCGCGGAGGCTGGACCGCTTCAGCTCTTCGTGTCGAACGCTCTCATCACGGACGATATGCAGTTCGATAGTTCGGGAGAAAATTGCTACGTGAGCGAAGATCAGCAGATTAGAATTCAGCGCGAGGCGTCCGTTCGCGTACGTATTGTCGGCATGCGCATCGATGCGAATGATATCTTCTGTATCGGGACGATCAAGGACGACTATTTAGGTCTCATCGACTTTGGTTCTGGCGGTCTTTAGTAATTGTAATAAAAGTTAGTACCTTCGGACGGACGTGGATGACTTTGCTAGACTCAACACGCTCAATACGTCGAAGCCATTTCACCTATGTTGCTACAGAATTCCTTGAAGTCGATGCGTCCATCGCCGTTCAGGTCCATCCCGTCCGCGAGCGTCTTCAGGCCCTCCTCTGTGAGTAGATGCTTTCCTGTTGATTCGTCGAGTGCACGTAGCATCGCCACGAAGTCTTCTTTGCCCATCGAGTTGGATTCATCCAGCTCGAAGTTCGAGTGCCAGATGTGGAAGAGTTCTTTGCGATGCGAATAAAACAAGCGCCCGAACGCCTCACTCAGATTCTGTTCCCAGTCGCACGCGCGCGCCTCCTTCTCACATCCCGAGGTGCTCCATCGCACACCAACTTTTCCTTCGTTTTCCTTCGAACCCATCGACCTGCGCAACATCAGCGAGAATTCTTCGAAATCAACTGCACCAGAATTATCCACATCGAAAGCGCTCCAAACGGTAGCGAGCTGTGCGTCCGAAAGTACGGAGAGAGATGGAATGCTCGCTCGCACGGCTAAATTGAACTCGATGCGGCTGATAGTGCCGGAATGATCTGAATCGATATCGTCAAATGCGGTGATCAGATCCTTTCCGGATTGAAGAACAGCGGACGTTATTCGCGACACTACTTGATTTTGCCACTCTTTACAGCCTCCCTTCAACTGAACCGTGTAATCACCGAGAAAATCTCTCCATCTGACGTAACGCTTGCCCCGCATCATCTCAATGTACTCTTGTTTGACGAGCTTATCGAACACTTTCGACCAAAGCACCTTTATCTTCAATACCTTCGTCAAACCATCCGCCCATTCAAACAGATTGATTAAGTGCGGCGCTGTTTTTCGTTTCGACGATACCATGGACCAATGTCGCGTCAAATCTGCTTTATGTTCAATAATGTATTCCCGAACTTGGAGCGCGACGGCATCGTTCACTGCATCCTTCCCCTTGCGCTCACTCTTGATGCGTTCGTAAGAAACGAGTCCGGTACCAGATGGTATGTTCCATACGAGTGCATTTTGCGGTTTAGGAACTCGATCACCGTGCGCAAACGCTAATATCGCACCCTTGTTCTCGCCGGTGCCACAATATCGAGAAGCAGAGAACAGCGTAAAAACTTTCCCACCGTGACAAGTTTCTACGCCGCCTTGGACGCACTGATGCGACCGAATGATGACGTCCAAATCATTTCTCGCTAAGAATTTCTCAGTCACGTCCTTGCCCCACAACAGCCCTGCACCCCTGTGCGAACCGACCACGCCAACAAACGAGCTGTCCGGGTGCGGGTCACTCCATACCACATCTTTGTACCACGATGCTCGAGTATTATCCACAGGCACTCGCACGCATTCCGGACCACGCGGTAAGTCTTTCAGCTGCTCCACCGTCGCGCCATCTGAGCACGGTGGGCCTCCGTGAACCACAAGCGCAGTGCCGTTTACCACGCACGCGTACGGTAACCAATCGAAACACTTCTGAAACAACTGGAACACCTTGTGGTCGTACTTCGCCAAACACTCCTCCTCGAACCCGCTATAAATATTGATAAAAGCCTCCTCGTGATTACCACGATTGATGAAGACACAATCCGGCATCGCCAACTTCAACGCGCACAAGAGCAACGCAATCTCGCATCCGTGATTACCGCGGTCGACTATGTCGCCGTTGAAGACGAATTTCATCGACCGCGAAGGCATGCCTCGCTCTTTCAGAATGAACAACAAGTCGTGCAACTGACCGTGCAAATCACCCACCACCACCACATGTCCCTCCGGTTCTGCCGTGACGTAATTCACGCTCTTCTCCTTGGCGAACAATACCGTCGCCGCTTGGAGAATCGCCATGGCGTCGATCAACGCAAACGTGTTCCCCAACTTCAACGACTCGATAATGTCCAACAAAGCGTTCGATGACAACGACGGCAACACAACCGACGTCTCTTCCTCGACGGGCGCCGGTTCGCTCGGCCCAACCGTCTTGAACGCGTTGGTGACTCGCATGCGCTGCATTCCCCTCGATAATTTACCCGCCAAACCACCCGACAGTTTCGACTGCAGCTTGGTCATCAACCCCTTCCGCCCGTTTATCATCGCCTCGTCCGCCTCCTCGAGCGCCTCGAACGCCTTCGTTCGCGCGCGTCGCGCCGTCTCCGTGCGCTCCTGATGCCGACGATAGGCCGCTTGAATCAATGTCGCCGCCCGGTCGTCGTTCCCGAGCGAACTCGGCGTGTCGAGCGGCATGACGCGCGCGCGAAGCGGCGAGAGGACACTATCGATATCCCACCGGGCGCGCGCGCACTCGCACGCGCGCTTCTCGCGCCGCGACGAACGAATCCGCGCGACCGGAGCCGCGCGCGGGCGGGACTCCACACGGATTCACGAACCGTGATCTTTTCTTGAGTCATGAGTCGTCGTGTACCCACGTGTGCCCCTCGAGCCGATTACCTCGACGTCCCCGCGGCGGCGAGACGTCGCCGTCGACGCCGACGCCAGACGTCGGTGAATCGACGCGACCGACGCGAGTCGCGCGAGTGCGAACGCGAGGTAACGGCCGGGCGACTCGCGGTGGTTCGACGGACGCTCGAGTCGAGCGAGCGAGGAGACGCGGCGGGGACGTCGACATCTTAGGGATCGACGCGAACGAAAGAGAACGAGCACGATGATGGCGATGACGACGCCGATGGCGGCGAAGTGCGCGGTCAAGACGCGCGGTGTGAAGGGTACGCGCAAGGCGCGCGCGCGCGCGGTGACGCGGGCGTCGGCGGAGGGTGCGACCGCGCCGACGCCGGGGGCGGCGACGCCGACGGGAGATAGCGCCCCGGCGCCGGCGCCGTTGCCGGTACCGCCGACGATGTACCCGCCGATGAGCGGCGCTCCGGGGCAACAGCAAGGATTCTATTACGCGCCGCCGCCAGCGCCGGCGAAGAAGTCTGGATCGGATGTGCCGGCGTGGATGTGGGTCGGCTTGGGGGTGGCGCTCGCCACCGTCGGCGGTAAGATTTTCGGCGCAAAGAAGCAAGACATGCAGTCGATGATGATGCAGCAGATGATGAAGCAGTTCACGAACCAATCCGGTGGAGGCATGCCGGGTGGTATGCCGGGCGGCATGCCGGGCATGCCGGGTGCGGGTGGGTTCCCTCCGTTTCCGTCCTCCACGCCACCTGTGGACGTGAAGCCGAGCGCGCCGAAGCCGGCCACGCCGCCGAAGCCAGCCGCACCGGCCGCTCCTGCCGCTCCTGCCGCAACGCCGACGCCGGCCGCCGCGACACCGGCGCCGACGGCTGACGAGCCGAGCGCGCAAGTCAAGTCTGAATTCGCCGGCTTCACTGACCAAGAGGCGACGACGCCCGTCGTCGAGCCGACTCCGGTCACTTCCTCTTCGGCGTTCTTCGAAGACGAAGATGCCGGCGCGTCCTCTGCGAGCGCCGGTACCGCCGATGGTGATGACGTGAGTGAAGAGGACTTGCAGTACATGCAGGAAATGATTCGCAACCCGGAGATGCAAAAGCTCATGTATCCTTATTTGCCCGAGTTCATGCGCAACCCGGAGACGTTCGAAATGCTTTTGTCGAACCCGCAATACAAGGATCAGTTGAAGGGCATCATGAAGCAAATGAAGGAAGGCGGCATGGGTGCCGGTGGTCCGGGCGGCATGTCGATGCCGGACATCAACTCTCCGGAGGTTCAAGAACAGTTCGCGCAAATGGGCATGAAGCCGGAGGACGTCTTGACGAAGATCATGCAAGACCCCGAGTTGGCTCAATCGTTCCAAAACCCGAAGGTTCAACAAGCCGTCATGGACTGCAGCACCAATCCGATGAACATCACCAAGTACCAAGATGATCCGGAAATCATGTCCACGTTCGAGAAGTTGGCTGCGATGTTCCCGCAAGACATGAGCAACATGGGACAGTAAGAAGGGACATTCCACCCCCATCAGATTCCTTTGAAAGCGTGCAATATTAGACTTCAGTTATAAACCAACGCTGCTGTTCCATGAACCACCCGTCGACTCGTTTCTCCGATACAGCACATTCTGTTAAAAGCGTCTCTTCGCGCGCCTCTCGTCTCCAGTCGCCGACTCGGCCCGAGATGGCGCTCAGGCGCCTGCTCAGCGCCGGACTCGATCGACGCGCGTCGTCGTCGACGAGGGCCATCGCGACGTCCGCCATGCAGTGCGTCACCGCGTCGACGTCGACGTCCGCCTCGTCATCAGCGCGTGACGACGACGTCGCCTCTAGGTTCGCGAACGTCCCGTTCGAGCGCGTTCGCAACTTTTCAATCATAGCGCACGTCGATCACGGAAAGAGCACGCTGGCGGATCGTTTGCTCGAGCTCACAGGCGCCATTCAGCGCGACGGCTCGAATAAGCAAGTTCTGGACACGCTGCCCGTGGAGCGACGACGAGGCATCACCGTCAAGGCGCAGGCGGTGAGCATCTTGCACCGCGAACCGAGCGACGGCGAGGAGTATTTGTTAAATTTGATCGACACTCCTGGGCACGCCGACTTTTCGTTCGAAGTATCGAGATCACTGAGCGCGTGCGACGGCGCGGTGATGCTCGTGGACGCCACGCAAGGGGTGGAGGCGCAAACCATCGCGACGTTTTATTTAGCACTCGATAGAAATTTAGCGATCGTTCCCGTCGCGAACAAGGTGGACATGGTGAGCGCAGACGTAGATAGAGTGGCAAAACAGATGGAGCGTGCGTTCGGGATCGAGCGCGACGAAGTATTGGAGGTATCGGGGAAGACCGGTCTGAACGCGGAGAGCGTTTTGAGCGCCGTGGTACAGCGCGTGGCACATCCGAGTGGCGAGCCCAATGCGCCTCTCCGCGCGTTGTTGCTCGATTGTCACTACGATGACTATCGCGGAGCTGTAAATATCGTTCAAGTGGTCGATGGAACGTTGAAAAAGGGTGACAAGATCACATCTTGCGCTTCTGGACAACATTTTGAAGTGCTGGATCTCGGTGTAAATACGCCGTCGCCGCTGGCGACGAATACGTTGCGCGCGGGCCAAGTCGGATACATGATCACCAACGTTCGAGACGTGCGTTCATCCAGAGTGGGCGATACGTTGCACACTAAAGGAGACACCGTCGAACCGCTGTCTGGTTTTCGCGCGGCGAAACCGATGGTATTTCAGGGATTGTTTCCCATAAATTCAGATGATTTTGAAAAGCTGCGAGCGGCGGTGAGCAAGCTCACGCTCAATGACGCGAGCGTGACGTCGCAGCCTGAGAATAGCACCGCCCTTGGCGCAGGATTTAGATGTGGCTTCCTCGGTTTACTGCACGCCGATGTGTTCCATCAGCGTCTTCAAGAGGAGTTCGGCGCGGAAATTATCGCCACTGCGCCAACGGTGCCGTACCGCATCAAACATCACGGAGAGGAAAAGTTTGTCGACTGCACCTCCCCCCTCGTGATTCCATCCGGTGGTTTTCCTTCGAAAGGAACCATAATCGAAGAACCGCTCGTGGAAGCCACCATCATCTGCCAGCCGCACGTCGTCGGCAAAGTCGTGGAATTGTGCATGGATCGAAGAGGCGAGCAGCTCGAGCAAAACTTTTTAGACGACTCCCGCGTCATCCTTCGCTACAGACTCCCGCTGGGCGAGGTCGCCGCAGACTTTTCAGACGAGCTCAAGAGTCGTTCCAGCGGGTACGCTACCTTTGATTATGAAGACGCCGGCATGTCTCAGAGCGACATCGTGCGCATGGACGTCCTCGTCAACGGCACAGTCGTCGACGCCCTCGCGACGCTCGTCCATCGCTCCAAGGCGCAACGACACGGCAAAGACCTCGTCGCGCGCTTAAAAGACGCGCTTCCTCGTCAATTATACGAGGTGGCCATACAGGCGGCGCTCGGTGGCAAAATAATCGCTCGCGAAACCCTCTCCGCCATGCGCAAAAACGTCACCGCCAAGTGTTACGGCGGCGACATCTCTCGCAAGAAGAAATTATTGGAGAAACAAAAGGAGGGCAAGCGTCGCATGCGTCGCATCGGTAACGTAGACATCCCGAACGAGACCTTCGCGGGCATCCTTAGCAATAAATGAGTAGCACAATCGTTGATAGCAAGCAAGCATTAGTTACGTCCAGTGTCCCGAGCGCGTCCCGGCAGAAGTTAAACCGTATAATCCAGCGCGATGCCGGCGTCCGTGGCGTCCACGCGCGCGTCGTCGCGGCGGGATAAACACAAGCCCGGGACGGTGAAAACACACGTCGACGCTCCCTCGCGCGTGGTGGACGATCAGCGAGACGCGCACGTCGCGTTCAGCGTCAAGACGCGCGCCATCGCGCGCGAGTACATTTTGCGATGTCGAAGTGAATTACGCGATGGACACGCGGTGTTCGACGTTCGACGTCGGTACGAAGACTTTGTGGCGCTTCGCGCGCGATTGCGAGAGCTGTACCCGGGAGCGGTGATCCCGCCGCTTCCGAAGGCGCCCGAGTTGGAGGGCGAGCTCGCGAAGACGACGGCGTTGGACGGGGAGGCGTGGGATAAACGGCGGCGACACTTGACGCGTTTTCTCACGCGGTGTGGCGATCATCCGATGCTGTACAACTCGTCGGTGATGTTGAACTTTCTCACGGAAACGGATCGAGGGGCGCTTTCGGACGCGATAACGCGCAAGATGGCGGGTCTCGTCGTCGGCGGGAATGGCGTCAACGGAAGTCCGAGCATGCCGGCGGCGAACGCGTCGTGGTTCGGGCAAATGTTCGGAAGTGCGCGCACCGTGTCGAGCGTTTTAAAGGATGAAGATCCACAATATTTACAAGTCATAGAGTACACGAAGAAGATTGAGGATCAAATCGTCGGGTTTCGGGAGAGCGCGCGAGAGTACATGAAACAGTTGGAGCAACGCGTCAACGCGACGCGATTGTTAGAATTAGGTCTGAGCGCACGGGCGATGGGAGAGTGTGAATCGGGATGGGGTCGACCGCTGGCGAGGAGAAGTAAGTGTCTCTCGCTCGGTACCGTCCTCGGCGCGTTCGCTGATTGTACGGATGCTCTCACCGGACAGGATGCGCACGAATTGCAAGTCGTGGAACACATGAAGGAACTCAAGCGGGAGTTTAAGGACTGTTTACGAATGCTCAGTGCGGTGCGAGAGACGTTTGAGGACAGGGCGCAGAGTTTGTTGCACTACGAAATCATGACCGATAGATACGATGAAGTCGTTCGCAGGAAAGGACGAGCGTTAGCCACTGTGGATCCAGAGTGCCTCGCCGCCGAGTCTCTCATGAAGGAGGGAAAAGAGAATTACGACTTGATCGTCGAAAGAATGCGCGACGAACTTCCTAGATTCCATCGTTTGACTGGATCTGCGCTCACGAACAGTCTGCGCAAATTCGCACGAGCGAACGCAGACTTGGCTAGAAAGGAAGCGCAGATGTGGGAGATGCTCCTTCGAGACGAAGACGGTACTCTTAAAGATCCTTCACCGACGGTCGCTACGAGTGGACAAGAATCAATGCTATTGGAATCTGCGGAACTCGCGTCGCTTTCGAGGCCGATGACGACGAAGGAACGCGAAAAGCTCGAGAGGGAAGAGCGTCGCGCCGATAGAGCGAGGCGACGCGCGGCAAAAGAGGAGAGGAAAGTGCACAAAGAATGGAAGGCGATGGCACGTCAAGCGATCGCTGAGGGTCGACCGGTACCTCCCCGTCCTGGTAGTTCTGCACCGATCGCGATGCCACCCACGGCGCAGACGTTCGAAGCGAACGTTGCTCCGGCCACGACGGCGCTGACTGCTGCGGTCCCAACTCCTCCACCTCCTCCTCCGCCACCGCCGCCGCCACCGCCGCCGCCACCGGGAGGTTTTGCACAGCCATCGCCCGCTGGCGACAGCGTCGCTCCCACACCATCCCCCACGCCTCCTAGCAACGATCCACGCGCCATGCTCATGGCGTCCATTCAAGCCGGCGTGACGTTGCGCTCAAGAAAGGACAGCTCAACCGATCTCGCATCGACGACCTCCTCCGCCGTCTCCGACTACGAACCATCGCCGGCGCCGTCTCCTCCACCTCCGCCACCACCACCGCCGCCACCGGCGCGCCCGGAATCACCCGCGAATCCGCCCCCGCCGCCTCGCTCGGCGTCGCCGCCGAAGAAACCGCCCCCGCCGAAGGAACCGAACAAAGGACTCGGCGAACTCAACGCCGCCCTCGCCGCTCAAATCAACCTCAACCACGCCCTCGACGACGGTGATTCTGATTCAGACTGGAGCGATTAGCCCTTCGCAGACCGCGACATTCATGTAATCCGCCGACCTCGCATCGTCGTCGCCCAACCTCCTCAGAGTCAGACGCGCGCGATGAGTCCTCTCGGCGCGCGATGGGCCTCCGTCTTCCGCATCGCCGCCGTCATCGTGCTCGTGGCGCTCCTCGGCGTCGCCGCGAGTCGTCGACAGGGGGAACCGCGCGCGTTCGACGCCTTCGACGCGCGCGAGCTCGCGCCGAGTCGTGGACGAGATGTCACCGCGGATGCGTTCGCGAGGGCGCGGGAGACGCCGCGCGATGAGATCGTCGTCGTGAGAGCGTCGGACGCGAAGGAGGATGGCGATGAGGACGACGACGACGACGACGACGACGACGCGTCGGCGCGCGTGCACGTGGGAGAGAACGATGCACATGCGGTTGGGAAGAAGAACTGGGACGCCGCCGAAGACGACAGAGACGACGACGACGAGGACGAAGAGGAAAAGGAGGAGAAAGACGGCGACAAAGCGGAGAAGGAGAACGTGAAGCGATCGGAGGCGCATGTGTCGGCGACGACGTCGACGTCCTCGCACCCGTGCGCGATGCACGTGTTCAGGCACATTAGTAAAACCGGTGGGACGACGATGCGATTCTTGTTTGACCGTCAGACTGTGCTCGGCGAGTGGGAATATCCCATTCCGTACGGCGCCGAAGAATCGCAGTGGACGGGTCTCAAGACGGCGTGGAGTGAAGCGGTGAGAGCGTACGTGAATGGTACTCGAGAGGTGCCGCCTCGCACGCTCGTCGAAGTTCGAGGACACCATCCGTACCGCTGGAGCGCGTTGCACTTTGAGAAGGAAATCATGGACGACGTCGCCGAACTGAAGAAGGAGTTTGGATCCGTCTGCAACGTGACGACGTCCTTTCTCGCGCGTAAACCCGTCGACCAATACGCCAGTTTCTACGACTACTACGTCAGATCTCATCAAATCACAGAGGGCGAACAGCAAGCCTCTGGCGAATCGACGGAGAATAAATGGGGACGCTCAATCGAAGATTGGGCGATGAGCGTTCCAGATATTCAAACGCGTGAGTTGTTGTACGAGGACAAGTGCGTGACGCAGCTTCGTGCGCCACCGCTCGGCGGTGGATACGGTGACGATTGTCTCATCGTGAGCAACGAGAGATGGGCGCGCGCGGAGGCCATGCTGAAGAAGTTTGACGTCGTGGGGACGACGGACCGTTTCAACGAATTTCTCCTCGTTCTCGGGGACATCGTCGGCATCGATGATCTTCGCTACGTGTTCTCGAACGCTGGGAAGAGCGTCGACAAGGTGGATAAAGCAGCGCTCGCCGAAACAATCAAGAACGTGACGACACGCGACCAGACGCTGTACGAGTACGCCAACGAAGCGTTAGACGCCGTCATCGCGAAGCGCTTCGGCTCAGTCGAGCGTTTCCGCGCCGACGTTCTCGCGCCGTACGAAAACGCCACTATCCTCGTCAGGGGGAAGCAGTACATCGGTGGAAAGGCGGATTTCACCGCCAAGTACAAGTGGGTGAAAGCTGACGCAGCCGAGTCGAAAAACGTCGAGTCGGTGCAGCTCCCCATGTGGGTTCTCCAGAACGGCGGAGGCCAAGCCACGGCGTACATGATACACGATCCCGTGATTATGGTGGACCGAGAGTCCGCGAAAGACATTCCCTGCGTCAAGGGGTGCACATTCGATTAGTCCAGACACGTTCGCGCGTATTCGCGATTGAACGACACGCATTGCTCCTAGCACATCATCCAGACACTCCAGCGCGCGGGCATCCTTCGACGCGCGCTCGCTCGCGGGACGCGCGCGGCATGCACGCGCGCGCGAGGTCGACCGCGCGGTCGCGGCGACTCGCGCTCGCCGTCGCGTGCGTCGTCGTCGCCTTTTTCGGGAATCGTGCGCGCGAGGCGAATGCCGACGCGATCTCGGACGTTCGCGCGCAGTGCGCGAACGCACTCGCCGTCGACGACCCGCCGTGCGCGCACGGCACGATGCCGTTGGCGTTGTCGTCGCCACATCCGGACAATTGCGCCAGTTGCGCGGTGGAGGGGGATCAGAGCAAAGGATGTCCCGGCGGTTGGAGCGGCACGGCGTGCGACGTGTGTCAATCTCGAGATGTCTGCGGCACGCGGACCGTGAACGGCGTGCAGAGGCGAGCGAGTGCGTGCACATCCAAGTGTTGGACGCCGACGGAGGAGGAATTGCACCCGATAGGCGAGACGAACGACGTCGGAGGGAAGGTGTTTTCGTGCGCGTGCGGAGGCGACGAGAAGACGGATTCTTACTGTAAATTCCAACCGCAGACTCGCGTCGATCTTCGCGTGATACCGAGCGAATCCTTGAGCGACCGCCGTCGTTATGACATACAGATGCGAGAGTACGGTGGGATGCCGAGACAGGATCAAAAATTAGATGTACCGGACAAGTACAAATACGCCGTGCCGGGCGTGTGGGACGGAAACTTCACGGGGTGTTCGTTGACGATGACATCGTGCCCTGATCCGTTATCATCCACAGATTTGTGTGCTGTGTACGAGTGTGCAAGTGGCGACGTGTCGTGTCCACCGTCTGGCGTGGAACAGTGTCCGGGAGCAAACGAATTGTTTGGTTGCGGATACGTCCCGGGATTCGCGTCGAGAGGCGAAAGGTATTGGCAACATCGGTGTAATCCATTGAGCACACCGAAGAGTAGAGGAATTAAGTTTTGGTGCGGCGTCAATAGTACCCGTGATGACGGTTCTAATGTGTGTTATTGGGCGCAGAACGGTGTCATTCCGACATTGGCGTTGACGTGTCATACCGGAAGCTGCGTGTACGAAATGGTCGACGACGGTCCCGGGAGTTCGTGTCCTATTCACTTCGATCCTCCAGTTTACTGGACCAGTGATACGATCACTCGCACCATCATGATATTGATTGTGACCGCTCTCGTCGCAGCGGCCTGGGTGTATATAAAAATTGAAGCGTACCAGCGATACTTTGAAGTGGGGATCGACGACGCTGAAGATGACGATGACGCGGTGTCAGGGTCCGTCGAAGCAGTGAGACGTTTTGAAGCCACAATGCAACATAGGGATGGCCCTTCCGCCGTGATGTCGTGGCGGAATGTGCACGTGAAGGTGAAGGGGGTTCAGAAACACATTTTGAACGATGTTTCTGGTATGGCTGGGCGCCTCGAAGACGCCCACGGAGGCATGTGCGCGCTCATGGGTCCGTCCGGAGCGGGAAAGACGACTTTACTCGACAGACTCTCCGGACGACTTTCTTCGAAATTGTATCATAGTAGCGGTGAGATATTCATCAACGGCAAACTGGTGTTGGATGAAGAAATTCGATCATCCAGTGGATACGTCGTCGCTGAAGACATACTCCCGGGGACGGCGACCGTCTACGAACATTTGCTGTTCCACGCAAAGCTACGATTGCCACGGGATACGAGGCCGACCACCATACGTAGTCGCGTCCGCGCTACAATGCAGATCCTGGGCATCGAGAAGCTCGCGGACTCCTTCATCGGAGA
>CEUV01020414.1_pt1 | contig 41270 bp, 25 predicted proteins | sample 356401 | NCBI WGS metagenome assembly CEUV01 (sample SAMEA2622710, study PRJEB7988) | marine metagenome | isolation source: saline water (ENVO:00002010), including
CAACTTCTTCGGATGGGATAAGATGAGCACTACCACTGAAAAGAAGAGCGATACAAGGGCGAGAATCAAGGAATTACAAACCCAAGTCGATGATTTGAAGGAACTTGTGAATACACTTCTTTCAGTCATTGTTGAGGAGCCAGATGGCGTCCACACCGGTTCAGCACCGACTGGTGGACACCCACTTGCCAATACGTGCATGTGATTATCCTTTGATCACTGTTAATGGTTCAAGTCGAACAATTGGTCTTGCAAGGTCAGCATTTGCTGTGTTTTTGATCACCCTATCCACATCTTTGTATGCTTCTGGTGCTTCTTCTGAGAGAATATTCTTCGTGGCAGCTTGGACGATGATTCCTTTGTTTCGAAGTTCGCTTTCTTTTTCTTCAGGATTGATTTGTCGCCTGGCCTCAGCTCTCGACAATGCCCGTCCTGCACCATGGCATGCGCTACCAAAGGCTTGGTTTTGACCCGAATGTGGACCAGCCATAATCCAAGAGCCTCTGCCCATATCCCCAGGTACGATGACAGGTTGTCCAGTCGACGAAAATTTGGAATGAATCTCTGATTGTTCACCACTAAACGCTCGCGTTGCACCTTTGCGGTGGACAACACAGGTGCAGTTTTTTCCATGAATGACATGATCTTCAATTTTAGCGATGTTATGTGAGACATCATACAACGTCGAAAGCTCAACAGTTTCACCAAGTTCAGCCCTCAATCCTTTGAACAATCGATCGGTCAAAACAGCACGATTTGCAAATGCAAAATTTGCTGCAGTCTTCATGTCATTGAGGTATGCTTGCCCTTCTTTGGAATGAATTGGAGCCGAGGCGAGTTGTCGGTCTGGAAGAACATAGCCCCATTCCTCATCGACCCATCCTTCACTCCGCTGCTTCAATCGCAATTCCAAATTGTGAATATGATCGCTGCAAACCTGATGGCCAAGTCCACGTGAGCCTGAATGAATCATTGCAACGACTTGATTTTCATCAAGATTCCATTGATTTGCAGTTTCATGGTCCACAATCTGAGACACTTTCTGCAATTCCAAGAAATGATTGCCACTGCCAAGTGTACCAAGTGCCTTCAATCCACGTTGCTTTGCTCGTGGGCTAATGCTCAGTTCATCAACTTCGAAGGAACCGTCGGATTCAACACTCCCTACAGTATGATGTTGGCCGACGTCGATGGAATCGAGTTCGTTCAAACCCGCTCTCAAAATCATGTTGAGTTCCGCTTCTGTGATATTGACACCACCTTTTCCTGAGCCTCCAGCTGGAATTCGTCCGTTCAATCGACGCGATAATTTCTCGAGATTCGGGATGTCATCTGCACTGATGTTCAAGGCGACTGCTCGAACGCCACAGTTGATGTCGAATCCAACAGCTCCAGGCGAGATTGCACCGCCCTGCTCGCCTTCTTCAACATCGGTAGCAACCACGCCTCCTATGGGCAGACCATAGCCGTAGTGCCAATCAGCCATACCCCACGCCGTTCCTACCGCTCCTGGTAATTCGGTTGCATTCATCAGTTGAATCGGTCCACGCCCGTCTTGATAATTCAGGATTTCATCCATCGAAGAAATAATCGCTGCATCGATTTTCATGTTGTTATGCGCTTTAATTCGGACCACGCCTGGCGTTGAAAGGTCAACGTGCTTGGTCCACTCAGCGGCCATGGTTGTCCTTCGACCTCTGTCATTTGATGATTTCCACTTTTTCACGACGTTGAGAGGGAGAGTTCAAAGGACTGAGGGCCACCCGCAAACTGGAGGCGTTGGTTTGAGTCTACCCGCTATCGACTTAGCAGTATTCCATGACAATGGCTACGTTCGTCGACAATGTCGAATAACAAACCTCTGGTTTTGGACCAATGATGAGAGCCGTACGACGTGTGGCGATACGCATGAAGATGAATATACGTTCATTGGCAAACCCCTCATCGCTGGCTTTGAGCAACGCGGGAAGGCATTGAAAGATGCCATGAGGGAAGCATTCCTTTCGTTTTTCGAATCATATAATCATCATCGTGTTGATCCCTATCCTGTCCTCGCCCGTTGGCGTGATGATATCCACTTGACCATCGCATCGATTGCCGATTTCCAGCCTCACGTAACGTCTGGTCAGGTTGCACCCCCTGCGAATCCACTAACAATTTCACAGCCGTGCATTCGCTTAACCGATGTGGATGCTGTTGGCCGTTCTGGCCGACACTTGACCACCTTCGAGATGATGGCACATCACGTTTTTAATCGTCCAGATGAAGGTGAGATGTACTACTGGATGGAAGAATGTGTTGCATATTGTCATGCCATGTTGACGGAAACATTCGGTATTTCTTCAGAAGAAATCACCTACGTCGAAAATCCTTGGTGTGGTGGAGGAAATGCGGGACCTGCTGTCGAAGTTATCGTTGGCGGTCTTGAACTCGCAACGTTGGTGTTTATGAATCTTGAAGAATCACCCGATGGTGATATTGAACTCAAAGGTGATCGTTACAAAGAGATGCCATTACAAATCATCGATACTGGCTATGGTTTGGAACGATTCTGTTGGGCTGCTGCTGGAACGCCAACCATTTACGAAGCGATTTACCCAGAAACGGTGGAATGGCTAAAGGACCTTTCTGGATTTTCTGAAGTAGCCTCTCGATGGCCTGATTTGGATCTCAATTCCCTACTTGGTGAAATGAGTCGACTGAACGGAATCATGAACATTGAGCCCGGTGTTGACGCTGAACATCTTTCAGAACTCTTTATTTCCCGATTGGCACAACGTGGTGTTGGTTTGACAAAGGAGCAGTTCCTTGCTGTTACAGAACCGTTATCACGAATCTATGCAATACCCGACCATCTCCATGCTTTGTCGCACATGCTCGGTGATGGACTCGTTCCTTCCAATGCCAAAGCCGGCTATCTTGCACGAATGTTGGCTCGCAGAATTTTGCGTATGCGGGATGAGTTGGGCATCGACGTCTCCTTATCTGAATTGATTCAACACCATCTCGATGTGAACATGGATGGCCATGACATGAAGCAAACAAAAGATGGACTTCTCACCATCATGTCCCTCGAGGAAGAGCGCTACCGCGAAGTATTGAGAAAAGGTTCCAATCTCATCAACCAATCGTTGAAGTCCATTGAAACTGACGCTGAGCAATTACCCGATGAATTGCTGTTCCAACTCAATGATTCTCATGGTCTCCCCCCTGATATGGTCATTAGCATGGCGCAGAAAAGTGGGTGGAATCAACTTCGATTACGTACTGGATTTTCAGCAGAAATGGCCGAACGCCATGCGAAAATGGCGAAGGCTGCTGCTTCAACTGTCCAGCAATCTGCCTATGTTGCCGAATTACCGGCTCTGCCCGAGACAATCCCTCTCTACTACAACGATGTCCAACAACGTAGTTTCGATGCAAGCGTCTTAGCATCCCTCCCACTCATGGAGGGTGTAGGTCCTGAATATGCTACGCATGCAATCGTTTTGTCGGAAACCTGTTTCTATCCAGAAGGTGGCGGTCAAGAAGGCGATTATGGTTCACTCACAACGGATGGAACGTCAAGACAGGTTCTCGATACGCAGAAACAAGGCGATTTGATTCTGCACCTCTGCGATGGCCCATTCGAAGTTGGTGATCTTGTTCATGGCTCAATTGATTGGAGACGACGTAAGCAACTGATGGATCATCATACAGCCGTCCACATTGTTGGTGGGGCCGCACGACGAATCCTTGGTCCACACATATACCAAGCAGGAGCGAACAAGTCAACTGAACTTGCTCGTCTCGATATCACACATTATCGCCGGCTTACACGCGATGATTTGGACGCCATCGAAATTCTTGCAAACGAAGTGCTAGGACAGGTTTCTCGGACTGAAAAGACCATTCTTCCTCGCCATGAAGCGGATAAGAAACATGGATTCGATCTCTATCAAGGAGGTGCCCCAAAAGGAAATGAGATTCGTGTTTTACGAATTGCAGACCATGATGTTCAGGCATGTGGTGGAACGCACCATGATGAACCTGGTCAAATCGGTTCGATTCGAGTTGTTCGCTCTACTGCTGTCCAAGATGGTGTTGAACGCCTTCATATCGTTGCAGGTGAATCAGCACTTCAATTTGCACGAGAACAGGACGAAATACTCAGAGAAACGTCAAAAACATTTGCAGTTTCTTCCGAAGATTTACCAAAAACAGCTGAACGTTTCTTTTCGGAATGGAAAGAGCAACGCAAGCGAATTGAGCAACTAGAAGCAGAAATTGTTCGTCTGAGAACGTCGGGTGGTGGCGATGATTCCGTATCCATTGATGGCGTCCGAGTCGTAATTATGGAGGTTGAAGGAAACCTAAAACAATTGACCTCAATGTTGCAAGAATTAACGCGAGATTCCAACACGCCTACACTCGCAGTCCTTGGTTCAAGAGAAGGTGGTGGAAAACTCATGGTTGCATGCACAGAGAATACAGTTGCAGCCGAACGTTACAATGCAGTTGAGTTGCTTCGATCCATCATTCCAAACATCAAGGGTGGCGGTGGTGGTCGGCCAACTATGGCGCAAGGTGGAGGATCGGATGCAAGCGGCTTGGATGATGCACTCCAAGCGGCCAAAGATTTTGTTCAATCTTGAAGTGATTCCAGAGCTATCTTGTCAAATTCAGATACTGCGTTATCGATCGCATCTTCCAATGCGAACCATTTTGCTTCAGCAATTTCCCCTTTTTTCAGCGTCAAATCATCGATCGTTCCGTTCCAAATTCCACAATAGGTGAAACTCACGAACGAAACACCGTCACGGAAAAATGAGCGTTGTGTAATGACTGGTTGTCGATTTTCGAGTTCGACAGTAATGCCAAGTTCTTCTTGCGTTTCACGAATACATCCTTTTGCAGGTTCCTCGCTATGGTTCATGTAACCACCTGGTAGCCCCCAAAATCCTTTGAAAAATCCTCGCTCGACCTTGGCCATGAGAATGTGGCCCTCAGTATTTCGAATCATGACTTTGGATACAAGGCGGTGAAGTGAGCGGTAGACCGCTTCTCGGGCAACGGGATGAACGGCGTTGTCGGATGCAACTTTGTCTTTCCATGCCCAATGTTCAGGCCATTCAATACGAGGATGGCCATGGACAACGGTGTATGTTTTGGAAGCAAATTTCACATCCGTTTGTCGTTCTTCATCCCAAAAAATTCCCAAGCCTTCCACTTCTTCAATCGTAGGAAAGCGCAAGGAAGTTGTAGAATCTTCTCGCCCCATGATGCAGTCTTGTGGACCATGTCCTTGCTCGTTAACGAGCAGAAGTTTCCCATCATGCTCGAGATAGACGACAGTTCGCGGGTGCATGATTAGGCCTCACTGTTAACCCGTATGAATGCTCGTCTCTGTAGAATGAATTGAAGTAGGACTTCGTATTGGATGTATTATGCAAGTTGAAGATATTCGACCAGAGGGTTGGGCGTGCACATATCTAATCGAGAACGAGGGGAAGGCAGTCCTTATCGATCCTGTCTGGGATTATATGTCGCATTATCAATCAATACTTGCAGACCGTGACTTGGAACTTCTCGCTTGTATGGCAACGCACACCCATGCCGATCACATTACTGCATGTTTTTCTCTTTCACAAGAACAAGGCGTTCCGTTCTACATGTGGAAGGATACGGCTTCGCTCGGCGTTACACATTACGTCGATGAAAACACAAATCTTACACTCGCAGGTGTTGATTATTCTTTCCATCATGTCCCAGGTCACACTTCGGATTCAATGATTATTGCAATCCCGGGTCATATTTTCACGGGCGATTTCTTGTTCAACGGAGGTGCTGGTGTTGGTCGAGATGATTTACCAAGTGGACGCCTACAAGAACACTGGGATTCGATTCAATCACTTGGACATCTCTCAGATGATGTCCTGGTATGCAGCGGTCATGAACCGCCTGGAACGGAATTACAGACGCTCGGCTGGAACAGAGAGCACAATCCCATCATGACCATGAAGCGTTTTGATGAATTTGTAGTGTGGCAAAACGAAACAGCTGAGAAACTTGGTTCTGTATCGAAAATCAAAACTGCATTACCTGCGAATCTCTTCGCAGAAATTCCTGAACATATACCGTGGCTCTCACGGTAAGTGCAAACACCTTTGAATTACGTCCTTGTCGGATAAATATGGGTCGCGCTCAGCGTAAGAAAATCAGGCTCGTTCTTTTCCTTCAATTGCTGTTCTTAGTTTCATTAACTTCACCTATGGTTCAAGGAACCAATCCATATGGCGACCTTTCAAAAATGGATGCTGCACTTGAATCAGCACTGATGTCATCAGACGATGATGAGCATTCCTTCGAGGTGATCTTCCAACTTCAAACGACGGTTACACAGGAGGATCTCAACTTCTTGGAGGCGACTGGCGCAATTCATCTTCACGAGGCAAAACGCATCAATGGTGGCCTTCTTGAGGCAACACCCGATGTTATCCGTCAATTATCGACTTGGGATCGTGTGAAATATTTGGAACTAAACAGAGAACTGGAGTTCTTCTACCTTCCACCTGAGTGGGGTGGAGACCCGACCGATCCATCGCTTATGATGCACGAAACCACCCACGTCGTGCGAGCAACCGATACATGGCATCGAGCGATTATCGATGTTGATGGAAACGTGGAATTTGATGTCAACAATGCCTTTACAGAATGGGATGGTGATGGTACTGCAGTCGTTGACCTTGATACCGGTGTCGATGCTGGACATCCAGATTTTGATTATCTTGAACCTTGGACTGGGGAGAAAGTGATCTACTCTGCGAAGTGGAACGGCGTTTGGACCGAAACAAGGAACTCCGATACATCTTCAGGTCACGGCACGCACGTCGGTGGGACGATTGCAGGGAATGGTGATGCCTCTGCAGGTCGCCGAGCAGGTGTTGCAAAGGGTGGCCAAATGGTTGCTCTTGGAACAGGTGATGGCGCATCCATCTTCGCTGCTGAGCAAGGCCTCGAATGGACCTATGAGCATTCCATTCCCTCTCAGAATTCATACCATATACGAGTCGTATCAAACTCATGGGGTACGGATGGTGACTACGATCCAAATGGGGCGATTGCAACAATAACTGACAAACTCACCTTCGAAAACGGTGTTGCAGTTATCTTCGCTGCAAGCAATTCCGGTGGTTCAGGCGGTGGCGGTGAATGCAGTGGTGATTTGCGCACCAATGTATACGCAAATACGCCATCGGCAATATCCGTGGCTGCATTAACTCATGATGGGACGCAAGTGACCTCGTTTTCGTCTCGTGGCTGCATGAATCAGCAACACACATGGCCTGATGTTGGCGCACCTGGTCGAGATATTTGGGCGACTGCGCCGCGTGGAACAGCCATCGATGCAAGTACCAGAACACAAGGCGACCTCTACTACATGGCCATCTCGGGTACCTCGATGGCGACACCACACGTTGGTGGAATGGCAGGGCTCATTCTCGAGGTTGCTCCATCGCTCGGTGTTGCTGATTATCATCGAGAGGATCACGATGAAGGTGACAGTCTCGTTGGAGGAGAAGGCACAGCAGCCTACGGTCAATTCGAGGATTGGGATGACGCGAACTATTCAAGAGTTCACGAGCTCGAATTAATTCTTGAGTTAACGGCTCGATATGAAGGCATGGAAAATGCTTGCGAAGAAGGAAACGACGAGGATTCATGCAACGATATTCCTGCTGAATGTTATCGTTCAGCTACGGGTCAATGCCATGATTGGCGAATCGGCCATGGGTTGACCGATGTCGATGCGGCAGTTGCCCTTGCTCGTACGCTACAACTGATGCGTGACCAAGATGGTGACGGATTCGTTGACCATCCTGAATACACCGTTTGGGATGCTTGGGAAATTTACGAAAACATGATGGTTGAAGCATCAATTCCAGTCAACACAGATCGTGTGAGTCATAGTTGGAAAGGCGATTGGAATCACTTCAATAACGGGCAGACAGGTGCAATTTATTATACCGAAGATTCACACTATGTGTGGATACCTAACGGAACGACACAACTCGAAGCAAGGTTCGCACCGACCGAATTCGATCTTGATACAGCACAAGGTGGTGCATTGCAACTTGAAATTGATCTTGGTGAAGACGGTAGCAACGATGCCCAAGGTGCTTGCACTCGAGTTTCAGATACGTGGATTTGTGACCTCGATGTTGAACAATCTCATTGGAACGCCTGGGCACATTTCGACATCACTGGCCAAGCATTTACTTTCTTTGGAATACTCAATGATGCTGAATTCTTTGAATCACGTATTCCTTACACGGTGGATGTGACATTGACACTTGATCTCAGCCAACCCGTCGATATTTCGATTGAGCAACGTCCTGATTTCTATTCGGATCTTGATCCCGCTGCACCTTCGAATGACTACAATTCTGATTCCGATGGAATGTTGACATTCACGCGACCAGTGTATGATCAACAGGCGATTGTTGCACTCATTCAGCCAAAGGTTGTTGTCAGTGACGATGTTGATGAAGGATTCTTTTCAGAACTTGGCGAGTTATTTTCCAATTACTTTGGAGCGGCCAGTTTCTTCTTCTTGTTCATACTGCTTGCAGCTCTTGGAACGGGATACGTACTTCGTGCATCTCGAATCGATGAGCCAAAAATGCTCGTATCGACTTCAATGGACGCAGAACTTCTTGAGGATTAGAGTGGATTCTGTGGCGCTTCCTTTGGCGCACTCCTTGGCATCGAATCAAGATCTTCGAAGGTCAACTGTCCAGTATGAATTTCCTCAATCTCTTGTAGTCGCTCAGCCATCGGCTTACGGACAATGAATTCGATTCGGCCCTTACTTCGCGTCAAGTCGTAGGATAATGGGTCGAGTGTTTCGATAACTTGTTGTTCGAACGCTCGCTGAACTCGACGCCCTCTCCATGAAGAATAGCCCCACTGGTAAGCAATTCCAACAATGGCAGCACCGTAGAGAATGGCGATAAATGTTGTAGCAAACAACGCGGCATTACCACCTCTCGCCTCTTCGAGCAAATCTCGTCCCAGCAAGAATATCAAACCAACGCCGACCAGTGGCTTGAGCAATGATTCAACCCATTGATCGATTGGGATCAACCGCCCTTTCGATGGGTCAACAAAGACAAGATCTGTCTCAAAGGCAGTTGACAAAACGCCGACAAGTGCCAACAATGCGATGTACAAGAGTGAAGAAAGAATAATCTCTGTCCCAAAGTTGTCCAATTTGAAAATCCAATGAACGATCAAGTATGCAAACAAACCTAAGAAAACACCTCGGGGAACCTTATGGAAGTGTTCAATATGCTGAGAGAATTCAGTATAATTTCGCTCTTGGGCAGGGTTTCCTCGATGGGCTTGAGGTATGTGAATGATTTGCCAATGCATTGTTCGTTCGATGAAGCTCATGATACGAATGAGAATTCGTTGTCGAATGAGAACAAACTCGACCAAGAGAATCACAGGTAGGCCGAGGAGCATCACGGGTAATGCGACGATGAATGCCAGTGGGAAAATGAACAATGCTGGAAGAATCAAAAAGTGCGATATCGATAACGGATTCAAAATATCGGCTTCAATCAGTCGTTGCCGAGATGGTGTAATCCGTAGGCTTCGAGCAACGTCATTCAAAGAATTTCGATAACTTTCAAGTTGACGGCCCGAATCAATAATTTGGCGAACATTGGTTCTGTATTCGGATTCTTCATGACTTCCGCCAATCCAATACTGCCATATGAATCGCAATGGAATCGCTGTCAGGACAGGTACTGCTAGAATACCAAGCGCCCACACGAGTGCTTGAATATCAAGTTCAGTCGCCACAGCCTCACCGTTTGCTCCGAGATTTATCGTTCCTATCAACCCATTGTGAAATTTTAACTCCATCCCAATGTTCTAACACCGCATTGATTACCTTGGAACATGATGAGGGTTGCGGTAACGGATGGTATGGCCAAAGAAGCCGTGAAGAAACTTGAAAATGCTGGGTGTGACGTCATTCAGGAATTTATCGAACATGACGACCTTGTCAATGGGGCCCTCGCAGAATTTGATGCCGTCATCGTGCGTAGTGCAACAAAACTATCCGAGGAAATGATGCAAGCAGGCTTACCTCGGCTGAAAGTCATCGCTCGAGCTGGGGTCGGCGTGGACAACATCGATGTTGATGCAGCATCGCGATTGGGTCTGCCAGTGGTCAATGCTCCTCGGGCAAGTACACAGAGCGTTGTCGAATTGACCATCGGTCACCTCTTAGGTTCGCTTCGGTTCATTCCTCGTGCAGATCGCTCACTTCGTTCCGGTCAATGGGCAAAAAAGGAACTGAAGGGTACAGAATTGTTTGGGAAACGCTTGGGTCTTATCGGATTCGGCCGTATTGCACAAGGTGTGGCGAAGGTCGCACAAGCTTTCGGAATGGAGGTTCATTCTTACGATCCATACCTTCCATTAAGCGTTGCAAAGAAAGTGGGCGTCACCATGCATAAAAACGTCGATAACCTGTTCAAAACATGCACACACATCACCGTCCATTGCAACCTTACGGATGAAACCCATCATCTCATCAATCACAAGAGAATCAGCATGATGCCTGGTGTCGATCCATTTAATCTCAAATGCGGGAATCACATTGTCAACTGCGCCCGGGGAGGCATTGTCGACGAAGATGCCGCCCTTGCAGCCCTGAACAGCGGGCAGTTAACCTCCTTGGCCCTCGATGTTTTCGAACATGAGCCAGTTGACCCCGCCTCTCCTCTGCTTGAACACATGAATTTCCACGGAACACCCCACATTGGGGCAGCAACCATCGAAGCGCAACATCGTGTCGGCTTGGATATTGCTGAAGCAGTTCTTACGGTTCTTCACGGAGGTATCGCTGATACCACTGTCAATCGTGATGCACTTTCCTGAACCATTTTCACTTTTCAAAAGGGGTTCTCAGAAGTCTTGCCTATGGTGTGTCGTTCCACGTGCATGGGAAGAACCGTACCAACGTGGAGAGGGCGTGTCGAACAGGAAATTGAGATGCTGGTGCCGTATCGGCGAGCTCTTTCTGAAGAAGATCGAAAACAGTTTGATGCTATGCTCGATGATGTGCGTCATCGTCGAGCAGCAGGCGGCATGCTTCCTGCTCACGAGACGTGGAAACCGATGCTCTTGTCGATGATTGTTGGCGCATACAAACGAATTCAATTACTTGAACAACAAGTCCTCCTGCTTCAACAACACGTCCCGATTCGTGGTGGAGACGATGACGAATGAACGCATTGGTTGGGTCTTTGATGCACATCTTTGCTCAGCACAACAAGAGATGATCGTTTGGATTATTTCCCATAATGGAACGGTGTTTTCCTATCGTGAAGCTTGGATGCCAACACTTCATGTGGCAGGGGAGTCGAAGCATCTTCACCACCTTCTCGATTGGTTATGGCAACCCGAAGTCCGTACGAAGTATGGAATTCAATCCTATGCATTCGAAACAAAACGAACGGAATTAGGTTCCCAAGATCGACAACGCATGCTCGCTCTGACGCTTCAATCATGTGCAACGCTACGTTCGATCGCAGAGCACATCGATGCTCGTGGAGGCCATATTCGTTTTACGCTCTACTCCGTTGATTTACTTCCTGAGCAACAATATCTGACGGCAAAACGATTGACCATTGGTTCAGCAGTACGACTGCATGAAAATCAATTGCTACTCTATGACCAAGAGATAGATCGACGAGCGTGGCGTTGCTGTCGATTGGAAGTGGGTCTCGAACGTACTGAGCAACGTTCGGTTATGCTCCACCAAGCAACGACACTTCTTCTCACACCCTGTGATTCATCAGGAAATGTTACGGGTGATGAAAGGCGCTTCACGCTTGACAATGAACGTTCTCTTCGTGAAATCGAGCAATGGTTTCAACAATACGATCCGGATCTTATTCTCTCGTTACGTGGGAATACGCAGGCTTTTCCACATCTTCTTGCACATCTTGAGGCTCAGGGTTCTGTCCTTTGTTTAGGTCGAAATCAGACACCATTGCGTCAACTTGGTACAACTCGAATCCTTTCATCGTATGGCCAGGTGTTGCGGAGTGATCCACAGTTTCCAATTGAAGGACGAATCCACATCGATTTATCCTCAAGTTTCATGTTTCGAGAAGGAGGTCTTGATGGGCTGTATGAACTTGCCAGTGTTTCAGCGACTCGGATGAGCGATGCAGCAAGAAAGTCTCCTGGGTCGGTGATCAGTGCAATACAATACAGAGTGGCGATGGAAGACGGTGTTCTTGTCCCTTGGAAAAAAACCCGTCCAGAGGATACAAAATCTGCGTGGGATTTACTGCAATCTGATCGTGGTGGACTTTACCTTGATAGTCAACCAGGTGTTTATGCGAATGTGATTGAATTGGATTTCGCCAGTCTTTTTCCAAGCATCATTGCAACACGCAATATCTCGCCTGAAACACTCAATTGCAGCTGTTGCCAACCGATTGAGAACAATACGCCTTTACCACTTCACCCTGATCAAGCCAAAAAGCGATTCCAAATGCATGGGAATCAGTGGAAGTCAGCAAGTCTTGCGTTTCCTCAACGGCATACAAGTGCATTCAAAGTGCCAGAATTAACGACGCATACATGTGGCCGAGTGCATGGATTTCTTGGGCGTGTCGTTGCTCCCCTGATTGAACGTCGCCGTCGACTCAAGCAACAAATTGTGCAGAAAGGCGATGCTGCTGATCGTCAACAGAACGCACTGAAATGGCTTCTTGTCACGTGTTTTGGATATACGGGTTATCGAAACGCTCGATTCGGGCGAATTGAAGCTCATGAAGCCATTTGTGCATGGGCTCGTGAAATCCTATTGCAAACGATTGAACAGGCACAAAAACGTGGTTGGAATGTTCTCCATGCAATCGTTGACTCGATTTGGATTCAAGATACAAAAGAACGTACGCTTGATGAGCAGCATACTTCTGCAATGGAACTTGCACAACATGTTCACGAGATGACAGGAATTCCTCTCGAGTATGAGGCGACATATCGATGCATTGCTTTTGTTCCAAGCCGGATGCACAATGGAGGGTCGTTGACCAAGTATTGGGCGTATGGGAGTGATGGATTGAAGATACGTGGGCTTGAATTACGCCAACATTCAACATGTTCATGGATTGCTCAACTGCAACAACATGCCTTGGAAATGCTTGCTGAAACTGAAGATTTGGTGGATGGTGTCCCAAGTTATCGGGTTCAATGTCGTGTCCGAAATCTCCTCATTGATGCGCTGAATCAATTAGAGCATCATCGAGTATCGCCAGAGGAACTGGTGATTGCGCAACGGCTTTCTCGAAAGCCCTCTCTACATTCAACTCAGACCGTTGCAATGTTAGCATATCAACGCTCAGAAGCACTTGGTTTTCCGCTTGAATTAGCATCGAAAGTGCGATTCATTGTTTGCACGAGAAATCCGAAAAATCCTCTCGAACGCGTCGTTCTTGCTCGTGAGTTGAATGATCGACAGAACATTCCTCGTCGGATCGATGTTCAACACTATCGTCAACTTGCAATCCGAGCAATTTGGGCCATTCTTTCCCCCTTTGGTTGGTCCGAGGACGATCTTGTCAAGGCCAACATCACTCGATTGGATCAGTGGATGTAAATGCCTGAAGTTGTCGTATTCCTTCATGGGTTTGTTTTGAATTCAGATCCAATATGACGTGACCATTGGTACTTGAAAACTTGAGTTTTCTGTGTTTTTTGTCTTCCCAAGTTGCTCGTAATTGGTGGTTAAGATATGGACGCATGGTTTGCTTAAGTTGTCGATGAATGTTCGATGTGGCCTGGCCATCGAGCACAATAACTGGGCACTGGGTGGCTACATCTTGCAACATCGCTAAACAATGTCGTAAGATCGAACGAGCTTCAAAACGTTTGATTTGTTCATCAAGGAACATCGTCATGATGCCATCGATCACAACCATCGAGGCTTTCGTGAGTACAACTTCATGGCGAACTCGCATGATGAGGGCATGGAGTTGATGGAGTGTGAATCCACGTCCAATGTACAGTCGTCGCATACCATCCTCAATGTTACAATTACGTGATCGGAGGGAAGAAAAAAATCGAGTTGGGTCAAATCGATTGCTTCCATCAATCCAATGTATTGCATGTCCTTCAGAGAGGAATGTAGTGGTCCAATGTTGTGCTACAATGCGAACATCCTTGCCAAAATATCCTGGCCCTTCAAGCAACGTAATACCGTTCGAAGGAAGTTGCAATTCTCGTATGTTCTGTCGTAGTGGAAGCATCATCTCACCGAGTATTGCCAATCATCGAAATCAAACCACAGTATTTTCCTAGAGGGTAATGGAAAAGTGAAGGATGAATTTCAAACACTATCGCCAAGTGTGTGGAGTTGTGGGCAAGGAGCGAATCATCATCCATTGCGATCTCGATGCCTTTTTTGCATCGGTCGAGATTCTTCATCATGGATTTCCTGAAGATGAGCCTCTGATTATTGGCTCAGATCCAATGCAAGGAAGGGGTCGTGGCATTGTTTCAACGTGCAATTATGCAGCACGTGAATATGGTGTGCGTTCTGCTATGCCGATTTCTGAGGCATGGCGGCGCTGTCCAGGTCACCCATTCGGACCTGCACGTTTCATCCGAGGAACTCGCTCGTTGTATTCGATGGCTTCGCGCCGTGTCATGAAGATTCTTCGAAACGATGCAGATACGTTTGAACAAGCAAGTATCGATGAAGCATACTTGGATGTTTCAGAAAAAGTGGATGGAGATTGGGATGAAGCGATGGCGCTTGCACGTCGATTGCAACGAGCGATTCAAGCAAAAGTAGGTCTCACTGCTTCGTTCGGGATTGGATCAACACGAATCATTGCAAAAATGTCATCCGAGGTTAACAAGCCGAATGGAATTCATCGAGTTCTTCCAGATGAAATTCAAGCGTTCTTTGAATCAAGATCCGTTCGTGATGTGCCGGGAATTGGTCCGAAAACAGCGAATGTTCTCGCAGAATGGGGGATTACAACGATGGATGAAGCCGTCGAACTTGGAGAACTCGCACTTGCAAGAATGACCTCGCATCGCTTCGCATCATGGATTCTGCGAGTTGTTGAAGGTTCGACCTCAAATGAGGTAAGCCCATTACGTTCGCGAAGATCGATTGGGAAAGAGCGAACTTTTTCAGTCGATCAAAGCGACCATGAACACGTTCTCGACGTTCTTGAACAATTGACAATTGGTGTTCTCAAAAAGGCACAATTGGAAGGTATTGCAGGACGATTAGCTGAAGTCAAAATCCGCTACACTGGCTTTGAAACACACACGCATGGCAGGTCAATACCTGTTGCAATGGATGATACTGAGGTGTTCTTGCGACAAGTGCGTCGTCTGTTTGCAGAAAATGTCCATCAAGAAGAAAAGATACGCCTCATCGGATTTCGCTTAGGTCAACTTGAAGCCTTGGACTCCAAGCAAACGACACTCGTCTTTGAGGAATCAGAGTAAATTATGCATCCGAGTAAGTGTGCTCCGGAATGCTTCGAGTGTCTCTGGAATCTCAATATCTTCAATCTCTGATTTGAGTGAAATTCCTTGTTCAGATTTGGTCTTCCATACTTCGCTGTTGAATGCTTCGATGAAGGAAGTCTTGGCATTCAATTCTTCCTGCATTGGAGGAAGTTCTGGGAAGGCATCGACATCAACTGAACTCGATCCATACAAGGTCATCGATATATGGTGGCAGAAGAAGGGACAAACTGGGCTAAATGCTGCCAAGAAATCACGAAGAATTCGATGGATGGTCCATGCAGCATGCTCATCACCATCATAGAGACGAGATTTGGCCATTTCAAGCCAGTGCGAAGGTAAAACACCTGTTCCAAAGGTCTTCAAAGCTTGTGTTGCAGTGTAGATGTCGAGGTTTTTCCAAGCGTGTTCAACGGTTGACATCATTGCAGCGAATTCAGATTGAATCCATTGATCTTCAATGGGATAAGGAGTTGATGGTTCCTGATTCGGTGATTCAAATTGGCTTGCAAATCGAGCAACATTGAAGATTTTCGTTAGAACACCGAAGTATTTCGATTCGATCTCTTCAGGATTGATGTGGAAATCGTCACCGACCTGTGCTTCACATGCCTTCCATAAGCGGAAACATTCACTTCCAATTTTACTGGCCTTGAGGCTAACTGACTTCTCAGGTCCACGAACTTTCCATGAGCCAGTTCGTCCACCTGCTCCACATTCAAGGACGCTATCTGCATCAATCCCATTGCCGAGAGATTTTGACATCTTACGACCCCATGGATCCATACCGAGGCCATCGATCCAAACATGCTTGAAACCAGGCTTGTCAAGTAGCAATGCAGATTTGAGCAACGTGTAGTAAAGCCATGTGCGGACAATTTCTTTTCCTTGAGGTCGTAGCGACGTCGGAAAAGCCTTGTCGAAAACTTCTGGTTGGTTCAAATAACCACTAACGAAGAGATTCGAATTTGATGAATCCATCCATGTATCAAACACTTTTTTCTCGCCTTGGACATCTCCTAAGTCCTGGCGCAAGTCATCGTAGGCTCCGATGTCCTCTCTCGTTTCACGGTTCAGTACGCGCGAGCCTTCTGGAGGAGAGTCCTTCCATGGTTGAACGTATGTTCCTGCTGGTGGGACGATGATGTGTTCCTCATCTTCTGAATACCAAATTGGAATCTCAGTATGATACCATCGACGTCGAGATATTGGCCAATCAATGCTGATGTTTTCCATCCAATCCAATAAGAACTGTCGATTCCGTGGAGGATGGAATTCAATCTCTTCGATCAATTCAAGCATCTTGTCCTGTATGTGTGTTTGACGTACATACCATTCCTTGAGAAGGATAATCTCAACAGGATTCTTTCCACGCTCTGAGACAGGTACTTCTTGCTGTCGTTCCTCGACGGCAACGAGGTTGTTTTCTTCATCAAGAGTTTCAATGGCTTTTGCTCTTGCTTCCAGTACAGATAATCCCTCAAGTGGTCCTGCAATCGAGGTCATACAACCATTCAAATCGATGGCTTGGAAAGGCGTTAAACCCAATTCCCTGAACACAGCAACGTCGTTTTGGTCACCAAACGAACAGACCATCAGAATTCCACTTCCGAATTCAGATTTGACCGAAGGGTGGGTTTGAATTTCAACGCTATGTTCACGGCCGTTAACTGGCATCGGCAATACCGCACGTTGACCGATGAGGTGTTGATATCGTTCATCATCAGGATGGACCACGACAACCCCACAAGCACAGATCAGTTCAGGTCGTGTTGTGGATATGATGAGCTCCTCGCCTTCTTCGGTTTTCCAACGCACATCAACAAGTTTCGTCATGCGGCTGATTCGCTCGACTTCCGCATCAGCGATGGTCGTCCCTTCAACAGGGTCGTAGATGTTCGGACGCAAGTCCTCTATAATGTCGCCTTTCTTGAAAAGCTCAATGAAAATGGATTGTGTAACCGACCGATAATCTGGGGCATCTGTGAGGTACTCAGCTGCAAAATCACAGGACAAACCAACACGAGCTGCAGTTTTTCGCATCGCTTGCGTGAAGGTTTCGATGGTTTCGCGACAAAGTTCGAGAAATTCCTCTCGATCATACGTCTTCATCTTTCGTTTGGTGTTTTTCTCAACTGTGAACTCAATGTTGATGCCGTTTCTGTCAACACCCCAAGGAAAGTAGACTTCTTTTCCGAGTAATCGCTGCGAACGAGCGAGAACATCGATCATCGAATATTGTGCAACAGCGCCAATATGCCAGGTGCCTGATGGATATGGTGGGGGTGTGTCGATTACGAAGAGTGGTTTACCACTGTGTGGTTTGAAGCCGTAACGATTCTGATAAACGGATTCATCAGCGTAATGTTCTTCTTGGATTTTCTTTTCAAGGTCAATTGACCATCGCTTTTCTGGAAGTCGAGGAGATCCCATGCTAAACACCGGCCCTGCCCCCAGTGAACGGGGGGGTCCGTGTAGTCCTAGGTTGATGTCTTTTTCAACGGTTCCCTCACAAGAGAACAGCAATGCTTTCAATGAAGGACACAAGCGGGTGTTAGGTTCCACTATGTCGGATGCTGTCGATGAGCAAACAACGTCCTCTGACAATGAGGACGTTGGTCGTTTTCAGGCCATTGCTGATTACAGTAAAAACCGAATGCGTGTGGCCTCTGTCGACATTTCTGCCCGTGTGAGGGATTTTGATGCGAAAAAGGCAGTAGGGGCCGTACTTGATGCTCCAAAACGCCTGAAACGAGAGTGGCAAAAGTCTGGGGCAACTGGCGTTATCACGCGGTTCCCAATTGCAACGGTCGCTCTCTTCTTGATGATTACATTATACTTTGTCACGACATCGGGTTTTCTCGATGACACACAGTTCGACGACGATCCGAATGAACCAGCTCTCAATGTCAATGGTGACATGGAAGTCTATCTCCCTGATGGGAGTGAGGTCAAGGAGTTAATTGGACTCGTTGAGGAAGATTGGACAACGAACGTTATGGTCATTTACATTGAATCTGACAAGAACAATATTACTGACCAGCGGATTCTCCAAGAGATTAGTTATGTTGAGAAAAACATCAATCCCTATGTTTCTGATAATGAAAGTGATGATGTCATTTACATTTTGTCAATTTCCACTGTTCTCAAGGAAGTTAACTCAAGTCTGCCTCGAATCCGCGATGCATTCATTACAGAACTTGGACGGCAATGCCCAACATTGCAAGAAGTCTGCGAAAATCTTGCTGCTAGTGTTAATGCAGGTTTATCCCTTGGCGATGACCAATTTGCAGGAGGATACGAAATACCGTCGCAAGCGACAATCGATCTGATCGTCAATGAGATGTATGAAGACGATGGCTCTCCCACACCAGGGTTGGATAAATTAGCTCGTAACACCAATCCTTGTAGTGGACAAGAAGGTGTGGATGGAGCTGACGAGAATGGATGCCTCGGAGGTGAAGATATACTTCTTGACCGCGCGATTATGGCAGTTGCTGTTGTTGATAGCGTCGAAGCGAAGGACATCATCAAAGCTACACAAGAACGACTCGACAATATTTCTGTCGAGAAGCGACCTTGCCTCTTTCAACAGAACGGTGAACCTGATGGGTCTGAACTCTGTGATTGGGATGATCTTGGCTTGAAGATGACACTCACTGGGCCGGTTCCCATCACAAACTCAGTGACAGAATTTTCCTTCCGATTGTTTTGGGAAATATTCCCTCTTGCCGTTGTACTCGTAGCAATTGGTCTGTTTGTCTTCCACTCGGATTTGCTGCAGGCAGGAATCTCGGGTGTGCGTCCACTTCAGGGAATTAAGGTCGTCATTATTGCAGGTCTGCCAACCCTCTGTGCTGTATTCTGGACATTGGGAATTATTGGCGCCACCAATTATGAAGTGACGATGACCGTGATTATCGTAGGTCCGATTCTTCTTGCGCTTGGTGTTTCGTATGGATTGCACATCACCAATCGTTATGCTGAGGAAGAAGGAAGTCGGACACAGAAAATGCAAGCGTCAATGAAATCGACGGGTCGTGCCGTCTTCTTGTCCGCAGTTACAACCGTCATCGGTTTCATTTCTCTCGTTTTCACGCCGATGGCACCAATTCAAACTGTTGGTATAGCTCTCTCGGGAGGTATCGTTATCGTTTACATACTCACGATGTTTATGGTGCCAAATCTGACCTTAATTCTCGATTTGCGTAAACCAAAACATCCTCCGCTCAAGGTCTTCGATGCCGCAGTCGATGTTCCAGTCAAACGAAATTCTGTTGTTATTGGAGTCTTCCTTCTTCTTGTTCTTGTTTCAGCCACTGTCGGACAAGCGAATGTTGAAGAGAACATTGACCTGCTTGGAATGGCTCCTGAAGGGGAGCAACCGGTCATCAAAATGAAGCAATACAGTCGTGAATTTAATGCTGGTCAAATCGGTATGGTCTTGGTGCATGCGAACATTTCTGGTGACGTGACCGATGATAGTCCTTACAACGACGATCCTGCAAGGAATCTTCAGGAAATTGAGCAACTTGAACGCGACCTGAACGCCGTAGAAGACGCTTCTGCTGTATCGGTTGTTTTCTTGATGAAAGCAACTGGAATTGCGCCATCATTCTCAGGCGAACCTGTTCTTGAAGAAATAGAAGAATTACCGCTTTATGATTCACTACCCGAAGAATTCCGTGATGTCTTGGAATTAGGACTTAATCAAGAACAAAATGAAGGTTTTACATTCTGGGATTTACTTACAACCCCTGAACAATTCGGCCTACCTGGTACGACACAGAGTCAAATTTTCTTGCTCGATGTTTTCTATTCATCCCTCACCAAAGAGATGCGCGAGATTTTCATCAATCCAGAGTTTGACCGTTCGCTCATTTATATCGACATGCCATTCCTTCCAGTTGCCGATACTGCAGTTGCTGTCGATCAAATCAACGAACTTTCGGAACGGCCCATGGGTGCGTATCCTCAAGAACGAGCAGAAAAAATCACAGGGGTTGCAGCAACTGCCATTGAAGTCAACAAATTAATTGTTGATTCTCAGTGGTATTCACTTGGATTTGCTATTATTCTGACCATCATGGTGTTGGCGGTCGTGTTTAGGGATATTCGATACTCCTTGCTGACAACATCGCCAGTTATTGCTACCGTGGCCTTGCAATGGCTTGTCATGTGGCAAATGGATGTCCCGTTGTCCTTGGTTACGGTCATGATTGGTTCCATCCTCGTTGGTGTCGGTGTGGATTTCTCGATTCACATTGCGAATCGTATACGTGAATTGGGTGGTGGTATCGAGGCGATACGTTCTGCTGCGGTTGGAACGGGTATGTCGTTGTTTGAGGCTGCAGTTGTAACATCCTTGGGTATGTTTACTGCCTATCAGATTCCGATACCTGAAATTAAACCGTTCGTTACGGTTATTCTCATTCTGTTATGGGTTGCAGCGGCAAGTGCGTTGTTATTGCTTCCTGCAATCTTTGTAACACTCGAGAAATTAGGTATTGGTGTCGTCGGTGGTCCATCGGGTATGTCAAAACGGCTTGGACTTGGTAGGATGAAAGCCGATGACCCCGATGTATTGGAAGCCGTGCTTGTGGTTGATTCCAAGAACAAAGAAGCGTGGTGAGGCCAAGCAAAGGGATAAGACCTGTATCTCCATCAACAAACATGGTCAAGTATTGGCTGATGAAGTCAGAACTCGATGTTTATCCATATTCCCAACTTGTTGCTGATGGTAAGACCCATTGGGACGGAGTGCGTAATTATCAGGCAAGAAACATGATGCGCGACGATATGAAGATTGGCGATCTTATCCTCTACTATCATTCGAATTGCAAACCACCGCACGTTGCAGGGATTGCTCGGGTTTGTCAAGAAGGGTATGGTGATTTTACTTCTTGGGATTCCGCTTCGAAATATTTTGATGAAAAGTCGACCCCAGACAATCCACGATGGTTCATGGTCGACATCGAACCAGTGTGTGCGTTTTCAGAAATCGTTGGCTTGGATGCTGTACGACAAGAGGAAGAACTTGCAGATATGTTGTTGATTCGACGCGGTCAACGCCTATCAATTCAACCTGTTCAGGAACGTGAATTCAGACACATCTGTGCAATGGGTGGCATTGATTTTTCAGAACTAAAGTGATGCTTATGGAACCACTCTCAGCAACACGTCGCTCCCTTGACATCGAGTATGCGATACGTGACGTTGTCGTTCCTGCTACGGAGTTAGAGGCTCAAGGACATTCGATTATCAAACTCAACATTGGCGATCCAATCGCATATCCTGGTTTACCAACGCCACCACATATGGTCCAAGCATTTGCAGAAGCACTCCATTCTGGACGTAATGGCTATTCTCCCTCCTATGGATTGCCAGAATTACGGGCTGCGATCGCTCGGGATGAATCGAACAAAGGATGGCCTGCAGATTCAAACGATGTCTATGTGTGTCATGGTGTGACCGAAGCACTTCAGATTCTTTTCCAAGCAACGTTGGAAGAAGGTGAACAAGTCTTAGCCCCTGGCCCCCATTATCCGCCATACATGGCCTATCCTCAGATGTATGGGGCTGAAACTGTCGAATATCGTCTTCATTCAGATGATGGTTGGTCACTGGATTTTGATGATATTCATTCGAAGATGAACGACAAGGTTCGCTTATTTGTCCTCATCAACCCGAACAATCCTACAGGAGCTGTCGTTGGCCGTGAAGAAATTAAGCGTTTATTGGAGATTTTGAAACCGTATCCAAATTGCATCATTGTTGCCGATGAAATCTATGATGGTCTTGATTTCTCGAATCGACATGTCAGTGTTGCCAGTTGTTCTGATACGCATCCTGTTGTGGTTATGAATGGCGTTTCGAAAGTCTACTACGCCCCTGGATGGCGAATAGGCTACATGGCACTTCATGATCCTTGCACGACATTGTCCTCTGTTCGTGATGGCATTGAACGAATCCTCCGTTCACGATTATGTGCTTCAACGCCAGCACAACTTGGTTTTCTCGCAGGTTTGAATCAAGATCGTTCATGGATGGATCAGTATTCGGACATTGTCAAACAACGGCGTGATGTATGTCTTGAACGCATTGCAAACATCGACGGTTTGGAGGTCGAACAACCCGATGGAGCGTTCTATATGTTTATTCGATTAACTGATGAAAAATGGAAGAAAAATGATAAGGAGTTCGTTCTTCAACTATTGCATGAAGAGCATGTCCTCCTCGTTCATGGTTCTGGGTTCAGTAAAGACAAGGGGCAAGGGCACGTACGTTTGGTATTCCTGCCAGATATACCAACATTGCATACAGCCTTCGATCGTATTGATTCCTTCCTCAAACGCCATCGAAACAATTGATGAACGACGGCGAAGTATTCATGATGAGTAATCGCGACGAATACATCATGCGGACAGCATTTGCAGCGATTCTATTCACTGCATTCGCCTTCGTTCCACAAGCTTCTGCATCATCAATTGCACAACCTACGGAATTTGACGTGGTCTATCTTTACCCTCTTTTATCTGCTCTGATTATTGCTGGATTGCTCTGGAAATTCTTCGTTCCAAGACAACTTTCTGCCTTGCAGGTAGCCTTTGAAATCGACGATAATTTGTATGAAGTTCATCGGCTCACTCGAACCGTTGATGATGCTCGTGATATCCTCCAACAAGGGCGCGTAGCCTTTGGTGTTGGGCTCTACATGATGGGTATGCTCGGCGTTCTCCTCTTGATTGCTGAACTACTCTTCCAACCTGAGATTTATTTTGAACCAAATTTGTGGATCATTGGTTTGTTTGTACTCATCCCAATTCTTATCTCTCCATGGGAAACAATGAATGCACAACTTGCAGGTAAAGGTGATACACGAATCGGTGCTACAACCATCGGTACTGGCATTCGACGTATCCTCACACTCGCCGTTTTGGTCATCGCCACGTCGATTACGATTATTTACGGTATGAATCAAAACAACGGAACCATCACGCCTGTATGGCTTGCGGTGAGCATGCTGGTGTTCATGGCTCCAACAATCCTCGCATATGGACGAATCATGGGTGCGTCTTGGAACATGCTCTTGCTGAATAAATGGCGGACTGCAAATGGTCGCCGAAATCCAATCGATCCAGATAAACCCTCTTTTGTCAATCGTTTATTTTCACTTCTTCTCGTCTTATTCTTGATTACGATGCCAATCACAGCGCTCAATGGCATTGTTACGGTTTTTCACGTGCTTTACAACAAACCTGCTAACGCAGAAGATATTCTCAATTTCGGAGGGATCATCGGCCATTCAATCTATGAACGAATTGATTTAATTTCAGAAATCTTATTTCACTGGGAATTCATCAAATCGATGCCGCAATTTTTGTCGTTCTACCTCTCATTAAACATCGCTATCGTTGGACTTGCGTTTATTTTTGAATTAACTCGGAACTTGATTTTAGGAGGTCAGACCTTCGGTGGAATGTTCGGTGTGACGCTCGATACGCCTCGAGAAATTCGAACCGAAGAATCAGCCCAAGGGCGACAAATCGCTTTCGCCTTTGCAGGCTTTTCTGGCTATACTGTTCTGCTTTTGATTCTCGTTTGCTACAAAGAATTTGGCGATTTGATGCCGTTCACATCAAACCTTGAGAACCGTGGTTTCAACGAAGAAATGCGTTTGCTTGCAACGTGGATGTTTATCGCAGTTGGTAACGCAGTTTTCCTGTTTACTTGGCTTCTATCCATCGCCCGTCTCGCTCCACTTCGACAGATTCGATTCGATTTGGACCCAGAAGAACGTCGAGAAGGTGCCGTTATGTTTGCAGGCGGTGACTGGATGCGTGAATTCATTGACGATGCTGCGTTGCAAGAGGACCTTGACGGATTGATTCGATTCCAAAAGCAATCGATTGAGGGCGATCAATCGCTTGTCCGTCATGAAAAGGCACGGGCAAAGATGTGGGAATGTGCGATTCGTGGCTTGTGGCCGAAATCCATTGAAGAAGCAAAGAAGGTTCTCGCCCAATCCGGCGGAGATGACGATGAGGCAAGAATGCTCATTGCAACAGGTTACATTGCAACTCGACGGCTTGATGCTGCACGTGGTGCATTGCGTGGCCTTCAGCAACCTGAAGGATACGACGAACCCGAACTTCTTGCGTTTATTTGCGAGTGGATTGACCCATGGCACGGTAGTGTCGACGAAGATGACTTATGGGACTGGGAAAACAATTCAACCATCGATCATCTTAATGAAAAGATGAGAATGCTTCGTTATTGGTCGCCTTCCTACTCGAAGGAAGCGCCGCAACACTCCGACAGAATTTCTCTGGCGTCTGCATTATCAAATGTTGCAACATTAAGGATGCAGCGAAAACATGACGAAGCGCTGGAATTAGCACTTGATGCAGTGAAACAAGATCCTCTCGGTGTTCGCCCTCGGATTGCAGCATCCTTATGTTTACTCGATCGTGGAGACTGGCATCAAGCGCATTCAATCTACAAGGAGTTGCGAGAGAGTGACGTCAACGATCCTCGTGTCAAAGCCCTGTCAGTTATTCTTGGGCATGAAGCAGATGCTCAAGATATCGAAGTTTCCTTGGTCCTTGAAAAAGGCAAATCATTGCGACGTTGGTTGGACGATGCCCCAGTCAATCCTGTTGCCGGTTTGGCAACAAAAGGTGGTATCGATGAAGCAATCAATGCCAACGTCATGATTGTGAGTCATGAAGCAGTTCGCCGAGGTATGACGCCACGCTTTTCTCAGTCTTTCATATACCGAATTGTGCAATTCATGCTTTTGCCGATGATTTTCATCGTTGTTGGTATCGGTCTCGATTCGATGTATGGTCCTGCGGAGGGCGTTGTTGCAGCAGGGACATTGTTCGTTCTTCAATTTGGTATGCATCGCTTCAATCGACAACTACGAAAACAAATCAAACATCGTGATCAACGTTCGTTGGTTGATTATGCTCGGATGATGAAGCGATCGAAGGTTAAACCGAGTCGTGAAAACATCCCGGTAGGTACACATCTTCTGCTCTCGGGCATTCTCGTCACTGTCAATGGAGTAGTACTCGACATTGGCTTGCCAGGATGGCTTACTGAGCGCTTACCAAAAGATTCTGACAAAACCATTCGTTCGAGATTGAAGCGAAATGCGCTTTCGATTTCTAAAAATCGACCTGGAAAATTATCCACTCTTTCCACAGGTTGGTGGCTTAAGCGTCCAAAGGAAGAAGGTGCTGATATGCCCGCATTGGAGCGACTTGTAGGTCCAGTGGCTTATCGTGGACGTCAAACGATGGTCCAAAAGAAAACAACGACCCTGAACAAGAGCACGGTCTCCAAATCAAGTCGAACACCTGTGGCAGACTTGAATCTCTCAAAGAGAAACGTTCCAACCCATACAATTGCCAGTGAACGTTCGACCTATTCTGGTCCTCGTCGGCCAGGTCAGCGACGTAACTGAGCAGAATGCTTCACAGTATTCATGAACCTGCTTTGTTTGGTTTTTTTCATGAGCAATCGTTCTCCAAGGGAATCCGTCGATGCAGTCCTTGCCGCAACAAAACAAAGTTCTCGGTTGTACGGGCACGGTCTCGGTATGATCGCATCTGAAAACATCATTTCTCCCAATGTCAAGCGGGCGATCAATTCTGACCTACATGGACGTTATGCAGAGGGTCTGCCTGGAAAGCGATACTACCAAGGTTGTGATGATTTTGATACCATCGAAGGTATTGGAATCGATTTGGCCAAGAAGGTTTTTCAGGCAAATTTTGCGAACATTCAATCGACATCTGGAACAGTTTCAAACATCGGTGCTCTCAAAGCACTGGCGAAGCCAGGCGATGCAATTACCGCTGTCTCGACAGCTGATGGAGGTCACATTTCACATGCACGCATGGGTGCTGTTGGGTTACGGGATCTCAACGTCTCAACCTATCCATGGGATGAAGAACGAATGGAACCCGATATCGATGGATCATGCAAACTCATTCGAGACGTACAGCCAAAAATTACCTTGGTTGGACAATCGGTGTTTCTATTTCCTACTCCGCTTCGAGAGTTGGCAGACGCCGCACATGAAGTCGATTCGACAGTGATGTACGATGGTGCCCACGTCTTGGGTCTTATCGCAGGCGGAGTCTTTCAAGACCCACTGCGCGAAGGTGCTGATGTGATGACAGGATCATCACACAAGACCTTCCCCGGTCCACAAGGTGGATTCCTGTTGTCTTCGAGTGAAGATGAAACGTTTCATCGTCGATTAAACAACGCCATGTTTCCGGGTGTTTGCTCCTCGTATCATCTCCATCATGTTGCGGGTAAAGTGGTTGCACTCGCAGAATTTGAGGCGTTTGGTCAAGCATACGCCAGTGATATCGTCCGCAATGCCAAAGCGTTTGCATCATCCCTTGCTGCCGAAGGTTTCGAAGTGCTTGCTGAATCAAGAGGTTATACTGCATCCCATCAGGTGCTAACCCGCCATGGAGAAATTGATTCAGGTGCAGGTGCAAGTGCTGCAAAGAAACTTGAAGACGCAGGCATTATCACAAACATGAATATGTTGCCCGGTGATACAAAAGCGATGTCACCATCCGGCCTGCGCTTAGGCGTTCAGGAACTTACTCGGGTTGGCATGGGTGTTCGCGAAATGAACGAAGTCGCTTCCCTTTATGCTCGAGTATTGCTCCATGATGAAGACCCAAAAACCGTTCGTCAGGATGTTCAACATCTCAAATCAGACTTCCAGCATGTACACTACTGCTTTGATTCAGAATCGCTTCCTGCCTATGAAGGGATGTGAGTTCCATCGATTCAAAGGGCATCGACGCATCCAATGGTCGATTGCATGATACGCTCATCGGCGATATCATTGTTTGGAAACAGCATGAATTTCATGCGTGGTGGAATGCATTTGAGAATCTCATCGATCATCCTCTGAGCAGAGTATTTGTCAACGCTTTCGTCGATTCACTTGAATTGAAAGGTCCATTGAATGGTAAGCAAGGGTTGTTTGCAAAAAGAAAATTTGACAAGGAATTGAAAGCGCTATGCAGGAAACTTGGTTGGGGATTTGTAAATCGGGAACAAAGATGTGTCACTCAAAGTGCCCACCCTCTCCTATCGGTGGCTTTTGCTCAGTATACGCTCGAGTTATTTGAGCAATGCCGATATAAGGTGCGTTGGATCGAACCGCAGCCACAAATGGTCCAACTCGAAATCGAAACTTCAAACAATTTACCTTCTCCGAACACGCATGAAGTACCTCCTTGGTCAAAGGATGAGCATCGTGAACTGAATGTTGCACGTTTCCCAGTGTTGGACGCCGTCAATGAATATGAATTGAAACTTGATGGTGAGCGTGTACTTCTCATACCTCTCCAAGCGATTGAACGATTTCTTGTTGCGTGCAAACCTTACGCTTCCCCCCCGAGTCTGATGTGGTTCGAATCAAATATCCCAATGGCAGATTCAGATCAACACCTACTTCAAACAACAATCAGCTCCGTTGCATCAATGTTCCTTGAAAGCAATAGGCCTGTTTACATCATCGATGAATCAAGTTGGCAGTCATACATCGAACACTATCTTCACGAATATGGGTGGGGTTCATTCAATGTGATAATGTATGATGCAACGACGTTTGAATTCCATGCATCATTGAACAAAGGACCTATGTTGCCGTTTACGCTCGGAATTCTTTGCGGCATGTGGGAGCGTGCCCATGGACGAACGTATCGAGTTTCTCTATACAAAGAAAATGATATTTTTCACGTAAAAATACACTCGTTCTTGGACTATCAAAATACGTAATATCGCCATACATTCGGCTTTTTCCGTTGAGCAAGTAAGGTCAAGGTTCATAACCGAATCATGTCGTGCGTTAGATAGTCAAGACGCGGAGGCTATGTTCTATGTCACTGAATCACAACCAAATGGCGTATGCTGCAATCATTTCAACACTTATTTTCGGTTCTCTTTTTGTGGGAATCAGTGGATTCTACCAAACCTCAGAAGGCGTAGGTGATTTCGATAGCGCTGCAGAAGAAAACATCAACACAGACACGGAAATTAGCTCCGGTGATCCAACCGATACCGATAATGATGGACTTCCAGATGTTCTTGAAGAATCTCAATATGGTACGGATCCTGAGGATCCCGATACAGACAACGACGGGATGAGTGATGGTTGGGAAGTTGATCATGGTCTCAATCCACTCGACAGTGGAGAAACCGAAGAGGCAGAAGAAGAATCAGGTTCAACTCAAAAAGCCGACGATGCTGAAGTAAGCAACGAAAGCGACTCATGGCCGGATCCCACACAAGGAAAATTCGGAGACCCTGATAACGATGGTCTCACAAATGAACAGGAGGCGGAACTTGGAACCGATCCGCAACGAGCTGATACCGACAACGATGGATTGAATGACCGTTGGGAGTCGCTTTACACCATGAACGTCTCTTCTCCTGATGGAACTGTTATGCTCTTTAACCCACTTTCTGGAAACTGGGACTGCACACTGCTGAACGGACCTCTTGAACAGACGCTCTCTGACCTGCTCGATGGGTTTGAAGGCGCTCCAACATGGGAAGAACTCGAGAACCCACTGGGCAAACACTCGTGCGATCAAGTTCTTGATTTCGATGATGATGGCTTGCTCAATTTCCAAGAAGAAGCCTATGGAACAAACCCAGCGGCTGAGGACTCCGATGATGACATGCTTCCCGATATCCTTGAAGTGAGCAGTGCAGCCATGGTTTTGGATTTCCAAGTCGGTTCAAACTGTGGCGAACCCGTGAATATTCCACCCAAAGACCGCCAACCCTCCGTCTCCCCATTTGCTGATGAAGTGAGTGCCTCTTGGTTCCTCTCGGACATGGACGGCGATGGTTACCTAAATGGCCCAAGCGATTGGGATACCGATGGCGACGGCATGCCAGACGGTTTCGAGTATTGTTTCTCATTCAAGGATGTACATCCTCTGAAACTAACGAGCGAATTGCTCAACCCATCAAATGCTTCCGATGGCTACAGCGATTGGGACGAAGATGGATTGAATAATCTCGAAGAATATCAAGTTGCATTGAAGTTTGGGCTGCTCAATGGACTGCCTTCCTTTACTTCGCCATGGTCCGAAGATACCGATGGAGATGGGATGCCGGATGGTTGGGAAGCATCACAATACAACCGAACAACACTCGAGTACCCACTCAATCCACGTGACGCCAGCAATGCAGATGATGACATTGATTTCGATGGTTGGGATTCTGATGGAGACGGAAACGTCGTCTTCGATGCGCTCGAATTGACAACAACCGTTGTCGATGTCTACGTGGAGAAAGGTGATTATGTCACAGCGAACACGACCGTCGCTCGTGGTCAATACACCGTCGGTGGAGGTGCAAAGGAGACTGTATACTTGGTTGCTCCAGTCGATGGATATGTTTACCACATCCATGTCGCTCCAGGTGATCAAGTCGAATCCCGTCTCTTCGTATGGATGAACATTGTAGAAGAAACTGAACGATTTACGAACCTGATGGAATACCAAGCAGGATTGGATGATGATGGAAACCCTGTCGGTCGTTCCACCGACCCAACACACGGAGACACAGATCTTGACGGATTGTTGGATGGAATCGAAGTAGGGGGTTGGCAAATTCTCGTCGTCAATCGAGGCGTGCAATTGACATGGGTTGTATCAGATCCAGGTCTTCCTGACACCGATTCAGATGGTTTGTCTGATTTCATGGAATTTTCTTCGACGTGCGATGGCCAAGGATCCAATGCCTCCAATGTTGACACCGATGGTGATGGTGAGAGCGATCAACAAGAAGTCATGCTCGGCTATCTCTTCGATGGAGAACAATATTTCACTTCTGCATGTATGTTCGACACCGACAATGATGGATTGGAAGATGGTGAAGAAGTGATCGCTGGAGCAGATAACTTTGTCACACACGCCAACAATTCTGATACGGACAATGATGGTCTTATCGACGGAAATGAAATCCTTTTCATTCCTCGGCCCTTCCAGCGTGAAACAAATCCACTCATCAATGATACAGATGCTGATGGTATGCTCGACGGCTGGGAAATGCAAGTGAAGTCGACCGAGGACAATACAAACTCACATTCGTTGTGGGTGGCTACTTCAAGTTGGGATCGTCCAGGATGCACAGAAACACAATCGAACAGTTGTTTGATGGAGCCAGGCGGTTATGTTTGGATTAACTGGCTTGGTGGCTTTGAGTTGCAGAAGAAGTACGAGGTTTTCGAAATGAACCTCTCGGGCTTTGATATGCCGGGCAACCCTCTATGCGATGGTTGTAAAGGACGTTGGGCGTTAGATCCTTCATTGAATTCACTCAAGGACGATACCTACGATATCGATAACGACACACTACCAAACGGTGCGGAATCGCCATCGAATTGGAATACAAATCCGGTCGATGATGACACGGACGGTGATATGTTGCCTGATGGATGGGAAGTCAAGTACTCCTACGAAGCCATCAACAACAACCTCGTCTCTAATTCAACCATTAACGCCTATGGTGCACGTGGTGTGATGGACCCTTCCATGGCAGATAGTGACCTTGATGGAATCAATGATGGAGAAGAAGACCCTGACTTGGATGGTCTCAACCGAACGGGCCTCATCAAGAAATACTGCCCTGGTTACAACGACTCGACAAATGCTGAGTGCAACATCGATCCTGATACACCGGACGGAATGAAGTTCTACAACAACCTCGAAAATTACACCAACTTTGAGGAATTGCAAAACGGAACAAATCCAGTCAGCAATGATACTGACGGCGATGCTTGGGAAGATGGTCCAGAAGTATACTACATGGATCATGATGACGATGGCATGGCCACAGGATGGGAATACCACTTCGAATTTGATCCGTTCGATGGTGCAGATCGATTGGTTGACAGCGATGGCGATGGTCACACCAATTATTGTGAATTCAAGTGGGACACAAACCCAAGAAATCCGATTAGTTTCCCTGGTCAAGGGGAATTGTGCGATCCATTTGAGGGTCAATGACGATGTCAAAGAATGCCAAAACAAGTCTATTGCTCGTTTTGTGCATGCTGTTGACGTTGGTCGCCCCGAATTCTTCTGCTTCATCAGATTTTGACGAGGTTCAAATCATTTCATTTGATCAAGAAGATGGCCTTCATGTCCAATCGTTTTTAAATCTCTCAGGGGATTCGACGGTTGCACTCTCTTCCATTGAAATCGAGTTATGGAATATTTCATCTCCTGACCAATGGACTCCTTTGATGTCGAGCCCGTATCTTGATACCGTCGTTCCATATTCTTTGCCAGAAAGTGGAATAACAATGTGGTCGTGGAATCATTCGTTCAACGTAACTGACATCGATTGCACATGTTATGTTGAAATCTCCTTATTGGAACAGACGGATTTGACGTCATTTGGTTTAGTTGTGTATGCAGGTCAAGACAATCATCGCCCTGTACTGCGTCCCTCCTCGTCAAACGAAGCTGATCCATTGACAACAACGCAAATATTTAGTGAGGGTATGGTTGATATTTCCTTTGAGTATATTCTTCCACCAAGTCCGGAGTTCGTTGTGGAAAACGATGCTGGCATTCTTCCAGCAGTAAGGTATTGCTCAGCACCGTATGGAATATGTGTCGAGGAATACTCGACAATAACGACAACGTATTCGATTGATAATGAATTAAATCTCCTGATCGATGTAAATGAAAATCAACTTGATGATGGTTTTTATTTGTTGCAAATCCAAATCCAAGATCCTTATTTAGCCTTATCAAATAATTTAACGCAATACATTATTCTTGACCAAACTAAACCGTTTGTCGAATTAAGTGCCATAGAACAGGTTGTAGAATCGGAAATCGTTGTTGTCGATGTGAATGCATCGGATGGATATACCGGCTCAAGATTCGTCATTACCTGGACCATCATTGAACCAGGCAACTCACTTCGTTCAGTATCGAATGACGAAATTTTACAGGACAACCGTCTCGAATTCGAGGCAAAGAAATCCGGTACATACACGGTAAGGGCGCTCGTTCGAGATTTAGGCGGTAACCTTGTCATTGTTGAACACAATGTTTCTGTAACGAACCAACAACCAACCGCAGTCGTTCGATATGATGGATTTCAAGTTCTCAATGGTTCGATTGTGACCATCCCGGTGGATGGTAATTGGGTGTTTAGTGCGAACGATTCATCAGATACGGTGCATGATCAAGCGTCACTTGAATACTATTGGTATGTTGATGGAAAATCCTTACTGAGCGGAAAATCCTACCTTGAGTCATCGGATCTTGAGGATGTTGCGTATCGTACAATCTATGTTGAGGTTGTTGATGATGATGGTTCAATGGATGTCGTTCGTTTCGAAGTCATTCAACAACAGGCAGAATCCAAAGAATCGCTTGCCGATGTACCGCTCTATTCGGTTTTAACACTCTTCGTCGTTTTAATACTCGGTATCCTCTACGTTCTTCGTTCACGTAGTCAATCAGATGGCAATTCAGGATTTGTCAAATGGACTGAACGCGGCAAGGCGCCAAAGAATTGATTAAAGAACTGTGGCGTGTGGATAGATTTGGTGAGATGATGTTTGATGCAGCATTCAAGACGTTGCCACATAAGCCTGAGGCGATTACAAAGGATTCGTATCGAAAGCGACAACAACGCCTTCTTTCACAATTCGATGTGAATGATTTGATTATCGTATCTTCGCTTCCTGAGGCAACTCGAAGTAATGATGTTCACTATCCTTACCGTTCATCAAGTGATATGCTCTACATGTGTGGGTGGTCCGATCCTGAGGCTACACTGCTGTTTTATCATGAAGAAAATAATTGGATCGCACATTTATTTGTACAACCAAAAGATACGCTGATGGAAATTTGGGAAGGGCGTCGACCAGGTGTTGAAGGTGCACTGACTGATTGGCCGGTTGATCGAGCAAGCCCCTCGGAAGAACTTGTTCAAGACCTTGAACAACGTCTCGAGAAAGCTGTACGAGTTCATCTCAGAACTGGAATTAATTCGACTATTGACTCAGTTGTGATGTCTGCTGTCGAAAAACGTGACCGTAAGCGCCAACATTTTGGAAGTGGGCCAATTAGTATTGAAGATCCTAGTCGACGTATCGCAGAAATGCGTTTGCGTAAATCTGAAGAAGAAATTGAACAGATGCGTTATGCTGCTGAAGTTTCATCAAAGGCACATGCATTGGCAATGGCAGCGAGCAAAGAGGGTATTCATGAATTCCAAATTCAGTCGATTATCGAGGGCTTCTTTGTTTACGGTGGAACAAGTGGTTGGGCGTACCCTTCCATTGTTGGGTGTGGTGAAAATGCAACTATTCTGCATTATACTGTGAACAATGCACCCTGTCAAACCGATGAAATCATTCTCATTGATGCAGGAGCTGAGTATGAAGGGTATGCTGCAGATATTACGCGCTCTTGGCCAATTGGAGGAACATTTTCTGATGCTCAACGTGAAATCTATGAAATCGTCCTTGAGGCCCAGGAGAAAGCAATCGATGCTTGCAGAGTAGGTAATCCGTACAACATGCCTCATGAAGTGGCTTGTCGTACACTTGCAGAAGGACTCGTCCGTCTCGGCATCATAACACAAACAGTTGATGAAGCGCTTGATTTGGAAAACGGCCACTTGCGCAAATGGTACATGCACAATACTGGCCACTGGCTCGGTCTTGACGTTCATGATGTTGGCACGTACAAGCCAGATGGGACACCACGTCTTCTCGAAGCTGGAATGGTGCTAACTGTTGAACCGGGGCTGTATTTTGGCGCATGGCGACCCGATGTTGATTGTCCTGAACGATATGCCAACATTGGAATCCGCATTGAGGATGATGTTCTTGTTACTGATGGTGATCCAGACGTACTCACCGCTTCGTGTCCAAAAACAATTGCTGATATTGAACGAATCGTTGGTAGCCTTTGAGGTGAGTCTATGACTTGGGAAGCGATTCTGGATCGCATTCGTTCATCCAATGAAATATTTCGATTGACTGTCGATGAATGTGTGGAATTATACAACAATGCGCCATTGCATCAACTGATGGCTGCTGCCCACCATCGTCGCCTTCTTCATAACCCTTCAAACGAAGTGAGCTATCTCGTTGATCGCAACATCAATTATACGAATGTCTGTACAATAAATTGTCAATTTTGCTCCTTCTATCGTCCTCCTGGACATGACGAAACCTATACACAATCCTATGAAGAAATACGCCAGCGTATTGTGGAGTTGGAAGCGATAGGTGGTTCTCGTATTCTTATGCAAGGCGGTGTGAATCCATCGCTTGATTTTGAATGGTATCTTGATCTCTTGAAGGAGTTGCGTGAACATCATCCAACCATTGATCTTGACTGCTTTTCTCCGATTGAAATCGAAGGAATCGCTGAAGTGACCAATCTTTCAACGAATGAAGTTCTCACCCACCTCAAATCTGCAGGCATGCATGGTCTTCCGGGCGGTGGTGCTGAAATGCTTGTTGAAACCGTTCGCAGTGATGTATCTCCAAAGAAAGGACATCCAGATAATTGGTTAAGGGTCATGAAAGAAGCCCAACTTCTTGGTTTGACAACAAGTGCAACGAACGTCATTGGTTTTGGTGAAACCAATCAAGATCGAATCCAACATTTGGACAGGATACGTCAGCAACAAGATGAAGTTCATGAGAATGGCTATCCAGGATTCACTTCCTTCATAGCTTGGCCTGTTCAACTTGAGACCAATACGTACGGAAAACGCAATCGTGGTCAAAATAGATTTGAGCGAGGAGCAGGATCTACTGAATACCTTCGACACGTTGCAATCTCTCGATTGTTCCTCGATAATGTCAATCACATTCAAGCCTCGTGGCCAACGATGGGCATGGGTATTGCACAAATGGCACTTCTCGCTGGTGCAGATGATGCCGGTTCTACAATGATGGAAGAGAATGTTGTATCTGCTTCTGGTACGACCAAGTTAAGTGCAACCGAATACGAACTTCAACTGTCGATTACTCGAGCAGGATTCATACCAGTCCGTCGAAACAGTGACTACGTTCGTTTGGAAACACCCAATGCGTTAGAAAACGCTCCCACTGTTGTTTGTGAACCGCCGTCTCAAGTCGTTGAATTGGTGTAGAAGACAACCCATATTTCTGCTACGATGTTCCGACCACCTTTGTTGGTTTCACCAGTAGGATTGTATTCCTGGCCATTGAATAATCCTCGATAGGTCAATTCGTTGACTTGTCCATTCATGTCAACCCACGAAGTGATATCATGACTCCATTGTTTGACATCTTGTCCTGCACACCATCCTGCACGTCCGTATGGCCATGAGCCATACTGGTTTGCTACGACGCCATTGTTGACTTCATTTTCACATCCCGTACTTGAGTATACGATTGGATGCCATTCATACACATGATTCGATCCCATGTAGTAATGGTGCTGATGGTCGCAGAATTCTGCACAATTCGCATCATCCTTTTGGAATCCATGTCCAGTAATCGTGGCCACAATTTCAACACGAGTTGTATTATCTGGAACAGTGAAATTGAGGCTCCGTACGTAGCGACTCTCGTTATTGTATGTGCCATCAAATTGGCCTCCTGTGAATCCAAATTCTGCATCGAATGCACGCTCTCCACTGCCCCAATTCGAGAAGAGGAATTTGATTGTCATATCACCCTTATTCGCACCCTTGTACCGGAATCTTCGTTCCTGATCGTCCTCGAGCATGAACAGATAAGGGCTAATGTCAGTCAACCAGCGACCTTCTCGTCCATATGTTGTAATCCATCGCATAAATTCAGTGCCACAGATCGAAGAATTGTCCGCATCACAGATGTAGAGGTGTGCCAAATAATCCCATTCGTGACATCCACCATAGGAACCATCGCTCTTCTGATATCGATTGCTTCGCTCCTCGCACGCATGCTCGTGGAAAACCTCGAGGGTATCGTATGAACTCATATTGTTCGGCATTGTAAATGACGCATTTCGGTACGAATTATGGTTTGCACCCCAGCCACCAGCGTGACGCTCGAAATCATACAAGGTTACAACATCGATTCCATCGTCTTGCATACGAATTTCGGGTTCAAATTCTGCATTCCACTGATGTGGTTCGTAGGTATAGTGAAACGGATCGTTTGACTGAGAGACCCATGCGTAAATTGATCCAGTATCTCTGGCTCTTTGGAATCGATCAATTCCCATGAAGAAGGGGCTGTTAAAGCTCGAAATCATCTGGCCCAATCCGCCCTGAATATTGCTTGCATCCATGTCAATGTAATGAATGCGACCATCCCATTGTTCTTCTTCGCTCGGATTCAATCGAGCTTCGACATCACTCTTTCTGGAGAGAACGTCGTTGTGGTATGATGAATCAAATGAACCATAGAACAAATGTGTGTTCTCCGGTAAGTTTCGAATAAAGGTTCCAGGGTTGGTTGACCATGTTCCTGAATTTGAGTTCCCACTTCCATCCGTATATTTGAACATGAAGAGGTATACATCGTTTCCAGTCCATTTGTTCTGGAACGTGAATGTCCCATCAAGTGTGGGGACGGTGAATGTAGGAACAATATCCATTGGTCCTGAAACACTTGTACCCGAGGTCCATTGAACTGGTTTCTGGTTGATTGCGCATCCATCCGCATCAATGGTCCAACGCTGTGGACTATTCGCACAAATATCGACGTTTGCAAACACACCATCATTGTCAAGATCTGCGCATCCGACTGCATTCACTTGTAAGCCACTCGGTGTTCCTTCACATTCATCAATGAGGTCGTTGACCGAATCGCCATCTGTGTCTCGTTCGATGGCAGCACAACCAAATTCATCGACATCGAGTGCACCGAGTGGCGTTGTTGGACAGAGGTCCAATGTTGCACCTGTCGCATTGACATCGTTAACACTGTCATTGTCATCATCAAAATCTTCGGTTGAATCATAACAACCATCCATATCAAAATCGGTCAATGGAGTTCGATCATTTATCCAATTTGAACGACCTTTTGGACACACGTCTGTTGCATCATTTTCACCATCATTATCATCATCATTGTCTTCAAGAAGGTCATTGCAACCATCTTGATCCCAATCATTGTAAAGATTCGAATCCCAGTTAATTTCCCCGTCCAGACAGGCATCATCAACATCGAGAATTCCATCACCATCATCATCGTCATCATTGGTATCATCATGACAACCATCCTGATCCTTGTCATTTTCGACTGTGCTTATCCATCCAATCGGTGATACGCAACCATCGTCAGAGTCTAAGATTCCATCATTGTCGTCATCGAGATCCTCATCAAAATCCCGACAGCCATCTTGATCGACATCGCTCTGAGCATTCGATGCCCACCCATCAGATTCCCCAATCCCATTTGGACAATCATCTAATTCATCGAGAATACCATCACCATCTTGATCATCGTTTGCTTCGATGATGATGGTTGTATTTCGATAATCTTCCGTTTGTGTATACAGTCCACACTGGGCCGTTGTAGAGACCACAAAAGATTCTGCTCTTGTATCCAATTCGGTTAGCACATAGCTAAATGTTCCATCTTGTTGAATTGGAAGTTGATTGGTTTCAAGCAATGAGGTTTCATCCGGAATCGTAATTTGTGCAATACAAGATTCGATTGACTCATGCAATACTTGGCCTGTGAGCACAATCATCGAAGATTCAGCAACAATGTACTGTGGTGCTATGAGGGAAGTTGTACCCTCATCAGGAACAGGGACGTCAATGGTTTGTTGGAGAGTAAGCGAATCGCCCTCAGATGGATAAATCGTTACATCGATGTTGTATTCTCCTGGTTTATTTGGTAAAAGGATGATAGAGATGTACGTTGGTTTTTCTGTAACACTCCAGAATTCTGTCGATACTGGTTGACCGTCATGGAGTATTTGTGCGTCGGTTGTATATGTGCCAACTCCGTTGGTTTCGAGTAATATCGTTGTATCAATAATCCCTCCAATTTCAGCAGTGAATGGTTGAATATCCCATGATGCATTAATTGTGTAAGGGATAACAACAGGCGTCTCTTCATCGGTTGCGCTACTTGAATCGTTGCTTGCAAAACAACCGGACAACATCAAGAGGGCGAGGAAGACTGCTGAAAGCGACCGCTTGGACATGACGCTACATCCTCGTTGAGACCATGAACCTAACGTCGTCCGATGTAGAATTGTTCTGTACGGGGATCATTGAGGGACAGATCGGTCAGTTCACAAATTTCATCTGGAAATTCGACAAAAACTGGACAAACCCATAGAAGTGGCATCTTATTGTGGCGTTTAATCTTGAGAATAAACTCCCAATGTATTCGATGGAGAGGAGAATTCACCGTGCCAGGCCATACTTTCTGTGGAGGATCAATACTGAAACTTCCATCATCACCAATCTTCGATTCTCCACCCTCCTCTGAAAACCGCATAGGACGCAAAAAGACGCCGCCTTGGATATCTTTTCGCTCGATGGGTGAATCTTCTCCACCAGCAGTACCGTCGTCAAGTCCTGACTCCCAGTGATGAGGCAAGGCTGTTGAAAGTCCAACCGGCGGTTGTGCGCCTTCTTCGCTCTCTGAAATTTCAATCAGAGCTTCTCGTGCAGGAGGTAACGTTCCAACGTGCCAATGAGCTGACATCGATTTCCAGTCATCCATCTTTTCAGGTAGCTTAATTGTTCCAGAGAGTGCCTTTCCACTTACAATATCTGCATCGAAACTAATTATTGGCTGAGATATTGGCTTGCGAAAGAAATCTTGTTGTCGCTTCAAATCAACAAAATTAGCAATCAGGCGCAAAACGATTGGCAACATGAGAATCGGAACAACGATTACACTCAAAATTGGATAATCCAGTAGCCCAATTTGCATACTATTCGTTCCAAAACTTGGTACTCCCATTGCGCTCAATAAAGGTTCAAGGAACAGATAAACCAGTGTGCTTAGGAGAAAAATTACAGCGATGTTGATCATTTGTCGAGCATATCCATGCAATCGATTAGGAAGAATATACCAGCCTTTTCGCTGCTTTTCAATGAGTTGTACAAATGGACGGTGTTCCTTTCTGCAGGCTGTGTTTTGCTTGAATTCTTCCCCTTCAGCATTGATGATCTTTCGTTCAATTATCCAACCTTCTTCACTCTTTATTGTGTATGGTGGTAATGTATTTTGCAACTCTTCGTCACGAACATTTGTTTCGATAATTTTCTCAAAAATTGGAACTTCCTTAGCGTGAAGACGTTTATCATCAAAAGGTGGATATCTCACGAGATGAAGAATCGTCCATTTTGGCATTGTTCGACCTCAGGAAAATAGCAGTTTTACACCAGCTTGCAGTGCGAGTTTGCGGAAAGCAGGGACTTTCTTTAACAAAGCCAAACCAAGAGGCACTGGCTTTTCGATATCACCGATTTCGTTGATCAATGAGATGACTTCAGGTTTAGCAAAATTCGCGAAGTGTTCGTCCAATTCCTCATCGGTTCTTGTTGAAACGAGAAGATCACGCAATGCTCGTGCTCGATCCTGTTCTTTCTTCATCTTGGGCCATGATGATTTTGTGACTGCTTTGAGATCTTTTTCTGTAAGTTGGTCGGCATTAATTCGTTCAACGAGTTTATCCGCAATAGAGGAAATTTGCTTGAAACCTGGTCCAAGTCCACCACCAGTTGTAGGTTTAGCCATTCCTGCAGCATCACCAATGACCATCACTCGATCCTTGAACGGTCTGCGAATCATTCCTGATGGGACTGGGCCACAATATCGTGCAGTTTCGATGATGTTCTCAAATCGATCTTTCCAAAGTGGATGCTTGAGTAAATCGTTGTAACAATCAAGAACTGTTCGTCCATCAAGTAAATCCGCTTTCGACCAAAGGCCAATTCGATGTGTACCGTTACCAGACGGTATGACCCAAGCAAAAAAGCCAGGTGCAATTTCTGAACCGCTGTACATTTCGAGCCATCCTTCTTTGCCTTGATAACCGACGACTTCGGTTTGGAATCCAACCATCATTTCCTTTGGATATCCCATTTTGAAACGACGTCGCACCCAAGAATGTGCTCCATCACAACCAATGAGTAATTTTGAACGAAGTATTCTTGTTTCTTTGGTTCGTTGGTTGATGATTTCAATTTCTACGCCATCAGGTGTGACCTCAGCCGATGTAGGCTGAGATTCAAGGAGGAGATCTGCACCAGCCTCGAGGCCTTGTTGGACGACTGTTTGATCGAATCGTTTACGACAAACGACGTATGTGCGTAATTCACCTTGCCTGCCGACGGGGACAAGTGTTCCTGAGGGTCCATGAATGAGTGCTCCATCGACATCTTCCACGACTGTATCGTATGCTTCAACTGCATCCATTGCGCTTGGTGTCACAAGTCCCGCACATTGGAATGGCCGACCAACTTCGTTGTGCTCCTCTACCATCACAACGGAGAGGCCACGTTCACAGAGAAGTCGGGCAGTATATCCGCCAACCGGACCGGCTCCGATGATAATCACATCATAGTCGATGTCCATGTTTGCCTACCACAGACTGAACTTCAAGAAGTTTCTTCTTTCACTCTCGCTTAGCAAAGCGATATCCTATCCGTTGATTCTTCTTCAAATAGAGAATCGC
>CEUV01011255.1_pt1 | contig 41264 bp, 38 predicted proteins | sample 356401 | NCBI WGS metagenome assembly CEUV01 (sample SAMEA2622710, study PRJEB7988) | marine metagenome | isolation source: saline water (ENVO:00002010), including
CTAGACTTTACAAAACCAAAATTGCTGTGAAGCTAGGTGAAGGTGGTATTAACAAAGGATATATTGCCGAAGCTGCTTTTAAAAGAGGTTTCGAAGCACTTAAAAAACACTTACAAACCATTGAAAATTATCGAGTAGATCGCACTTTAGCTTTTGCTACCTCTGCTATTCGTTCCGCAATTAATGGGGCTGATTTTGTATTAAAAGTCAAAACAGAATTGGGTTTACATATTGAGGTTATTGATGGAGACAAAGAAGCTGAACTCATCTACTTTGGAGTACAACAAGCGCTCGATTTAGGTGATAGCAATAATCTCATCATGGATATTGGTGGTGGCAGTACAGAATTTGTTATCTGTAACAAGAAAGAAATCTTTTGGAAGCAAAGTTTTCAGCTAGGAGCGGCTCGTTTACTTGAACATTTTCAACCAAAAGACCCTATCACCTCAACAGAGGTTAACTCGATTGAAGTCTATTTAGAAAATATACTGACACCTCTTTGGGTAGCTTTGAAAAAATTCCCTTGTGATGTATTGGTCGGTTCTTCGGGTTCTTTCGATACCTTATCCGAAGTGATTGCACATCAGTTTTATAACATATCTATTTTAAAAGGAAAAACTAACTATGATTTTAAGCTAAGTGACTATAATTGGTTACATGATTACATCTTGAAAAGTAATTTAGAAAAACGCTTAAAAACACCTGGCATGATTCCTATGCGTGCCGACATGATTGTCATCAGCTCGATTTTTATCAACTACATTTTAGAAAGAAAACAAATACAATCTATGAAACTCTCTACTTATGCTTTGAAAGAAGGGGTTTTAAAGACTTTAAGCTAAATACTCCTTCGCTTTTTCTAGAGCGTTTGGTATTCCACTTACATCTTTACCTCCTGCTGTGGCAAAAAAAGCTTGGCCACCACCGCCACCTTTAATCTCTTGTGCTAATTCGCTTACCATATTACCCGCATGCAAATCTTTACTTTCAGCTAAGCTTTCGGAAATAGCAACAGTAATCGTTGCCTTACCTGCATTGGCAGCGCATAAAACAAGTAATAAATTATCTTGTTCTTTCTTCAATTCAAAAGCTAAGTTCTTAATCGCTTTAGCATCCAGTTCTACTTGAGCCGCAATGAAGTTTACGCCATTGATTGTTTCCATCCTTTTCAGTAAATTGCCTTTGATATTGCCTGTTTGTGCTTGAGTCATCTTAGCTACATGCTTACTTAAGGTTTGGTTTTCACTCAAAAGGTTCTGCACCCCTTTCAGCACATCTTGATTTTTAATCAACTCGCGTAAAGACTGAATGGTTTCCAATTGTTGGTTGTAAAAGTGTATCGCTTTTTCTGAGGTGATAGCCTCTATTCTACGAATTCCTGCCGCAATAGCGCTTTCTGAAGTAATTTTAAACAGACCAATCTGCCCTGTTGCTGCAACATGGATTCCTCCACAAAGCTCAATAGAACTTCCAAACTGAATAGCGCGAACAGTATCGCCATACTTTTCTCCAAACAAAGCCATAGCACCCATCTCTTGCGCTTGTAATAATGGAATGTTTCGGTGTTCGTTCAAAGCATAGTTGGCACGAATCTTCGCATTCACTTTTTGCTCAATCTCTGAAAGCTCCTCATTTGATACTTTCGAGAAATGAGAAAAATCAAAGCGCAAATATTTATCATTCACCAAAGAGCCTTTTTGCTCTACATGCTCACCCAAAACTTCTCTTAATGTTTCGTGTAAGAGGTGTGTGGCCGAGTGATTATTTGCTGTTAACGATCGCTTTTCAACATCAACCTCTGCTTGGAATATTGCCTTTGGATCGGATGGCAACTCCTCTGCAAAGTGAATGATTAGATTATTCTCTTTCTTGGTATCAATGATGGAGGTCTTTTGTCCATTTGTTTCAATAAATCCATTATCACCTACTTGTCCCCCACCCTCCGGATAAAAAGGAGTAATATTGAAAACCAATTGGAAAAACTCCTTTCCTTTTAGCTTTACTTTTCGGTATCGTGTAATCTTTACTTTGGCAGCAGTCTGGTCATATCCAACAAACTCTTCTACCTCATCTTCTGACAGTTCCACCCAATCGTCCGTTTCTATAGCTGTGGCTTGGCGAGAGCGATTCTTTTGCTCCTGCAAACAAGCGTTGAAACTTTCTACATCCACTGACAATCCTTTTTCAGAAGCAATTAACTGGGTTAAATCTAGTGGAAAACCATAGGTGTCATATAGCTCAAAAGCATCTTTACCAGCTATTGTTTTATCCTCTACAGACAGGTTTTTAAATCGACTAATTCCCTTTTCTAAAGTCTTCAAAAAAGAAACTTCTTCTTCTTTAATTACTTTCTCTATCAGCTGTGCTTGTGCCTTCAGTTCCGGGAACTGATCGCACATTTCCCTCACCAAAGTTGAAACCAATGCAAATAAGCTCGGCTGTTCAAAATTTAAGAAGGTAAAACCATAACGAACAGCTCTCCTCAAGATTCTACGAATCACATAGCCTGCTCCTGTGTTGGAAGGGAGCTGTCCATCTGCAATAGAGAAGGAAATAGCGCGTAAGTGATCAGCTATCACACGCATGGCAATATCAGCTTTTTCTTCCGCACCATAAGTCTTGCCTGCTTTTTTAGCTATTACTTGAATGAGCGGTTGAAAAACATCCGTATCATAATTGGATTGTACACCTTGCATCACCATACACAAACGCTCAAAGCCCATACCAGTATCAACATGTGTGTTGGGTAATTTCTCCAAAATGCCATTTGCTTTTCTATTATATTGCATAAACACCAAATTCCAGACCTCTATTACTTGAGGGTGGTCAGCATTAACGAGTGTTCTTCCGTCTACTTTAGTACGATCTTCATCTGAGCGTATGTCAACATGAATCTCCGAACAAGGTCCACATGGACCTACATCACCCATTTCCCAAAAATTATCTTTTTTATTTCCTTTGATAATACGATCTTCTACAATATGCTCTTTCCAAATATCGTATGCTTCTTGGTCTATTGCTAAATCATCATCCTCTGCACCCTCAAAAATGGAAACATATAAGCGGTCTTTATCAATTCTGTAAATCTCTGTCAACAATTCCCATGCCCACTCTATAGCCTCTTTCTTGAAGTAATCACCAAAAGACCAATTCCCCAACATCTCGAACATTGTGTGGTGATAAGTATCGTGTCCAACCTCTTCTAAATCGTTGTGTTTTCCGGAAACACGCAAACATTTTTGAGTATCACAAACGCGAGCATACTTCACCTCACTATTACCTAAAAACAAATCTTTAAACTGATTCATTCCTGCATTGGTGAACATTAAAGTTGGGTCATTTTTAATAACCATTGGTGCTGACACAACCACTTTATGTCCTTTATCCTCAAAAAATTGAAAAAATTTTGCACGTATCTCTCTGGAATTCATTTGATTAATTTATTACTCAATTCACAGTCGCTTGTTAGCATTCTTTCATTTAGCAAAGCGTATGTGATTTGAAATCCTTAATTTTGCAACAAATTTAGCCAAATATACCGAATGAAGAAGGTCAAATATTACTACGATAAAAAGACCCTTTCTTATAAGAAAATTGAAAGCTCTTGGAAAAAACGAATAAAAGATACATTCGTGTTTCTTTCTGCAAGTGCTTTTTTTGCGGCTATCATGCTCATTGCTTTCTTCAACTTCTTTGATAGTCCAAAAGAAAAAATGTTGATTCGAGAACTAGACAATATGGTTTTGCAGTACGAATTGATGAATGAAAAACTGTCACAAGTTTCTGCTGTCCTAGACAATGTCCAAGATCGTGATGATAATATTTACCGCGTTATTTTTGAAGCAGATCCTATACCAAGCAACATTCGTAAAGCTGGAATAGGTGGAGTTAACAGATACGAAAAACTAGAAGGCTACAATAATTCGGAGTTGATTATTTCTACCGCGCAAAAACTAGACAAAATATCAAAACAACTTTACATACAATCTAAGTCGTTTGATGAAGTGATTGAAATGGCAACAAAAAAATCAGATATGCTAGCTTCTATTCCGGCTATCCAACCTGTAACAAACAAAGAACTAAAACGCCTTTCTTCTGGCTACGGAAGAAGAATTGATCCTTACTATAAAAAACCAAAGTTCCATTACGGCGTAGATTTTTCAGCACCAAAAGGAACACCAATTTACGCTACTGGAAACGGAACCGTTAAAAAAACTAAGAAGAGTAGAAGAGGGTTTGGAAATCACATTGTGATTGAACATGGCTATGGCTATGAATCTTTGTATGCGCACATGCAGAAATATACAGTCAGAAGAGGACAAAAAGTTAAGCGTGGGGATTTAATAGGTTATGTAGGGAACTCAGGAAAATCGACTGCTCCACACTTGCATTACGAGGTACATAAAGATGGTAAAAAAGTAAATCCAGCCTATTACTTTCATAACGACCTTACACCAGAAGATTTTGATCGTATGCTTGAGTTAGCTGCACAAGAAAATCAATCATTCGACTAATGCCTTACAAGGAAAAACCAATAGAAAAACTTTACTACTCAATTGGAGAAGTGGCTGATTTATTTGAGGTAAATATATCTTTACTGCGTTTCTGGGAAAAAGAATTTGACATCCTAAAACCGAAAAAGAATAAAAAAGGTAATCGAATGTTTACAACCAAAGACCTGAACAACCTCAAAATCATATATCACCTAGTGAAAGAAAGAGGTTATACTTTAGAAGGTGCTAAAAAGAAACTCAAAGAAAATAAAGATGACACTATTAATAATATTGAGATTGTTAACCGCCTGAAAGACATTCGCCAATTCTTGGTAAAACTGAAAGAGCAGCTTTAATTCTTCATCAAATATCCTTGTATATAATCTTTCACCCCTTCTTCTAAAGAAGTGAATTCGGTTTCATATCCGATGGCACGGAGCTTATCTATATTGGCTTCGGTAAAGTATTGGTATTTTTCTCGAATATCTTCTGGTGTATCGATAAATGAGATATTTGACTTTTTACCCATAGCACTAAAAGTAGCTGTAGCTAAATCCAAAAAAGTACGTGCTTTTCCTGTCCCTAAATTATACAAACCACTATCCTTGCGGTGATGCATGAAGAAATACAATACCTCAGCCACATCTTTTACATAAATGAAGTCACGCAATTGCTCACCATCTTTGTAATCTTCATTGTGCGAGCGGAACAGCTTCATTGCTCCTGTTTCACTTACTTGATTAAAAGTATGCCACACCACAGAGGCCATGCGCCCTTTGTGGTTTTCGTTTGGACCATAAACATTGAAGAATTTTAATCCTGCCCAGAAATAAGGACGCTTGACTTCGGAGAGCATCCATTTATCAAATTTATTTTTAGAGACACCATAATGATTAAGTGGTTTTAACTTTTTTACCAATTCATGTTTATCCACAAAGCCGTGCTCACCGGTTCCATAAGTGGCTGCGGAAGAAGCATACACCAATGGCAAACCGTATTTCACACATAATCGCCAAAGCTGTTGACTATAGTTTAGATTCAACTCATCTAAAATAGCAGTATCTAATTCGGCTGTATCGGTTCTTGCTCCAAGGTGAAAAACAAACTGAATTTGCTTTTCATTTTCTTCTAACCAAGAAAAGAACTGGTCCCTATGAATTTTCTCACAATAAGTCAAATTTTCCCAATTGGCTTTTTTGGATACTATAGAAAAGTCATCTACTAACACGACGTCCTCATAACCTTCTTGGTTAAGTTTTTGAACAAAAAAACTAGCGATAAACCCTGCAGCTCCGGTTACTACAATCATAATACAAAGATATCATTCGTTTGAATTCCGTTACGCTTAAACAATTCTTTCACCGCCTGCTTCCCTTCCACACCTAAATCCAAAGAAAAATCATTCACATAAAGCTTGATGTGTTCATACATCACTTGTTCGTCCATCTCTTGCGCATAACATCGGATGTATTCACTCGAACTTTTTGGATGGTCAAAAGCATATTGTACTGAACGCTTCAATACCCTTTGCACTTTTTGCTGTACCTCCAAATGTAAATTTCGTTTTACCACAATACCACCAAGCGGAATAGGAAGTCCTGTTTCTGTTTCCCAAAACGCACCTAAATCTTGAACTTTTTCTAACCCTTTTTCTTGGTATGTGAATCGATTTTCATGTATTATAAGTCCTGCATCTACTTCCCCACCTATCACTGCTTGCTCAATATCAGAAAAAAGCATTTCTAACTTATTCTGTAAATGCGGAAAAGCAATACTCAACAATAAATTAGCGGTCGTGTTTTTTCCTGGAATAGCAATTTTTGAATCGGCTGTAAGTGGAGTATTTCCTATTTTTTGAATCAATAAAGGGCCGCAATGTCTACCCAGGGCAGAACCACTGTTTAATAAGGAATAATCCTGTACGCAATTTAAAAATGCGTGGTAACTTAGCTTTGTTACATCTAATTCGTTGTTCAAAGCGCGCTGATTAAGTGCCTCCACATCTTCCATCACCACTTCAAAATTCAATCCTTCTGTATCTACTTTGGCATGTACCAAGGCATCAAACATGAAGGTATCATTTGGACAAGGGGAAAAACCTAGGGTAAGCTTCATAATTCAGCTAAAAATTTTGTAAGTTCTTTATTCAAATTTTGTATTGCTAGAGGAATATCCCAATTGGATTTATTGCGTTTTTCAACATAATTAGAGATTGCTCTAAGCTGCAAACAAGGTACTCCTGCATGTTGACAAGCCAACATGCAAGCCGCCCCTTCCATACTTTCCACTTGTGGATTTAAGCGATGAACAATTTGTGAGATGGCTTTATCATCACCATGCACCGTATTTACTGTAATTCCTCTCACCGTTGGTAAGTTGGTTTTCGCTGACATCTCAACTACTGTGGTTACATCTAAACCCATTTCAATTGGACTTAAAAACTGACTACCATCTTGCGCGCCTATCTCAGAAAACTGGTCTTGCACCACCTCTACCACACTACCTATTGGTATAGAGCGGTTAAAAGAACCTGCAATACCTGCATTAACCACTAAATCGTAATGCTTTTCCGTAAGTAATTTACTCACTGCAATGGCGGTCGCCACCATCCCTACTCCTGTTACCAAATGAGGATAATCCGTTTGTACTTCTTGTGTTGTTGCCGATACAATCAAAACATTCATGAAGCAAAGATATAAATCTCAGCTAGAGAAATGTGTATATTTGCAACCTTGTAATTAGCATTTTAAAGATGATTCATATTACCAGAAGAGAACTCTTTTGTGCCGCACACATGTTGCGTAATGAAAATTGGGATGACAAAAAGAACTTAGAAGTCTTTGGAAAATGTTCCAACCCAAACTGGCACGGACATAATTTTGAACTGTTTATAACAGTAAAAGGAGAAGTAAATCCTTTGACAGGATTCGTTATCAACCTAAAGGAATTAAGTAATCTGATAGAGAAAAAAGTCATTCAAAAAATAGACCATAAAAATATCAACTTAGATGTAGATTTTATGGCTGGAAAGATGGCTTCGACAGAAGTGCTAGCTATTGCTATTTGGGAACAGTTAGAAGCAGGTGTTCTAGAGTTGGGTGGCATCCTACACTGCGTAAAATTACAAGAAACAGAAAACAACTTTGTAGAATACTACGGATAATGTATAAAAAAGAGGAAGTTTACGATTCAAAAATCATTGACAGCTTAAAGGAAAAGTACGAAGTTATTTTAGAAGAAATTGGAGAAGATCCAAACCGTGAGGGCTTATTAAAAACACCGGAGCGTGTAGCAAAAGCAATGCAGTACCTAACACATGGTTACAACACCGATCCTTCTGAAATTTTAAAGTCGGCCATGTTTGCCGAAGATTATAATCAAATGGTTTTGGTAAAAGACATTGAGCTATACTCTTTATGCGAACACCATATGTTACCATTTTTCGGAAAAGCACACATAGCCTACATTCCAAATGGATACATTGTAGGACTCAGTAAAATACCAAGAGTAGTTGATGCTTTTTCAAGAAGATTACAAGTACAGGAGCGATTAACCAATGAGATTCGTGATTGCATTGAAGAAACATTAAAGCCAAAAGGTGTTGCTGTAGTAATTGAAGCGAAACACCTTTGTATGCAAATGCGCGGTGTACAAAAACAAAACTCAGCTACAACAACCTCTGCCTTTTCAGGCGCTTTTATGGAAAGCGAAAAAACAAGAGCAGAATTCATGAACTTGATTTCTGTTAATTTATCATAAATTAACAACTAGTAACTAAAAACTAGCAACTAAATAAATCTATGAAAGCATACGTTTTCCCTGGACAAGGGGCACAATTTTCAGGTATGGGCAAAGAACTTTACGAAGGATTTGAGCTGGCTGAAGAACTTTTTGAAAAAGCCAATGATATCCTTGGTTTCCGTATTACAGACATCATGTTTGAAGGAACAGCGGATGAGTTAAAAGAAACTAAGGTAACACAACCGGCCATTTTTTTACACTCAGTTGTTTTATCTAAAGTACTGGGTGACTCTTTTCAACCAAAAATGGTAGCAGGACACTCTTTAGGTGAATTTTCTGCTTTAGTTGCAGCAAGCTACTTAACTTTTGACGATGGACTTAAATTGGTATCACAAAGAGCGATAGCCATGCAAAAAGCTTGTGAAGCCAACCCATCAACTATGGCTGCTATCTTAGGACTAGAAGATGAAGTAGTAGAACAAATATGCAATAGTATTGATAAAATTGTAGTAGCCGCTAATTATAACTGCCCTGGCCAATTGGTTATTTCAGGAAGTAATGAAGCAATTGCTGAAGCTTGTATAAAGCTAAATGAAGCAGGCGCAAGAAGAGCACTACAACTTCCTGTTGGAGGAGCATTTCACTCCCCATTAATGGAGCCTGCTCGAGTTGAATTGGAAACAGCAATCAACAACACTTCTTTCAACGAAGGAATATGCCCTGTTTACCAAAATGTAACAGCAAGTTCTGTTATTAAACCAGAAGAAATTAAAGGGAATCTTGTGAAGCAATTAACTGCTCCTGTACGCTGGACACAATCAATGCAAGCTATGATTACTGATGGCGCTACATCTGTTACAGAAATCGGTCCTGGAAAAGTTTTACAAGGATTATTCAAAAAATTAGATCGTGATTTCCCAACAGAAAGTGCCGCACTATAAAGTGTGATTAAGGAGTTTTCCGCTCTCTACTAAATGATGCCAGGCCTTTGTGGTCTGGCATTTTTCGTAGATATTAGCATGACCCATATTATGGCAATCAGTGCCTACAAAGTTTATGAGTTCTTTCTCAATCATCATGTTAGCTTTATTTTGTACATCCGTACCATAGTGACCAATTAATGAAAGTAGGTTTAACTGCATAAATACCGAGCGACTTTGCAAATCTTCATAGTCTTCCATATTCATAAATGAATATCGTTCCGGATGAGCTAATATGACTTTATAACCTTCTAGCTGTAATTGAAAAATCATTTTTTTAAAGTTCGGTGGAGCTTCCAAAAAAGACGTTTCAACCAAAATATAGTTATCACTAAAAGTAAGTAGATTACCAGCTTTTATCTTTTCCTCAAACTCATAATCCAAATAGTATTCAGCAGCAGCTTCTATTTCTACGCTAATATTTTGTTTTTGCAATTCAGTACGAACAAGCTCTAAACCACCCAATATTGTTTTACTAGTGTTTTTATAAAAATCATTCATAACATGGGGTGTTGTAATGACTTTCTGAAAGCCTAACTCATGTAGAACTTTTATCATATTGATGGATTCTTCTAAACTAATAGCTCCATCATCAATAGCTGGAATTAAATGTGAATGCATATCGGTTTTTAAGCAGTCGAAACCAATGGGGTCTAATGGTTTTTCAAACCACTTTTTAAACCATTTTACCATCAGCTGTATTGCTCTTTATAATAGTTTTGATATTCACCTGAAGTCACTCTATCCAACCACTCTTGATTGTTTAGATACCAATCTACTGTTTTACTCAACCCTTCTTCAAATTGCAAAGATGGTTCCCAGCCCAATTCTTTATTTATTTTACCTGCATCAATCGCGTAACGCTTATCATGCCCAGGGCGATCTTTCACATAGGTGATGAGTTTTTCGGCAGAACCTTGTTCTCTGCCCAATTTCTCATCCATAACTTTGCAAAGTAATTTTATAAGATCAATATTTTTCCACTCGTTAAAACCACCAATATTGTAAGTATCACCTTGTTTTCCCTTGTGATAAATAAGATCTATTGCTCTAGCATGATCAACTACATAAAGCCAATCACGTGTAAACAATCCATCGCCATACACTGGTAATGCTTTGTTATAGCGAATGTTATTGATAAATAACGGCAACAATTTTTCAGGAAATTGATTTTCCCCATAATTATTAGAGCAGTTTGAAATCACATATGGCAAACTGTATGTATTTCCATAAGCTCGGACAAAGTGATCAGAACTTGCTTTTGAAGAGGAATAGGGCGACTGCGGATCATAAGGTGTATCTTCTAAAAAGAAACCTGTTTGTCCCAAAGAACCATATACCTCATCAGTGGAAACATGATAAAAAAGTTTTCCCTTTTCCTTTCCTTTCCATAGATTGCGAGCAGCATTTAATAGGTTAACAGTCCCTACTACATTGGTCATGATAAATTCCATTGGATTAGTGATAGAACGATCCACATGCGATTCTGCAGCAAGGTGTACTACCCCATCAAATTGGTATCTATCAAAAAGTTGACTGATACAAGACTCATCTACAATATCCCCTTTTTCAAAAATATAGTTTGGCGCGTTTTCAATATCCTTTAAGTTTTCCAAGTTACCTGCATAGGTCAATTTATCTAAGTTCACAATTTGATAGTCAGGATATTTATTCACAAACAACCGTACTACATGCGAACCAATAAAACCTGCCCCTCCTGTTATTAAAATTGTTTTCATAGTACTTGTTGATGAAGTCCAAATATAGCTAATAAATCGTATTTTTTATCGATAAGCACTGGAGGATTTATTACTTTAGCCCCAAGGAATTTTCAGATGAAGAAAAGCGTATTTATACTTATTTACCTTTGCATAAACAGCTTATTTGCACAAAGCAATGATCCGGTCACTATAATTAATCCACATTACAGTTTACAGAAAGCTGCACTAGATATGGCTGACAACTACGGCATGAGCTCTGGACTAGGTTTAGATTTCATAAAAATCACCAAGAATAACTTTGTTTGGGGAGTGGGAACTCAATTCATTTTTGGAAGCAACATTAAAGACACCACTATCTTAGTTCATCTTATGGACAACAGAGGAAATATCTTTGGTGATAATGGCGAAATATCCAGCATTACTCTATTCGAAAGGGGTTATCATTTTTCGCTTAAAGGCGGTTATTTTTATCCACTTATCGATAATACCAAAGGGCTAATTGCTTTAGGTGGTTTTGGCTTTATGCAGCATAAAATCAGAATTCAAGTAGAAACCAATAATGTGCCGAATTTAGAAGATGAATATTTGAAAATGTACGATGGACTCAGCAATGGATTAAGCGCCAGTTTATTTATTGGTTGGATGCACATGAGTGACAAAGGTAAAGGACATTTTTATGCAGGATTAGATTTAAATAATGGCTTCACTCAAAACCGCAGAAACTACAACTACAATGTTAATGGTCCGATCACGAAACTAAGAAACGATTTACTGATAGGACTCAAGCTAGGATGGGTCATACCAATTAGTAAACGCACTAATCAAGAGTTTTACTACAACTAATGCTTTACACTTTGGGCATATGGATTTACGAGCTTGGTATTCGCTTAGCTAGTTTATGGAACCCCAAAGCTAAAGCTTTTATAAATGGAAGAAAAGAGAGTTTTAGTAACTTACCAGTAGGAGCTATTTGGATGCACTGCGCCTCTTTAGGTGAGTTTGAGCAAGGCCGCACCTTACTAGAATATATCAAAAAGGAAAAGCCTGAAGAAAAGATTTTAATCACTTTCTACTCTCCTTCAGGGTATGAAAATGCACAAATAGAAGGAATAGCCGATGCTGTTCGCTACCTTCCATTAGATTATCCACTAAGAATAAAAAGATGGGTAACTGTCTTACAACCACAATGCTTACTATTGGTGAAAAACGATCTTTGGCCCAATCTATTAAAAGCAACAAAAGGAGAAAATGTTCCAACTCATATCATTTCAGGGCGATTTTCTCCAAAACAAAAACACTTAAAATGGATGCAACAGCCACTAAAAGGAATCACCCATTTTTGGGTGCAAGATGAAACCTCTGCAAAACACATACGATCTTTTGGTATTAGGCAGATAACAGTAGTTGGAGATAGCCGATTTGATAGGGTTTACGCAAATGTCAAAAATAATAGGGATCTCCCGCTTATCCAAACATTTAAAGGAAAAGAGAAATTGGTAGTTATGGGCAGTACTTGGCCTGTAGACATCTCACTTTTAGAAGAAAAACCAACTTACAAACTAATTGTAGCACCACACGATTTAAAGTACGTTCCTGATATAAAAAAGCAATTAAAAGGATTGCTTTACAGCCAAGCAAATGAAGGCAATGTAAGAGATCATCAAGTTCTCATTATAGATAACATTGGGTTGTTGGCAAGCATTTACAAATATGCTGATGTAGCTTATATAGGTGGTGCTTATGGCAGTGGTTTACACAATATTTTAGAAGCAGCTGCATATGGCTGTCCTTTACTGTTTGGACCCAAGTATCATAACTTTCCAGAAGCAGCAGAACTAATAGGAGTTGGTGGTGCTATAAGCATCAATAATAAAAAAACATTCCAAAAAGCTATTTCCTATTATTTCGACAATGCTCCAAAAGATGATATTCTCCAATATTGCGAAAGTAAAAGAGGGGCTAGCGAAAAAATGTGGCAAGGAATATTTAACTAATTCACTTAGCCAATCTTAGATGTTTTTTCATTTTGATGTTCAAAATTATTGAAGTTTAAAAAATACTATTTCGTGATTCATTTTAATCAATTTTTTTAGGTCTTTCTTTTTATCTTTGTACATAATTATAATCTTGAAATATGTTTGGGTTTTTTAAGAAGAAATCAGAGAAGGATAAACTGCTAGAACAGTACAATAAAAAGAAAAAACAAGCCTTTATTTTATCGAAGTCAAATAGAAAAGAAAGTGATAGGCTTGAAAAAGAAGCTTTTGATATTTTACAAAAAATAGATGCTTTACCACAAAAAGATTAGTTTTTTACATTTTTATGTTTTTAACTTTTGAAAAAGATGATGTAATAAACAAAAATATTCCACCAAAAATAATCGGTGTTTATTATTTTTTGGATTCATCAGACAATATTTTATACATCGGAAAAAGTATTGATGTTAAAAAACGTATGTCACAACATCTATACAAGGGAAGAAAACGTTTGTTATCTGTATATTGTAAAATTAGAGTTGTTCCTATGCACTCAGAATTAGAGGCATTACTATTTGAATCTCAAGAAGTAAAGAAATATAAGCCAATTTTTAATAGAAAATTAAGGAAATCAAAACAATTAATTTCTTTATACTCATGCAAAAATCAAACTAGTTATAGCTATTATTATTTAGGAAGAGATCAACAAAATGATTCTTTGATTGATTTTATGAGTATGAAAGCTGCCAAGTCTTTTTTGACTAAACTGACGTCTAAATATCAGCTATGCGAAAAAATCAATAAGCTTGACAAATCCTCAAGAATGTGTTTTCAGTATCATTTAAAAAAGTGTAATGGTGCTTGTATAAAAATAGAAAGCGTGGAAGATTATAATTCCAGATATGAATCAAGCTATTCTCAAATTTTTAATAATCCAAAAGACTGTTGTTTGACTTTCAACATTGAGGGAGTGAAGACATACGTAAATATTGAAAACAACAAGGTAGTTAAGTTTGGAGTAAAAGGTAAAAGCGCTTATTCTATTGATTTTCCATCCAATGATGAAATCAGAATTGTTAACATGTATAAAAATAGATTTTCTAAAAATTTTGAAATAGACACTTAAAGCGTTCAAAAAAAACGGAAGAGAATCTTTCGATAATCTTCCGTTATGTACTCGAGGCGGGACTTGAACCCGCACGGACATTACTGTCCATTGGATTTTAAGTCCAACGTGTCTACCAATTCCACCACTCGAGCATGGTAGTAAAAAAACCCTCTTAATGAGGGCTTGGAGCGAGTGATGGGATTTGAACCCACGACCCTCACCTTGGCAAGGTGATGCTCTACCCCTGAGCTACACTCGCGATCGGGAGGGCAAATGTAATACTTTTTATACTTTAGCCAAACCCTCTTTTTGTTTTTTTACTGCCCCGTTAGTTTTTTTATCTCATTCAGTTTAATGAGGGCTTCTACAGGTGTTAGGGTGTCAATATCCAAATCACGAATTTCATCTCTTATTTGTTCCAAAACAGGATCGTCTAACTGAAAAAAACTGAGCTGCATATCATCTTGTTTTGTAATTACTTTAGCTGTTTCACCAAATTCATCCACTGCATGTGATTGTTCCAATCGATGCATAATTTTTTTAGCTCTCTGCAACACTGTTTTAGGCATACCAGCTAGTTTAGCAACATGAATACCAAAACTATGCGCACTTCCACCAGGCATTAGTTTACGTAAAAAGATAATTTTATTTCCCACCTCTTGCACTGAAACATTAAAGTTTTTTATACGCTCAAAGTTGTTACACATTTCATTCAACTCGTGATAATGAGTAGCAAAAAGAGTTTTCGCCTTTGTAGGATGCTGGTGTAAATACTCAGCAATAGCCCATGCAATAGAAATTCCATCATAAGTGCTAGTCCCTCGACCAATTTCATCTAAAAGAATTAAACTTCTGTCAGAAACATTATTCAATATACTCGCTGTCTCATTCATCTCTACCATAAAAGTAGATTCTCCCATAGATATATTATCGGATGCTCCAACCCTTGTAAAAATCTTATCTACCAAACCAATATCTGCTGCTTCTGCAGGAACAAAGCAACCAATTTGAGCCATCAAGACAATGAGAGCGGTTTGCCTTAACATGGCCGATTTACCCGACATATTTGGCCCTGTAATCATTATGATTTGTTGCTTCTCTCTATCCAAATACACATCATTAGCAATGTATTCCTCCCCCAAAGGAAGTTGTTGTTCTATAACAGGATGTCTTCCGTTTTTAATTTTTAGTTCAAAAGCCTCATTGATACTTGGCTTCGCATAACGCTGTCGCTGAGAAACCTTTGCAAAAGAGCACAAGCAATCCAATTTAGCAATCAACTGCGCATTGAGCTGAACGGGCTGTATATAGTCGATCAAAGCCAATACCAAATTGTTGAACAAGCGACTTTCTAAAGCGGTTATTTTCTCCTCCGCTCCTAATATTTTTGACTCTAACTCTTTTAGTTCTTCCGTAATATATCGTTCTGCATTGACCAATGTCTGCTTACGAATCCACTCTTCTGGCACTTTGTCTTTATGCGTATTACGAACCTCTAAATAATAGCCAAACACATTGTTGAAGGCAATCTTTAATGAAGGGATTCCAGTAAGCTCAGTTTCTCTTTCCAAAATCTGCTGCAAATGCTCTTGACTAGATTGGGCAATATTGCGCAAATCGTCTAATTCAGCATTCACTCCTACTGCCATTACCCCGCCTTTAGCCAATGCAACCGGCGGCTCTTCTTGTACTTCATTCGCTATTCTGTCTCTAATTAAAGTACATGGATTTAACTGCTCCGCAATGGTTTTTAAAGCATTGTTTCCAGCCGATTGACAAGCTGCTTGAATAGGTTCAATGGCTGTCAGTGCCCTTTTCAACTGCACCACTTCTCTTGGGTTAATGCGCCCTGTTGCCGCCTTGGATATTAAGCGTTCTAAATCGCCAATTTCTTTAATGTGTGTTTGTAATAATCCAAACAGACTCATGTCCTTCATCAACTGCTCCACAACGGACAAACGTTCTTCAATAGGTTGCCTGTCCATTAATGGAAACGCTAACCAACGCTTCAACATACGAGAGCCCATAGGCGTAATGCTATGGTCTAATACATCTACCAATGTGATAGCTCCTTCATTAGCCGAATAAAACAACTCCAAGTTCCGAATGGTGAAACGGTCCATCCACACATGATGTTCTTCTTCTATTCGATGTAAATTCGCGATATGCTTCACTTGGTGATGCTGTGTTTCTACCAAATAATGCAAGGCCGCTCCAGCAGCAATCGTGCCCGCTTCTAAATCATCCACGCCGAACCCCTTCAAGGAGTTAATATCAAAATGCTTGAGTAATTTTTCTTGAGTAAACTCTGGTGCAAACACCCAATCCTCTAAAGTGAAGGTGTAAAACTTATCTCCAAAAGCTTCTATAAACTTTTGTTGATATTGTTTTTGAAACACCACCTCATTAGGGGCAAAACTTTGCAATAGCTTTCCAATGTATTCACTGTTTCCTTCAGCGACTAAAAACTCACCTGTGGAAATATCCAAAAAAGAAACACCAATAGATTTAGTAGCAAAATGCACGCAAGCCAAAAAGTTATTGGCTTTGTGGTCTAACACCTTATCGTTATAAGAAACACCTGGTGTAACCAACTCTGTCACCCCTCTTTTCACAATTCCCTTGGTTGCCTTTGGATCTTCTAACTGATCGCAAATAGCAACTCGTTCTCCTGCTCTTACCAACTTAGGCAAATAAGTGTCTAAAGCATGGTATGGAAAGCCCGCCAACTCTTCATTAGAAGAGCCGTTAGAACGCTTAGTTAAAGTAATGCCTAAAATCTTAGATGCCTTGATAGCATCTTTCCCAAAAGTCTCGTAAAAATCGCCTACTCGAAATAGTAAAATAGCCGATGGATATTTCGCCTTAATACTGTTGTACTGCCCCATTAATGGAGTTTCCTTATTCTTTTTCTTCGTTCCTGTTTTTGTCGTCACTACAGTTAAATGCTTACTTTTGTAATCTCAATTTAAAGGATGCGTAAGTTAAAAAATAACGAGTTAAATAGACTAAATTTACAAGAATTTAAAACCAGTCAGAAAACACCTCTTGTAATTGTGCTCGACAATGTTAGAAGCGCACACAATGTAGGTTCTGTTTTTCGAACTTCCGATGCTTTTTTAGTAGAGAAAATCTGTTTGTGTGGCATCACACCGACTCCACCACACAAGGAAATTAGAAAAACTGCATTAGGCGCTAGTGAATCTGTGAACTGGCAGTACTACGCCAACAGTATGGAATGTATCCAAGAACTGACAACATGTGGTTATCACATCATCAGTATTGAACAAGCTGACAAAGCTATTATGCTGTATGATTTTAATCCAAAAAAAAATATGAAATACGCATTGGTGCTTGGAAACGAAGTAAAGGGTGTAGATCAATCAATCGTAAGCGCAAGTAATACGGTTATTGAAATTCCACAATACGGAACCAAGCACTCCTTAAACATATCAGTAAGTTCTGGAGTAGTTATTTGGGATTTTTTCCAAAAACTTCAAGTATAAAAAAATCCCGCAAGAGCGGGATTTAATTTTTATTCTGCAATTTCGAAATCTACCCTTCGATTTATTTCACTTAGGTAATCATCTATAGTAATTCCTCTTCCTTCTATCTCAACCTGAATAGCTGGAGTTAAAGCTAAAGGTGTAGTTTCTCCTTTCGAATCAGCTTTTAACCTATTCGCGTCTATACCATAAACATCTTTTAGATGATTAATAACCATATTCGCTCTATCCAATCCCAATTGATAATTTGTATATACATCACCATAACTATCGGTATGTCCTACAACAACTAAAATTAAATCTGGATTATTTCTTAATGTTTTTGCCACTGTAGCTAATTGCTTAATATCTTCATTTCGTAAACTCATACTAGATGAAGAAAAGTAAACAGATGGTAATAAAGAAGAAGATACTCCGCCTGTGGCTTTGAGAGTAACACCCTGAGAAGTTACTAAAGAACCTGATTTTGTATTTAATTCTAAGTCTTGACTATTTGGAATTCCATCTCCGTCATCATCCAATTCTTTTCCAAATTCATCTACAATAGCATCTTTATTTGAAAAGGGGTCTGCATCTAGATAATCAGCCACACCATCCATATCTACATCTAAAGCATTACCGCCTCCATCTACAGAAACACCTTCAGGAGTTTCTGGATTTTTGTCAAATTGATCGGCTACCCCATCACCATCAGAATCCTTAGTTAAGCCATCAATTTGTTTATGAGCTTTTTTCTGAGAATGATACATTTTGTCAAGTGGGCTATACCACTCTAACGAAAGTTTTTTATTTCCAATCTTATAAGAAACACCTAGAGAAAAATACACAAACTTGTCATTTTTTGCTCCGTTAACATCTTTTCCTGAAACTGCCGCAGCATCTAATAAATCTGTAAATGCTTGATAATATTTAGCAGATGCTTTTAAATCTAGTTTATCATTTAATCGATATTTTCCTGCTAGACCTAACTTAAATAATGATTCTGTTTGCCTTGCTTTGGTTTCAATATTATCAACATTTATTCCTGGAAAATCATTATATCCTCTTGCGGCAACAAGAATATTACTATTTAGTTCTGTTTGCAAGGTTCTAAATGCAATTAGCCCAACACCTGCCTCCCCTAAAAACAACCATTTTTTACCAAAAGGATTATTGGTCTTTATCATGAGATTTGACAAATTATAAACTAAACTCACATCACTCATCCAATAGTCACCCTCAAACTTCACAGACATAGTGTCCACTATAGGATTATGCCCTGTATTGCAGCCTATACATTCTCCTCCTTTTCTTCTGATACCTGCAAAACCACCTCTATTTAAAGAAATGTTAAATCCGTATAAATTATTTAGCATTTTTGAAACTGATAAATCGGCCCCATAACGCATCTCTTTAAACTGTCCTAATTTTGCAGGATACCAATCATACTCTTTGATATCACCATAAAACTGTACCTGACCAAAGCCAAAATCTACATTCCAACTATTTAACTGACTAGTTGATTGAAATTGGTTATCCTGAGCGAATACGTACACAAAAGGAAGTAAACATATCGAAAGAAAAAGGTTTTTCATTTAAAAAATATTTATGACAAAACTAATGAATGTTTTTCAATCAATTACACAAGCTCACTTATCAACAAAATAGCATTGAAAAGTCATGATATATAAGATAGTGAATATGCTATTTTGTATATCTTTGTGTTTAATTAGTATTAATCCATACTACCTAGTAATGAAAAAGAGAAAAAATATGGGAATACCCTTCTTTGTAGCTTTTGCATTTGTTCTAAATAGCTGCGGGCTGACTTCAATGATTTCAAAATTTGAAAGTATAGACTTCACTGTAACGCCAAAGGAAGTTGAAGTTCACGGTGGAAAAGTAGCGATTGAATTAGATGTTACTGTTCCAGAAAAATATTTCAACAAAAGTGCTACAATGAGCTTCACTCCAAAATTAGTTTGGGAAAATGGAGAAATATCATTTAAATCTGTCATACTTCAAGGCGAAAAAGTTTCAAGTAACGGAATTACAATCGGCTATGTAACTGGAGGTAAATTTAGTTATAGTGATGCTATTAACTACAATAAAGATATGCTTACTGCAGATTTATTTGCCACTGCAACAGCTACATTAAATGACAAAACTAAAACCTTAGGAATAGAAAAAATTGCAGAAGGGGTAATGGCAACCGCCACTCGAGTTGCCAACAACGAAGTTCCTGCTATTGCTGCACACTCTTACGAGCACGAAACTATATTGGAAGAAACGGCTACTATTTACTTCTCAGTAAACCAATCTAATGTTCGCTACTCTCAAAAGAGTTCTGACGACATGAAGCGTTTGAAAGAATTCGCAAAGCTAGGCTATAAAACACATAGTATTGAAATCTCCTCTTTTGCTTCTCCAGAAGGAACGCTAGATGTTAACGATAAAGTATCTGACAACAGAGCCAAGTCAACATTCAACTACGCTAAGCAATTGTTAAGAAACTTAAAAGTAGATGGCGCACGCAACAACGATCTATACATACAATCATCTAAAGGTGAAGACTGGGGTGGATTTAATTCATTGGTAAAGGCTTCTCAAATGAAAGACAAAAGCAAAGTATTGAACATTGTTCGAAGCCAAAACGACCCTCAAAAAAGAGAAGAAGCTATTCGTGATATGGCAGAGATTTACGATGCTTTAGAAGATGATGTATTACCTAAACTAAGAAAAGCAACTATCACATTACGCGTATATCAACCAAAGAAAACAGACGAAGAAATTTCTACTTTAGCCACAGAGAATCCTGCTGAGTTAGACAACAAAGAACTATTGTTTGCTGCTGAGCTTACAGATAGCGACATGGCTATTTACACAACAGCAACCACACAGTTCCCGAATGATTACAGAGGATTTAACAACATTGCTGCCCTACACCTAGCTAAAGGTGATCTGACAAAAGCAAAAACTTGGTTAGATAAAGCAAACGCTATTTCTGCTAACGAAGATCCTGTTTTAGAAAACTACGGAATCATTGCTGCCAGGGAAGGAGATATTGACAAAGCACAAACTTTATTCGATCAAGGAAATGCATCTGATGTTAACCAAGGAATCCTAGATATTCGTCAAGGAGATTATAAAGGTGCTGTAAGTAAATTAAACGGTAGGGGTTACAATGCTACATTGGCTAAAATCATGAATGGAAATAATGTGACAACTACAACTACTACAGCTGCTGCTCATTACTTAAATGCAGTTTCTGCTGCTCGTTCTGGAGACAGTACCTTAGCATTAGAAAACTTAAACAAGGCAATTGCTTTGGATGCTAGTTTAAAAGCCGAAGCACAAAACGATATTGAATTTACTGGAATTACAATTGAGTAATTGAAAAAGACTTTAATAAAAAGCAACCAAATGGTTGCTTTTTTTATACTAAGGAAATGCGATGCAAACCGACCTCATATTCCTTTTCTAATAAGGAAATCATCTGTTGATACACCAGAGCGTCCTCAACAAAATCTAACTTAGTCACATCTATTATAAGAACTGGGAAATCTGTTTGTTTTTTGAAATAATCAAAGTATCGTTCCTGAATCTGCAAGAGATATTCATCGGATATATTCTGCTCATAATCTCTACCTCTTTTACGAATGTTTGCTTGCAGACGATTTATATCCGAATGGAGGTACAACAACACATCTGGCCTAGGTAGATTTTTCAAGGCAATATCAGATAACCGATTAAACAGCAAAAGTTCATCTTCTTTTAAATTGTTTTGTGCAAACAGTTTCGATTTCATGAAAAAGTAATCGGAAACCACTTGCGTAACAAACAAATCTCCTGAAGTCAATTCTCCCAATTGCTGATAACGCTCAGCCATGAAAAATAACTCCAAAGGAAATGCATGTCGCTCAGGATGCTCGTAAAACTTTGGCAAAAAAGGATTATCAGCAAATTGTTCTAAAATGAGTTTGCATTGGAACTGCTCTGCTAACATTTCAGAAAATGTAGTTTTTCCAGAACCAATATTTCCTTCTATCGCTATAAACGGATGCCTCATATCTTTCTCACTTCACTATTATCTTTACAGGCTACCAACAACTCTTGTATACTCTTTTGTAATATTGGATGCACAAAATCGGGAATCAACTCCACTAATGGGAGTAATGTAAACTTTCGCAAATGGAGTCTTGGATGTGGTAAAATAAGTTGATCAGTTTCTAATACTTTATCATTTACAAAAAGTACATCTATATCAATTTCTCTAGCCGAATATCCTTTATTTTCTTTTCGCTTTCTACCTAAATCCTTTTCTATTTGCAAACAAGTTTGAAGAATCTCCCCTGTTGTCAAATCGGTTTCCAATATTAAAACTTGATTTAGAAAATCGTTTTCATGTTCAAACCCCCAAGATGGAGATTGATATAAAGCAGACTGCAATTTCAACTTACCCAATCGCTCAATAATCAAACTTCGGGTTTGTTGAAACAAGAACTGACTATCTCCCAAGTTACTACCTAATAACAAAACAGCTTTATTCATGTAGTGCTAAAATAAACAAAGCTTTGAGCTGTTTCTATACTGTTAATAAGTTTCGTAGTTTTGTTATTCAATTAAATTTAAACAAATGTTAAACTTTTTGAAAAGTATTTTATCGACTGTTTTAGGAATGGTAATTGGCTTCTTTTTAATTCTTTTTATTGGATTAGGAATAATTGTAGCCTTATCAGAAGGAGATGGAGAAACAATTGTAAAAGAAAATTCCATTTTAAAAATAACACTAAGTGACCCTATTATTGATAGAGGGAGTGACAACCCAATAGATTTTGACATCCTTAGTATGGAAAGTAAAAACAAGATGGGCCTAACAGACATTCTTAACAGTATTGAAAAAGCAAAAACAGATGACCGAATCAAAGGAATTTATATGAATGTAGAAATGCCAAACGCAAGCTTGGCTAGCTTAGAAGAAATTCGTGAAAAGCTTTTGGAATTTAAAAGCGAGACAGACAAATTCATAATAGCATACAGTGAAATTTATTCTCAAAAAGCATACTACATTACCTCTGTAGCTGATGAAGTTTATCTACATCCAGAAGGTATTCTAGAATTTGTAGGTTTAGCCTACCAAGGGATGTTTTACAAAGGAGCTTTAGAAAAATTAGATATTGAACCACAAATTATCCGTCATGGAAAATTCAAAGCTGCTGTAGAACCTTATATGCTCGACAAAATGAGTGATGAAAATAGACAGCAAATAACTAAGTTTCTGAAATCCATTTGGAGCAATATGTTGGCTGACATTTCAGAAAGTAGAAAGATTAGTACGGATGAGTTATTTCAAATAGTACAGCAATTTAAAGTCCGAAAAGCAAGTGATGCTGTTACGCTTGGATTAATTGATGCTAACCTTTATAAAGATCAAGTATTGGACTCTTTACGCCAAAAACTAAACATAGAAGCAGATGAGAAAATTGAAGTAACTGGATTAGCAGCATATAAAAACGTAAAATTAGAAGAAAATAAAAAGAAGTACAGTAAAGATAAAATAGCTATTATCTATGCATATGGTGAAATTAGTGGTGGCGAAGGAGATGACGAAAACATAGGCTCTGAGCGAATTTCTAGAGCAATTCGAGATGCACGAACAGATGAAAAAGTGAAAGCTATTGTTTTACGTGTGAACTCTCCTGGAGGTAGCGCCTTAGCTTCAGAAACAATCTTAAGAGAAATGATATTGGCAAAAGCAGAAAAACCAATTGTAGTTTCTATGGGAGATGTTGCTGCTTCAGGCGGTTACTACATTGCTTGTCATGCCGATACGATAGTAGCAAACCCAACAACCATTACCGGATCTATTGGCGTGTTTGGGTTGCTCATGAATACTCAAAAATTAATGAAAAATAAATTGGGTATAACAATCGATACCGTAAGAACCAATAAATATGCTGATATGGGTAGTATGTTCCGTTCTTTAACAATAAAAGAAAGGAATATCATTCAAAAATCAGTAGAAGATATTTACGACACTTTCATTACGCATGTATCAGAGGGAAGAAGTATGAGCAAGGAAGCTGTTGACGCTATTGGACAAGGGAGAGTTTGGACAGGAACAGATGCGCGTGATTTAGGCTTGGTAGATGTTTTAGGTGGATTTGAAGATGCGATTGACCTTGCTGCAAATATGGCTAATTTGGAAAACTACCGCATTAGTTACTTACCAAAAAAAATAGATCCTATGGAAGAATTGATTAAGGATTTAACAGGTGGTGCAAAAGTATCTATTTTAGAAAACGAACTAGGGGAATCCTACCAATTATATAAAGAGATAAATAATATTTTAGAAATGGATGAAGTGCAGATGCGAATGCCCTATTTTTTTGAAATCAACTAATTTTTGAAATCTAAAGCACAAAAACTCTATTTAATATTAGCGGGATTGTTTATTGCTGCTTTGGTAAGTTGCAACCTTATATTTCAGAAGTTTTTTAGCTGGTCTCCTTTCGGCATATATACATTTGAAATCTCGGTAGGCATAATCCCTTACCCCATTACTTTTTTGGTAACAGACATTATCTCTGAAATTTATGGAAGAAAAAAAGCCAACCAAGTAGTAGTTGCCGGCTTGTTTGCTAGCGTATTTGTATTAGGAATCGTAATGTTAGCAGAAAGCGTACAAGCTACTTATTGGTCTCCTGTAAACGATGACACTTTCTCTAGTGTATTCGGATTAACAGGTATTTCAGTAGGTGCTTCAATGATGGCTTACCTATTAGCTCAGTTTATCGATATTCGCATTTTTCATTTTTGGAAAAACCTAACAAAATCTAAACACCTATGGTTAAGAAACAACTTTTCTACTTTTGCTTCTCAACTAGCAGATACCGCTACAGTTTTAGGTTTGCTATGTTTTGCTGGAGCTATTGAATGGAATAAATTTGAAATATTACTCCTGAACGGATTTTTATTCAAAGTATTGATGGCACTTATTGACACCCCTATACTTTACTTAGCTACAGGCATTATTCGTAAAAAGTTCAATTTGAAATTTGGTGAAGAGCTAAAATTCTAAAACAACAATAAATACTACTCTGACTGTGAATAGGAAAAATCTACCATATATCCCTCATGAGCTCGCACATTAAATACTCGCCCACTGTCCAATAATAAATATTGTCCTTTTATACCTCTTAACTCCCCTTCTATCACTGGAGATTTGTTAGAAAGCTTTACACTGCTAATTTTTTTCGGATATTCTAAAACTGGATAGCTGATTTCAGTTACTGTGTTATCATCCAATACATATTGCTTCAACTCATCAGGAACATGAGATGATAACTCATTTTTCATTTGCACCATGTCTATGTAATCAGGAATACCTGCTAGCATTTTTCTCCAATTTGTTTTATCAGCCACAAACTGCTTGATTGCTACCTCTATATCTCCTGAAAATCTTCTATTTGGTACTTTTGCTAAAATAATAGCTTGACTTGCACCTTGATCCATCCAACGAACCACACCCTGAGATTCTCTAGTAATCCCTACCTTTATTCCTGATGAATTAGCTAGATATACATAGTGTGATGCTAACTGAAAATTTCTCTCCCATTCTAAATCACGCTCTTCAATATCAAGATGTGCTGTACATAGTTCAGGCTTGAAAATACTTTGAGAAGCTTGTGGTGCCTCCCAATAACAAGTGTAACAAAAACCTGAACGGTAAAATTTAGTATCACGCCTTCCACACATGCAAAAAACTTCCCCATTCCAAGACAATTTAATTTGACTTCCTATTAAATCATTCATTACATACTTTTCACCATTAATTTCCAAGGAATACTTAACAACATCAGCTAAGCTTGTTTCCATTTTTTTGATTGTGTTCTCACGCATAATTTTCGTAATTTACCATCGCTAATTATACTAAAAATTGCTGAATTTAACACTTAAAAGTTCCGTAATGTCGTGGGTGATGCGTAAGCGCATGCATCAAATTGATTTATTTAGAAAATACCCACACGAAGTACAAGAAGAGTGGCTTCAAAAACTCATTAACAACGGAAAGAATACTGATTTCGGTAAACAATATGATTTTGAAAACATTCAAAACTACGAACAGTTTAAAACAAAAACACCTATTAGCACTTACAAAGATTTAGAAAACTATATTAAAAGTATTCGTCAAGGATTCCAAAATATTTTATGGCCAAGCGAAACTAAGTGGTTTGCAAAATCTTCCGGAACAAGCGGGAGCAAAAGCAAATTTATCCCAGTAACAGAAGAATCACTCATTGATTGTCACTTCAAAGGAGGGAAAGACATGCTTTCTATTTACTGTGACAATTATCCTGAAACTACCATCTTTAATGGAAAGAGTTTAATATTAGGTGGTAGTCATGAAGCATCTTTAAACGAGAATGGAAAAGAAGGCGATTTATCTGCCATTATTATGGACAATCTTCCGTTTTGGGTTAACATACACAGAACACCTAGTAAGGATATTGCTTTAATGAATGATTTTGAAGCAAAAATTGAGAAGATAGCTAATATTAGCTCGAAAGAAAATGTTACCAATATAGCAGGGGTTCCTTCTTGGATGCTTGTTTTATTTAAACGAATTTTAGAAGAAACGGGCGCCAAACACATACACGAAGTATGGCCTAATTTAGAACTTTACATGCATGGAGGTGTAAGCTTCAGCCCTTATCGAAAACAATTTAAAGAGCTACTACCAAATGGTGTTAACTTTCTAGAAACATATAATGCTTCAGAAGGTTTTTTTGGCATTCAAGACAAACGTAACAATGAAGAAATGCTTTTAATGTTAGATTATGGAATCTTCTATGAATTTATACCAATGGATGATTATGATCTAAAAAAAACTGTCCCAATTTGGGGAGTGGAACAAGACAAAAACTATGCCTTAGTCATAACCACAAACGCGGGTCTTTGGAGATACCTAATTGGAGATACCATAACTTTTACAAACACTCAACCTTATAGATTTAAAATTACAGGAAGAATCAGTCAGTTCATAAATACTTTTGGGGAAGAATTAATGATTGAAAATACAGATAAAGCTCTTTCTATTGCTTGTCAAAAAACTAAATCTAATATATTAGAATACACTGTAGCTCCAATATACATGCAATCGCAGAACAAGGGTGGACATGAATGGATTATAGAATTTGAAAGCACACCTAAAGATTTAGATTTTTTCACACACGCCTTAGATGATGCTTTAAAATCTGTCAACTCTGACTATGAAGCGAAACGATTTAAAGACATGGCGCTAAAAGAACCAAAAATACATATTGCAAAAAAGAACTTATTTTACCAGTGGATGAAAAAACAAGGAAAGCTTGGGAGACAATTTAAAGTTCCAAGACTTAGTAATGAACGCACACATTTAGAAAGCTTGTTAAATTTAAATAATGAACCTTTGAATTGCTAGAAATTCTCTTAAATTAGTGGCTAAATTTTATTGAAATGCACGTAGCTATAGCAGGAAATATCGGTTCAGGAAAAACAACATTAACAGGCCTATTATCGAAACACTATAAATGGGATGCTCATTATGAAGATGTAGATGACAACCCCTACCTTAATGACTTTTATAAAGACATGCAGCGCTGGTCATTCAACTTACAAGTATATTTCTTGAAGAGTCGTTTTGGTCAGGTGAAAGAAATCCATTCAAACGAAAAAAATGTGATTCAAGATAGAACCATTTACGAAGATGCTTTCATTTTTGCACCGAACCTACATGCAATGGGATTGATGAGTACAAGAGACTTTGAAAATTACCTTTCATTGTTTCAACTGATGGAAACATTTATTCCTGCTCCAAGCTTATTGATATATCTAAGGTCTTCTGTGGCGAATTTGGTAGGACAGATTCAAAAAAGAGGTAGGGATTACGAAAACTCTATACGTATAGATTATCTTACACGACTAAATGAAAGATATGAGGCTTGGATTTCTCAATATGATAGAGGGAAACTGTTAATAATAGATGTGGATGACATGGATTTTGAAAACAACAAAGAGGATTTAGGAGCTATAATTAGTCGAATTGACGCAGAAATAAACGGATTGTTTTAAAGAAAAATCAATACACAAAAAAAGCCCACCAATCAATGGTGGGCTTTTTATTAAATCCATTTAATAAATTACTTATCCAGTATTTTTTGAGGCTCTCTCAACTGCATTTTTCCTTCAATTGAACCATCGTTAATCTTAAAAGTAAATAATGCGTTTAATGGAATTTCGTTTACCATTAACTGACCTTTCGTTTTATAAGTTCCATCAAGATTTGGGATTTTACTTGATGAAAAATAAACACTTGAATTATTGAATTTATTAACACCTTTTCCTTCTTTAACTTCACCTAAAAAGAAACTTACATTGGCGAACTCGTCATTATATTCTAACTGTGGCTTTTCAAGGGAATAAACACCAGATTCATCCCCCATCGTAACTTCAACAAATGATGCTTCCTCAGTAGTTGTAGTACCATTCATAGCGATGGAAGGGGCAATAACCAATGCTACAACTGACATTAATTTCAATAAGATATTTAATGATGGTCCTGAGGTATCCTTAAATGGATCTCCTACAGTATCACCAACAACAGCGGCTTTGTGTGCTTCTGTTCCTTTCTTTCCTTGTTCTTCAATCATCTTTTTAGCGTTATCCCAAGCACCACCTGCATTTGATTGGAAGATTGCCATCAAAACACCACAAGTAGTTACACCTGCCAATAATCCACCTAGCATTTCAGCACCACCAATAAAACCAATCAATACTGGAACAATTATTGCCAATAAACCCGGTGCAACCATTTCACGTATTGATGCCTGTGTAGAAATCTCTACACATTTATCGTATTCTGCCACACCATCAGCTGCATCAAAGATTTTTCTATCTTCAGCAGAAGCTTTAGACATATCAGAGTTATTCTTACGCATTACTTCTAATGCTGCTTTTAATGCTGGTATATCTTTGAATTGGCGTCTAACCTCTTCAATCATAGCCATAGCTGCTCGACCTACTGCATTCATAGACATCGCAGAGAAAACGAATGGCAACATACCACCAATTAATAATCCAGCCATGATATCAGGACGAGAAACATCGATAGAAGTAATACCTGCAGTCTTCATATATGCTGCGAATAATGCTAAGGCTGTAAGTGCTGCAGAAGCAATTGCAAAACCTTTACCGATAGCTGCTGTAGTATTACCTACTGCATCTAATTTATCTGTACGTTCACGAACTTTTGAAGGCAATTCAGCCATCTCAGCAATACCACCAGCGTTATCAGAAATTGGACCGTAAGCATCAACTGCTAGCTGTATACCTGTGTTTGCTAACATACCTACTGCAGCGATAGCAATACCATACAATCCAGCAAATTTATGAGAGACCAGGATTGCTGCTGCAATCAAAATGATTGGAATAGCAGTAGACATCATACCTACACCTAAGCCAGCAATTATGTTCGTTGCAGATCCTGTTTCAGACTGCTCAACAATACCTGTAACTGGCTTTGTACCTGTTCCTGTATAATACTCTGTTACTTTACCAACAGCAAGACCTGCTACCAAACCTGCAATTGTTGCCCAGAAAACACCCATTGCTGTGTATTGTGTTCCTGCTTCAACCCAAGTTTCTGGAAGCATCGCATTAATAATAAAATAAGAAGCAACCAACATTAAACCTGCTGAACCGAACTCACCAATATTTAATGCGGAATGTGGAGAACCGCCTTCTTTAACTTTTACAAAGAACGTTCCGATGATGGACATCATGATTCCTACAGCAGCTAAAGCCATTGGTAGGTAGACAGCTCCCAAACCATCAAAAGCATCTTCGAACTCTGGTAATGTTGCATAAGTAGCACCTAATACCATTGTACCAATAATAGAACCAACATAGGATTCAAACAAGTCTGCACCCATTCCGGCTACATCACCTACATTATCACCTACGTTATCTGCAATTGTTGCAGGGTTCAATGGGTGATCTTCAGGAATACCTGCTTCAACCTTACCTACTAGGTCAGCGCCTACATCAGCAGCTTTAGTATAAATACCACCACCCACACGAGCAAATAATGCAATAGAAGAAGCACCTAAAGAGAAACCTGAAAGTACATTAAGTACTTCTGCTAACTCCCATCCTTGACCACTGTATATCATAAATAATGTTGATAGTCCTAATACCCCAAGACCAACAACACCTAATCCCATAACCGCACCACCAGCAAATGCAACTTCTAATGCTTGACCTAATGAAGTCCTAGCTGCGTTAGTTGTTCTTACATTTGCTTTAGTAGCTACTTTCATTCCGATGAAACCTGCTAAAGCAGAACAGATAGCACCAACAATAAAAGATACAGAAACCATTCCGTTAGATCCCTCTTCAGAGTTGCCTTTGAAGAATAATAAAATAGCTACCGCTGCTACGAATACTGATAAAATTTTGTATTCCGCTTTTAAGAAAGACATTGCACCGTCTGCAATATTTTTCGCGATTTTCGACATTTTCTCATCACCCTCTTCTTGTTTAGAAACCCAAGCATTCTTCCAGAATACAAAAGCTAGAGCCAAGACTCCAAAAAGGGGTAAATATTTTACAATCATTTCCATAATTTAAAATTTAGTATTTATTTGTTTAAATATACATTACTTCTTTTACGGCCTTTACGACCTTGTCTTTGTTTGGTAAGTAAGCATCTACCAAAGTTGGTGCATATGCCATTGGAGTATCTAAAGCAGTTACTCTCTTTACAGGGGCGTCTAAATCATCAAATGCATCCTTTTGCACTTTGTAAGCAATTTCGGAAGAAATAGAAGCTAATGGCCATGCTTCCTCAAGTACTACTATACGATTTGTTTTTCTTACAGAAGTTAAAATGGCATCAAAATCGATTGGTCTAACTGTTCTTAAATCAATTACTTCTGCCTCAATCCCTTCTTCCGCTAACTCATCAGCTGCTTTATATGCTTCTTTGATAATTTTACCAAAAGACACGATCGTTACATCTTTTCCTTCTCTTTTGATATCAGCTACACCTAATGGCAAAATGTATTCACTTTCTGGAACTTCTCCTTTATCACCATACATCTGCTCTGACTCCATAAAAATAACTGGGTCATTATCACGAATAGCCGCTTTCAAAAGGCCTTTGGCATCATACGGATTAGAAGGCACTACTACCTTTAAACCCGGGCAATTTGCAAACCAACTTTCAAAAGCTTGTGAGTGAGTAGCTCCCAATTGCCCTGCTGACGCTGTTGGACCTCTAAATACAATAGGCACATTGAACTGACCACCAGACATTTGACGCATTTTCGCAGCATTACTAATAATCTGATCGATAGCTACTAAAGAAAAGTTGAACGTCATAAACTCAATGATAGGTCTTAAACCATTCATCGCAGAACCAACTCCAATTCCTGCAAAACCAAGCTCCGAGATAGGTGTATCAATAACACGCTTTGGACCAAATTCAGCTAGCATTCCTTTTGATGCCTTATAAGCACCATTGTACTCTGCAACCTCTTCTCCCATCAGATAAATACGCTCATCTTTACGCATTTCTTCACTCATCGCCTCGGCAACAGCTTCTCTAAATTGAATTTCTCTCATCTTATATTCGTATATTATAAGGGTCGCAAAAATAATAAATTTTAGATATTGACAATGGCTTTATACTCAAGTAAATAATCAATATAATTATGACGAAAATCAATTGTATGTGGCGCATAATTATTTTAAATTTGTTCTCGTTTGTAAAACATTAATTATTTCATAATGAAAATACTAGTCTGTATTAGTAGTGTACCTGATACAACTTCAAAGATTAACTTCACTGCTGATAAATCGGCTTTAGACCCTAATGGTATTCAATTTATCATCAATCCTTATGATGAGTTTGTATTAACAAAAGCCATCAAATTAAGAGAACAACATGGTGGGACAGTAACAGTAGTACATGTTGGACCTGTTAATAATGAGCCTACTTTGAGAAAAGCTTTAGCAATTGGTGCAGATGACGCCATTCGTGTAGATGCAGAAGCAACAGACAGCTTTTTTGTAGCTAACGAGCTTGCAACTATTGCAAAAGATTTTGATTTAATCATGGCTGGTCGCGAATCGATTGACTACAACGGAGGATCTGTACCAGCAATGATAGCAGAAATCCTTGACCTAGGGCTTATCAACGGATGTACAGGATTAGAAATTAATGGAAGTAATGTCTCTGGTGAAAGAGAAATTGAAGGAGGAAAAGAAAGCTTATCTGCTTCACTACCAATAGTTATTGCTGGACAAAAAGGTTTGGTTGAAGAGTCTGATCTATTAATCCCAAACATGAGAGGGATCATGACAGCACGAACAAAACCGCTTAATGTAGTGACTGCACAACCTAACGAGGAAAGAACTGTTAGTATTTCTTTCGAAAAGCCAGCAGAAAGGGCTTCCTGCAAATTAGTTGAATCAGGTAATGAAGCAGAATTGGTTGCTTTATTACACAACGAGGCAAAAGCTATTTAATCAAGAACTAATAAAACACTTTACACAATGTCAGTTTTAGTATTTGCAGAAAGTTGGGACGGAAAATTCAAAAAAGGAACCTTTGAAGCCGTTACCTATGCACATGAAACAGCAAAAAAATTAGGCGTATCCACAACAGCTGTCACTATTGGCAAACTTGCAGATGATGCTGCTCAATTAGGTAACTATGGTGCCGATAAGGTTATTTGTATTAGTAATAACATAAATACCTGTGACAGCCAAGGAATGTCAGCAGCCATTGCTGAAATAGCAAACAAAGAAGGTGCTAGTTTAGTAATAATCGCTAACAGCAACACTGGTAAAACAATTGCTCCAAGGTTAGCTGTAAAATTAAGTGCAGGTTTTATCAGCAATGTTGTTGACACCCCTAGCAACGATACACCATTTACAGTAAAGAAAAAAGCATTCTCTGGTAAAGCTTTTGAAAACGCGCAATGTAACAACGATAAATGTGTTCTAGCTTTAGCACCTAATGCATTCCACATTGTGGAAACAGCCGGTAGCGCAACTGTAGAAAGTTTTGATGCTGCAAACAGAGTAAGTAAAGTAACTTCCACTAATGTAGAGAAAGCGACAGGAAAAATTAGCTTAGCTGAGGCCGAGATTGTTATTTCTGCAGGTAGAGGTTTAAAAGGTCCTGAAAACTGGGGCATGGTAGAAGAATTAGCTGAGCTTTTAGGGGCAGGAACCGCTTGTTCTAAGCCGGTATCAGACATCGGGTGGAGACCACATGCAGAACATGTTGGCCAAACTGGAAAAGCGGTAGCACCAAACCTTTACATTGCTATTGGTATTTCAGGAGCTATTCAGCACCTAGCAGGTGTTAGCTCTTCTAAGGTCATGGTTGTAATCAACACAGATCCTGAAGCACCATTCTTCAAATCTGCCGACTACGGAATTATTGGTGATGCTTTCGAAGTTGTCCCTCGTCTTATTGAAGAAATTCGTAACTTTAAGGCAAACAACTAAAACATGCAGCTTATCCAACTAGACATAGTTGGTTTGTCATACAGTCAAACCCAAACAGGGGCATACGCCCTTGTTTTGGGCGAGCTGACTGGAAATAGAAGACTACCTATTATCATCGGTAGCTTCGAAGCAAAAGCGATAGCTGTAGCACTTGAGTCCGAAATTAAACCGGAACGCCCTATTACACACGATTTATTCACCACTTTTTGCAAAGGATATGATGTACGTGTGCAAAAAGTAGTTATATCTTCTATTAGAGACGGAATTTTCTCTTCTATTGTCTATTGTGTAGACAACGACGGAAAAGAACTTGAGTTGGATGCACGAACCTCAGATGCCGTAGCAATAGCTGTTCGATTCAATGCTCCAATTTTTACATACCAAGTCATCATGGAAGATGCTGGAATTATATTAGATAAAGACATAACTCCTTCCATTGAAACGAAAAAAGTAAGCTTCCCAGAGATTGAAAGTGAATTTGCTTCCTTATCTTTGAACGAATTGGAAGAAGCGCTACATAAAGCAGTCAGTGAAGAAGACTACGAACGCGCCTCCAAAATTAGAGACGAGATTAACAAACGCCAATAACTAAACATTATGCTGAAGCGATATTTTTTACTTCTTACCATTCTTATCTCTTCAGTTTCATTCGCACAAAACATCAGTCAAAAATGGATGTTCGAAAGCATTCATTTAGCAAATGATACCAGCGAGAAAAACTTAAAACCCATTGCAGATGGCGATTTTATGCTGCTGCATGAAGACGGCACTTTCGAATACGAACTTAGCAGCATTCAATTAATTGCCAAAGGAAATTGGGAACTAAACAATCAACTTTTAACTTATCATTACACCCTCCCTACTGACACTAGCAGGAGCTATAATATCAACATCTCTAACACCCACTTGGTATTAGAAGAAAATGGCGTATTATTTACTTTCAAGGCAGCCAAAATCGAACCTCAAAAAAGGAGTGGATTCAGTTTAATGACATTATTAAGAGGACTGCTTGGGATAGCTACTTTAATAGGAATTGCTTTTGCTTGTTCGCGCAACAGAAAAGGAATTGATTGGCAATTGGTTTGGAAAGGACTACTCATACAATTAGTATTTGCAGTACTTATTTTAAAAGTCCCTTTTGTACAAAGTGGCTTTGAGTGGCTAAGTGCAGTTTTTGTCACCATTTTAGGATTTACTAGAGAAGGTTCATTGTTTCTTTTCGGAGACTTAATAGAAAATGTAAACTCATTCGGATTCATTTTTGCTTTCCAGGTACTGCCTACTATTTTATTTTTCTCGGCATTAACCTCGCTCCTTTTCTACTACGGCATCTTACAAAAGATCGTATATGCTTTTGCTCTTTTCATGAAGAAAACCCTCAAGCTTTCAGGATCGGAAAGTTTAGCCGCAGCAGGAAACATTTTCTTAGGACAAACCGAATCACCATTGCTGATTAAACCCTACATTGATAGGATGACCTTATCAGAACTACTGTGCTTGATGAGTGGAGGAATGGCAACTATTGCGGGTGGTGTGCTTGCCGCATACATTGGGTTCTTGGGAGGAAACGATCCGGAAGCACAGCTCTTTTTCGCCAAGCATTTGTTGGCTGCATCCGTAATGTCGGCTCCTGCAGCTGTAGTAGCTGCTAAAATTCTGTTACCCGAAACAGAAGAAGTAAATGAAGATATGAGCATTTCGGAAGAGCAAATAGGAACAAATGCTTTAGAAGCCATCAGCATAGGAACAACTCAAGGATTAAAATTGGCTGTAAATGTGGGTGCAATGCTCCTTGTATTTATCGCTTTTATCTCCATGGCCAATTACTTTTTACAAGATTTTATTGGCGATTTCACAGGACTGAACAATTGGGTTGCTAGCATCAGTAACGGACAATATGAAGGCTTTACTTTGCAGTTTATTTTGGGCTACACATTAGCCCCGATTACTTGGCTGATGGGCGTATGCACACAGGATATTGTATTAGTAGGACAACTCTTAGGAGAAAAAACCATTCTCAATGAGTTTGTAGCTTATGTTTCTCTAGGAGATTTGAAAGCAAGAGGGAAGTTTTTTGAAGAAAAATCCATTATTATTGCTACTTATATTTTGTGTGGATTTGCCAACTTTGCATCCATAGGAATACAGATTGGCGGTATTGGTGCTTTAGCGCCTAAACGCACCAAAGATTTATCCAAATTAGGAATTTTGGCACTGATAGCAGGAACATTAGCTTCCTTGTTTACAGCCGTAATTGTGGGAATGATTTTATAAAAAAGAAAGAATGCAACAATACTTAGACTTGATGACGAGAGTGATGCAAGAAGGCACACTCAAAGCAGACCGAACAGGAACAGGAACTAAAAGTGTATTTGGCCACCAAATGCGTTTCGATTTGTCGGAGGGGTTCCCATGTGTAACCACTAAAAAGTTGCATTTACGTTCCATCATACACGAGTTGTTATGGTTCTTAAAAGGAGATACGAATATCCAATACCTAAAAGAAAATGGAGTGCGCATTTGGGATGAATGGGCTGACGAAAATGGCGATTTAGGCCATGTATATGGTTACCAATGGAGAAGCTGGCCTACTCCTGATGGCAAGCACATTGACCAAATTTCTCAAGTAGTGGATGCGCTTAAAAACAATCCGGATAGCAGAAGAATTATTGTGAGTGCTTGGAATGTAGGAGAGATTGAGCAAATGGCTTTACCTCCTTGTCATGCTTTCTTTCAATTTTATGTGGCAGACGGAAAACTATCGTGCCAATTATACCAAAGAAGTGCCGATATCTTTTTAGGTGTTCCATTCAACATTGCTTCTTACGCTTTACTAACCATGATGATGGCACAAGTGTGTGATTTAAAAGTAGGTGATTTCGTTCATACCTTGGGAGATGCACACATTTATACGAATCACTTTGAGCAAACAGAACTGCAATTAAGTCGCGACCCTAGGCCACTTCCAAAGATGAAAATCAATCCAGAAGTGAAGAATATATTCGACTTCAAGTATGAAGATTTCGAATTGGTTGATTACGATCCACATCCACACATTAAAGGAATTGTAGCAGTATAATGGCAAAAATCATTGTTCTTGGAGCAGGCCTAGTAGGCAATGTAATGGCTAGAGATTTAGCCAAACAACATACTGTTTCCTGTGTAGATATTAGCGAGCAAGCTTTAGCTCCACTTCAGGCACACAACATACAAACCATACAAGCGGATTTATCAGATCAAAACACTTTAACCAAAATCATTCAAGATTTTGATTTAGTGATTGGAGCGGTCCCAGGCTTTATGGGATATCAAATGCTACAAACAGTTATTGAAGCAAAAAAAAATATTGTAGACATCTCTTTTTTTCCAGAAGACCCTTTTGGATTGGATACACTTGCGAAAGAAAAAGGAGTGGTTGCAGTAATGGATTGTGGTGTTGCTCCTGGTATGGGAAACATCATTTTAGGGCACCATGATGCGCAAATGCAAATTTCGGATTACGAATGTTTGGTAGGTGGCTTACCAGAAGTACGCGAATGGCCTTACGAATACAAAGCGGTGTTCTCTCCTATTGATGTGATTGAAGAATACATTCGTCCTGCACGCTATGTGCAAAACAGCCAACTCATCACTAAAGAAGCATTATCGGACACTGAACTGATAGAGTTTGAAGGAGTAGGCACTCTAGAAAGTTGGAATTCGGATGGGTTGAGAAGCTTGATTGACACCATGCCACACATCCCTAATATGATTGAAAAAACCTTGCGCTACCCAGGTTGTGTAGAATACTTAAAGGTTTTGCGAGAAAGTGGTTTTTTCTCCTATGATGAAATTGATGTAAACGGACAAAAGGTTCGACCCATAGATGTAACTGCCAAACTGCTATTCCCAAAATGGCAATTGAAAAAAGGTGAAAAGGACTTTACCGTAATGCGTATAATTATGAAGGGTAAGGAAAATGGGGAAAATATAAGCTATCGTTATGACTTGCTAGACAGATTTCAAAACGGAACTATTTCCATGGCACGTACAACAGGCTTTACATGCACAGCGGTTGCAAATTTAGTGGCAAACGGAACATATAAACGAATTGGGATCTCTCCTCCTGAATACTTAGGGGAGCATTTTGAATTTGTACGTAATTACCTAGCTGAAAGAGGTGTTATTTATAAAGTGAATAAAAAATAATGAAGGTATCTTTAATAGTAGCAGTAGCCGAAAATGGTGTAATTGGAAAAGATAATGATCTCATTTGGGATTTACCCAAAGATATGCGTTTTTTCAAAGAAACCACAATGGGACACCATGTGATTATGGGACGTAAAAACTTTGAATCTATTCCAGAACGCTTTCGCCCACTTCCGAATAGGACTAATTTAGTCATTAGCAGACAAATTGATTATCAAGCCGAAGGCTGTGTAGTTCTTAACTCTTTAGAAGCCGCTTTAAAAGTCGCTCAAGAAAATGGTGATCCAGAACCATTCATTATTGGTGGCGGACAAATTTATAAGCTAGCATTATCTAACAATTTAGTTGATAAGATTTACCTCACAAAAGTGCATTATTCATTTGAAGGAGATACCTTTTTTCCTGAACTATCTGCAGAATGGAAAGAAATATCACGAGTAGATCATCAAGCAGATGAGAAAAATATTTACAATTTTAGTTTCATTACCTACGCAAAAGGCAAATAAACCTTTACTTTATGCTGCTTTTAGCTTATGCAGTTTTGATTTGCTAACTTTATCTTTAGCATAATCCAAAGTCACTTCAAAGGTTTTTATTGATTCATCAGATGGACCATCATACATAGCGTCTATCATAATCGCTTCACAAATGGAGCGAAGTCCTCTTGCACCTAGCTTAAAATCTACTGCTTGTTCTACAATAAAATCTAATGCTTCATGAGTAAATCTCAATTCAATATCATCCATTTTAAACAGTTTTTCGTACTGCTTCGTTAGGGAGTTTTTCGGCTCTGTTAATATTTGTCTTAGCGCCTCATTATCCAATGGATTTAAGAAGGTAAGCACGGGCAAACGACCAATCAATTCGGGTATTAATCCGAAGCCTTTTAAATCTTGAGGAGCAATATATTGTAAGAGGTTTTCTTTATCCACCTTCTCTTTTTTAGTAGATGCATATCCAATGGCTTGCGTACTTAATCGCTTACCTATTACCCTGTCAATACCATCAAAAGCACCACCACATACAAACAAAATATTGCTTGTATCAATTGCTACCATTTTTTGTTCTGGATGCTTTCTACCTCCTTGTGGTGGCACTTGCACGACAGATCCTTCCAACAATTTCAACATAGCTTGCTGCACTCCTTCTCCACTCACATCTCTAGTAATTGAAGGATTGTCGCTTTTACGCGCAATCTTATCTACCTCATCAATAAAAACAATTCCTCTTTCGGCAGCTTTTAGATCATAATCGGCAGCTTGTAATAGACGAGAAAGAATCGCCTCTACATCTTCCCCAACATAACCAGCTTCAGTAAGAACAGTAGCGTCTGCAATACAGAAAGGTACATTCAACACTTTTGCAATAGTTCTTGCCAAAAGTGTTTTACCGGTTCCTGTTTCTCCAACCATAATGATATTCGATTTTTCAATTTCTATTTCATCTGCATCTGTAGATGGAGACTGAATTAATCTTTTATAATGGTTGTAAACTGCTACCGCTAACACCTTTTTAGCATCATCTTGACCAATAACATACTGATCCAAATGTGCTTTTATGTCTGTCGGCTTAAGGAGGTTCATTTGAGAAGCTATTTCAGCTCTATCCTTTCCTTCTACTTCTGCCTTTACTATACCGGTTGCCTGCTGAATGCAGCTATCGCAAATGTGCGAATTAATCCCCGCAATTAGTACTTGTGTGTCTTGCTTATCTCTACCACAAAATGAGCAAGAAATATTTTTCTCTTCTGCCATGATGCAAAGTTAAAGAAAAAGCACACACCCAAGGGTGTGCGCTTTTCTATTTAAAATTTAGTACTGGTTATTTATTTTTTACTAAAACCTCATCAATCATACCATATGTTTTAGCTTCTTCTGAAGTCATCCAGTAGTCACGATCACCATCTTTCCACACCTCATCAAAAGATTTTCCTGAATGGACTGAAATGATTTGGTACAATTCATTTTTCAGTTTTTGTATTTCACGAGCTGTAATTTCGATATCTGATGCCTGCCCTTGAGCACCACCTAATGGTTGATGAATCATTACACGTGAGTGCTTCAAAGCGGTACGCTTTCCTTCAGCACCAGCACACAACAATACTGCTCCCATTGAAGCTGCCATTCCTGTACAGATGGTAGCTACATCAGGATTAATGTACTGCATAGTATCGTAAATTCCTAATCCAGCATACACGCCTCCTCCTGGTGAGTTTAAGTAAATCTGAATGTCTTTTTCAGCATCAACCGACTCCAAAAACAACAATTGCGCTTGAATGATATTTGCAACATAATCATTGATTGGCACTCCCAAAAAGATAATACGATCCATCATCAAGCGAGAGAAAACATCCATAGAAGCTACATTCATTTGGCGCTCCTCTATAATAGTTGGTGAGATGTAATTGGCATAAGCTGACTCGAAACGATCTAGCGTTAAACTGCTAATACCTTTGTCTTTGGTCGCGTATTTTCTAAATTCTTGCGGATCAAACATGTATGTCTTGTTTATTGTTCGGAAGCTAATTTAACAAATTCGTCATAAGTAACAGTCTTCTCAGTCAACTTAAATTTCTCTTTGTAAAGCATCAATGTTTTAGCATCATAAAGCTGATTGTAAACTTTCTTTCGCTCTTCTTCATTTGTTAGCACTTGTGCAGCAATCTCATCTAACTTTTTGTCTTCTGGAGCTGGCTGTCCGTATTGAGCAAAATTCTGAACGATTAATTCTCTAGTGTGTGCAACCACATCTTCGTTCTTTACCTCTAAATCGTTATCCTTAATGATTTTATTTTCGATGAGTTGCCACTTTAAACTTTTTGAATATTGTTCGTACTCCGCTTCCACTTGTTCAGCAGTCAAGCCGTTTTCGTTGGTTTGAACCAACCACTTCTTCAAAAAAGTATCTGGTAACTCTAAATTGACTTTATCAATTAAGTGAAGAATGACATCATTTTTCAATTTGTTATCGCTTTCGCCAACAAATGATTTTTCAACCTCTTCCTTGATTTTTGCTTTAAATTCTTTTTCATTTTTCACTTCATCTTTACCAAATACTTTATCAAATAAATCTTGATTCATTTCTGCAGGAGTCATTCTACTGATATTCTTTATCTTGAAACGAAAATTAGAATTTAAGATTTTTGCATCCTCTTTACTGATGTTTAGCATATGTGCTACATCACTAGAGAATTTATTTGTGATCTTCACCACCACTTCATCATCTTTCGTTACACCTGTCAAAACCTTTTGTGCTTTTTTGTCCGATACTATATCTAATGCAACTGAAGCACTGTGGTTAATACCATCTTCTAATACATTTCCTTCCGAATCTAGTTGTGTAAACTCACCCATAATCAAATCTTCTTTTTCAGATTTTTCTGGATTTATCATTGAACCATAACGTTTGGCCATATCAGAAGTATAATGATCAACCATCTTTTTATCTGCCTCAATTTTATAATAATCAAACTTCGACTTTTTATCCATATTCACTTCAAATGCTGGCGATAAGCCCATTTCAAATTCAAAATTGAACTCAGTAGTGTTATCCCAATCTAAATCTGTAGTGGTTGGTAATGGGTTTCCTAAAACTTCTATCTTGTTCTCGGTAATGTAGTTGTAAATAGCTTCTTGGATGAGCTTGTTCACCTCTTCCACCAAGATAGCTTTACCGTACATCTTCTTAATTTGTCCTACAGGCACTTTTCCTTTACGAAAGCCAGGGATGTTAGCTGTTTTGCGGTAGTTTTTAATGACTGCCTCTACCTTATCTTGGTAATCAGCAGCGCTTATTTGCACTTTTAATAATGCGTTTAAATCGTCAATGCGCTCTTGCGTGATGTTCATTATTCCTTGTGTTTAGGTTTTCTTAAAAGGGCTGCAAAAATACAGTTTTCTTTTAGCATAGCTTACTGAAAATGAAAGAAAAGCTCCAGCATATGCTGGAGCTTTTGCGGTGCGGATGAAGGGAGTCGAACCCCCACGCCTTGCGGCACTAGATCCTAAGTCT
>CEUV01040122.1_pt1 | contig 40875 bp, 31 predicted proteins | sample 356401 | NCBI WGS metagenome assembly CEUV01 (sample SAMEA2622710, study PRJEB7988) | marine metagenome | isolation source: saline water (ENVO:00002010), including
GGACCGTTCGGTCGAGGACGATCCGAGTCGACGAATCAATCCTCTCTCGCGCGCGAGGACGCGCGCGACGACGACACCGATCGACGACGACCGATGAAGGATGGACGTCCGCGTCTCTCGCGAGCTTCGACGACGCGCGACGACCGTGCGTCCGCGCGCGGGACGCGGAGACGAATGAAGATGTGGCGCGAGGGTGCGCGCGGCGTGTGTGATTGGATAGAGACTGTTTCTTGAGTCATGACTCGTGGGTGTGTCACCTCGCGCCATCAGGGCGCCGTTCGAGCCGGTCCGAGCGCGGCGCTCGACATCGTCGCGCGCGCGCCGCGATCGCCCGAACGCGACGCGACGCGACGCGATCGATCGATCGATCGGTCGCGCGACCGATCGACGCGAGACGGGCGCGCTCTGAACGCCCCGATCTACGCGAGACGGGCGCGCGATGACGCCCAATCGCGCGAGCGTCGGTGGCGCGAACGCCAAGGTGTCGCTGCGAGATTTCGAGGGCGAGCGCTTCGATCGCGCGCGGTGGATCAACGAGCAGACGCGCGGGATGACGAGCGAGAGCTCGGGCGAGGGTGAGGGCGCGATGCGGCGTGGGTGCGAACGATTTTTGGGCGAGTTGGAGCTGCAGTTGCAATTGACGGGGGAAGATCTGTCCATGTCGCTCGAAGATCGCTCGAGAGAGGGGGTCGCGCGCGTGCCGAGGGCGATGTCGGAGATTGAAGTCGTGGAGGAGCGCGTGCGGAGTTTACACGCGGGAGTGCGAGAGATTTTGAGTCGATTGGATCGAGTCGAGGACGAGTCGAGGACGAGCGTGGAGGCGTTGAGACAATTAGACGCGGCGAAACAGCGCATGGAGAGCGCGAGGGAGACGCTGCAGGAGGCGAATGGGTTGGCGGATTTGATGTCGAGCATTGATGGGATTTTTGCGAGCGGAAACATTCGAAACATGTCGGAATCGTTGGCGCGCATCAAGCGCGGTTTAGCCGTCGTCGGCGACGTGCCAGAGTTCGCCGACGGTCAGGATAAGGTGGATGCGTTCGAACACAAGCTCGAGGGCGTCGTGCGTCCAGCGTTGATCATGGCGCTCGAGTCACAAAACGGCACGGCGGCCCGAGAACTTCGAGACGTCTTGCGCGCCACGGGACGCGGTACGGCGCTCGAGAGCACGTACGCCGACACGCGCGTCACGTCTCGCGTGATGAAGCACTGGAAGACGCTCGAGCGCGAAGCATCGACGGTGAGCGATGAGGTCAACGCCGATTCGGATGTTTCCGTTCGGATGGTTGAAAACTTTCTCAAATATTGTGCCACAACGCTGCAAGACGAAGCGTCTTGGTGCTCTACCACGTTCCCGGAGGACGCGGCGTCGTTGATTCCGGTTTCGTGGTGCTCGCTTCACACCACCCTCGAGCCCGCGATCACGGAAAAGCTCAGTAGTATGTCGGTCGAGCAGCTCGTGCCGGTACGTCACGCGTTCGAGACGTACGTCGAGGACGTCGGATCGACGTTTGCCAAGCTCGTCGGCGTCGGTTCTTCAAACGACAACTCGGACGCCATTCACGGCGCCATGAACGACGCGATGATGGCGGTGGCCGAACCATTCATGTCTATCGAGCAGAGATACGGAGAGTTTGCGCTCGCGAACATGAAAAATGAGCTCGAGGCTTTGGTGAATATCCCCGAAGCGACGTCGATCTCCACGTCTGATGATTTATCCTCAGTCGTGCACAAGATGCTCGCGACGTTACCGAAGGCGATTGGAATTTGCGCCGCCGCGATGGAACGATGCGAGCAAGTCACGGCCGGCCTCGAGATCACGACGTGTATACACGCGATCGAGAGCGCGATGGAACATTACGTCGACTTGATTTCGCTCGTTCTTCGTGATTTGCGAAAGGCAGCCAGTTTGATCGATTCCACCGCGGCCAAGTTGGATCCGAGCGTGACCTCCACGGGCGAAGAATTCATTCGAGGTTCTCTGAGCCTTTTGGACATCATCAACGCCATCCCGACGGCGGTGTTCGATTTTGAGTCTGCGTTGAAGGCGAGCATTTTGCAGCTTCGATCCACCCTGCGTCCAGCGTTGGCGGCTGCCTCGGGTCTCAACGAGGGCGTCAAAGAATCGACTCTCGTTAGTCTGAGCATCGCCGCGCACGTGTCGCGCTCTAGAAAGTTGGCCGTTTTTCTCGACAAGGTTGCGGACAGCGCGGCGACGCACTCGCTCGACGGTACCATCATCCCAGTGGGCGCGGAACACATGAACGCGCTTTTGAGAACGGTCGAAAAGTTCATTTACGACGCACTTCTGGGAAGAGTGTCGCTCGAACTCAAGGGCATCGCGTCGTCGGATGTGTGGAGTGCCAAACCAGCGGAGAGCGCTTACAAACTACCAACTTTCAGCGCCTACCCGCAAGAGCGAATGACAAACGCGGGCGAGTATCTATTGTCGCTTCCGCAACATCTAGACGGAATCAACGATGACGATTTGGCCCGCACGTCGTCTCTGGCGACGAGCGAAGAGAGCGCGGCGCAAGACGTGGCGACATCAGAGGATTGGATCGCGAAGATAGCCGAAGCGAGCGCCGATCTTGTGCTCAAAGAGGTACAGTCGATTTCCTCGCTCAGCGATCAAGGCGCAGCGCAACTGTCCGCCGATTTAGAATACTTTTCCAACATCGTCGCCGCGCTGTCGCTGACACCGCCGAGCGCTCTGTTGGCGTGGTACAAGTGCGTCGGCGCGTCTCGCGACGAGTACGACGAGTTCGCGCGAACCGCGGCGGCGGAGGGCATCGACGCGCGCATCGTGAAAGCTGCCGCCGCCACCCGAGGCATTCAACTTCGATCGACGATAGACGCTTAGGAACGAAACGAAACGAAACGCTAAAAAAGAACCATTGTAATGCGCGAAAACGCAACATGTAATCGGTGTTGAATTATTTTAAGCGTAGCGTGCATACGATTTACAAATGACTACTGTAGAATGTAGAATGTTCTAAATGAATTGTATCTTGCGGCGGTGCGTTGGATTCCGTCTCCCTCGTATTGAACCAGCTGGGACGACGGAATCACAGAAATTTACAGCTCGACGAATCTCAGTCAGATCTATGCGAAGAAGATTAGATGACGGTGCCATCCGGAATGACGGCATCCTTGATCACGACGATGATGCCATCCCTGATGATGTACCCTTCACTCTCGCAATCCTTGTCCATGACGCCCTCTTCGTTGAGAATTTGGCAATTCTTACCGATGCGCGCGTTCTTGTCGATGATCGCCTTGCGAATCTTCGTGCCTGCACCGATGCCGACCGGCGTCTTGCCGACGGCAGCCTCAGGAGATTCATAGTAATCGGCACCCATCACCAACGTGTCCTCCAAATCGCAACCATCGCACACGGTGGATCGCAAACCGACCATGACGTTTTTAAGCCTGCTACCCTTGATGGCGCACCCGTCGCCAATGGTGGAGCGCTCCACCTCGCAGTCTTGAACCTTGCTCGGCGGCAAGAATCGAGATTGCGTGTAAATGGGCGCTTTGAGATCGTAGAAGCTGAACTGCGGGTTCGGATCGTTGCACGACAAGTTGGCGTGGAAAAACGCGTCGACGGTACCGATATCCTCCCAGTAGCCGTCGTACAAGTACGCGACCACCTTCATGCCGGTGGCAGCCGCCAGGGGAATGATTTCACCACCGAAATCGTTCGCTTCCGGGAAATCCTTGCGCAACAATTGGTGCATCGCCTTGGCGGTGAAGACGTAGATGCCCATCGAGGCGATGTACGGCATCTCCGCGGCGCGTTGCGCGTCCAAACCCAAAATCGTCGTATCCACCTTCATCGCATGAAGCGCCTCCCCTTTCGGCTTTTCGGAGAATTCGGTGATGACAGCCTCCGAGTTAATCTTCATCAACCCGAAAGAGCTCGCTCGCTTCTCATCCGTCGGCAACGCCGCGACCGTGATGTCAGCCATGGCATCGCGGTGCGCCTGGATAAACGGTCGGTAATCCATACGATAGAGGTGATCGCCAGAAAGAATCAAGTATTCATCGCATTCGCTTTCACCAAACAACCACAAGTACTGACGCACGGCGTCGGCGGTCCCTTGGAACCACGCCTTGTTCACCGGGCTCTGTTCCGCCGCGAGCACCTCCACGAAACCCGTGCGCGTGTACGTACCGATGTTGGTGTTGTACGCCTGAGACAAGTGTCTATTCAACGACGCGCTGTTAAACTGCGTCAAGCAATACACCTTGTTGATGTCCGAATTGATGCAATTCGACACCGGAATATCGATCAAACGATAGTTGGCCCCCAACGGCACCGCGGGCTTGGCCCGCTTCTTCGTCAACGGGTACAAACGCGTCCCCGCACCGCCGCCGAGAATGATGGATAACACGTTATCCATTCCGTCTTCGCGCGCCGCCGCGCTCGGCGCCGCGCTCGGCGCCGCGTCCACCGCGATGGCGCATCGCGTCGGTCGCACCCCTCGTCGCGCCCCGCGCGTCTTCGCGCGCCCCACCGTCGCACGGTCCAACGCCGTTCCTCTCACGCTCGCTGCGCGTCACGAAAGATCGATTCACGCATTCAATTCGTCAGTCGCCGCGTCTCGTCTCGTCTCGTCTCGTCTCGAACCGAACCGAACCCATCCAATCGCCCCGACCGCGCGTTCATCCCACGACCGACACACGACGCCACCGACTCGCGCGACTCGTTCACACGATCGACACCTCCCACGCCCTCGGCGCACGCATCGATCGAGCCAATCCTCGTCCTCGCGGTCGTCGCCATCTTTTCTCGATCGCGCGCGCATTCATTCGCGCATCGCATTCGCGCGCCTCTTCTCGCTCGTCTCTCGCGCCTCGCCTCGCCTCGCCTCGACTCGCGTCCCACCGTCTCCCACCGTCTCCCACCGTCTCACGCACCTCGCATCGTCGTCGCCATCCTCCGTCGTCCGTCGTCGTCGTCGTCGTCGGTCGTCGTCTGTCGCGCATCCGCCCCGCATCCGCCAGCGTCATCGCGTCGGCGTCGTCTCGCGCGACGAGAGCCTTTCGTTTCGCTCGACGTGCGCTCGTGTGAGTGATAGGCATTCTCGGGTGTATACTATGAATACACCGTCCGAGTGTGGATACGGGGATATGGACACGAGGGGCGCGCGCGCGCGCGGCCCCGGGCCGTGGCCGTGTCCCTGGGAAACGGAGGGTCGTGACTCGTGGGTATGGGTCGTGATCGGTGGAATTGGGGACTCGGATCGCGGCGGTCAACGGGAAGAGGAATCGTCGCGCGCGCGACGTCGCGCGCGAGCGACGGGAATAGCCTCGGTGGCTCGATTTCGCGTCGCGTCGCGCGCGCGAGGGACGCGAACGCGCGCGGGATGGTGCGCGGAGGCGCGCGCGTGGGGGTGTACGCGCGAATACGTCCGCGCGCGCGCGCGAGGGGTGGACGCGCGGGGGGCGGGGAGGCGCGAGACGAGGACGCGGCGGAGACGGGGAGGGAAGACGCCGAGGCGCGAGACGACGAGGCGCGAGATGCGAGATGCGGAGGCGCGTGGGTCGATGATTCGCGCGTGGTTCGAGTGAAGACGACGACGTCGGTGAACGGTGTGACGCGCGCGTTCGCGGTGGACGGGGCCTTTGACGAGAACGCGACGCAGCGAGAGGTGTACAAGGCGACGTGCGCGCCGGTGTTGGAGGCGGTCGCGGGAGGCATGCGCGGGTGCGTGATGGCGTACGGGCAGACGGGATCTGGGAAGACGTATTCTTTGTTATCGGACGGCGGCGATGTGGACGGCGGTGATGGGCCGGGACTCGTGCCTCGCATCGCCGCGGATTGTTTCGCGCGCGCGGCGAGCGACGTCAAGCACGCGTACGAGGTTTCGTGCGCGATGGCGCAGATTTATAACGAACAGGTGGAAGATTTAGTGGCCAAGCGTTCGGGTTTGCGCGTGATTCCGGCGAGCGATGGGTCGGGATGGGAGATCGAGCACCTGTGTTGGACGCCGTGCGGAAGCGCCGAGGAGGCGCTTGAGTGCTTCAATCGAGGGCGGCAGCGACTGGTTTACGCCGAGACGCAGATGAATAAACAGAGCTCGCGATCGCACTGCGTGTTTCAGATGAAGATCGATCGCATCGAGCGACCGATCGAGGACGTCGTCGCATCGGAGGAGAGCGAAGAGGAGAGCGCGCGCGTCGTCTCTGTCGAAAAGCGTTCGGGTTTGCTCACTGTCGTGGATTTAGCGGGAAGTGAACGCCAGAAAAAGGCGCAGACTGTCGAGACCGCGCGTTTCAAAGAGGCTTTAAACATCAACACGAGTTTACTCGCGCTCGGGAACGTCGTTAGCGCGTTAGCCGCGGGTCATCGACACATACCGTATCGCGACTCGACGCTGACAAAGATTTTGGAATCGAGTCTCAACGGACAGAGTCGAACCGCGCTCCTCGTGTGCGTGAGCGCCGAGGTTGAACACGCGAGCGAGAGCGCGAATTCACTCGATTTCGCGACGCGGGCGATGCGGATCGCCACCTTACCCGTCGTGCGTTCGTCCGTCGTGACGATGGATCCGAGACGGTTGGAACAGTTGCGGGTTCAGTGCGACGACGAGGCGGTGACTCGATTGATGGAAGAGGTGACGTCTCTGCGACGAACGCTCGCGAGAGCGACGAAGGGTTCCGAGGATGACATCAACGCCATGAAGAAGTCGCGCGATTCGTTACAGCACGAGATTTGTCACGCGCGCGCGCAACTCGAAGCGGTCAAGAGAGCGGCGGAGCAGGCGAGGGCAGAGACGGAGGAAAAGTCGCGTCGACTCGAAGCGGTGGAGCGCGAACGAGACGCGCTCGACGGTCGAAATCGCGGAGTCGTCGTCAAATTGAGCGCGGTGATGAGCGAGCTTCAAAACGAACGAGCGCGTTCGAAGGAGGAGTCCACGAGCGCCGCCGCCGCCGCGCGCAAATTGGAGGCGCAACTCAACGCCGAGCGCGCGAGCAACTCGTACGCGCTCAAACGAACCGAGCACTTGCGCAAATCGCTCGAAGATCTCAAGTCGATGCACATCGACGCGACGACGGAGGCGAACGATTTGAAGACGGAGAATGTGAACCTTCGCGCGAAGACGCGCGCAAAAACACTGGAATTGGCGCGATTAAAGCGCACTTTTTCGAAGCTCGAGTCCAAACACGCGACGCTGTGCAAAGACAATCGTCTTCTCGGTGAAGAACACGTCTCGCGATTCGTTCAGTACACGTACGCGTCGTTCAGGCACGCGATCTTCTCGCGAATCAGCGACGAACGCGCGTGTGAAATGTCGAAGCGGTACGTCCGCGCGGACGCCGATTGCGCTCGACACACCATGGCGAGACGCGCCGACGCGCATCGCTCAGCGGAACGCGAAGCTCGCGTCGTCGAGCTCGAGCGCGAGAAAGAACACGTCCTGAATCTCTTACGAGACGCCGAGCGGTCCGAGAGAGAGACGGCGACGCACCACGAGTGCGAGCTCGAAGCGCTGCGCGAATCGAACCGCGCGACGGTGCGCCGAACCGCCGCCGCCGCCGCGCGTCTCCACTTCGTCTCCACCGATCGCCAACTCGAGCGCGGGATCATCGTCAACAAAATCGGACGAAACGGTAAACGATACGCCCGCGTACTTCGCGTCAACGCCCGCACCGGCGCGCTCGAGGCGGCCCCCGCGCCTCGCCGGTTTAAGATTTTGGTTCCGCGGCGTCTCGCCCGCGCGCCCGAATCATCCTCGTCCGGCATCACGCGTCCCGACGACGGTCTCACCACCGTCCATCTCTCCTCAAGCACCTCTCTCACCGTCGAAACCCCGCGCGACGCCGACGAGGTGTGGTGCCTCGCCCTCTCCCGTCGGTTCGCCGCGCCCGCGGGAGCCGCCGACGGCTGACGGCGTCCCCACACGCCGACGCGCGCGCCGTCGACTCGCCGACCCGCGTCGGCTCGACCGGTGCGCGCGACCGAACGTAGACAACCCTCCCGCGCCATGTCGAACGGACGTTCGCGCTCGCAAAAGCACCAAAACCGCGTCCCGTTCGTCGCCAAGCGCGACATTAAGCGCAACGAGGGCGACCGCGAGCGGGAACGGAGCCTTCGTGACCTCGCCCTGACGGGCGTGTGCAAGCGGTGTCGACAAAAAGTGGCGTGGCGGTTTCAGATGGGCAAGTATAAACCGAAAAAGCCGGGCGCGCGGGGTAAGTGTAACGCGTGCGAGCTCAAGACGGTGCGACTGGCGTACAGGAGTCTGTGCGACGCGTGCGGGCGCGCGCGCGGCTTGTGTCCGGGATGTCAACGACCGCCGAGCGAGGCGGAGGGGTGTCGCGACGTTCCGGGTGCGGAAAACGTTGGGACGAGCGATGAGGAGAGCGATGAGGCGTAGGGGCGCGTCGGGGGAGGATGGGGAAGAGGGACGCGCGCGGCGGCTCGACGAGCTCGACGAGCTCGAGTGTATTACTACGGGTACCATAGTTTGACGTCGCGCGACACGCGAGAGAGACGTCGACGCGATGTTCCCGCGATCGATGCGTCGCGGTCGACTCGCGCGCGCGTTTTTCGTCGGCTCGGCTCGGCTCGGCTCGGCTCGGCTCAGCTCGGCGTCGGTTACGACTGGTGACCCGAGCCGTGCGTCACACGTCGCCGCGCCCGCGTCGTGGACGCATCGCGACGCCGCGGCGAGACGATGCCGCTCTCGCGAGACGCGCCGCGCGTCGCGCTCTCCCGTCGCGGCGAGCGCGAACCGTTACTTCGCGTCGTCGCGATCGATGATGACGATGGAGACCTCTTCCACCGCCCGCGCGAGTCGGGGACGGAGGACGACGACGACGAAGAAGAAGACGCGCCGTCGCCGTCGTCGCCGAACGGTGTGAGCTTCTCGCGATTGATTCGTCTCGCGCGACGGGACGCGCGTCCGTTGATTCTCGGCACGCTGTCGCTGCTCGCGCGTCTACCGTTTAGCGTATCGATGCCGCACTTCATGTCCGCCGCCATCGGCGGCGCCATGGACGGCGATCGCGAGCGGTTTCATTTTAATCTGTGCGCGTTTCTCCTCGCCGGCGGCGTGAACGCGGGGATGGATTTCTTCAACGTGTTTTTGTTTTCGGCGGCGCAGGCGTCCATCGTGAAACGTTTGCGCAAGCGAGCGTTTTGGTCGACGTTGCGTAAAAACGCGACGTGGTTCGACGCGCGGAGCTCGGGAGCGACGGCATCGACGCTATCGAACGATGCGAGTCAGGTTGGATCGAATTTATCGTGGTTGTTTCGATCGTGCGTCGAAGCTGTGGTCCGCGTCGTCGGCATTGGACTGTACCTTTTGTTTTGGGTGGACTTTCGGCTCGGTGCGTTGGCGCTGACCGTCGTGCCGATTTCGAGCGTCGTCAACTATTTTTACGGGCAGATTTTGTCTCAAAACGCAGCCAAAGTGCAGGAGACGCTGGGGAAATCAAACGCCATTGTGCACGAGACGCTCGCGAACATCAGGACGGTGCGCTCGTTCGCGAACGAGCGATTAGAGCGAAAACGATTCGGACGCGCCGTCGAGGAGTGGTACGTCGAGTCGTATCGCGCGGCGAAACTGTCCGGGGTGTATTACACGTTCATGTATTCGCTCATATCCGCATGCCTCGTGCCGGCGAGCATTCTGTATCGAGGCGGCGGGTACGTGCTGGACGGCGAAATGCACGCGGAAAAGTTAATTGCGAGCATGCTGTATAGCGCCATTCTGCAGGAGTACTTTGGCAATTTATTGAGCTCGTTTACAAACCTCTTCGCCGCGCGAGGCGCCGCGGTGGAGATTTTCAAAATTTTATCAAACGACACGCTCGATGCGGAGATGACGCACGGAGCGACGCCGTCGACGACGGAGGTTCGCGGCGAAATCGCGTTCGAAGACGTCTCGTTCGCCTACGCGACGCGTCCGGATGTGAGAGTGCTCTCCGGCGTGGACTTTACGGTCAAACCGGGCGAAATCGTGGGCATCGTCGGAAGGAGCGGGGCTGGTAAATCAACAGTGTTCAGTCTTTTACAGCGCTTTTACAGTGGTTTCAGCGGCAAAATTTCAATCGACGGACGCGACGTCACCACCCTGAACCCACATTGGTTGCGTCGAGAGTTCTTCGCGCTCGTGGGACAGGAACCGGTGCTGTTCGACGGTACCATCATATCGAACATCGCGTACGCTCGTCTGAGCGACGGGATCGATCGTCAAAGGGCGATGGAGTGCGCCAAGACGGCGCTGATTCACGACGTCATCATCAACGATCTCGGCGGATACGACACAGCCGTCGGGGAACGCGGGTGTCAGCTCTCCGGCGGTCAGAAACAACGCATTGCCATCGCGCGAGCGCTATACGCCGACCCGAAGGTTCTTCTTCTCGACGAACCGACAAGCGCGTTGGACGCTGAAGCGGAGGCCATTGTCACCGACGCTTTGCGAAAAGCGGCGCGAGGACGCACAACCATAGTCATCTCTCACACACCGGTCGAGGAGTTCGTCGACCGAACCTTAGAACTCTAGAACTCTAGCCTAGCGCCTTGTAGATTTTCATCACGCAGGCTTTCGATCCATGAGTCCTCCGGCCCAGTTATCCGGCGACCAATTCGCGAGGTCCTCGGGCGGTTTCAGCGTCCCCGCGCCGCCGCCTATGATGCATCGCATGGCTTCGCTCTTCGTGACGGCGTAGTGAAAGCGAGCGCTGAACCAGTCGGCGAGATGCGCCTTCAACTCGTACTTTGTCTCTTCGCACGGCGCCGCCGCGTCCAATAATCGCTCAGTGGCGGCTTCCCACGTGAGTCTATGGATTTCGGCATCCGTCATCGGCTTGGGCGTGGACGTCATGACTTCTCGTATGCATGCAGCGAATTCATCCATGTTGCTGTACGTGCGACAGTTCGGAAACGTCGAGAAGAAGGTGTTGCTGGGGTGCTTGGCGCACACGACAAATTTTCCCATGGCGAGCGCCTCGGCGGACGTCGTCGCGACGACGTCGGACAACGACGGATTGATGAAGACTTTGTAATCGAGAATTTTCGGATCGGCGTGATCGAGTCGACCGAGCAGGTTTAACGGTAACCGTTTCTTCTCGAACGTAGCCTTGACTTCCGCGAAATCGTCGCCGTCTCCGTACACATCCATGGCGAGTTTTTCCTTTTTTGCGCTCGCGTACTTTTCGTTGAAATCGCCGACGACGTTTATCAATTCCGAATACCCTTTGGCCCACACACACTTACCGATGAAATACGCCCCGCGACTGAACGCACCGCTTCCTTCCCTCTTGATCTGTTTCGCCTTCACCTTCCCAGCCTCGATGAAACCCTTCGACACGCCGTGCACGTTTTGCGTAATCGACCGCGCGAAATCTTGCACCGCGTCTGACAACTTTATCACCTTGTGCGTGTGACACCTCGTCGTCAGGTGATTGATCCATCTCAATATCTGTTCTTTGCGTTCGCCGCCCTCCTCTCTTCGCGCGTACTCCAAATAATTCGTGTGAATGATGCCGACGACGTGTTTAAATCTCGACGTCCACCGCGCCCCCGGGTGATACCAACACAGATGCTCCGGTTCCTCCAAGATGGCCACGTCTCGACTCCCCTTCGGCACGCGCAGCGTGATGTCCCCGACGGGCATGATGCTCCCCTTATCCGTCGCGTACCTTCCGGGATACCACGCAATCTTCACGCGCGGCGCGAAGCCCACGCGTTCGCGCGTCCACTTCAAAATGTACGCCTCCTGTTCCTTGGGCGTCTTGAAGCGCGTCTTCTTCGGGTACACGATCGACTGATCCTTCGCCGCGAGCCAAGGGATGAGGAGCGTCACCTCCCGCGTGGCGTCGCCCTCGGCGAGGTACGCCGCGCGGAGCAACGGGTTGACGCTCGTCCCCGTCATCCAGGGCAGCGCGGCGGTCGTGACGATGACAAACTTGCGATGTTCGGCGCGGACGTCGCTCGAAGCGCGTCTGCGCTTGCGCGCGCGACGCTCGCCGGGGTCTCGGGCGGTTTGAGCGCCGAGCGAGCCCCGGGAGAAGATTCGCTTGAGCACCATGTCGAGCGGAGGAGTCGGCTTCTGGGGCTCGGCGGGCGCGGGCGCGGGCGCGAGGTCGCTCGTTCAATGGTGTGTTCTCTACTCAGTACGTGTACATGCTACATGGCTATCGAGGGTTGAAAATGAATGAATGCGTGCGTCCTCAATCTACGGTGGAAGCAAACACCATGCGTGCGTGATCCATTTGGTGACTTCGCTCGCGAGCGCTTGCTCGCGGATGGATTTTTGTCTCGCGCGGTCGGGGTGAAAACGTAACATCGCCTGGCGGTAACTCTTCTGAAGGAGGCGTTTGGTCGATCGTCCGTGTTGATCGATCTTCATCCCGCACCGATGGAGAAAGAGTCGAAGATCGGCGTGCGTGGCCCAGATGTTGACTTGCTCGAGCGCCTCGCGCTTGGCGGATTCCTCCGCCTCGCTCGACATCTTGGCGCGTCGTTTCACCTCTGCTGCCGCCTCATCCTCCTCGTGTTTGCGCTTGCGCGCCTTGAACGAGGTCTCATCGGTCGTTCGTTTAGACAACAACGCGTTGACGTAATCGTCGCGTTCGACGAGCGTCGTCGTGTCGATGCCAATTTCCGTCGCGCACTTTCTGAGCTCCTTCAGGGACATCGTCGTCGGGTCTCCCTCGAGCAACGTTTCCCACGCCGCGCACTCCGCAGCGAATCGCGCCTTCGCCGCCGTGGTCGCGGGCGTCTCTTCATAAACATTTTCGTTTGCTTTGCGACTTTTCGTACTCCCCGCGGTGCCGCCCGCCGCCCACCTGTCCGCATTTTGTCCATTTTTCGTGGTGTTAAAGAGATGCAAAGCGCGCTGATACGCGCTTCGCGCCGCCGCCGCCGCGAATTGACTCTGTTGATACTTGCCCGCGACGACTTGCAGGTTTTCCTTGTGCCATTGTCGAAGCGAGTGATCGGCGTTGGCGCGAAACGCTCTCTGGACGTCGAGTTGCGACTGCGCGAGCGTCTGTCGCATCGCCACCTCCGTGTTCAGCGCTTCGACCAACTGATGATGCGCCTGTTTCAAACGCGTCCGCGCGTTTTGAAGCGCCGGTGGATCATCGGGACTCCCTTCCGGCGGACACGGTGGTATGCGCGCAGCGTCCGCCTGGTGCCGCGCCTCTTCGCTTCCCACGCCTCCCCAAATGGGCGGCTCTCGTCTCCCATCATCGCGCGCATACCGCTCTCGCTCGTCGCGATAGTGCTCCTGCCGCCCTCGTCCGCGTTCCTGTGAATTCTTTGACCCATTCGACGCCCGTCTCGCCGACGCGGTCGCCCCCGCGGACGACGTCGCGCTCGCCGGTCGGTCCGTCGACCGCCGTGGCCGCCCTCGCGACGCGGTGAACATCCCCGCGTCCTCTTCCCCCTCCTCACGCGTCGATTCCTTCCCCACATCGTCCACACTCCTTCGTCTCCTCCCGTTCATCCCCATCTCTCGCCCTCTCGCCCGTCTCGCCTTCGTCGCCGCCGCGTTCCCGCCGCGTTCCCGCGTCTCCTCCTCCTCCTCGCTCGCGACTTCGATCACCTCCACCTCCCCCGCCTCTTCCCCGACTCCCACCCCCACGCCCTCCCCCGCATCGCTCTCCACCTCCAACACGTACCCGAACCGTTTTCCTCGCGCTTTACTCCACGAAAAGAACAACACCTCGCCCCGTTTTAAAAACGCCTTGGCGCGCGCCCTGAGCATGCGCAACGCGCCGAATTTATCCTGCACGAACACCTCTCTCCCCTCCGTGCGAAGCTCCACGGCGACGTCCGGCGACGTGACGAGGGCGACGGTGACGATGAGCGACGGGAGCGTGGCGTCGGCGTACCCGAGAGACGCCGCGTCGTTGCGAACGTCTCGCGGCGCCCCGTGCGGGTCCAACGGGATCTTCTTCGCCCCGCGCGGGGCCTCGACGGGACGGAGACGCGCGCGCATCGTTCGAAACGTCGTTTGTTCGTCCGTTCGTTCGTTCACCGCTCGACGAGGGGTGGCATCGCCGCGAGACGCGTCGTCGCGCGCGACGCGGTGTCACGCCGCCGCGAATTCATGAGAATTCGCCGCACTGTGCGACGCCGCGCGCGACGACGCGTCGTGGTGACGACGACGATGGCGACGCGCGCACCTTCGTGCGTGTTTTCCGCGCGCCCGACGCGCGCGAGACGCGCGTCTCGCGACGCATCGCGCGCGCATCGATGGTCGAACGCGCGCCGGTCGACCCTCGCGGCGTCGAGCAAGGATGTCCCCGCGGACACGCGCGTGCCCGTCACCATCCTCACCGGGTTTCTCGGAAGCGGGAAGACGACGCTGTTGAACCACGTCCTGCGCGCTGAGCACGGGAAGCGCATCGTGGTGATCGAGAATGAGTTCGGGGAGGTGGACATCGACGGCGAGCTCGTCGCGTTTCGCGAAACCGGCGACGAGGACATCATGTTGTTGAATAACGGATGCCTGTGTTGCACGGTGCGATCTGATCTGGTGGAGATGTTGACGCGATTGGTGAAGGAGAGGAGGGGGATGTTCGATCACATTCTCATCGAGACGACGGGATTGGCGAATCCGGCGCCGATCATTCAGACGTTTTATTTGGAGCCGGCGTTGTTGGACTCTCTGAGGTTGGACGGCGTGGTGACGCTCGTGGACGCGAAACACGCGGAGATGCACCTGGATGAGGTGAAGCCGGAGGGGGTGGTGAACGAGTCTCTGGAGCAGGTGGCGTTCGCGGATCGAATCGTGCTGAATAAGATCGATTTGGTGACGGAGGCGGAGGCGAACGCGCTCGAGTATCGTTTGAGAACCATCAACGATTTGGCCAAGATTGGACGCGCGTCCATGGCGAACGTAAACTTGGATTTCGTGCTCGGTGTCGGTGGTTTCGATTTAGAGCGCGTGCAAGATCAAGTGCTCGAGGAGAAGAGCGCGAAGAAGACGGAGTCGCACGACCACGGACACTCGCACGCCGAGGGACAAGAATCGTGCGATGAGTGCGACGAGCACGGGCACTCCCACGAAGAGGCGCACTCGCACTCGCACTCGCACTCGCACTCGCACGGCGAGGACGAGGACGAGGAATGCGAAGTGTGCGGCGAACACGGCCACTCGCACTCGCACCATCACCACGACGACGCCGTCGGGAGCGTCTCGCTCTCCCTCGACGGCGATCTCGACCTCGATCTCGTCAACGATTGGCTCGGACTCCTGTTGAACGATCGATGGGAAGACTTGTACCGCATGAAGGGCGTGCTCGCCATCAAGGGATGCGACGAACGCTACGTCTTCCAAGGCGTGCACGCGCTCTTCGAAGGCATGCCCGACCGCGCGTGGAAGGATGACGAGACCCGCTCCTCCAAGCTCGTCTTCATCGGCAAAGACCTCGATCGCGACGAACTCCAACGTTATTTTGAAGCCTGCCTCGCGTAGATGGATCACGCCACACTGTTTTTAAAAACGTTGCGCGACGACGTCAACCGACTCGGCGCTCCGTCCCGACTCGTCCCGCACACCACCGCGCGCGACGTCGACGCCACCATGCCCGCACGCGCGTCCGCGCGCGCGCGCATCGCATCTCTCGCGATCGTCGTCGTCCTCACCACCGTCGCGCGCGCGAGCGACGCCACGAGCGCCGATGCGCCCGAGTCATCCAGCGCCCACGATCTTTGGCTCGCCGACGCGCTTCCTCGCTACCGCGCGCGCGCGCCCGAGTGCGTCGCGTGCCAACGCGTCCTCGCCTACTTCGACGAGCACCTCATGCTCGCGCTCCAGGATATCAACGCCGCCGAGGCGAAGAAGAAGACGAGTTCGTTCAGTCATCGGTACGGCGCCTTTGAGAGCGTCATCGAAGACGCCGTGCCGTCGGCGTGTCGTCTGAGCTCGATGGCGCTCAATAAGACGGTTCGAACGGCGTGTGAGCGATTGTTGGAGCGACACGAGGATGAGGTGGTGACGCTGTATTACGAAGCGGGGGAGGCGATGCGTCGAGGAGAGGATGAGCGGGACATGGGAGAGGCGCTGTGCGGATCGAGAGGGGCGATGCGAGGCGCGTGCGAGGACGACGTGGCGGCGTGGAGAGTGCCGCAGCTGGAATTGTTGGAGACGGAGGCGTCGAAAGTGAAGAGAGCGGATTTTCATCCGGCCGAGCAAGCGCCGGAATCAAAGATGATGTGAGTGCGTGCGAGTGAGAGCGAACGCGTTCGGTCGGCGAGAGACGCGAGACGCGAGACGCGACGACGGCGAACGACGACTGACGACGTGAACGTGAATGATAGGTACAAGAGCGAACCGCAGGCGCCGCCGCCGCGTAAGGGTGAAGTCGCGAAGATTGTCGCGTCGGACTTTTATAAGCGCGTCGTGCTTCAGCGTAACGTCGATGCTTTGATTTACTTTTCGTATCCGACGAAAGCCGCCGAATTTCACGCGGCGTACGAACAAACGCACGCGCTCATCGCGGAAGCGCTCGAAGACTCCGTCGATCTACTCGTCGGTCAGCTCAACGTGGAGATGAACGAGGTGCCTCCGCCGTACGCGGACATGGCCACGACGCCCTGCGTTCTGTTGTACAAGGCGAACAAGAAGGAAAATCCGAGGTACATCCCGCTTCGAACCGCCGCGGGCGAGTACATCACGGGCGAATCGGCGCCGACCCTCGCGGACGTTCTCGTCATGGTCAGCAAGCACGCCAAGAGCAAGAAGACGAAACAAGAGGCGGACAAGGCTCTCGTCGACGCTCCGTTGGAGAAACTTCACTCCACTCGAACGAACGTAGAGCACATAGAACTTTGAAAATGCGAGGCAAAATCCGATCTGTATTACAAGACGCGTGATTCGATCAATTACACACGTACGCAGGCGGTTCGTACCCTCTCTCGAGAAGAAACGGCAGAATGAACTCGCAGAACGTGTTCCACGTGGTGCTCGTTGAAATGGCGGTCCCTCTGCTTATGCCGGTCGAGTCGCGCTCGAGCACTACGGACGTCTCTACGAGACTTCGCTCGAGCGGTCGCGCACATGCTGAGATCGTGGCGAGCGCAAAAACATACGCAAAGATGATAAATCGAGTGTAGCGCATCGATGCGTGTCGTCGTGCGTGTGGATGTGCCGTCACACAGTGTTCACGTTGTAAACATGTGACGAGTTTGTAATCGCGAAGCTTGCAAATTAATTCACAATGCGGTCTCTAAACAAGCGCCGATGCTCTGCACTGCGCGTGAGCGCTTAACGCGGTTTGCGCTTGCTCTAATTGGGCGCGCGCGCGAACATTCTGCACCCACTCGTTCACAGAACCGGCGGCTTTTGTACCCTCCGCTGCGTTTGTGAGCGCTTGCGCGGCGAGCATGAGCTCGCCGGAAGCCAAGTATGAATCTGCCTTGGCGATGGCACCCTCGATGCCTTGCGCGCCTTCATCGGATGTGTCCTTGACGCGGAGGAGCGACGCCGCGTACGAAAGACCATGCGCGAACATGCCGCCGCCGTCTTGCGGAACCAGAGACAACTTCCGCGCTGTCTCTCTGACTTCCAGTAATTGTTCCGCGAGTTGCAGGCGCGTCTTGACACCATTTTGCGCCAAGCCGTCGTCCACGCCATCGATTATGGTGGCGACGAACGGGTCCGACTTTGAGCACGATTTCAACAACACCAAGGCTTCCTTGAACGCTTCGCCGGTTTCCAGCCGAGTGCCGAGATCCATGACGGCAAGCTCAAACCTCTGCGCATCGTGCGCTCGCTCAAGAGCTCGGCGACGCTTCGTCAGAACTTTTCTGAGAGCTCCAACACGCAGACGTTCGTTATCCAGCGCCCTGATGCGCTCGATGCGTTCAGCGACGAGAAAATCTGCGTGTTCCGCCTTCAACTTGGTCTCTTGAGCCTCGAGAGCGCGCTTCTGTTCGGCAACCGCGCGTTCCTTCTGGCGTTCAAGTTCACGCGCCGTGTCTTCGGCGCGAGATTCGAGCACGTTGATCGCCGCGACGAGCTCATCGGTGACCGCTCGCTCGGTGGCGACCACTTTTTCAAAGTTTTGTCGCATGGAGGACGACGTTCCTTTGAACACGCGCACGTCTGATTCAGACTGCACCTTCATTCCCTTTAGCAAAGTCTGCTTTTCTTCATCCGATAGAGAAGTACCGAGAGTTTTCATTGCTTCTTCGATCAGACTCGCCGCACTCAAGTCTTTGCTGGCGTCCATGATGCTCGCCTCGTTGCGTTCGGGTTTCGGTATGTTCACTTTCGCGAGCACTTCCGGCTCCTTTTTAGTTTCTTTCTTTTCGGTCGCGGGCTGTTGGGTAAAAAGTTCGGTCAGTCAAAAGTGTCGATGAAAAAGAGAATGTCGGCTGGCTCACGGAATCGAAACGAGGTGAAGTCACGATCCTTAGAACTCCAGCGGCGCTCGACGCGCGGTTTGCATGCGTGCGCGTCGAACTAGCATTTAATGTTGGCCCGTGAAAGGTCCGGCGCGGCATTGAAAGCTGCGACAGATGAGTATAGGCCCCGATCGTGAAAGCAAACGAGTCAATGTGCGCACGCATCACGTACCTCAACTTTTGACAGAAAATCAGCAGTCGCGTCGAACGCGTCGGCGACCTCCTTCGCTTCAACCTTTTCAGTCTGCTTTTCCTTCTTCTGTACCGGTTTCTTATTCGTCTGCGTCGCGACCGCGTCGTCCGGTTGTTTGACGATTTCGATTTCCACCTCGATATCCTTTCTCGCCGGTGGAGATTTCTTGCGCTGAGGCGGCGGCGGTCTGTCCTCCTCGTCGATGTCGGCCATCGAGTACGCGAGAAGCGCGGCGAGGACGGCGCCAATCGCGGCCAAAATGGTCGTTCGGCTCGGCCCCTGTCCGTCTTGACTCGGCGGTGGTGGCGGGAGAGGAGGCGACGAGGATGTGCTCGCGATCGGCGTCGATAACGGTTCGCGCAGAACCGTTCTCGCCGCTTGCGTAGAGGCGCTCGCGTTTAAGATGGATTCGTGCAGAGGAAACTTTGACGCCGCCGCGTGCGGCATGACTCTGTTCGCCGTCGGCGGCGGAGGCGAGAACGTCTCCACTCTCGCCTTAGCCTTGACCACGCTCGGCGCCGCCGCTGCCGCCGCCGCCGCTTGTCCCTCCGCTTTGGCCGCGAACTCTTCCAGAAATTTCCGCGCCGCCGGTTGCGTCTCGTACGCGTACGCACCGCCTCCACCGTTCATCACGAATCGTATCGTATCGATCTCCGTCTGCGTCACGCCCCATCGCGCGCCACCGTCCTCAACGCTCTTCACGATCGCCTTGGCCGTCGCCAGCGTGATCTTCCCCGACCGTCTCGCGCCCGCGTCCGCCGTCGCCAACGCCGCCTCGTCGTACCTCCGCGACTCCACCATCCTATACTGCCGCACCCTGTATCCGCGCGCGTCCTTCAACACCGATTCATGCAACGGAAATTTCGCCGCGCTCGCGTGCGGTACCGTCCGAAGCTTCCCCACGGGTGGTTTCTTCGCCTTCGGCGTCGCCTTCGGCTTCGTCGCCCCAGCCTTTGTCTTCGCGATCGTCTTCTTCTTCGCCCCCGCGCTCGCTCTCTTCCCCGTCGTCGCGCTCGTCGTCTTCGTCGTCGTCGTCGTCGTCTTCGTCGTCGTCGTCGCCATCGCGCGCGCGCGACCGATCGTCGTCGTCGTCGTCGCGTTTAAATGCATCATCGACGCCGCGTCTCCCACCGCGCGCGACGCCGCGCGCGCGAGCGCGCCTCTCCTCCCGCCGACGATCACCATCGCGCGCGATCGATCCGTCGATCGTCGACGACGCGCGCGAGACGTCCGCGCTCCTCGCGCGCGTCTCGCACTCGCGTCACTCGTCGACGACCGTCCCCATTCGTCATGTTCTCGACGCCGACGCCGTCGACCGCGCGCGCGTCCGTCTCCGCCGCGCGTCTCTCGTCGTCCGTGAGCGCGCGCTCGCGCGCGTCGCCCCGAGCGAACGCGCGACGCGCGCGCGCGACGACGGTGACGGCGTGCGCGCGCGCGCGCGCCGCCGGGGCGCCGATGCCTCGACGACGCGTCGTCGCGCGCGCGCACCCCAGGCGCGTGCAAAAGGTGCGACAACAGATGCGACGGGAGATTTCGAACATGATGCAGACGGATAAGAACCTGCGGGCGATGATCTCCCCGGAGGAGCGCATGGGGGTGGATCACATGCTCAGCGTCATGGCGACGGTGGCCGAGGTGGAGGTGAGCAACGATTTACAAGTCGTCAAGGTGTACGTGAGCATACTGGGAGACGAAAGAGGGAAGAAGAACGCGATAAAGGGGTTGAAACGCATGGAACAGTACGTCCGACGGAAGATTGGACGACGGATGAGCCTGCGGTTGACGCCCGAGATTCGGTTCGTGTACGACGACTCGTTCGAGCGGGGACAAAAAGTGAACGCGCTGTTGGATGAGATTCGTGCGGAGAATAGGAGTAAGACGGCGAAAAAGTACGGGAAGGAGGTGTTGATGACGGTGGAGGACGTGATCGCCGAGCGCGGGGACGTGGAGGAGGACGAGGACGTGGAGGAGTGGGCGGGAGACGACGACGCGGTGTGGGACGAGATGCTCGAGGGGGTGGAGGGCGCGTTGGAGAGTTTCGACGATGACGATGATGATGATGATGACGAGAACGAGGACGATGGGTCCGGCATTCGCATCATCGAGGTTTAATTTTTTTGGTTAGATTTTCTTTTTTATTGAAAACAGCTAGTGCTATGTGTCGTTCGTTCGTTCAAAGAGTGCTCAGGACCCGCTGGCACTTGGACGCTAAAATTTTGACAGCCTCCTTGAAAATAGTGCCCGGCGACAGTTGTCCGATCGTCTCGATCGTGAAAATGAAGTGGTCCTTGCGCTTACGGACGGCGATCTTCTCGTCCCATCCCGGTTCGCCCGTGAGTTCGCGCACCCGCTCGATGCACAAGTCGCAGCCTCGCGAATTGACCACCTTGACGGATTTTTTATCGCCCTTGCCCTCGCACGCGTAACACTTGTGCGTATCGCTGAAATTCGCGCACTTTTCCATGAACTCGTCCGCGTGCGCGCCGGTAATCGGTTCTAAAATCGTAATCTCCGGCACCATTCTGTACCAGCACGTCCCCACGGGCGACCACTTGGCGTGCTCTTTGCCGACGCCCTTGACGCAGTGACACTCGAGCTCCACCTCTTGCCCCGGCGCGAGTTTGACCAGGAGAATGTCGTCGTGAACGCATCCGAGCTCTTCGTCGCCAAAGATTTCTCGCTGTGAACGCTTGAAATCCGAGTATTTTTCGTCGTTCTCCACCGGAAGCTCGCTCCCGTCCGGGCACCACTTCAACGCGTCCGAGTACACTTTTTGGTTCACCAACTCGCCCAACGAACCGTCCTCGTTTCTCTCCTTGTGACACCGCACGTGCATCTTCAAAATGACGGTGTTGTTCTCATTCGCCGGTTCGTTCTCACCGCGGTATTCGAATCGCGCCGGATCCGCCTTGATCGGGACTAAACCGAGTCGGTGCGCGAAAACCTCGTCGGCGACGACGCTCGTGTTATTCACCACGAACACCTTCTCTATCGCCATCGTCGGCACCTCCGCGATGATGATTCGTCGAAACGCGTTCGCAAACGCCGCTGAACATCCCTCCATCTCGAACACGCACGCCTCCTCGTCGTTCCTCGTCATCGTCAACGCGAACGTCTCTCGAAACGAATCCACGCTAAACGCGTAATCCTTCCCGATCGACGCGTACGCACCACCGTACGCCACCTCCTTGGTGTTGGCGTTACCCTCGGCCCCGGCGACGACGTACTTCCTCTGTTCCTCCAATCTCGCGAGCATGCGCGCCATCTGCTCGCTCACACCGTCCATCGAATCATCGGCGGCGGCGGCGCGTCCCATTCGCCCGTCTCCCTCGCGCGTCTCCCTCGCGACGACACCCACGCCGGGACGCGCGAACCGAACCGAACCGAACCGAACCGACGCGATCTCTCCCGAGCCGACGCGTCGACGTGTGACGCACCGAGTCACCGGTCGACGACGCGCGTCGCCGTCCTCGACCGTCCCACACCGTTGCCGTCGTGTCCATGGCGTGACGGTTCACGAACCCCGAACCCACCATTCGTCGACGCGCGCGCGCGACGCGACGTCGTCGAGCGTCGACGCGCGCGCGCGCGACGCCGACGAAATTCTCCCGTCGTCTCGCGCGACTCGCGCGCGCGCGCGACCCTCGCGCGCGAGGGAAATCATGCGCGAGAGCGTCGCGCGAGGAGGCACCCGCGAGGACGCCATCGATCTAACGGTCGACGACGACGACGCGCGCGATGGAGACGTTATTTTTACGCGCGAGCGGCGCGCGAGACGAGGACGAGGACGACGTCGCGCGCGCGCGTGGGACGACGAAGAGGATGCGAACGGCGACCGACCGAGGCGACGGGCGAGACGAGGCGGCCGACGAGACGAGGACGGGGAGGACGGGGAGGACGATCGGGCGATGCGTCGCGCGGCGCGCGCGAGGCGTCGCGAGGCGCGCGCGGTGATGGACGCCGACGTCGACGACGACGATGATTTCGACGCATTCGTCGACGACGTCGACGACGCCGGCTTTCCCGACGTCGTCCCGTTTCTCGACGAAATGCGCGCCGCGGCGTTTCATCGGTTCTTCGACCGCGACGACGGCGTTCCGCGCGATGAACCTCGCGCGCTCGCGAGGGAAACGCTGGAAACGCACGCTCCTGCGAAACGCGCGAGAGACGCGTTCGGCGCCGCGCGGGCGCCCACGTGCGCCGTCTGTCTCGAGGACCCGACCCCTCGCCAACTCGTCCGCGAGCTTCCGTGCAAGCACTGCTTTCACAAAAAGTGCATAGACCGGTGGTTTCGCGCGTCGAGCGTGTGTCCGACGTGTCGAGCGAACGTGGGACCGCCGCCGCGCGTCGACGTCGTCGATCGAGGGCGCGCCAACGCGCTCGGCGTGTATCTAGAGGTGGTCGCCGCGCTCGGTCGACGGTTTCGCGTCGGCCTCCCTCGTCGCCGACGGTGACGATTCGCGCGTACATTTAATTTGTTGTTGTTGTTCCATGCATCGTAGCGTCCCGCAGCGCGCGGTGCGCGTTCACCGAGGCGACGCGCGCGACCGACGCGCGCGAATTTTTGAAAAAATGGCGGTTGGGGTGCCCGTTTCCAATCATCACCGTCACACGGTCGCGCGCGGCGTCTCTCTCGCGCCGCGCGCGCGCGAACGGTGCGCGCGAGCGTCGTCGTCGTGGCCGAGACGCGAGACGCGCGCGACGCGAGAGAGACGCGAGAGAGACGCGCTCGTTCACGAGTGATGATGCGTCTGGACGCGTTGGATGACGATGACGACGACGATCTCTTCGCCGCCGTCGACGTCGACGCGGTCGCCGCGCGCGCGACCGCAAGTCGCGCGCTCGCGTCGTCCACGGGGTGGAATCGCGCGTCGAGACCGACGGAGGAACGCGACCGCGGGACGACGATGACGAAGACGGAGGGAACGCGGTTGGAAGACGTGCCGTTGCGCGCGCGCGCGGACGCCATGCGACGAGATCGAGGGGAGGGACAGTTGACGGTGACGTCCATGTTCGCGGCGGCGCGCGGGGAGCGAGCGCGACCGACGACGGTGGTGGGAGAGGTGCGAGAGACGATGGCGGGGACGACGACGACGAGTCGAGGCGAAGACGCGGCGGCGAAGAGACCGCGGACGAAAACTGACGCTATGTCGGGTGGGGAGAAGAGGAAACATCAGTCGAGGTTGCCGAAAGCGTTGATGATACGGAAGACGAACGATTCGAGGGAATTGGAGGCGTTGCGGACGAATTTGCCGCCCGAGGCGTTGGGCGAGCGAGACGGGCGAGGCTTGACGACGTGCGCGACGGCGGGTGGACCCGCGGGATTACCCATGGATCCGGAGGCGATTCAGACGTACGTGTATCCGGCGCAGATATCGAGACGGGAGTATCAGTACGAGATGGCGCGAAACGCGCTGTTGACGAATTCTTTGGTGTGTCTGCCGACGGGATTGGGGAAGACGCTCATCGCGGCGGTGGTCATGTACAATTATTACCGATGGTTTCCCACCGGGAAAATCATCTTCATGGCGCCGACGAGACCGTTGGTGGATCAACAGATGTCGGCGTGTCACAACGTCGTGGGGATTCCCGCCTCGGACACGCTCGTGTTGATGGGGAGCACGAAGAAGGACGACGAAGGGTCGAGACGCACGTTTTGGAGCGAAAAACGCGTCTTCTTTTGCACGCCGCACACGGTGGCGAACGATTTAGAAAACGGCACCCTGGACGCCAATCAAATCGTGTGCGTCGTCGTTGACGAGGCGCACCACGCGCGCGGACAGTACGCCTCGGCCGAGGTGCTCCGTCTCCTTCACGAGCGCAAGGTGAAATTTAGATTGTTGGCACTCACGGCGACGCCCGGTCAAGGTGTAGAGGAGGTTCAAAGCGTCGTCACGACGCTGCGCATCGGACGCATCGACTTTCGAAGCGACCAGGACCCGGACGTGTCGAGGTACACGCACAAGCGAGAGATGACGGTGGAAAAGGTGAGACCCGATCAGGCCATGTCGCACGTGCAAGACATGCTGTGCGATTTATTGCGACCGTATTGCGAAAAACTCCTGCGCATGGGCGCGCTCGGCGAGGCTGGGTGGCGCATGCAGACGTTCATTAACAACAAGGTTACGCACGGCGCGTCGCGCATCGAACCGCCCGGATGGTTCGCCCTGCACTCCGCGCGCACCAATCTCAATCACAATCCCAACGTGCACGCCAAGGGGACGGCGTACGTCGCGCTCGAAGCCGCCATGGAACTCGCCAAGGCGTACGATTTATTGCTCAAGATGGGCGTGAAACAGGCGTACGATTACGTGGAAAAACGAGGTCAAGAGAAACGCACGACGCTGATTCATCGCATCGATCCCGTGTCGAAAGAGGTGGTGGATCTGATGCGATCGATGTCGACGAACGGCGCGCATCACTCGCCCAAGCTCGATCGTCTGACGTCGATTTTAAAGCAACACTTTAAAGACGCGACGGCGGATACGCGCGTCATCATCTTCACGTCGTACAGAGAGAGCGTCAAGGACATCGTTCGCGCACTTCGAGAGGTGCCGGCCGGTGCGGACACGGCGTGTAAGATCAAGGTGGCGGAGTTTGTCGGTCAGGGTGATTCCACCAGCGGGAAAAAGCGCGCGACGGGCGGCCGTCGAAGCACCAAGGGACAGACGCAAAAGGAACAAAAGCAAACGCTCGATGATTTCAGAGCCGGTACTCTGAACACGCTCGTCGCGACGTCCATCGGTGAAGAGGGTTTGGACATTCCGAGCGTCGATTTGATCTTCTTCTTCGACGTCGTGGACATTATTCGCGCCATTCAGCGCATGGGTCGAACGGGTCGCGCTCGCGACGGTAAAGTGGTCGTCCTCGCCACGGAGGGCAAGGAGTACGCCAAGTTTACGAGCGAACAGAAGAAGTATGAGACACTCATGATGTGTCTGCGCGCGCCGGGGAATAATTTCAAGCTCGAAAAATGTCCGCGCATCGTACCCGAGGGCGTGACGCCGGTGTGCCAACTCGCCATGATCGAACCTTCGCCTGCGGAGAAGAAGTCGAAACCAAAGACGAATAATCCGTCAAAAGTAAAGAAACCGCGAGGTGCGAAAGCCATCTTAAACGCGGCGATCAAGCTGAAAGATGCACCTCTCGATGTGGCGAGTAAAGCCATCTTGTTCGCATACGAGTACGATGGAAACGCTCTGGAAGAGTTTGACATCGAAGCCACCGCGCCATTTCTCTCGAGACCGAACCCCGTGCACAGCGTCGAGCACAGCGATTTATCGCACGCGCTCATCGATATCATGGCCGATCTTCAAGGTTTATCTCGGGTGGATCCCACCGGAACGGCGATTCCCGGCGGTTTGTGCGAGGAGATGCGCGCGTGTCAAACGCGCTCGCCGGCGGCGGCAGCGCGCGACGAACGAGAAGAGAACGTCGCGCAGGACGGCGTCGTGGAGGTGCCTGACGCGCCGCTGTTCGACGAAGCCGATTTCGACGATGGATGGGGTGAGGACTGGGTGAATCCTTCGCAGGATTTGCCCATGTACGAGGCGAACGTGAAGACGAGTCAAGAGGTGCTGGAGGAGTTCACGCAGATGAGCGAGCCGGTGCCTCGACGAATCTCCATGCACAGCGCGTCGCCCGCACCGCGTCCGCCCGCGGTCGAGGCCTCACCACGACTCGACGAGCCGGCGTCGATGCGACAGCCGAGACTCAGCGAATCGAGCGACAAGGTGAATGAAGACGAGAGGCAAAAGACGCAGGATCGTTTGTCCATGCCGCCGCCGCCGCCTCGTCTGACACCGCAGAGCGCGGTCACAGCGAACGAAACGACGCCGTCGACGGACGAAAGCGAAATTCACAGAAGACCTCGTCATCACGCCAAAGTGCACGCGTGCGTGCTGATGTCTCAAGACGTGTCACCTCCCGTCGAACCACCGAATCCCGTCGTCGACGATGACGTCGCCATCATCGAGGACGACGACGTCGTCGAACTTCCGAGGCGACAGCGACGCGCTCGCGCGCAGCCGCCAGAGTTTAACCCTCGTAAGAGACGCAATTTCTTTGTCGACGATGAGGCGAACGCGAGCGACGAGGAAAACGAAGGCGACAGCGAGAACGAGATGTCTTCCGGCGACGAGCGATTCATCGCGCAAACGCAAGGCGACGACGGCGAGCACCATCCGGGTGCACAATTCGAGGAGGTGACTCCAGAAGACGCGCAGCGTCCGAGTCGCGATCACCAAGGTAACGCGCGCGGACAAGTTGATCTGAGTCGCACGTTCGCAGCTTTCGGACCGCGAGAGCATCGCGTCGTTCAGGACACGCCGAGTCCTACGCAAGGATTCGACGGCAGCGGACCGACGCACTCTTCGAGCAGATACGACTCGAGCTTCATCGACGATGGCTCGGACGCGAGTTTAGAAGACTCCGTGAAACGCCCCGAACGACAGACGACGAACGACGACGCGGTCGTCGATTTATCAGAGCCTGACCCCGTGCCCGCCGCGCAAACGGTGGATATGTGGTGCGACGTGGGCGAAATAGAAGACTGGGATGACGACGGTTGGGGACGTGCCGGCGACGTCGCCGCGCCTGCAAACGGTGGCGGCGGCGGCGGCGGCGGTGATGATGACGACGACTGGTAGAAATATTACTATTAGCAGATTAATGTATTCAAATGAGATGTAACCGACGACAACGTAAGAAAGTCACGCCGCGTCTTTGCTGTTGGGGCATCCTTCGTCGCCAGCTCCATCTGCTTCTCTGACGCGGCCAGAAATAGATTCGGCTTCGTGAGACGTTCTAATAAACATTGAATGTGACGAACCGTGCGCTCGGAATCGAGATCCGAGATAAAGTTCACCACGGCGCCCCAAGAGTCTTCGTCGAGTCGATCGGGCTCGCTCGATTTTTCAGATTCTGGCTCGATGACGTCTGAAGAATCTTCTTCTACGTCGGAAAATAACTGCTTCACAGTATCAGTACCGTGGCGTCGCGCGGCGTCTTTGAGAAAACACGATGGACACACGCAGCGTCGAGTGTATAGCGCGCGCACGTACGCGCGCAGACAATCGTCGCAATCGCACGAATCGGTCATGAAATCGTACTTCTCAAATCCAAAAACTCCCTTCGCCTCGTGCGCGTGCGCCAAGGCGCACGCGCACTTTTCAAACAAGGGTGAGTGTGGACACTCAGAGATTCGATCCATCGTGACGGTCGTCAGCTCGATGGTGACGTCGAAATCGAATCGAATGCGTTGACCGACCGTGAGCAACTCCTTCAATTCCATCGTCGCGCTCTCGCATCGCTTTTCCAGCGATTCTTGATTCGCGGTGACGAAAGCCGTGATGTCCGCGCGTGATTTCTCCAGACGTTCCAACCGTCGACGCACGAATCGGCGCTTTTTGCCCAAGTTCTTGGGCGCGTTCGGCGACAACCACCTCTTCGGCGGCATCGGCGGCGGCATCGGCGGCGACGGATTCGGCGACGGACTCGACGAAGACTCAAACGGAGGCGTGGACCAAAACGACGGCAGAGGCGATTTGGACTCCGGAAGCGGTGGGAATCCATCTTCTCTCGCGGAATCCTGGTCGAACGATCGGCGACCGAGCGAAGGTTGAGGCAACCGCGACGGCGACGGCGGCGCGGCGTCCGGCGACGAAATCGACGAAGACTCATCCGGGGATCGACGACCGCCTCGACGACATCTCGTCATCGCTTTCGGCGTCGATCGACGATTCGGACGCACTCCTTGTCTCGGATGTTCGGCCCCGCGCGTCGTCGACGCCTCCTCGCCTCTCCGTCGACCCGTATTCGACGTTCCGATCGGCGTTCGCGTCGACGGCGCGTTCCCCGCGCGCTTCGCCGTCCCCACCGATCGCATCCACCGCACGTGTTCCTCCGCGGCGATTCGACCAGCCTTTACCGCCGCTTCCACGCGCAAACGCACGAACATCTCCCGCGTCTCCTCGCGCATGATCTCGCCGATGAACACCTCCTCTTGGACGTCGCCTCGGTCGCCGTCCCGCGGCGTCATCATCGGCATGTATCCCAAGCCCTCCACCGCGACGAAAGACGTCGCGTTCGTCGGCCTCTGCACGCACGCCACCGGCCATGACGGGTGTTCGCGCGTCGGCGCGCGCGCGCGCGGCGTCGCGCCTCCCGCGATGCCCTCGAACGCCATCCGCGTCGTCCCGTCCCGATGAAAGATGAAATTCGTCCCGACGCGCGCGTCGTCGTCACCGATCCGTCGCGACGCGCGCGCGCGCGAGGTTCGCGACGACGGATCGACGCGAAATAAATTCTTTCTAGAGTCTCGACGCGAGGCGAGGCGCCGAATCGCGTCGCGCGTCGTCGCGGCGCGCGCGAATCTGCCGTCGGACGAATCGAACCGACGGCGTGCTGGGCGACGGATTTTTATAGCCGTGTGTGACTGTGTGTAGAAGTTTTTACACCAACGACAACTCTCACAGAAACTCACACTACACACAACGTCATCCTTTAAATAACTCGTCAATACGTATCGAACGCCTGGTTTCTTCGCGCGATAGATACACACCGTCGGACCCCGATCGCGCGACGCGCCCCGGGCGACACTTCGAGCCGATCATGCTTCGCGCGTTCGCGAGACGAGAGGTGCGAGCGACGACCGACGCGCGAGGACGATGGTCATCGAACCGTCGACGCGTTCCGCGCGTCCGCGCGCGGGCGAGAACGCGCGTGAGAACGCGCGGAGGGGTGACCGGGGCGTAGGGTCAAACGTTCGAGCCGCGGTGGTTTCGCGTCGCGCGCGCGGTGTGGGCGCGCGCGCGGCCGCGCGCGACGGGCGAGAGCGAGGGTAAAGACTTTGAACGAGCGACTGACCGGGTTTTCACGCGCGCGGTGGGTTTTATACGCGACGTAGGTGAGCGCGATCGCGCGATGCGCGAGACGGGCGTACGCGGGCGAGACGGCGCCGGCGTCGGCGGCGAGCTGGGACGCGATCAAGACGGAGGCTCTGTCCGATGCGTCGCAGAGAGAGCTCTTGGGGTTGCAAAAGGCGGTGTTTGACATGCGCGAAGCCGTCGCTCGTGAGGCGTACAAGGGGCCGGAACCGGATTTCGCGGCGATGAAGAAGGACACGTCCATGCCGGAAATCGTCGACGAGTTCGAAAAGGCGTACAAGGGTGTCACGAAGCCGGATTCTCAGAGCCCGGAGATTGATGCGCTCAAGCAATCGTTCGTTGGGCTCGAGGCTGAGGCCAAGGCGCACGCCCAAGCGGCGGAGAAGCGCATCGCCGAGCTCGATCTCGAACTTAAAAACGTGGAGGAGCAACGAGCGCGACTCAGCACCATCACGATGGACGAGTACTTCGAGACGAACCCGGAACTCAAGAAGGAAATCGATGAAAAGATCAAGAACGATAAATGGTTCGAGGTCTAAATAGATTGAGGTCTCGTCGTCTCGTGCGACACTTGTACTTGCTAGGAAAAAAAAAAGCTTCACGCCTTTTGTGATACGATATTTAGACTTTTGCCACACACGTTGACTCTCGACGCGCGTCGATGAGCGAAGAGGAGCGTCGCGTGCGACGCTCGACGCGCGCGATGTCGGTCTCGTCCAGCGCGTCTCGCTCACTCGCGCGCGCGCCCGCTTCGGAAGACGTCGAAGAGGACGAGTCGCGCGCTCGCGGCGAGACGTTGACCGAGGACAGACGCGCCGCGGCGTCGTGGAGACGACAGTCCGACGCCGTCCACCGCGTCGTCCACTTCGCGACGACGATGCCGAACACGATCACGCACAAAATCATGCTCGAGCGCGGTTGGCGCGAGGTGGCGCCCGAGGACTCGAATTGGGACTTGTTCTACGCCGACGTCGGGTGGATACACGAAAACATCCACTACAAGACGGGCGCGCGGTTGGCGGATCATCAGCGCGTCAATCACTTTCCTAATCACGCCGAGCTCACGCGTAAAGATCTCATGGCGAAGAATTTAAATCGTGCCAAGCGTCAGGCGGCCAAGGAGGGCGGCGCGGAGGCGGCGAAACGGTACGACATTTTACCGCAGACGTTTGTCATGCCGCAAGAGGCGTTGATGATGAAGCGCGCGTTTCGAGATCGCGGTGGACTTTGGATCATGAAACCCATCGGTCGCGCGCAAGGACGAGGGATATTCGTCGTCAGTAAACTCTCGCAAATCACGGCGTGGCTCGCCGAGCGAGAGAAGAACGGTGCGGAGAACATATGTTGCGATAATTACGTCGCGCAGCGATACATTGCCAATCCGTATTGCGTCGGCGGGAGAAAATTTGACATTCGACTATACGTTCTCGTCCTCTCGTTTCGACCGCTTCGGGCGTATCTCTATCGCGAAGGGTTCGCCCGTTTCACCTCGGTGCGATACACGCGAGATAAAGCGTCGCTCAACGATCACATGGTGCATCTCACGAATCACTCGGTGCAAAAGCGAGACGCGCGCTACGACGCCGAAAAGTGTGATTTGCGATGGAACGTGCGAAGTCTTCGCCAGTACATCGCGTCGAAACACGGCACGGCGACGTCGGACGCGCTCATCGTGAACATCACCGAGCTCATCCTGCGTTCGCTGCGCTCCGTCGTGCCGGTGATGATCAACGACAGACATTGCTTTGAATTGTACGGGTACGACGTCATGCTCGACGAAGATTTGCGACCGTGGCTCATCGAGGTGAATGCGTCGCCATCGATGAGCGTCGACAGCGCGGGCGATCGCGCGCTCAAGACGGCGTTATTTCAAGACGTGTTAAACGTGGTGGACATGGAGCGACGCTTTCATCGTCAAGGCGTCAGAGAGATAAAAAAGAGAGTGGGCGGTTTTGATTTAATACACGACGGTGACGTCGTCGAAGATAATCTGAGCTCGCTCGGCGCGTTAAACGACGATCGAGACCGATCGCTCGAGGACGCGAAAGTCGAGTGTGTCTAAAACCCTTCATCCTCCTCGTTCGGTTCATCCTTCAGGATGGGTTTCCCGTCGGCGTCCAGAGGCCACGGGTTACCGTCGACGTCCACGGGAACGTCGAGCTTTTGAAGCGTCGGAACGCTCCACGGATACTTTTTCACCATACCGTACTCCACCGGTCGACCGAAATTTTTCTACAAAATGGATAAAATCGCCGGACACGCGCATTCTCACGTCAGTCCGCGACGTTCATCGCGATATCACCATCGAGCGCGAGAGCCTCGCGCCGAACGCACGCGCCTTGTAATTCTCCTGAAACACTCTCTGCGCCTCCTTAAATTCGGGCGTCGTGAACGACAATCGAGGATCCTCGTGCTCGCGCATCTGTTCCAAACGTTTTGTGTGCTCTCGCATCTGTTCCAACAGGTCCTGCTGTTCCTTATCGTTCGGATCCGCGCGCTTTTCAAACTCCTCGAGGCGCGTTCGATCCTCCTACGGTTTCAGCCGTTACGGTGCCCATCGTCCTCCGTCAATCTCGAGACTCGCGCGTCGCCTCCATCTCTCGCGCGAACGCGACCGACGCGGGAAAAAGTACTCGCGCGATTCCCATCGCGCGCGTCATCGTCACCGTCGTCGCCTCCGCGCATCGCATCGCGTGACACGCGCGCGCGCGCGCGCATCCTCGAATCGTCCAACTCGCGAACTCGCGCGCGCACCTCCGCCGCGGCTTGTCCACCGGTCCATCCAGTCATCGCGCGACTCGACGCGCGCGCGCAATTTTTTTTCTTTCGTGTCGCCCTCGCGTCGACTCGCGCTCGGCGTCGCGTCGCGAGCGCTCGGCGTCGCGATGTGCGGGGCGCGCGTGCGTTACTTTTTCATCCCCGCGCGGGGGTCGATGGAGAGGGGCGCGCGCGTCGATGCCGGCGCGATATCTCGGCGCGGGCGAGCGGCGAGAGAAAGGCGCGAGAAAAAGGCGCGAGAAAAAGGCGCGAACCGACCGGGGTCATGCGCGCCGGGGCGCAGATATTCTTCGCCGCCGCGCGCGCGGTGCTCGAGATTTTCGTCGTCGGGACGCTGGGCGCGGTGTCGGCGACGCGAGGATGGTTGGACGCCAAGACGGCGCGCGCGCTCGCGACGTTCAACGGGAACTTCTTTTTGCCGGCGCTTTTGTGGACGAGTCTGAGTCGGAGCGTGTCGGTGGGGCGGTTGCGGGAGATGTGGCTGTTGCCGGTGGAGTGCGCGTTTCACGTCGTCGCGGGACTCGCGGCGGGAGTGGTCGTCGCGCGCGCGACGCGCGCGAAACCGGGGTTCAGGACGGTGACGGTGATGTCGTGCGGGTTCGGTAATTCGTTGGCGCTGCCGGTGGTGGTCGCGAGGGCGGTGACCAGGAATCCAAACGTCGGTACGTTGACGTTCACCGAGGCGGACGGGGATAGGTGCGTTTTGTATCTCTCGGCGTACGTCTTCGTGCTCTCGGGGGCGATGTGGTCGGTGGGGCCTTGGTTGTTTCGCAGACGAATCGCGGCCAAGGCGAGTCTGGAGGATTGCGAGAGCGAGAGCGGGGGCGGGACGGGGGAGAGCGGGTCGCGGGTTTCGCGAACGCAGAGTTTTTCGGAGAAGGCTTTGGATTTCTCGCGCACGTTTTTCAATCCGAACATAGTCGCGTGCGTCGCGGGCGTGTTGACGGGAATCGCCACGCCCGCGCGGGACATACTGTTCAATCCGGGACGGGCGTTGAGTTGGATCGGCGCGTCGGCGCAGCTGTTGGCGGACGCCGCGATTCCGACGGTGCTCCTCGTCATCGGCGCGAGTTTGTCCAAGGGTCCAGATTATAGCATGGTGAATAGGAACACGGCGTTAGCGATCATCGCGGTGAGATTCGTCGTCATACCGTTCTTGACGATCGGCGCGTATTACGCGCTCAGAGGCGCCGGCGTCGCGCCCTCGGGTTCCGATTCGGCGGGCGAGGATCCCATTTTTTGGATGATTTTTTTACTCGTCGGCTCGACGCCGACGGCGAACAACATGATGCTCCAGGCGCACATGTGTCACGATGACGAGCGCGCCGCGGCTGGCGTCGGCACGCTGTTATTTTGGCAATATCTCGCGTGTCCGTTTTTGCTCACCGCCTTCGTGAGCTGGCACTTGGTGATGATTGATAGATAGCTTGGTGATGGATGTGTACTACAGTAGTATAGGATGCTTGCAACGATGACTATCACTGATTCGCGATACGCAACCCGTTTTGAATGGTTTTTGAGTACTCCCCGACCGCCTGGACGATGAGTTCGTCCTCCTCCGCGCGCTCGGCGCGCTCCTTTTGTAATCCCGCCTTGAGCGCGCTCAATTCCTCCAGCACGACGGCGTGAAAGTCGCCCTCTTCCGCCGCGCTCTGATGTCTCACTTCCTCGATCACCGTCGCCAATTTCCCCACCGCGCTCTCTCGAGTGTTCCTCTCCGCGTCCACTTTCGCGCGAATCTCCGTCATCTCGTTCCCCAGACGATTGATGAGCTCCGCCTCGCGCTCGAGTCTCGACAGTCGCTCGTCGTCCAGCGCCGACGCGTGTTCTTCCATCCTCTTCCCCAACGTCCCACCCATGAGCTCAACCTCAGACGCGCGCTCCGTTCGCTCCGCCGTCAACGCTTCGTGCACGCTCTCCACCGCAGCCGTGAGCGCGCTCACGCTCGTCGATAATCGCTCCTCGACGCTCTGCGCCCGCGCGCTCAACTTGGCGTCGATGTCCCCCAACGCGCTCTCCAACTTGGTGTACTCCCGAGCGCGCTCCGCTCGACCGCGCTCCGTCGCCTGGCGCACCTCACGCTCGAGAACGTCCAGTCTCTCCTCGAGCGCGCGCGCGCGATCGCTCTCGAGCGCGCGACGGTGCGTTTTCTCTTGTTCGAGATCGCTATAGAAACTCGCAAATCTCTCATTCAATCGCGCGAGTTTCGTCGCCGCGTGCGACGCTCGCGCGCCGTTCGCGCCGTTTTCCGACGGCATACCGTTCGATCGAGTCGAAGTTCGGCGCGCGAGCGGCGTCGCGGCTCGACGGCGCGTCACCGCGCGTCGATCGATGCCGCCGCGCTTTTTCATCAACTCCGCACACCATGACGCGCGGTCGTCGCCTCGCGCGTCTCGAGCGCGCGGTCGCGCGCGCGGTCGCGCGCGCGAACGCGACGCCCGCGTCGTCGTCCGCGTCGTCCGGCGTCGCGTTCGCGTTCGCGTCTCGCGCGTCGACGACGAGCGCGTCTCGCGCGTCGACGTCGGCGTTCGCGTCGACGTCCCGCGCGCGCGGGTTCGCCGCCTCCTCCGCCCCTCGCGGCGTCGACGGCGGTGAAAAGACGGGGGTCTCGAACGCGGATTTCGCAAAGTATCTCACGGCGCTCGTCGTCGCCGTCGTCGGCGCGACGTACGCGTCGGTGCCGCTGTATAGAATGTTTTGTCAGGCGACGGGATTCGGCGGGACGACGAGACGCGCGACGCTCGAGGAGAAATTAGCGAGCGAAGAGTGGAGCGAACGCGAGCGAGAGAGAGCGAGTGCGCGTGAAATCACTATTACGTTTAACGCGGACGTCGCGGAGGGGATGCCGTGGCGATTCACGCCGACGCAGAAGAGTATTAAAGTGCGACCGGGCGAGTCGGCGTTGGCGTTTTACACGGCGAGAAATTTGAGTCGGTCGCCGGTGACCGGCGTGGCGACGTACAACGTGCAACCGAACAAGTGCGGGACGTATTTTAACAAGGTGCAGTGCTTTTGTTTCGAGGAACAGCGATTGAGAGGGAAAGAGGAGGTGGACATGCCGGTGTTGTTTTACGTCGATCCGGAATTCGCGAGCGACCCAAACATGCGAGACGTGACGAATTTAGTGCTCTCGTACACGTTTTTCAAGAGCGATGATTTCGACGACGACGACGACGACGACGCACCGTCCGTCGTTCGCGTGCACGGCTCCGGGACGACCAAATAGATGGTGTAACGAGTAGAATTGTAGTCGAGCGCCGCGCGCGTTTTCAAACGCCGACGCCGAGCTGTCCCTTCATCCAATCCATCATCCCCACCTCGCGACGCGCGCGTCGACGTCGAACGCGCGCGCGTCGATCGACGCGACGAAGCGCATCGATTGTGACGTCACCATGCCTCGCGACGGCGACCCGGACGCCCTCGACGCGCTGCGCGCGATGCTCGTCTGTCCGCTCTGCTCGAATCTCTTCACCGACCCGACGACGCTTCCGTGTCAACACACGCACTGTTACGAGTGCGTGCGCGCGCAATTGGACGGTACGGGGAAAAAGTTTCAACTGAGTGCGTGTCCCGAGTGCGGCGCGCCGACGACGATGAAAGATTTGAACGTGAATCAGACGTTGAAGGGATTCGTGGAAAATTTCAAGAGTGTCGACGTCGAGTTGCGAGAGGCGTTGGCGACGATGCGCGCGATCGGCGGCGACGATGGGGACGATGGGGACGACATGGAGATTGATAACGCAGACGTCGGCGCGATGGAGGCGGAGGCGCGGGCGGCCAAGAGAGAGGAGACGATGCGAGAGTGTTGGCGGTTGGTTGAAGAAATTCGCGCCGTCGACGCCGAGCTCGAGGACTTGAAGCGACGTGTGTTGAGCGCGTCGACGGCGGAAGTCTCGCAACGAGACGACGGTGGAACGCCGACGCCGTCCGCGCCCAAGTTTGAGTCGATGAATCTCACGCAATTGCGCGGGGTGTACAGAGACGTGTACGGCGCGCCTGCGCCCAAGGGGCACAAAAAGGCGTGGTTCGTCAGACGGTTTTCAAAGCTCGACCTCGACGTCGTCGCCTCGGCGTTGGCGGCGACGCAGCCCGAACGCGCGACGCCGTCCATCGTCATCGCGTACAGTTCGAGCGCGAGACGACAGAACGGTGCGCAGGATGCGAGACTCGCCGAGGTGGAGCGGAAAATCGCCGCAGTCGACGCCGACGCCGCGTTTCTCGGCGCCAAGGATTTAACGAACGAGTGCACGCACTTGATCATGGACACCGGCTCGAGCGAGCGAGCGGTGAAGAACAGAACGGCCAAGTACGTCGAGGCCATCGTTCGCGGGCTGTACGTCGTGCACAAGGACTGGTTGGAGGAGTGCGTCGCGCGAGGCGCGTTTGGAAACGAAGAGGCGTACGAGATGACGGACGACACGAGCTCGAACGAAAAGCACCGCGCGCCGACGGATGGACCGCGACGCGCGCGCGAGTGTCGAGCGTCGAATGGCGAGCGTCTGTTCGATGGGTTGACGATGCGCGTGAAAGGGTGCGGAGCGTCGTTATCGGTGTCGGCGATGGAGAAGATTTTAACGCTCGCCGGCGCGACAGTGGTGTCGGCGCTTCCGAAGACGCCTCGCCGCTCGACACGCGCGCGCCCGGTGAGAGACGCGGACGAGGTTCCAGACAGCGAAGACGAAGGCGAGGGTGCGGTGCCGGACTCGGTGTTGGAAGACGACGAGGAGGGTGACGTCGGCGTGGAGTGTTTGACGCTTGTCGACAACGTCGCCGATTCGACGGACGCGAACGCCGTCTCATGGAGATGGGCGCTCGAGTGCATATGCCGATACGATTTATTACCCACGGTTGGTTGGCGACCCGCGAGCGTCAGCGCGTGAACGAAGACGCATTTCATTAGATTGATCGATTGCATGATTGTTACAGACTGAGAAAACGATGGCGCGCCTCTGAGGACTCGTCGACGCGTCGCTCGTTCGTTCATACAACAAAAAAGAGCGTCTCGCGCTCACTGCGGGTACGTGCAGATGCCGACTTGTCCGACCGATTGACAATCGGCTCCCTTTGGACATCCACCGCGCTCGTCCTCGCCGTGAGGATTACACACGAGCGCGCACCGGTTCGGTTTTTCGCTCCCCGGCGTCTTCAACACGCACATCGCGCGCGCGCGCGCGCCCTTGTACGGATCCACCGGACACGGCGACGCCACGGAGCACGACGGTGAACAGAAATCACCCGAAATCCCTTGTATTTGCACGCGAATCTCTCTCGGTTTGCACGCCCCTCGCTTGGGATCGCCGTACGGTTTCTTGTGCCCGCGCGGCGGTCCCGGCGGTTTCGCGACGCCCGCCGCCGACAAGCGTCCCTCCGCCATCGCCAACGCCTCCGTCGGCGACGACACGACGCGCTCCTCCACCGCCACGTTCTCACCGAGTCGTTCCGGCGCGCGCATCATCGCGTCGTCGTCCATCGTCACCGTCGTCGAATCGTTCGCGCGCGCGCCGATCGCCGCCAATCCTCCGACGAGCGCCAACGCACCGACGACCACGGTACCGACGCGCGTCGCGCGCGCGCGTCGCCCGCGTCGACGCGACGTATTTTTCGTCTTCGTTCGGTCCATCTCTCTCGCGACGACGACGCTCGCGCGAGTCCCCGCGCGTCGTCGAGTGCGAGATCGCTCGATCAATTCTCGAGGTGCCGACGCGTCTTCCGAGAAGACCAATCGACGAATGAGAGATTCATCACACGCCGACGCGCGTCGCCGCGAGCGACGAGGGCGACCGCGAGCGATGAAAACGCCCGTGGAGAATTTTTTCGACGCCAATCCGAGACGCGAGAGGGTGGAGCGCGCGCGCGAGGAGGCGGCGGGATGGGGGAAATGGATGCGCGTCGGGATCTTCGTCTTCATCCTGTGCGGGCCGGTGGTCTCTCTGATACCGCTGTATCGAGGCGCGGGGGCGGCGTACGCGTCGATCGAGCTCGGGATGATCGCGTGCATCGCCTGGTGCGCGTGTGAGTACGCGCATCGGCGAGAGGTGTGGTTCGCGTGCGTCGCTCGAGGAATCGTGACGACGTTTGAGAAGACGCACGAGCCGAGACTGTGGGCGAGTCGCGCGCCGATGAAGTTCGCGTACGTGTTCGTGGTGACGCACGCGTTCGTGACGTATCTGGGATTGGATCCGAAGCTGCAGCGAGGGGAGGTTAGGGATATCTTGGCGGCGGTGTTGTCGATTTTGGCGGTGACGTTCGCGGTGTTGATGACGAAGCAACTCGTCGACGTGGAGGGCGCGAACGCGCTCCTCACCGTGCCCATGTTTGTCTTTTTGTTCGAGGACGACGAGATGTTACGGGACAAGGGCATGACTGTGGTGTCTTTCGACGATTTAGCAAAGTACGTGCTCGTCGATCGCGAGCGAGGCGAGAAGTTTTCGTGGAACGAATTGCATCGCGTCGCGCCGGCGAGAATCGAAGAACGACGACGCGCGACGCTCGTCGACGGCGTGCGAGTGGCGCGCTTTTTACGACGATACAAAGATTTGAAGGAGTAACGACTCGATGAATGACACACTACGACTCGATGAAATATACACTACGACTTGAGTTCTCCGCACTTCGTGATGCACGCCTGCCCGCGAGGTTGTCCCGTGTCCGAACCAACCGCGTCAATCGCCTCGACGACGTCCATGCCCTCCAACACGCGACCGAACACGACGTGCGCGTCGTCGAGACTCGGCGCCGGCCCCGTGGTGATGAAGAATTGCGACCCATTCGTGTTCGGCCCGTGATTCGCCATGGACAACACGCCGGCGGCGTCGTGAGACATCCCGAACGCCTCGTCCTCGAATTCCTCCCCGTAAATGCTCTCCCCGCCGCGACCGTTTTGCGACGTGAAATCCCCACCCTGACACACGAACCCCTTGACGATTCTATGAAAACACGATCCCTCGTACGTCAACCGCTTCCCACTCCTCGGACTCTCCCCCATCTCCCCCTCGCACAGCGCTCTAAAATTTTCAACCGTCCTCGGCGCGTGTTTCCCAAACAACCCGAACACGATTCGCCCCCTCGCCTTCCCGTTCACCCCCACGTCGAAGAAACACCTCGTCGTCACCTCATCGTTTCCCGGCGGCGGTTCCAACACCCGATCCCACGCATCGCGTCGATTCGCCTTTTCCAGCGTGAGCGTCACCCGAGTCGCCTCCTTGTCCCAAAAGCACCCGTCCACGTCCACGTCGCTCGGGAGCGTTCCCTCGAGCGCTGGTTCGTCGGCGTTCGCGACGCGCACGCGCACTCGATCGGTGAAGACCGTGACATCGATGTCTTCGCGCGGGACGTCGGTCGGGAGGTGGAGGACGAGCGTGACGTCTCGAGAATCGGACGGGGCGTCGACGGTGACGGTGACGTCGGCGGCGTGGCGGAGGAGACGCGCGCGCGTCGATCGACGGTGGGCGATGGGAGAGCGGTCGGTCGCGCGAGAGACCCCGGGGGGCGTCGCGCGAGGGGGCGCGAGCGGACGCATGCGAGCGGACCGGGGCGCGCGAGTGTGTGCGGACGCGCGCCGGCGGTTGGCGCGCGAGAGACGACGAGACGGCGGCGGGGCGTTACACGCGGAAACACTCAGACGGTCACGGCGGCGTAACGCTCGGCCGTGCCGTCCTCTACTTTTTGTTTCTGTTGGCGGACGTGTGCGAGGGTGTTGGCGTAGGATTGTTCAACCTCTCGAAGCGAGACGACGTCCTCGCCTCGAACGTCGGTCACCGCGGCGAGCTCGGCGTTGATCATGTCCACGAGCGCTTGCACCGCGTCCACGTCCACGGCGGTGCATCCCTCGATGGATTTGTCGTAGAAGTACAGGTATTTGTTGAGAATGCCGACGTAGAGCCCGAGGGCTTCGATTCTGTTGGACACGTTGCCTCCGAAGGTGTCTCTCACCGAATTCGCGATTTTTACCGACTTCTTCAGGCACGCGGCGACGGAATCGCTGTCCTTCACCGTCTCCGTCCAGAATAAGTGCGCGCACGTGTAGGCACCGACGCACTGATCTGGTTTCTTCAGCAGACGCGCGCTGTATCCCGTGGTCTTGTGCACTAACGACTCTCGACTCTCAGCGCCGAAGACGTTCACTTTGTGCAACGTGCCGATGATGACAAAGAGCAAGTTGACTTGCTTTTTCGTGTCGGTAATGTTTTCTTCGTAGAGCACGAACGCGCGCTCGAAGAATTCGTACGCTATGGATTCTAAATTCGCCACCGCCGCGAGCTGCGCCGCCTCGAGGAAAAGCTTGAGAGCCTTTTCGTGTCGACCGGCAACCTCCGTTAGCGCGGTGATGGTTTTGTGGACAAAGTGCAGAGATTTCTTCAACCAAGGCGATTTCACCTCCATCGGCATGGTGAACGATATCATCACCTGCTCCTTATCTTCCTTGGTCGTGTCCGCGGGCACGCCGTTTTCATCGCCGGAATCCGCGTGCGCGTCGGGCTTTTCGGCTCGCTCGGCGAGAACGATGTCTCTGCCGCACGCGATGCCGGCGAACACCAACGACGGAAACGTGTAACGAATTCGTCGCGCGCCACCCCTGAGCAAGGCGTCGTACGCGACGTTCAGCATCTCGAGTTGGTGCTCGTAATCGTCTTCGGGCG
>CEUV01071739.1_pt1 | contig 40818 bp, 41 predicted proteins | sample 356401 | NCBI WGS metagenome assembly CEUV01 (sample SAMEA2622710, study PRJEB7988) | marine metagenome | isolation source: saline water (ENVO:00002010), including
GATCGAAAATTTTAAAAACCTATTTGGGATAAATACAAGAGAGCTTCAGCTCTCTTTTTTTATACCTTTGCCTTAACAATACCCTAAAGATGTCACATTTAATTGCCCCTTCTATTTTAGCAGCGGATTTTGCTAATCTTCAAAGAGATTGTGAACTAGTTAATGAAAGTGCTGCCGATTGGTTTCACATTGATGTAATGGATGGTGTTTTCGTTCCAAACATTTCTTTTGGAATGCCCGTTATTAAAGCTATCAAAAAGCATGCAATGAAAACTATGGATGTTCACTTGATGATTGTGGATCCAGATCGTTATATTAATACTTTTAAAAAAGTAGGAGCCGACATTTTAACCGTTCACTATGAAGCATGTACACACTTACATCGTACCTTACAAGCTATTAAATCTGAAGGAATGCAAGCAGGTGTAGCACTCAACCCACACACACCTGTTAATTTATTAAAAGATACGATTCAAGATATCGACTTGGTGTGTATAATGTCTGTTAATCCAGGTTTCGGCGGACAATCTTTTATTGAAAACACTTATAATAAAGTAATAGAATTAAAAGCTCTAATCAAAAGTAAAGATGCAAGGACGAAAATTCAAATTGACGGAGGTGTTAATGCTGAAAACGCTCCACTTTTAGTAAAAGCAGGTGCAGATATATTAGTAGCAGGGAGTTTTATTTTCCGTTCAGAAAACCCTATTGGAACAATTGCTAGATTAAAACAATCTTAGTTTCTGCTTATATACGCTCTTAAATACTCATAAGGGGTATTTAAATCTCCATTCTTACAGATAGTCGCCCGATCGATCACATCATCTTGATCGTCTCGTAAAAGAGCTGGAAAAATGTGCTGAATCAAATCGTTTCCAAAATCTTCAGAAGCATCTTTTGGTAATTCACAAGGTAAATTATCTATAGCCATAACAGTAATCACTCCATCTTTATCAAAAGCATCCTCTTTTTCTGTTTGGGGATTATACCCATAAATAGGATTCGTTATGGTAGAAGGGCGAATGGTGGAAGCTACAGGGCCATCAATATCGCAAGAAATATCTGCAATTGTCCTGATTTTAAAATCAGAAGATTTAGCATCATCTCTAGTAAACAAATAAGGAGAATCTGAAGCGTAAAAATGTCCAGCAATGAATATATCGGCTTGCTTAGCATAATGCATAAAAGTAGATTTATATTCCTTTGGATTGAGATAAAAATCTGATTTGGAAGAAGGAGCCCCATCTTTTCGCACATTATAATCCATAGTGTTCAAGTGTACAAATACTGGCTCGTTAAAAGATTTAGTAACAAACTCTTCGATGTCAACTTGCTTCAATTTTAATGCATTTAAGATTTCTAATGCTCCCCTACCTACTCTACCCTTACCTGTCAATATAATTTTGATATTTGGTAAGTCAATTTTACTTATTTCATGCTCCATTTCTTTACGATCAAAACATTTATAAGCCGATTTTAAGTCATATCTCTTTGTTCTTTTTCCATAAGCCAAAAAACCATTGTAACAACCCACTACACCCGCATAACGACCAAAACCAATCAAACGCTTACCGTTTGGATGTGTTAGCGTTTCATAATCCACCATACTGATGTTTAATGCTAACATCTTTTTCAATAATGCTCTATTGTATGGTTGCTCTTTAATAGTGTGTGAAAAATAAAAATAGGTTTTACATGCAATCAAATTCGGTATTGGCACTTCTTTTACTCCCAATAACACATCGCAATCACTCACATCCTCAACCAACTGTATACCTGCTCGAAAATAATCTTCATCAGAAAAACAACGAATAGGACTTTTTTGCACCACCCACTGTACTTGTGGATACTCCTTCAACAACACGGCACATTGCTTAGGCGTTATAGACACGCGTTTATCATGTGGTATTTTTTCTTCTCTTAATATCCCTATCTTCATCTTATAAACTTTGGGTTGGCACAAATTTAACAAACTCCTCAAATGCTGCCATGATAAATCTGTATCTTTGCACACACTGAAAAAACGTTCTTATTTTCATGGGGCTGACTGGTTTTGACAGCAAGAGTAATGAAACCGTAAGCATGTCGAGCATTGTATTTTGGCTCGTAAATATCAAATTACAACCTTTTTAAATGGCGAGTATAACTACGCTATGGCTGCCTAATTAGAGTAATTAGGACGCCTTTGCTTCCGAACAAGAGAGAGCTCAAAGCTCTAGTTTTTTGAAGCATCAGATAAAGTTTGAGCTAGCAACTTAGCGCTTCGGCTAAGAAGCGAAACTAAAGAAGATACGGTTGGAGTTAGGTTGTGTTTTCCCTTACCCTTCCCGACAATTAAAAAACAATAAACATGTAGAAAGCGCTTTGATTCCTTGTTTGGACGCGAGTTCGATTCTCGCCAGCTCCACAACTTATTATTTATTTTTTATCAATGAAAGCAAAAACAGGCGTACTATTAGTCAACTTAGGAACTCCGGACAGTCCAAATACGAAAGATGTTCGCAGTTATTTATTTCAATTTCTGAATGACAAAAGAGTTATTGATTTACCTTGGCTATTTAGGAAAATTTTAGTGAATGGAATAATTGTTCCTTTCAGAGCTCCAAAGTCGGCAAAAGTATACAAAGAACTTTGGTCAGAAAAAGGATCACCAATAATTTATCATACACACAATCTTTGTGAGAAACTGAAAAAGTCTTTAGGTAGTGATTATTTTGTAGAATATGCAATGCGCTATAAAAACCCATCACTTAAAAAGATTTTATCAAGCTGGGAAGGCAAAAATTTCAAACAAATTATAATTCTGCCACTTTTCCCTCAATATGCGTCAGCAACTAATGGATCAGTTATTGAACAAGCTATGGATGTCATCAAAAAGTGGTGGGTAATTCCTGAAGTTACATTTGTAACACAATTTTTTGATCATGAATTATATCTAAAAGCTTTCGAAGAAAGAGGAAAAAAATATGACTTTAAACAATACGATCATGTGATATTTAGTTTTCACGGACTTCCCGAAAGACATGTTGATAAAGTTTATGATAAAGGTCTTTGTAGAGATAATGATTGTGAACATGGTATTAACGAAGCTAATGTCTTTTGCTATAAAGCAAGTTGCTATGAAACTGCACTTCAATTAGCTAAAAGATTTAACTTAAAAAAAGAAGACTTTACTGTTGCTTTTCAATCTAGATTAGGAAAAGGATGGATTGAGCCGTTTTCAGATGAAATTATAGAAGAACGTGCAAAAAAAGGTGATAAAAAGCTTTTAGTTTTTTCACCTGCCTTTGTAGCTGATTGCCTTGAAACAACTATCGAAATAGGTGATGAATACCAAGAAATTTTTGAAGAGCATGGAGGTGAAAAAGTACAGCTAGTAGAAAGTTTAAACGATAGCGATACTTGGGTAAAGTGTTTAGAAAAGATTATCTTAAAGCGTAGTATTTAATTACTGATTTTCTGCATAACATATCGTATTTTTGCATATTATGATTCCGGATTTTGTAAGCATTGGTGTCAGTCATTGGCAATCACCACTATCTGTTCGTGAGCAATTCAGCATGAATAGAGAGCAATCTTCTTTACTAATAAAAGAGGCAATGCAGTTGAATGTGAAAAGTATTTTCACAGTTTCAACATGCAATAGAACACAACTTTTCGCAGATGGAGGCAATATCCATCAACTTAAAGAATTGTTTATAAAACATAGTGATGGAAAACTTACAGATCTCAATAAATTTGGTTTTGTTTTAAAAGAAGAAGAAGCAATTCAGCATTTATTTGAAGTAAGTACTGGAATCGACTCACAAATATTAGGCGATTTACAAATATTTTCTCAAGTAAAAGAAGGTGTGGAACAGGCAAAAAAACTCAATGCTTTAAATGGTGTCATTGACCGATTGCTACAGTTTGTTTTTCAGGCCAATAAAAAAGTACAATCCTTTACCAACATCAGTAAAGGAGCTGCCTCTGTAGCGCATGCCGCAGTATTATATATTCGTAATAACTTTGACAAACTGAATGAAAAAAACATCCTTTTACTTGGTGTAGGAGAAATTGGAGAGCGTACTTTGGAAAATATAACTAGCCATCAATTTAAAAAAATTACTGTAATCAATAGAACATTTGAAAAAGCTCATAATATAGCGAAGAAACATGGTGTTACATCAGCTCCTTTAGATCGTTTATTCGAAGAAGTAGCTGTTGCAGACATCATCATGGTAGCTACCGCATCAAAAACTCCAACGCTAAAGCCCGAGCATCTTCCTGTTTACTCTGAAGAAAAACTGTTAATCGACCTTTCTGTACCAAGAAATATCGATCCTGAACTGGATAGAATGAAAGGAATTCGTTTAATTGATATGGACAAACTAAAAGAGGTGGCTGACCAAACTTTAGCGCAAAGACGAAAGGATATCCCAAAAGCGCGAACCATCATCAACTTACACAAAATGGAGTTTGAAGACTGGTACAAATTGCACAAATTAGGTCCAACTATTAAAAAACTAAACCAATTATTTGATAATGAAAAAATAGATGAAATAAGCAAACATAAAGGAAAATATACAACAGAAGAATTAAAGAAAGTTCAACCACTCATAAACAGCATATTGAAAAGAATCAGCAGTAAAAACATAGAATACCTTCGTAAAAGATACCGTCATAATGAAGATATCTTGGAGATTTTTCAAGAAATGTACAATCTAGATGCACATTAAGATAGGAACACGTAAAAGTAAGCTTGCGCTATGGCAAGCTAATCATGTAGCCGAGAAATTGCAAGCTAAAGGTTACAACATCGAACTAGTACATATCCTATCAGAAGGGGACAAAGTTCTCGATACACCACTGCCTTTAATGGGTGGGAAGGGCGTTTTCACCAAAGCCTTAGATGATGCACTACTTAATGGAGAAATTGACATCGCAGTACATTCCTTTAAAGACATACCGACCGAATTACCTGAAGGCATCGCCTTAGGTGCTGTATTAGAAAGAGAAAATCCAGCTGATGTTATTGTTTGTCGCAACGGAATCGATTTCCTCAACACAGAAACAGCCATTATTGCCACAAGTAGCAACAGAAGAAAATCGCAGTGGTTGCAACGTTATCCTAATCATCAAATAGTTGATATTAGAGGAAATGTTGATACACGCATTCAAAAACTTAAAGATAGTAATTGGGATGCGGCCATCTTTGCTGCTGCAGGACTCATTCGTCTAGAGTTGGAATATGAGATAACTCAATCACTAGATTGGATGCTTCATGCACCTGGACAAGGTGCTGTAGCGGTCGTTTATCCCGAAGGAGATGAAGCTATTTTTACCGCTCTACAATATCTTCACCACCTAGAAACAGCTGCCTGCACACTAGCTGAAAGAGATTTTCTAAACGAGTTAAGTGGAGGATGCTCTGCCCCGGTAGGTGCTGAGGTACATATTGAGGGAGGGGAAATGTATTTTCATGGTATTGTACTGGACACGGAAGGAAAAGAAAAAATAGAAATTGAGCTGAGTAAATCTTTGGAAGAAGCGAAAGGAATTGGTCGAGAAGCGGCTCAATTAGCGCTAGCTCAAGGAGCAGACGAACTTATTACTGCTTCAAAAAATGACTGACCGTAAACACATACTGTTTCTTAATCAAGTTGATAATAAATCGCTATCTACTGATAATTTAAGAGTATCATGTCAGCCTCTCATTAAAACAATACCGTTAGATTTTGACAGTAATCAATGGGATAAAAACATTCCTTGGGTTTTAACAAGCAGGACGGCTGCTAATCTCATTATGGAAGAAAACTTGCCAAAAAAAATTTACGCGATTGGTTCAAAAACATGTAAAAATATACCTCAAGCTATACATCCAAAAAAAGCAACAGCTAAAGATGTCGCAAAATTGATTATGGAAAACGGCGAAAAAGAGGTGCTTTTCATCTGCGGAAAACAAAGAAGAACAGAGCTACCCCAACTTTTAAATACAGCCAACATCAAACTTACAGAAGCAGTTATTTATCGTACCGAAATACTTCAGAAAGAACTAAATTTGCAGTCTGTTGATGGCTTGGCGTTTATGAGTCCAAGTTCAGTTAAAGGGATGAGTGAAAATGGTGGTTTTAATGGACTTCCTTGTTTTGCCATCGGAACAACTACAGCACAGACATTAAAGGAGTATGGGCAACAACCTATTATTAGTAAAGAATCTAGCGCGGAAAGTATCATGCTAACCGCCCAAGCATATTTCAATCAATGAAACACGATTTTCCAAAACTAAAAAATGATTTATTACTACGCGCCTTGCGTGGAGAAGAAATAGAAAGACCTCCTGTGTGGATGATGCGTCAAGCTGGAAGGTTTTTACCAGACTATCGTATACTACGCGATAAATATACCTTCTTTGAAAGATGTGAAACTCCTGAACTGGTTTCAGAAATCACTATCATGCCTATCGAACAAGTTGGTACCGATGCGGCTATTCTATTCTCTGACATCTTAGTTGTACCGCAAGCGTTAGGTTATGAGGTACAAATGATTCCTGGTAAAGGACCATTCTTGCCTAAAACGGTGCGAAACCTTGAAGATGCCAAAGCCATTGAAATACCCGATGTACATGAGAAGCTTAAATATGTAATGGATGCCATCACTCTTACCAGAAAGGATTTGAACGGAAGAGTACCTCTTATTGGTTTTGCAGGAGCTCCTTTCACAGTACTTTGCTATATGGTACAAGGACAAGGATCTAAAGACTTTTCTCAAGCCAAAGCATTTTGCCACCAAAACAAAGAAGCAGCGCATACACTGTTACAAATCATTACCGATACAACCATTGCTTATCTCAATGCACAGATCAAAGCAGGAGCACAAACAATCCAAGTATTCGATTCTTGGGCGGGACTTCTATCTCCCAACGATTTCAAAGAGTTTGCGTTGCCATATATCAAGCAAATTATCGATAATGTAAAAGAAGCGCCATCTATTGTATTTGCAAAAGGCGCATGGTACGCTATTGAAGATATGGCTAACTTGGGTTGTGATGCCTTAGGAATTGATTGGACACTTAAACCACAGGAAGCAAGAAAACTAGCTGGTAAAAATATCACTCTACAAGGAAACTTCGACCCATCTTGGTTATTTGCTCCTATCCCAGAAATTGAGCGATTAGCTAAAGAGATGGTAGATGGATTTGGAAAAGACCGCTACATTGCCAACCTAGGTCATGGTATCTTACCGACTGTTCCGGTAGAGAATGCTAAAGCATTTATTAACGCTATTAAAAATTACTCTGCCTGATGTCCATAAAAGAACGATTTGAAGCACATATTTTTGATTTACAAGATCGCATTTGCAATGCCTTGGAAATAAGTGATGGAATAGGTTTTTTCAATGAAGACAAATGGGAAAGACCCGGGGGTGGTGGAGGAAGAACACGCATCCTTAATAAAGGAAAAGTAATTGAAAAAGGTGGTGTAAATGTTTCCGTTGTTTACGGAGAACTTCCTGAAATCTTTAAAGAAAAATTTAAAGTAGAGGAAGCAACTTTTTACGCTTGCGGATTATCATTGGTCATCCATCCTTTCAGTCCAAAAGTACCTACAGTACATGCCAATTGGCGTTACTTTGAGATGTACGATAGCGAAGGAAATTTACAAACCTCATGGTTTGGTGGAGGCACTGATCTTACTCCTTACTATTTGGATGAAGAAGATGCTAAGCATTTTCATTCTGTAAATAAAGTTATCTGCGACAATTATCATACTGACTATTATCATGATTTCAAAAAAGCCTGTGATGAATATTTCTACAATAGCCACCGTGGTGAGTGCAGAGGAATTGGTGGCATCTTTTACGACTACCTCAAAACAGAAGAAGGCATCAACATGGAAGATCGATTAGCGTTCACTATCGATTCTGGAAATGCATTTACAGAAGCATACATCCCTATTGTAGAAAAACATAAAGAGGAACACTTCACTAAAGAAGAAAAAGAGTGGCAGGAAATCAGAAGAGGCCGCTATGTGGAATTCAATTTACTACACGATAGAGGTACACACTTTGGTATTAAGACAAAAGGTCGTACAGAATCTATCTTGATGAGCCTACCTGCGACCGTAAGATGGGAGTACAATCACCATCCAGTAAAAGGAAGCAAAGAAGAAGAACTAATTAAAGTATTAAAGAATCCACGTGATTGGGCTAATACTAAAAAATAGTAACGAAAAAATTAAAAAAAATGGCTTTCCCATACAAAAGAAATAGAAGATTAAGAGCTACTGAAGCGATTCGTCAATTGGTACGAGAACACCATTTACGTCCTACAGACTTTATCGTTCCGTTATTTTTAATGGAAGGGAATAATAAAAAAGAAGAAATCACTTCCATGCCTGGCTACTTCCGCTACACTATTGATCTCTTGATTAAAGAAGTACAAGAATGCTATACTTTGGGCTTGCGCTCTGTTTTACTTTTTGCCAAAATAGAAGACCACTTAAAAGACAACGAAGGCACAGAGGCGGTTAATCCAAATGGCTTGATGCAAAGAGCGATTCGTGCGATCAAAGATGTAGTTCCTAAAATGTATGTGATGAGTGATGTAGCCTTAGACCCTTACTCCTCTTTCGGTCACGATGGTATAGTAGATGGTAATGAAATCATCAATGATATTACAATAGAAGTCTTAGGAGAAATGGCTGTCAGTCATGCACGAGCAGGAGCCGATATGGTAGCACCTTCCGATATGATGGATGGAAGAATCGGATATATTCGAGAGCGATTGGAAGAAGAAGGGTTTCTAAATACAGGCATCATGTCTTACAGTGTAAAGTATGCCTCTTCCTTCTACGGACCATTTAGAGATGCTCTAGATTCAGCGCCAGGATTTGGTGATAAAAAAACCTATCAGATGGACAATGCTAACGCCACTGAAGGGCTAAGTGAAGTGGAAAGAGATATTGAAGAAGGTGCCGATATGGTGATGGTAAAACCGGGTATGCCCTATTTAGATATGGTTCGTTTATTGAAAGAAAACTTTGATATACCAGTAACAGCTTACCAAGTATCTGGTGAATATGCCATGATTAAAGCAGCCTCTGAAAGAGGATGGCTTAATCACGATGAAGTTATGCTCGAATCGCTATTGGCATTTAAAAGAGCAGGGGCAACTTTAATCGCCACTTATTTTGCCAAAGAGGCAACAAAACTGTTGAATTAAGAATGAATAAAAGCAAAGAATTATTTGAAAGGGCACAGCTCTTTATTCCTGGGGGAGTAAATTCACCAGTACGTGCTTTCCGATCGGTTGGCGGCACACCCATATTTTTCCAGTCTGGCAAAGGATCTATAATTACAGATGTTGATGGAAATGATTATATCGACTACATTGGTTCTTGGGGGCCCATGATTTTAGGACATTGCTATCCACCAGTTGTTGAAGCATTGAAGAGCGCAACTGATAATACCACTTCATTTGGTGCACCAACATCCATTGAAACAGAAATCGCAGAACTGATTTGTGATATGGTTCCTGCGGTAGAGAAAGTACGTATGGTTAACTCTGGAACAGAGGCCTGCATGTCGGCTATCCGTTTAGCAAGAGGATATACGGGTAGAGAGAAATTTATCAAATTCGAAGGATGTTATCACGGTCATGCTGATGCATTCTTAATCAAAGCTGGAAGTGGCGCAGTAACTTTGGGTGTTCCTGATAGCCCTGGAGTAACCAAAGGAACTGCTCAAGACACTTTACTTGCTCCTTTCAATGATTTAGCTGCCGTTGAAAATATCGTTCTTGAAAATAAGAATGAAATAGCTGCCATTATTCTTGAACCAGTAGCAGGAAACATGGGCTGCATCCCCCCTAAAGAGGGATTCTTACAAGGATTGAGAGATTTATGTGATGCACAAGGTATTGTACTAATTTTTGACGAAGTGATGTGTGGCTTCCGTATTGCTAAAGGAGGATCAAGTGAATTATATGGTGTGATACCCGATATGGTGACCATGGGAAAAATCATTGGTGGAGGAATGCCTGTTGGTGCCTTTGGCGGAAAGAAAGAAATCATGGCAATGGTAGCACCTGAAGGGCCAGTTTATCAAGCGGGGACATTAAGTGGAAATCCAATGGCTATGCGTTGTGGCTATGCCCTACTAAAAGAACTACACAAAACACCTGCAATCTATAAAGAATTAGAAGAAAAGACAGCATATCTAGAAAAAGGCATTCGTGAGGTTTTTGATAAATATCGATTACATTATACACTCAACAGAGTAGGCTCTATGATGAGCTTCCACTTTGGCATTGATGCAGTCAATAATTTTGAAGATGCATGTAATGCCAATGCTGACCTATTTAAAAAACTATTTCATGGTGTATTGAAAAGAGGAGTATATTTTGCACCTTCAGCTTTTGAAGCATTGTTCATTTCTAACACACACACCTACGATCTATTGGATAGAACCATTCAAGTAATTGATATTTCACTAGAAGAAATTCTTTAATTATCTTTACCTAAATTTGATTGATGAGTAATTTACGAGATAAATATCAAGTAGTGATTGGACTTGAAGTGCATGCACAGCTATCTACCAACACCAAAGCGTATTGCAGTGATTCTACAGTTTATGGCTCTTCACCAAATACCCAAACAAGTCCTATTTCTTTAGGTCATCCTGGTACACTTCCAGTAAGTAATGCTAAAGTAGTTGAGTATGCTGTGAAAATGGGAATTGCTTGTTATTCCGAAATTCGGGAACGGAACGAATATGCAAGAAAAAACTATTTCTATGCAGATTTACCAAAGGGATATCAAATTACACAAGACACAACTCCTATATGCAATGGAGGGTATATTGTCATCAAAAAAGAAGATGGAAGCGTAAAAAAAATAGGCGTAACACGAATCCACATGGAAGAAGATGCTGGAAAAAGCATTCACGATCAAGATCCTTTTAATACGCTTATTGATTTAAACAGAGCTGGTGTCGCACTTATCGAAATTGTCTCAGAGCCAGATTTAAGAAGCTCTGATGAAGCTTATAAGTACCTTTTAGAGGTTAGAAGACTTGTTCGATACCTAGATATTTGTGATGGCAACCTAGAAGAAGGTAGTTTGCGTTGTGATGCTAATATTTCCATTATGCACAAGGGAAGCGATACTTTTGGAAATCGTGTAGAGGTAAAAAATATGAACTCATTACGTAATGTAAAACGCGCTATTGAGCATGAGATAGATAGACAAATTGAGATTGTAGAGAATGGCGGTGAAGTAGAACAACAAACACGTTCTTTTAATGCGTCTGATGGAAACACTATTCTTATGCGAAGTAAAGAAAATGCTAATGACTATCGCTATTTTCCAGATCCAGATTTACAACCAGTTATTGTTACAAAAGAGTATGTAGCTAGAGTAAAAGAAACACTTTCTCCACTCCCTAACGAACTGTTTGAAAAATTCACAAATACCTTTGGCTTATCAGAATATGACACAAATGTATTAATTGAAGATAAAGAAATCGCTCTTTACTTCAATAAGCTTTGTTCATACACCAAAAATTACAAAGCAGCAGCTAATTTTGTAACAGGAAGTATTAAATCCTATCTGAACGAAAACGCTATCAACATAAGTAATTTCAGTATTAATGAAGAGCGAATGGCTGCACTTATCGATTTAGTAGATGATGGAAAAGTGAGTAACTCGATAGCTACACAAAAAGTATTTATCAACATGTTAAATAATGAAGATTCTCCAGAAATGATTGCAAAAGCTAATAACTGGATTCAAGAATCTAATAACATTGCCTTACAAGAATGGATAGATTCTGCGGTGGCTAAGTATCCTGAAAAGGTGACAGAATATAAAGAAGGCAAAAAAGGTCTTATTGGCTTGTTTATGGGAGAAGTAATGAAGCTTTCTAAAGGTAAAGCAGACCCAAAATTAGCCAATCAGTTAGTAAGAGAAGCATTAGAAAAATAATTGAGTAAAGTTTATTTCGCATCGGATTTACATTTAGGCGTTCCTGACAAATCAACAAGTTTGGAGCGAGAAAAACTATTTGTCAGTTGGCTCATTGAAATTCAAAAAGATGCAGAAGCCATTTATCTTTTGGGAGATATATTTGATTTTTGGTTTGAGTACAGAAAAGTCATTCCTAAAGGGTATACTCGATTATTAGGCAAGCTGTCGGAAATAGCGGATAGCGGTATACCTGTTTACTTCTTTACTGGCAATCATGACATGTGGGCTTTCGATTATTTAAAGGATGAAGTAGGAATCAAAGAAATATACAGAAGTCCTATTGAAGTTTCTATTAAAAATAAAAATTTTTACTTAGGTCATGGAGATGGCTTAGGACCTGGAGATAAAGGTTTTAAAATAATCAAAAAAGCTTTTACGAATTCCTTATGTCAATGGTTATTTGAACGTATTCATCCAAACTTAGGTATTTCTATAGCTGAATTTTGGTCCAAAAGAAGTCGTATTGCAAATGGACTTAAAGATGAAATAGATCATGGAGAGAAAGAATGGCTTACGCAGTACTGCAAAGAAAAAATGAAAACAACCAATGTTGATTACTTCATTTTCGGTCATCGACACCTTCCGTTAGATATTGATTTAGGAAGTAATACAAGATACATCAACTTAGGTGAGTGGGTAAATTATAATACTTATGCTGTTTTTGATGGAGAAAAATTAGCCCTGAAAGAGTTTAGCTAATTTTTTCAATAAGGTCTATAAGTCGGTTAGAATAACCAACTTCATTGTCGTACCAGCCTACTACTTTAACCATCTTTCCTAATACCGAAGTTAACTTTGAATCAAAAACGCATGAGTATGTATTTCCAATAACATCTATAGAAACAATCGGATCTTCTATGTAACTCAAAATATGTTTCATAGAGTCTTCTGCTGCGTGCTTGAAAAGCTTATTCACTTCTTCGATAGAAGTTTCTTTTTTCACAATACAAGTGATATCTGTTAATGAGCCATCTGGCACAGGAACCCGAATTCCACAACCTCCAATTTTACCCAATAAATGAGGAAATATTTTTGTGATGGCCTTAGCAGCACCTGTTGTGGTTGGTACGATTGAAGATGCTCCAGCTCTAGCTCTTCTTAAATCTTTATGTGGAGAATCATGCAACTGTTGATCGGTAGTATATGAATGTACTGTGGTGATATAAGCACTTTCAATACTAAGATACTCATCTATCAATTGTACCAATGGAGCAGAACAATTTGTAGTACAAGAAGCATTAGAAATAATCTGCTCATCACCACTTAAAATACGTTCATTGATTCCCATCACTACTGTTGGGATAGAATCATCTTCAGGTGGTGATGTAACAACAACCTTTTTAGCACCTGCAGTGAGGTGTGCTTGTGCTGATTCTGCTGTCCTAAACAAACCAGTTGCTTCAATCACAACATCTATATCTAACTCCTTCCATGAGTGTTGTGTGGGTTGAGCAATACTAGAATATAGAATTGATTTTTCATCAACAATAAGATTCGCTTCATTAGTGCATATATGTGCGTTAAATTGTCCATGAACAGAGTCATACTTCAATAAATGAGCCATAGTTGTTACGTCTGCTAAATCGTTAATAGCAATAACCTCAATATTTGAATGATTATATACAGAACGAAAAAAAACCCTTCCTATACGACCAAAACCATTAATTGCAACTCTTGTCTTCATAACTCAAAAATAAAAAGCCCCGCAAATGCAGGGCTTTTCAATCTAAAATTATAATTAGTATGCCTTTACAATTTTGGCATACTGGCTATTTACACCATTATTAATGTGTACTAGGAATGTTCCTATTGGAAGTGTTGACACATCCATTGGAATTTGATTAGAACCCATAATTAATTCTACTTGTGTTTTAATAAGTACTTTTCCTGTTAAGTCGTAGATGCTAACATCTACATTTGCAAGATCATATTCAGAAACATAATCTATTGTTAATTGATTTGAAACAGGGTTAGGATATACATTCATTGAAGTTACTATCTCTTCTGTAATAACTTCTTCTACGTCTTCATTTATATCCTCATTATTTCTAGCAACAAAAGAACCAGATTTGTACATCCCTCTTCCATGAGTAGCAATATAAATCTGTCCATAATTGTCACCTGGATAATATTGTTGACGAATGGCAAATGTAGGAACATTACCTAATCCGACATCTTCAGGAGTCCAATTTGGGTTTTGAGCTGGTAAGTTTTGCGTTATAGATACTATTTGAGATGTAGGAATTGTATCCCAAGTCAAAATACCATTTGGATCAATATCATAGTTGATTCTTTCTTGTATATAGTTAAAATCATCTGTTTGAGTTAAAGCAGTTGGTAAATTGGCGTAACTTAATGAAGTTGACCATACACCATATTCTGTTGCTAAAAAGATTTGACTAGAGTCAGCAATATTAATCAATGCATCGTACACAGGCATTTGAGGTAAATCTCCCTGAATTGAAATAAAATTTGGAGAATTTGCAAGTGCATTTGTTGAAGCAAACACATAATTTGTATTGCCATAGTTTCCAAATGTTACAACTACTCTATTTGCATCTTTTTTATCTACATATACACCTGTTGCCGCCTGACCAGAGGGTAATCCGTGAGCAGCACCGAGAGTTATTTGATCTAAAACATAATATGCTCCATCAACATGACCATGTGCTTTGTCATCAGCGTATCTAAGTCTGGATACTCTGTAAACAGAAGTTCCTGATGCAATAAAACAATAATTCCCATCAACTGACCAATCAATATCTCTAGTTGACCAACTTGTGTTTGCAATTTGCATCCATTCACCTTCGCCTGACAAATCTAAAGGATCTCTTGTCATCCAGGTACCATTTGAAGCACCTAAAAAGAACTTTGATTGTACAGGATCTTGTATTCTTACCGAATCACCTGGAACTAAATCTGTTGTTAAAGTATATGTCAAAGGCAAATCAAGTGTAGCTGATTGTACATTTAAAACATCTCCTGCAGAATAGTTTGTTTCAAAACTAGCTAAAACAGGTACATTTAAAGATGCAGGTTCTCCAAAATCAATTGTAAATTCACCAGATGAAACATCTGTAGTAGAAGTAACATACACCGAATCTACAGCATTTCCTAGAGTATCAAAATTTACAGCCCAATATGATGAATTTGCTCCAATAATCTCCATATCACCAGAGTAAAAGCGAAGAGTTGAAAAGTCAATATCTGCAGCATTCTGCGTAGCTTCTAAAACACCACTGAACGAAGATGAAACTCCATCACCAGCACCAATCCCAATTGCAGTAGTTCCGTTGATAAAAGTGATAGAATCTCTACTTTCTGAATCATTTGGATTTTCCCATAAACTAAATGGGGTTATAAACGGCGCACCATTTGTTTCTAGATAATTTTCTACAAACGCATCTAAAAAGAGCTTATCGTTATTAGAATACTCTAAAGATAATCCTTTATCTTTTGTTCTTTGGAGCCAACCATGCACATCTGTACTAAACTGAGATTCCACAAACATAATGTCAGAATCTATTCTAGACATTTCTGCAAAACCACCATCACCGCCTTTAACCTTCATTCCTGATTGTGGAGTAGCTCCTTGAGTAATGCCAGAATTAGAATGCTCAGCTTTCCATCCTATCATTTGAGTTCCATTGTCTTGAGTACCTCCTATGACTTCGCCATGTGGTGAGAAACCTAATGCATAAAATTGTGTTACATTATATCCTTTATTCATAGGTCTAAATGATGAACCTCCATCTTCTGAACGAAATACACCTCCATCATTTCCAACATATAGTACATTTGGATTATCTGGATTAAATACCATTATATGCTGATCAGCATGTAAATAATCTGTGAAAGTTGGATAATATGAATAGAACCATTGGGTTAATTTTTCCCAATTACTTCCCTTTTCCCATTTCCATAAATCAAGTCCCCCTACATAAACTTTATCAGGATTTGTAGGATGAACTGCGAGCAAGGAACTGTAGCGAGCTTGACCATTCATTATGTTTAGCTCATCAAATCCAGGGTGAGCGATAATCTCCCATGAATCTCCTTTATCTTCAGAACGAAATATACCTTTCATATTACCATTACCTGCATCATCAGAAACTGCACAGTAAAGAATATTAGTATTAGTAGGAGATATAGATACTTGTATCCTACCAACTTGAGTCATTACATTGTCAGAAGCAACAAAATTGTGGTGGAGAGAGAATGTACCAACATCTCCAGAATTAGATTTATAAATTTTGTTACCTCCTAAAGTACCTGCTACAGCTAAAACATAAGATGCATCAGATGCAACTTCTACATCAATTGCATTCACCTGAATAGGGCCTGAACCAGCTACAGTCCAACTTTGACCACCATCATCTGAAATTTGTAATCCACCACTTGTAGCAGCATATACCCTATTAGGATTAGTTGGGTCTGTTGCTAATTTATTCACACTAGACCAATTTGCGTTTTCATTATTATTGATGGCCCCTAAATCAGTAGATGGTAAATGAACAAAATCTGAAGAACCCGCTTCTTTTTTCCATACTCCGTTTCCAACAAAACCAGAAGAACCATCACCATCAGAATACTTAGCAAAGTACAACTCTCCTGTACCAAAGTAAATATCACCATTTGAGGATTGTGTGATACATGAAACATTCAAGTTCCCTAATTCATCGGAGTATTTTCTCCATGCTCTACCACCAGACTCAGAAATCCAAAGACCTCCTGAAACTGAGCCTGCATAGATTCTTGATGGATTGTCTTTGTCAATAAGAACAGCTCTTGTTCTTCCACCAACATTATCTGGCCCCATTTCTTCCCACTCCAAAACCGATGCTGAAGAACGCATTGCTTTGTGTAAATTAACCTGTTCACGCACTTTTTGAACGTCTTGTAAGTCAACTTTTCCAGTTAGTTTGTTTGCCTTTCTATCAGTTAGGTAATCTTGAGCAACATCAATTCCTTCTTTAATTTTTTTCGAACGATTTTCAATTGAAGTGTAAGTAGCTTCAGGTGCGCTTAAAAAATTAAGCGCAACACCAGTTGCAGCTAGTAAGATTCCAAATGTTAAAAATCTCTTTTTCATATTGTGTTTTTTTCTTTCAAAAATTGAGGTTAAATCTACAACTATTTTCACTGTAATTCAAGCTGAAAATCGCCTTTTATTAGGCCATGTGTTTTTCGGCTCTATATGAGGATCTTACAAGCGGACCACTTTCAACAAAACGGAAGCCTTTTTCAAGACCTATTTTTTCATATTTCTTGAACTGTTTTGGTGTAATAAACTCTTTTACTGGTAAATGCTTAGGAGTTGGCTGTAAGTATTGCCCAATAGTCATGATTTGCACACCTACAGCTCGCAAATCATCCATGGTTTGAATTACCTCTTCTTCTTTCTCTCCTAAACCTAACATGATACCTGACTTTGTGCGCATTCCTCCCTCATTCAACCATCTCAAAACTTCTAAACTTCTATCATATTTTGCCTGAATACGCACTTGACGCGTTAATCTACGAACTGTTTCTATATTATGTGAAACTATTTCCGGTGCCACATCAATAATACGCTGCACCGCTTCTTGGTCTCCTTTAAAATCTGGAATCAAAGTTTCCATAGTTGTTCCTGGGCTTTTTCTACGAACAGCATTTACGGTCTCTGACCAAATAATAGAACCTCCATCCTCCAATTCATCTCGATCTACTGAGGTAATTACACAATGTTTTACTTCCATCAAACGAACTGATTCTGCCACTTTTTCTGGTTCTTGCCAATCTACAGATAAAGGCCGACCAGTTGCTACAGCACAAAAACCGCAGGAGCGTGTACAAATATTTCCTAATATCATAAAAGTTGCTGTTCCTTCACCCCAACACTCGCCCATATTTGGGCAATTCCCACTTTCACAAATTGTGTGCAAATTATGTTCAGAAACAAGTTTGCGAACATGTTTGTAATTTTCACCTGTCGGCAATTTTACACGTAACCATTTTGGTTTTCTTTGTTTTACTAATTCACTCATCTAGCAAAATTCATTTATTACATGCGCATCAATAGCATTATGTGATGCATGATAAACACATGAACCATCTTTAATCAATAATACTTGAGGAGATTGATGTTCAATCTCAAAAAAAATAGCAATTTGATTAGAAACCTCTCTATAATTTAACAAGTCCAAAAAATAAGGATGAACTGTCATATTGTTCCACTCACGCTCAAAACGATTTAAAACCATTACACTTATAGAACAACGGGTACTGTGTTTAAAAAACAAAACAGGAACTTGATAAGATGCCTCTGTAAGCTGCTTCAATTGTTGCAAGTCTGTAAGTTGTTCCCAATTCATTTATGAGCGTGTTTGTTCGGTTTTTAGTTGTCCATAATTAGGACAATCTTGTTGAGTTTGGCAAGCTGTAAAAGCAGCCATGAAGCCTAAAATAAAAATAACAACAAATACTTTTTTCATTTCTCTTATTTTACTGTACAAATTTAGGTATTTTATTTCGTTAATCTTTACTGGAGTTCTATCTTTGAACAATGACAAAAAACAGCCCGCAAATCGCCGAAAGCTGGAAACTACAATTAGCAAACGAGTTTCAACAAGCTTATTTTCAGCAACTCCAGGCTTTTTTGTTGTCCGAAAAGAAATACCACACTATTTACCCACCGGAAGATCAAATTTTTGCTGCATTTAACCACACACCTTTTTCAGATGTAAAAGTTGTCATTATTGGACAAGACCCCTACCACGGGGCTGGACAAGCAAATGGGCTTTGCTTTTCCGTACCTGATGGTATTAAAAAACCACCTTCATTAATCAATATATTCAAAGAGATACATCAAGATTTAGGACTTGATATTCCTGAGTCTGGAAATTTAGAAAATTGGGCACAACAAGGCGTTTTACTATTAAATGCTACTTTAACAGTACGAGCTAAAAATGCTGGTTCTCATCAAAAACAAGGATGGGAACAATTTACCGATGCTTGTATCAGAAAGTTATCATTAGAAAGAGAAAGTCTTATCTTTATGTTGTGGGGGAGATTTGCACAAAATAAAGCAGAATTGATAGACACTAGTAAACACCACATTTTAACAGCACCTCACCCATCTCCCTTTTCAGCACACTCTGGTTTTTTTGGCTGCAGTCATTTTTCCAAAACCAATGAGTTACTGGAACAAATGAACAAACCAACTATTCAATGGATAAAATAATCTTTACTTTATTAGTCTCTATTAGTTTAACTTGGGCCCAAAACCCAGTAAAGACTGCTAATACTTATACCCAAAATAAAAAAAATACCATTTACAAAGAGCTATTGTATGTGTCGGTAAAAGAACAAAAAATGTATCACATCATAAATAATGAAATAATCAAAACATACATCATTTCAACTGCTGAAAAAGGAACAGGCAATAGAAAAAATAGTAACCAAACACCATTAGGCTTACATAGTGTAAAAGAAAAACATGGAGACAATACGCCTCTTAACGGTAGAATGATAGGCCGGATCTTTTACGGACAAATCGCTACTATATATAATGATAGTAGTCGATCCAAAACAGATGATGTAACTACGCGTATCTTGTGGTTAAGTGGTGAAGAAGAAGGAATAAATAAAAGAGGTAATGTAGATTCTTATCAACGCTATATTTATATACACGGAACTTCAGAGGAAGGCCGACTCGGAAAACCTGCTTCTCACGGATGTATCCGCATGAGCAATAAAGATGTGTTAAATCTTTATAACAAAGTAGCTGTAGGAATCAAAGTCTTAATTCTTGATAAATAACTAACTTTAACCCTTTTAATTATGGATATAATTATCATTTTTTTACTTATCGCCCTGATTGGCGCTGTTTTTTTTCTGATCAACAAGAAAAATGACAATGGACAATCGCAAGAATTTCTACTAAGACTAAACGAAAATTTAATTAATAAAGTAGATGCTGTCAGAAAAGAATTGTCTGAAAATTCAGAAAAAGGAAGAAAAGAAATAGATGATAAATTAAAAGATATAAATAAAGAAATCAATGAGTTTCATAAATCTAGTAAGTCGGACATCCAAAAACAATTTGCAGACTCTAATAAAGTAATTACAGCTGTTACTCAAGAACTAGAGAAAATAAAAGGGACAAACGAACAGGTGTTGAATTTTGCAAATCAAATGAAAACTCTCGAGAAAATTTTAAGCAATCAAAAGCAAAGGGGAATTCTTGGAGAAATTCAACTAGAAAATCTATTAGCAAATGTGTTACCTCCAGAATTATTTCAAATGCAATACAGTTTTAGCAGCGGAGAAGCAGTAGATGCAATTGTTAAGGTAGGAGATTTCATTATCCCTATTGATGCCAAATTTTCATTGGATAATTACAATAAAATGATTGAAAGCTCTGATAAAAAAGAAATTGAAGGGCTTGAAAAAAAGTTCAAGGAGGATATTAAAAGTAGAATTGACGAAACAGCAAAATACATAAGACCAAGAGAAAACACAACTGATTACGCATACATGTTTATACCTGCTGATGGCTTATATCAAGATTTATTAAATAGCCGTGTAGGAACCCTACAGATAAACTCCAGAGATTTGGTGTCTTATGCTTACACTAAAAAGGTGATGATTGTTTCTCCTATGAGTTTATTTCCAATGCTACAAATTACGGTTAAAGCTCTTCACAACTTAAAAGTAGAAAAGTCTATTGAAGATATTTTGAAGAATGTTGAAAAGCTTTCTTCGCACCTTAACAGTTATAAAATTTTTCACGACAAACTCGGGAACACCATAGGAACAGTGGTTAACCATTACAACAAAAGTTCACAAGAATTCAAAAAAATAGACAAGGATGTCACTAAACTTTCAGGAGGGACTCATTCTATCGGATTTGACAGAGAACTATTAGAGAAACCTCAACTAGATGAAGATAACTAGATACGAGAATGCCATTTTTGGGCTGCGCCCAATAATTGAAGCTATACAAGCAGGAAAAGAAATTGATACCCTATTCATCCAAAAAGGCTTAAAGAATGAATTATTTCAAGAATTGTGGCAATTAGTCAGAGCACGAAAGGTTAACTATAAACATGTTCCGGTAGAAAAACTAAATCGGTTGACACGCAAAAATCATCAGGGAGTATTTGCATTCATCTCTCCTATTAACTTTCACAAAACAGACAATATTATACAAAATGTTTTTGAAAAAGGAGAAAACCCTCTTTTTTTAGTTTTAGACAGGGTTACAGACGTTCGCAACTTCGGTGCCATTGTCAGAACAGCTGAATGCTCTGGTGTTCAAGCAATTATTGTCCCTGAAAAAGGTAGTGCAGCCATTAACGGTGATGCATTAAAAACCTCAGCAGGTGCTTTACACAACATCCCTATTTGTCGAGAATTCAATTTAAAAGCAACCATTGAGTATTTAAAAAACTGTGGCTTACAAATTATAGGGTGTACTGAAAAAACAGAGGAAAAAATTTATCAGCTGAATTTCAATTTACCAACAGCAATTATTATGGGATCAGAAGAAGATGGTATCTCTACTGAATATTTGAAACTTTGCGATTATAAAGCCAAGATACCAATGAATGGAACAATAGGTTCATTGAATGTATCTGTTTCGGCAGGAGTTATTTTATATGAAGCTGTAAGACAGAGACAATGAAATTTAATGAACTAGGTTTTGAACCACAACTACAAGAAGGATTAGAAATGATGGGCTTTAAAGAGCCCACTCCTATCCAAAAACAAGCAATCCCGGCTATTTTAGCAAATAAAGATTTGATTGCTTGTGCGCAAACAGGAACAGGAAAAACTGCCGCGTTTGTCCTGCCCATATTAAATAAACTTTGTAGCAATCAAACCAAAAAGACCAACACCATTATTATAGCGCCGACAAGAGAATTAGCTTTACAAATAGACCGACAAATTGAAGGTTTTAGCTATTTCACCAACTCCTCTTCTTTTCCTGTGTATGGTGGTGGAACTGGTGATGATTTTGAAGCACAGAAAAAAGCCATCAAGAATGGAGCTGACATATTAGTCTGTACACCAGGAAGATTATTAGCACACATGAAATTTAACTACTTTGACCCCTCTGGTGTCAAGCACTTTATATTAGATGAAGCAGACCGCATGCTAGACATGGGTTTTCATGATGACATCATGTCAATTTTTCAAAAGCTCCCAACAGAAAAACAAACACTTTTATTCTCAGCGACTATGCCTCCCAAGATTCGCTCTTTGGCCAATAATATATTAATCAATCCTGTTAGTATCAGCTTAGCCATTTCAAAACCTGCAGAAGGTATACAGCAAAGAGCTTTTTTAGCACACGATTCTCAAAAGATTAAACTAACTCAACATCTATTGAAAGGCAAAGATTTAGAGCATGTTTTAATTTTCTGTTCAACCATTAAAAGCACTAAGAAATTAGCTCTTAGTTTACGCAAAGTAGGTTTGCCTGCACAAGACATACACTCCGAATTGGACCAAGACAAACGCGAACAACTTCTACTAGATTTCAAAAACAAGAAGGTAAAGATTTTGGTAGCTACCGACATCCTTTCAAGAGGAATTGATATTAAAGGAATTGAATTAGTTATCAACTATGAAGTACCTAATGATGCAGAGGATTATGTACATCGAATTGGCCGTACAGCCCGTGCCGATCGTACTGGTGAAGCAATTACTTTTATCAATGGCGAACAATGCCGAAAATTCAAAGCTATAGAAGAGCTAATAGAAAGAGAAGTTAAGAAGTCCCCTTTACCTGAGGGTTTTGAACCAGGACCTGATTATAATACCAAAAAGAAAAATGGGAAAAATTTTAAAGGCAAAAAAAAGTTTGCTGGAAGGAAACAATGGCACAAAAGAAAGCCAAAAAAGAAAAATGATTAGAGACTGAAAAACAATGATTTTCTTAAAAATTAGAGAGAATCTAAAAAAACCACATTGTTTGTGAAGATTAGTTTTTTACTTTATAAAAATGACTTCAAATTTCAATTAGGATTTAAAGTATTTGTAAAGAATGGAAACAATATTGGTTTAAGAACTTCCAAATTATGAAACCTTACAAGTTAAGATTTTGATACTAGCAATAATTGTATCATTTCCAGCATTCATAGTTTCCTATGTAAAATCTTTTCCACAAAAAAACTCCAACTAAAGTTGAGGTTAAAAATGTGACTCCGGAGGGATTCGAACCCCCAACCAGCAGAGCCGAAATCTGCTATTCTATCCAGTTGAACTACGGAGCCTTTTTACATGTAAATTAAGCTATCTCTATACAGCTAGCTACCTCCTTGGCTTTATCTACCAAAGCGCTAACCTCATCATCTCCATAGGCAAGTGATATCGCCATTCTTCTATAGGGACGCGTACTCGGCTTGCCAAAAATTTTAAAATCTGTATTAGGAATAGCCGCTGCTTTGTCTAAGCCTTTAAAATTTGGGAAACCTTCAGCTGTATCGGATGCCAAAACTACGGCACTAGCACCATTTTGTAGTAAAAAAATCTGATGCACAGGAATCCCTAAAATGGCACGGGCATGTAATTCAAACTCAGAATAGTTTTGTGTGTTTACTAAAGTTACCATCCCCGTATCGTGCGGCCTTGGCGACAACTCTGAAAAGTAAACACAATCCTTTGCGATAAAGAACTCCACTCCCCAGATACCCGAGCCACCTAAAGCAGCTGTTACCTTAGCAGCCATATCCTGCGCTTCTTGCAAACGGGCATCTAACATAGGCATAGGTTGCCAAGATTCTTGATAATCACCACGCTCTTGTCTGTGTCCTATTGGAGGACAAAACAAAGTGTTGTTATTATTTTGAGTTAAAGTCAATAAAGTTATTTCGTATTCAAAGTCGATAAACTCTTCAACAATTACCTCCATCAAGTCACCGCGAGAACCCTCAATAGCATAATCCCAAGCCTTTTGTATATCAGCATCTGATTTAATCACAGACTGCCCCTTACCAGAGCTCGACATCAAAGGCTTAACTACACAGGGTATACCGCAAATCTCTACGCCTGCTTTTAACTCTTCATAAGAAGTAGCATAATGATAAGTGGCTGTTCTTAATCCTAAATCTATCGCTGCCAAATCTCGAATAGCTTTACGATTCATTGTAAAATTAGCAGCTTTAGCAGAAGGTATTACTTGGTAACCCTGCTGCTCATAATCATAAAAACGTTCGGTTCGGATAGATTCTACTTCCGGAACAATAATATCTGGTTGATGTTTTGCAACTACCGCATCTAAAGCATCGCCATCTAACATATTGATGACTTCATGCTCATGCGCAACTTGCATAGCCGGAGCATCTATGTAGTTATCTACTGCTACTATATACTGTCCCAAACGTTGCAAAGCTATTACTAATTCTTTGCCTAATTCTCCCGAACCTAAAAGTAAGATCTTCTTCCTCATAAAAATAATGTTATTGAAAGGTTATTTAAGTTTAAAAAGAGAAATTATCGGCTTACTTCAGCATTTTGTAAAATATATACACATTGATATATATCATCTGCATTTAATTTTAAGACACCTTTCATAGTAGCAATCTCATCCATCATAAAATATTGATTCTTATTTTTCAGCTCAAGTTCAACTATCGTTTCTGGGCCCCCATCTCCACAAAAAAAACAAGATGCGAAAGGGCCCTTAGATAAAATGTAATATCCTTCATCAGGATCAAGTGCTAAAATATATCCAGTTAGTGAAACTTCAACACCTGATAAATTCATAACACTTTGGCCAAAATGTGGATATGCTATAAATTCATCAACCTCATCATAAAATATATCTTCAAATTCTACATCTTCTAAATCATTCCATGTAATTTCGATTTGAGCAAAAGATAAGTTAGCAGAAAATAAAAGAATAAAAAATAAAAATTTATGCATCAGTTAACAATTTAGGGATATTAGTTCTATAGGCTTGTAAAGTAGGAATTATTGCAGCTAATACACCAATTAATAATGCTGATGGGAAAAGCCAAAACTCTTCAGCCACAAAGGTCAATGGAAAATTATTTATGATATGGTTATCACTGCCTAAACTGTAAATATAAATACTCAATCTACTCAACAATAAACCGAAAAATGCTCCTAAAACTGATAAAAAAAGTGTTTCAAATTGTATCAACATAACTAACTGCCAACGACTTGCACCATGAACTCTCATTAAAGCAAGTTCATAACGTCTTCTTTTTAATGAATTATATAAACTTATAAAAATACTCAATCCAGAAACAATCATAATAACTACAGCTATAAACTGAATTGGATTAATAATATTTTTTCCTAGTAATTTAATAAGTCGATTCATTTCAAAAACAGGAACAGCTGCTTGTAAATTAGTTGTTTCATTAACTTGTCTTGGAAGTTTAATTAACGCTGAAGGGTTTTTAAACTTAAATAATGCTGCAGTAATTTCCATTTCTGAATGAGCATCTTTATTGTGCACATTCCAAACACTCTGATAATCAGTCAGAATTAGATTATCAATAACGGAGCCGGAAAAATTTAAAATTCCAACAACAGTATATGCATAATTATTATGAACATGCCCACCTTTTTTGAATCCATGTGATCCATAAAAATTGTCACCGATTTGAAGATTATGTATTCTTGCTATCTCACTTCCAATAACAACTTCAAAACCTCCTTCCCAACTTCTTCCTTCTTTAATTTCTGCATTATATAAATCAATATAATCATGAGTACTCCCTACAATTCTAAATCCTTCGTAACTATCACCATATGATAGTGGTATTACTAAATCAACTAATCTATTCTTTTTTAATTTATCTATTGAACTTAGAGGAATATTTCCAGTTGGATTATCAATATGATAAACGGAAGAAAGTATTAATTGTAGAGGACTTCCTTTAGCTCCAACAACCATGTCAATTTCTTTGAGATTGTTTTTTACCTGTTGTTTCATTTCATTATTTAATAATATCAATAATGAAATTATTCCTACACCAAGACTCATCAGTAATAAGCTTAATATTGTATTAAGTGGACTAACTACTATATTTCTCCAACTTAACTTAAATATGGTCATAAGTTAATGGTATTTTTAAATTGACTTTTCAATCTTTGATCGTGAGTAATAATAATTAATTTGGAATTAGAATTTTTTGCTTGTTCTTTTAATAAGTTAATTATTATATCACAGTTTTCATCATCTAAACTTGCAGTTGGCTCATCTGCTAATATTAAATCTGGATTTTTACAAACTGCCATAGCTATTGAAGCTCTTTGTTTTTCACCTTCACTTAATTCATATGTTTTAGAATAACTTTTATCAGACAAGCCAATTTGTTCTAAAAAATATCCGCACTTTTTATTATCAACTTCATTTCCGGATAATTTTAAAGTAGTGAGAAGATTTTCTATTAGATTAATACTATTTATAAAATATGGTTTTTGAAAAACAAGACTAATATTCTTGCCTCTAAATTCATCCATTTTTTTCATTGATAAATCCGCGTATTTTACACCGTTTAAAGAAATAGATCCTTTATCAGGTTTTAATAATCCTGCTAAAATTTGAATAAAAGTTGTTTTACCGACACCTGATTTACCTAGTATTAATAAATCCTCTGCATCATTAAGGCTAATTTCAGGAAAAATAAAACTATTCATATTATCATATGAAAATGAAATAGGAGTTGTTTTGAGCACAGTATTTTTTTTTTAAAAATAAAAAAAAACAACTGCCTAGACAGTTGTTTTAATTTAAATTTTGATTCGTTAATCATTGTGATCATCATCATGATCATCATCATGATCATGATCATGTTCGCCTTCATGTTCACCACAATGAACTTCATTAGCTGGATATTGACCTGCAGGAATGGTATAGTCTCCTACTACCATGTCATCAGCTAAATTGTATCCATTAGCTTCAACATCTTCCAAAGCCTCATCACAAAATTCACCAAGTTCTCCTTGAGCAACCTCTACACCATCTACGAAATATGCAATATGACATTCTTCACAGCCATGATCATGGTCATCTGAACATGATGTAATAGATAGTGACATAGCAATAAATGCATACATCATAATTAAGGACTTTTTCATTTTATTTTCATTAAATTAATACTGATACTCAATATGAGTATTTCGCTTCATAAAAGCTCATCAGAGTATTTAAAAATCATATTTAAGGTTAATATTAAATGATCTGCCTGGATGTGGTATACCACCTGCAATTGTTCGGACTCTAGAAATGTGAGGAGTGTAAACAGTGTTTAGTATATTATTTATTCCAATAGTACTTTTAAGTTTTTCATTTAGGGCTAGTCCTAATTGTATGTTGAAAATATTATAAGAATTTGTCGGACTTTCATATTCAGCATGATTATTTTGTTTAAACTTATACAAATGATTAAAAGAGATAAAATCTACTTTATACTTTTCAAATAAAGTATTTTGAAAATCATACAAAATTTGATTTCTAATAGTGTTTGCTGGCACAAGAGCTAAACCAAATTCATCATCCTTATTTTCAGTATTTAAAAATGAAAATGATTGTTCTATGTGTAAATTATGTAATGAGTGTGGATGGTAGTGAAGATTTAGTTCCACTCCTCGTATGTTAACAAGATCATATTGAATATAATTATATATAGGATAATAAATTACCGCGCCGGTAGAAGTTCGATAGTCATGAAAACTATCAGTAGGGATCACCGAAATAAAATCAGAAATATATTGTGAGAATGGATTAATAACAATACCAAAATGGTCATTTGACCATTGATATTTAAAATCTAATTGATTAGCATATTCAATTCCCAATTCGGTATCTCCAATTTCAAATCTGTTGGTTCCATGATGAACTCCATTAGAAAATAGTTCAGAAAAATGAGGTGCTCTATATGCTCCCGAATATGAAATTCGGAAATGATGATCTAATAATTTATAAAATATTCCAGCAGAATAGCTTGTACTGTTAAAAGTCTTTATGTAGTCAATATTTTCAAAATCAGCTGTTTCGTCAACAAGCTCAAGATTTTTATTATCATATCTTAAACCAGCATTTATACCAAAATTTTTCTTTTCATAATCCATTATGAAATATGTACCTAAATTTAAAGAAATAGCATCTGGTACAAGTCTAGATGTTATTTGATTTTTATTTTTAGTCTGTAAACCTTGTGCACCTATGTTAAAAGTGAAATCTTTATGTTGATACCTAATATTTGGAGATATTAGTATATTTTCTAAATCCAAGTCAAAAGCTGCAACAGTGACTTTCTCATATTCCTGTAGATTGTTATTGTAATAACCTAAAAATAAATCAAATTTGACATTCTCTTTTAAGAAATTTGATTCATAAATGAACAGTTTATTATTTATGTACTGTGTTGGTCTTTCAACATCAAAAGCTATTTCAAAATCGAATTCTGATGAAATAAGTGCATTTAAATTTTCGTTAGCTGGATCCCCCTCACATACATGCCCAGGTATTCCTGTTATCTCATTATGTAGTTGAAATCTGAATATATTATTCCATTTTCCTAATCGATAACCAAGTGATAACTTTAAAGAATTTTGTTTAAATCTTGAATTATAGAAATATGTTCCATTTGGCATTCTATAATCTGATGAAATAGTATTTTCTGCATCAAAGTTTAGATAAATACCTTTTTTATTCAGTTTGACACCAAATTGAGATCTATTTAAAAAACTACTATTATCAAACTTAGTAGAAAAATAAGCTTTTGGTTTTTTATTATAAACAAATGGATTGTCCTTAAAATATAACAAACCTCCAATTGCTTCTGATCCATATCTTAAAGCACTTGATCCTTTTATCAATTCAACTTCACTAATACCTAAATCTGTAAAGCCAATACCGTGATCATTTGCCCATTGTTGATTGTTTATTTGCATACCATTTAGATATGTAACAACACGCATTCCAGAAAGACCTCTAACTACAATCTTTTGGATTCCAAGACCAGAAGATATCATATCTACTCCACCTAACTGTATAATATTTTCAACAATAGAACTGTTATTAAGAAAATTATTTTTTAGGGATTTCTTTTCAATATTTGTTAATTTACTATTGCCTAAAAAATTATGAGTTTCTATAATCCCAACCTCATCTAATTCAACATGAAGATTTTTTAAAACAATCTTCATTTTTTCAACTGAATTATATTTTAATATCTGTGTAGAATAACCAAACTTAAAAAATTGAATATCTGAATTTTCTTCAATGTTCTCATCAACAATAAAAATACCTTCAGAGTTGGTTTCTAAAAGTAAGTTTTGATCAACTAGTAAAACATTAACTGCTTCAATTGGCTGATTATTAATATCAGTTATAATACCTGTAGTTTGAGCTTTAATTAAAGTAGTTGTTTTTAAAAAAAGCAACAACAAGAAGACTTGTTTTACAGATAAACTAAATTTAGAAAAATAAGCCATGTTTTAATTGCAAAGACATTGCAAAATAAAACAAATTATATAAAAAAACGCGAATGATTTGCGTTTTATTTAAAAACAAATAAAGGAAGATAATTAAATTTAAACCTATCTATACTTTTTGATCAATTCTCCAGCTTTCATCCAAATTTCGTCTGGCATTGTCATTACTGGTGCATGATGTTCTTTTATTCTTGCATCTATCAGGGGAATATCACAACCCCAATGTTTGTTAATATTAGTATCGTTCCATCCTGAAATATCATCGGATGGATTAGATCTTGTAAAAGTTACCCAAAGCCAATTATGAAAATGTTCCGCAACAAAATCAGCATCATCGACTAAAGTTACTAAAGCGATACCATCAGGTAATTTAGTTTTTGTTAGTATTTCAATATCACCATTTCCTTCAATTACTAAAACTCCAGGAATTACTAGTTGTGCTTTTTGAAATCCAACTGGTAATTCAAAATGTTCTATTTGGTTTGCTAATTCTCTTTTTTTTGTACCCGCTGCGACAAAAACAACTTTAGATCCTGAGTTGATACCTCCGCATGCACTATAATCCAGTGTATCGATGGTCGTTTGAGTTTGAAAATGCATATCTCTTTGCCAATCAATGCGCTCCAATAAATGTTTGAAAAAGGATTCTTTATCATTTACATTTAACTTTGGATCATCTTCATGAGCAACCATCATTAAGTATTTTGCTAAACTTAATTGACCTTTACCTAAAACATGATTAGATAGAGTTAATAACTCTTGTGGTTTACGTTCTGGATTATAAGGGGTATATCTTTCGCTTCCGATAGCTAAAAGTAATGGATGAACACCTGCTTCATCAACTGCATTTACTGCAATTATTCCAGGAATTTCTGAAGGAATAATACTATCAGTAATTTCATGAATTAAAGCACCGAATTGACTATCCTCTTGAGGTGGCCTACCAACAACAGTAAATGGCCAAATTGCATCCTTCTTTGCATAAACTTTATGTACTCTCATTACAGGAAAATCATGAGTTAAACTATAATACCCTAGATGATCACCAAACGGTCCTTCCGGTTTTACATCATCAGCATTTATCTCGCCACAAATAACAAAATCAGCCTCTGTAGACAATGTATAACCATCTTCAGTAACATATCGAAATCTTCGCCCTCCCATTACACCTGCAAAAGATAACTCACTCATACCCTCAGGTAGAGGCATAACCGCAGCTAGAGTATGAGAAGGTGGACCTCCAACAAAAATACTTACTTTAAGAGGTTGATTTCTTGCATTTGACTTAGATTGATGTACACCTATTCCTCGATGAATTTGGTAATGCATACCTATTTCCTGATTCAAAATGTAATCGTTACCATTGAGTTGAACTCTATACATACCAAGGTTAGACTTCATAACTCCAGGTGAATCGATATCTTCAGTATAAACTTGTGGTAAGGTAATAAAAGCGCCACCATCCATTGGCCAGCATTGTATTTGTGGTAAATCTGAAATCTGTATTTCTTTAAATGTATGAGAACTTACTTTTTTAGGAAGTGCCATGCGAGCAGAAGCAATTGCACTTAAATGAATCCATGGTTTTTTTAAAGCTGATAATGGATCAGCTTTTAGACTTACTAGTTTTTTAACATTTTCAATAGTATCTCTAAAAATAAATCTACTTTGTTCAAGAGTTCCAAATAAATTGGAAACAGCCGGAAATTTACTTCCTTTTACATTTTCAAATAATACTGCTTTCCCTTCTTCTTGGAAGACTCTAAGTTGAATTGCAGACATTTCTAAATATGGATCTACTTCTTCCTTTATTCTTATTAAAAAGCCATTTTCTTCTAGATCATTTATGCATGCTTGTAACGAACGATATCCCATGTTGCAAAAATAAAAAAGTCACTTTTAAAAGTGACTTTTTTATTTTGAAATTTTATAATTCTATCTTTCAGAGATATCAGAAAAAACACGTTGACTGTATCCTGTATAAATTTGTCTAGGACGACCAATAGGCTCATTATTTTCACGCATTTCTTTCCATTGAGCAACCCAACCAGGTAAACGACCTAATGCAAACATTACTGTAAACATATCAGTTGGAATACCAAGAGCACGATATATAATTCCGGAGTAGAAGTCTACATTCGGATACAAACCTCTTGCAATAAAGTAATCATCTTTTAAGGCAATGTCTTCTAGTTTTTTAGCAATATCCAATACAGGATCATTAACGCCTAATTCAGCTAAGACTTCATCGGCTGCCTTTTTAATAATTGTGGCTCTTGGATCAAAGTTTTTATACACACGGTGTCCGAAGCCCATTAAACGGAAAGGATCTGATTTATCCTTTGCCTTAGCAACATACTTTGAAACATCACCACCATCTTTACGTATGGCTTCTAACATTTCGATTACTGCTTGATTAGCTCCACCGTGTAGAGGCCCCCAAAGAGCAGCAATACCTGCAGATACCGAAGCGTATAAGCTTGCATGAGAAGAACCTACTATCCTTACCGTAGAAGCCGAACAGTTTTGTTCATGATCAGCGTGTAAAATTAACAGCTTGTCTAATGCTTTTGACACTACCGGATTTACATCAAATTCTTCTGTTGGCAAACCAAACATCATGCGCAAAAAATTAGAACAGTAGTCTAAATTGTTATTTGGATAAACAACTGGCTGACGCATTCTGTTCTTGTAGCTCCATGCGGCTAATGTTGGTAATTTTGCTAAAATACGGATAATGGTTCCATCCACTTCTTCTTTTGAACGATTAGGATCTAATGATTTTGGATAGAATGCTGTTAGTGATGATACCAAAGATGATAATACGCCCATTGGATGTGCATTAGAAGGAAAACCATCTAAAATAGATTTTACATCTTCGTGGACCAATGTATGATGAACGATTCTTTCTTGGAAATCTTTCAATTCTTCGATTGTTGGTAATTCTCCATAAATCAACAAAAACGCAACCTCTAAAAAGCTCGACTTCTCTGCTAAATCCTCTATAGCATAACCTCTGTAACGTAGAATTCCCTCTTCTCCGTTTAAGAAAGTAATCGCACTTTCGGTAGAGCCTGTATTTTTAAATCCTTTATCTAAAGTGATTAAACCAGATTCTGCTCGAAGACGACTAATGTCTAATGCTTTTTCGTTTTCCGTTCCCTCAACTACCGGAATTTGATAGCTCTTTCCATCATAAATTAGCTCTGCTTTTTTTGACATTTCTTATCTTCTATTTTCTTTTTTACTTTACATACTTAAACGACTTACCTGGGTAAATCGCATCTAATCCTAATGCTTCTTCAATTCGAAGCAATTGATTGTATTTGGCCATACGATCCGAACGAGATGCCGAACCTGTTTTAATTTGACCACAATTTAATGCCACTGCTAAATCAGCAATAGTGTTATCTTCTGTTTCTCCGGATCGGTGACTCATTACCGAAGTATAAGAGTTATTATGAGCCATCTGTACAGCTTCAATTGTTTCTGTTAATGTGCCTATTTGATTAACTTTTACCAATATAGAGTTTGCTGTATCACTATCTATACCTTGAGATAAACGCTTTACATTGGTTACAAATAAATCGTCTCCTACTAGCTGTACTTTGTCACCTGTTGCTGCTGTTAATGATTTCCAACCACTCCAATCATCTTCGTCTAAACCATCTTCAATAGAAATGATAGGATATTTCTCAGTCCAATCTTTCCAAAAAGCAACCATCTCATCAGAGTTCAATTTTTCTCCTGTAGATTGATGGAAGTGATATACTTTTTCTTCTGCATCATAAAACTCAGAAGCAGCTGCATCCATGGCAATCCAAATATCTTCTCCTGGACGGTATCCCGCTTGTTCTATCGCTTTCAAAACATATTCTATTGCCTCGGTGTTAGAGCCTAAATTAGGAGCAAAGCCTCCCTCATCTCCAACATTGGTAGAATATCCTTTATCTTTTAAAACTGCTTTTAGGTGATGAAATACTTCCGTTCCCATACGCAGACCTTCACTAAAACTTGATGCTCCAAAAGGCATTACCATAAATTCCTGAAAGTCGATGCTATTGTCAGCATGTGAACCTCCATTAAGAATATTCATCATAGGAACTGGCAATGTGCGTGCATTTACTCCTCCAACATAGTTGAACAACATTTGTCCACTTTCTAAAGCTGCTGCTTTAGCTGCTGCCATAGAAACTGCAAGCATTGCATTTGCTCCAATATTAGCTTTATTGTCAGTACCATCTAACTGAATCATAGTACGATCAAGGGTTGCTTGGTCGCTCACATACATACCAACCAAAGATTCTGCTATGGCCGTATTCACATTATGTACTGCTTTAAGTACTCCTTTTCCTAGAAAGAAACCTTTATCTCCATCGCGTAATTCAACAGCTTCATATTTACCAGTAGATGCTCCTGAAGGAACAGCAGCACGACCTAAAATTCCGTTTTCTGTAATCACGTCTGCTTCAATAGTTGGATTTCCTCTAGAGTCCAAAATCTGACGCGCTTGTATATTTGCTATACGACTCATTAGTTCTTATGTTTTTTTATATTGGAAATAAAATCATCAAACAGGTAACGAGAATCATGAGGACCTGGAGAAGACTCTGGATGATACTGTACAGAGAAAGCATTTTTATCTATGATCTTGATTCCTTCAATCGTATCATCATTTAAGTTTCGATGTGTAACTTCTACAGTTGGATGATTTTCTACATCTTCTGCTTTTACACCAAAACCATGGTTTTGAGAAGTAACCTCACACTTTCCTGTTGCTAAATTGATAACGGGGTGATTTATACCTCTGTGTCCATTGTGCATTTTATAAGTACCGATACCTTCTGATAATGCTAAGGCTTGATGACCTAAACAAATACCAAAAACAGGATAACCTGTAGCTGTTACTTTCTTCACATTTTCTACAACTTCTGGCATAGCTGCTGGATCACCAGGACCATTAGAAAAAAAGTATCCATCAGGATTCCATGATTGCATCTCTTCAAACGTAGTATTCATTGGAAACACTTTTAGATAACAATCTCTATCTGATAAACAACGAAGGATGTTTTTCTTTACACCTAAATCTAAGACAGCTACTCTTATAGATGCATTTTCATCGCCATAGAAGTATGCTTCTTTTGTAGACACTTTAGAACAAAGTTGTAGACCTACCATTGATGGCACCTCCGCTAATTGTGTTTTCAACTTATCAATATCTGTAATTTCGGATGAGATAATTCCGTTCATTGCTCCTTTATCACGAATGTGACGAACTAACGCACGTGTATCAATATCTGAAATAGCAACCATGTTTTCTTCTTCATAATAATCTTGAATAGACCCTTTGGCATCTTTTCTAGAGTATTGAATATTAAAGTTTTTACAAATTAAACCAGCAATTTTCATCCTATCTGATTCAATCTCGTCAGCATGGACTCCGTAATTACCAATATGTGCATTGGTAGTTAACATAATTTGTCCGTAATATGAAGGATCAGTAAATATTTCCTGATAACCGGTCATCCCTGTATTAAAGCAAATTTCACCAGTAGCTGTCCCTACTTTTCCGGCTGCTTTCCCATAAAAAACAGTTCCATCCTCTAATAATAGAACTGCATCGGATTTGCTTTGATATTTCATTTTTCTTTATTTAATTCAAAAAATTTAAAAAAAAGGATAAAACGAAAACGCCTTATCCCTTCTTATTTATCGAACAAATAAGTGATTACTCACTCTTTTGCTCATCCTCGTTTGCGTTTTCTTCCTTGGCTTCTTCAGAAGCTAATTTATCTTCTTTCACTTCCTCTTTTACAGCTTCTGCTACTGGAGTTACTTCATCAGCTTTAGTTTCTTCTACTAATCCTTCTTCTACTGAAGTTACCTCCTCAGCTTTTGATTCTTCAACCGAAGACTCTTCTACTACTGCTTGAGCGGAAGCGTCAACAACTGCTGATACAGCTTTTTTAGGACCTGATCTACGAGTTGATTTCGTCTTTTTCTTTGGCTTTTCTGTAGTATATGTATCGTTATAGTCAACCAATTCGATTATACACATTTCTGCATTGTCACCTAAACGGTTTCCTGTTTTTATGATACGTGTATATCCTCCTTCTCTATTAGCTACTTTAGCTGCAACATCACCAAACAATTCAGTGACAGCTTCTTTTTGCTTTAGGTAGCTAAATACAGTTCTTCTTGAATGAGTAGTATCGTTCTTTGATTTTGTAATCAATGGTTCAACATACTTACGCAAAGCTTTCGCCTTAGGAACGGTTGTTTTAATACGCTTGTGCTCAATTAATGAGCAAGCCATATTAGATAGCATTGCTTTTCTGTGCGCAGCTTTTCTACCTAAGTGGTTAAATTTCTTTCCGTGTCTCATTTTTTCTATTCCTTATCTAAATTAAATTTAGCAATGTCCATTCCAAATGACAATCCTTTATCTTTCACTAACTCTTCCAATTCTGTTAACGATTTTTTACCAAAGTTTCTAAACTTCAATAAATCTGTTTTGTTGAAAGAAACCAATTCTCCTAATGTTTCTACTTCTGCTGTTTTTAAACAATTTAAAGCTCGAACAGACAGCTCCATATCCACTAATTTTGATTTTAGTAATTGACGCATATGTAATGTGTCTTCATCAAAATCATTTGAAGTATCTGTATCTGCAGTTTCAAAAGTAACATTCTCATCAGCAAATAACATGAAATGCTGAATCAAGATTTTTGCAGCTTCTGTTAATGCATCTTGCGGATGAATAGAACCATCTGTTTCTATTTCGAAAACTAATTTTTCATAATCTGTTTTTTGCTCCACTCGAAAGTTTTCAACGCTATACTTAACGTTTTTTATTGGTGTAAAGATGGCATCCATTGCTACTGTGCCTAAAGCTGCTGTTGCTTTCTTATTATCTTCAGCTGGAACATATCCGCGACCTTTCTCGATAGTTAATTCCATCTCAATAGTCACATCTTTTTCCATATTACAGATTACTAGGTCTGGATTTAAAACTTGGAAAGAAGACAGGTTTTTACCAACATCAGCTGCTGTAAGTGTTTTACTATTACTTACTTTTACAGAAACTCTTTCGGTATTCTCGTCTTCGATTTGTTGTTTTAAACGAATCTGTTTTAGATTTAGAATCATTTCTGTTACATCTTCCACAACACCTTTGATAGTAGAAAACTCATGTTCTACTCCTTCAATCTTCACAGATGTAATAGCAAATCCCTCTAGAGAAGATAATAATACTCTTCTTAGTGCATTTCCAATAGTTAAACCATATCCTGGTTCTAATGGACGGAACTCAAAGTTACCTAATGTATCTGAAGACTCAACCAAGTAAACTTTGTCCGGTCTTTGAAAATCTAATATTGCCATAGTTATAAGAGGATTTAAATTATTACTTAGAGTAAAGTTCAACGATTAGTTGTTCCTTGATATTTTCTGGAATTTGTGTGCGCTCTGGAATAGCAGCTAACTTACCCGTCATTGTATCTGGGTTCCACTGTACATATTCACAACGCTCTTCTGTATTTGCCAAAGAACTCGTTACAACTTCTAACGATTTTGATTTTTCTCTTACAGCGATATCATCACCTAAATTCACTGAGTAGGAAGGAATATTCATTACTTCTCCGTTTACAGTGATGTGACGGTGTGTTACTAGCTGACGAGCAGCTCTTCTTGTAGGAGCAATACCTAATCGATAAACGATATTATCTAAACGGGCTTCACATAATTGAAGTAAAATCTCGCCAGTAATACCTTTTCTTCTTGATGCTTCCTTAAACAAATTTGAGAACTGACGCTCTAATATGCCATAAGTATATTTTGCTTTTTGCTTTTCAGCTAACTGACCTGCGTATTCAGATTTTTTAGCTCTTCTATTGTTACCATGTTGACCTGGGCCATAGTTTCTTCTTTCTAAAGCCTTGTCTGGACCAAAAATTGGTTCGCCGAATCTACGGGCGATTTTTGATTGGGGACCTCTGTGTCTTGCCATTGTACTGTGTTTTCTAAATTAACAATAATTAGACTCTTCGTCTTTTAGGTGGGCGACATCCATTGTGAGGAATTGGAGTAACATCAACAATTTCTGTAACTACAATACCATTGTTATGCAATGTTCTGATTGCTGACTCTCTGCCTGAACCAGGACCTTTTACAAAAACTTTCACCTTACGCAAGCCAGCTTCATAAGCCTTCTGCGCGCAATCTTCTGCAGCTGTTTGAGCAGCATAGGGTGTATTTTTTTTAGAACCTCTAAAGCCCATTTTACCAGCAGAAGACCAGGAAATAACCTGACCTTGATTATTGGTCAATGAAATGATAATGTTGTTGAAAGTAGCTTGGATATGCGCTTGACCTATCGCTTCTACCTTAACGTTTCTTTTCTTTTGATTTGACTTAGCCATGATTAAACTTTTTTATTTAGTGGCTTTTTTCTTGTTAGCAACTGTTTTACGCTTACCCTTACGAGTTCTAGAATTGTTCTTTGTCCTTTGTCCTCTTAATGGTAATCCTGTACGATGACGGATACCTCGGTTACAACCGATATCCATCAATCGTTTAATATTTAATTGAATTTCTGAACGCAATTCTCCTTCCACCTTTATATCATCACCGATGATTTGACGGATCTTAGATAATTGGTCATCATTCCATTCTTGCACTTTTACATTGTGGTCTACACCTGCATTGTCCAATATTTCTTTAGCTGTAGTTGGCCCTATTCCGAAGATGTAGGTTAAGCCAATTACGCCTCTTTTGTTTTTTGGTAAATCGATACCTGCGATTCTAGCCATCTATATTCGTTTTTATTAACCTTGACGTTGTTTAAACTTGGGATTCTTTTTGTTGATCACATATAAGCGACCTTTTCTGCGAACGATTTTACAATCTTCACTTCTCTTTTTTAATGATGCTCTTACTTTCATTGTATTAGTATCTATAAGTTATTCTACCTTTTGTTAAATCGTATGGCGACATCTCTAACTTCACCTTATCTCCAGGTAATAGTTTAATATAAAATTTGCGCATTTTCCCTGAGATATGTGCTGTAATTATGTGACCATTCTCTAACTCAACTCTAAACATTGCATTAGAGAGTGCCTGAGTGATTGTTCCATCTTGTTCTATGTGTGCCTGTTTGGCCATACTTTATTTATTTTTCAACACTTCTTCAATAAATTCAAAACTCGATAAGATATCGGCTTTACCTTTTTTAACTGCTACAGTGTGCTCATAATGTGCCGAAGGCTTCTTATCTGCTGTGGTTATAGTCCATCCATCTGCATGTTGTAAAATATTTCGCATACCCATATTAATCATTGGTTCTATAGCGATTACCATTCCGTCTTGCAGTTTGGGTCCTGTTCCACGCTTACCGTAGTTAGGCACTTCTGGGCTTTCGTGAAGGCTGTTACCTACACCATGTCCAACCAATTCTCTCACCACACCGTATCCGTTTTCTTCGGCATGCTGTTGTACAGCAAAACCGATATCACCTACACGATTTCCAGTTATTGCTTGTTCAATTCCTTTGTACAAGCTCTCTTTGGTTACATCCAGCAATTGTTGAACTTCTGCGCTAATCTCACCAATAGTGTAAGTGTAGGCAGAGTCTCCATAAAAATCGTTCATCAAAACCCCACAATCTACTGAAAGGATGGTTCCTTCTTCCAAAGGTTCATCATTTGGGATGCCATGAACAACTTGTTCGTTTGGCGAAATACATAATGAGTTTGGAAACCCATTGTATCCTTTAAAGGCCGGATATCCTCCGTTATCGCGAATGAACTCTTCAGCTCTTGCATCTAACTCAATAGATGTTACTCCTGGTTGAATTAGTTTCGCAACTTCGGCATGTGCCTTTGCAACAAGTAAAGAACTTTTTCTTATCAGTTCAATCTCCTCGTCTGTTCTTAAAAAGACCATATGAAAAGATTTTAACCCATCATCCCTGTGGATGATTTACCTTTTATTCTTCCACCACCACTGGTTAATCCGTCATAATGACGCATCAATAAGTGACTTTCAACTTGTTGTAGTGTATCCAACACTACTCCTACCATAATTAACAAAGATGTCCCTCCATAAAACTGAGCAAAACCTTGATTAACTCCAAATTGCATAGCGAATGCGGGAAGAATAGCTACAAACGCTAAGAATAATGAACCTGGCAGTGTTATTTTTGACATTGCATCATCCAAGAAATCAGCTGTTTTACGACCTGGTTTGACCCCTGGAATGAAACCTCCATTTTTCTTCATATCGTCAGCCATCTGCTTTGGATTTACAGTAATAGCTGTGTAAAAGTAAGTGAAGATAACCACCATAAAGAAAAATACTAAGTTATACCAGAAACCTGCAAAATCAGTAAATGCTGCTTGAAAGCCTTGCAATGCCTCTGAATCTGAAAACCCTACTAGGGTGATTGGAATAAACATAATTGCTTGTGCAAAAATGATTGGCATTACACCTGATGCATTCACTTTTAAAGGAATATACTGACGAACACCTCCGTATTGTTTGTTACCTACTACTCTTTTTGCAAAGTTCACAGGAATTCTACGTGTTCCTTGAACTAACAGAATACTTACCAAAATTACAGCTAACAAGGCTACCATTTCTACCAAGAACATAACTAAACCACCACCTTGACTCTCTAGAGCAGTAGCAAACTCTGCCATCAAAGATCCAGGTAAAGCAGCAATAATACCAATCATTATAATGAGTGAAATTCCATTACCGATACCTCTATCTGTAATCTTCTCTCCTAACCACATCACAAACATAGTACCTGTGACAAGGATGATTATTGATGATAACCAAAACGCTGTAGGGCTTAACAAGAATGCTTCTGCTGGCAATTGTGCTTGTAGGTTAGCAATATAACCTGGTGCCTGTCCAGCAGTAATTAATATTGTTAAGTAACGCGTAATATTGTTGATTTTTCTTCTTCCACTCTCCCCTTCGCGTTGTAGTTTTTGGAAATAAGGAACTGCAATTCCTAACAATTGAATAACAATAGAAGCAGAAATATATGGCATAATACCTAAGGCAAAAATAGATGCCTGAGCAAAAGCTCCTCCAGTAAATAAATTTAATAACCCTAACAAACCCGAGGATGCTTGTTGTTGTAATGCAGCTAATTGGGTCGGATCAACACCTGGCAATACTACAAACGATCCTAGGCGATAGATTAATATAAAACCAAGAGTCACTAAGATGCGATTTCTTAGTTCCTCAATCTTCCAAATATTCTCTAATGTAGTGATTAAATTCTTCATAGTAAATATTACAATGTAGTGGCTGTACCACCTGCAGCTTCAATAGCAGTTTT
>CEUV01040524.1_pt1 | contig 39760 bp, 34 predicted proteins | sample 356401 | NCBI WGS metagenome assembly CEUV01 (sample SAMEA2622710, study PRJEB7988) | marine metagenome | isolation source: saline water (ENVO:00002010), including
GCCCGCCACCTCAATGCTTTCCGGGCCGTCCAACATGAAGGGGCCTTCCTCGTCATAGTCGTAGGTGAGGGCGAGGTTCAGCGCCGCTGGACCCTCGTTGGCCACGTACACCACCAACTCTCCGGTCACATCCCAATCGTCCTCAAGGTCCACGATGTACTTGGGGTCAACGTCCGTGACCCAACCCATCTCCCACGAAGGACCCTGCATGTCTTGAGCATGCCCGACAGGCAGCATCAACACCAGCGAGAGAGCAAGGATGAGCGGGGCAACTTGCTTCACGAAACCGCCTCAATCCAGAATTCCTCGAAGAGCTCGCTTGGTCAAGGTCTTCACCATGGAACGACGGTACCGAGGCGGTAACGCCGTGTTGTTCACAGGCTTGACCGATTTTTGGACGAGCACAGCCAATCCGACCGGGTCAAGTTCACCTTCGGCGAGGTGTACTTCCACCTGTTCGTCATGAAGTCGTGGTATGGATTCAAGCGCCGTGCTGGCTACTTTCAGTGTCGTGGCATCGCCGGGGAGCCACGAGGCGGCAATGCCAGCTTCGGGGAAATCCCACGACTCACGGACGCGCAATTTCTGGTAGCACCCTCTTCGCTTCTTCGCATCTGAGGGAAGTTCCACCTTGAGCAGGAATTCTCCCGGTTGGAGCACGTTTTTCTTCATCCCGTCAAGTTCGTAAAACTCTGAGAGGGGAAGCGTGCGTTGACCTTCGGGACCGATAAGCACGACAGAGGCATCCAGCACCATGAAGTTGGGCGCAAGGTCTCCCTGGTAGGTGGCGACGCACAAGGTGTTCTGGTTGGGAATCACACGGCAATCGGCGCCGGTACCACAATCTGCTTTGTGACACCAATCAATTGAACGGCGCCAGTCCTCGCTTTGATTGTACCAGAAACAACGGGTGTCCAGGCACAAGTTTCCGCCAACGGTGGCGCTCTTTCGAATCAACGAGGAGGCGATCTTGGCTGCTGCTTCGACGAGCAGGGGATGAACGCCGTTGGCAGCCGTCAATGAGGACAGCGGGACCATGCAACCGATTTCACTGGCAGAGAGGTGGTGAGCCTCTTCGATGCCTGCGAGGGAAATCACATGGGGCTTAGGATTGATGCGCCACTTGTAGTTTGGAAGCACATCCGTGCCTCCTGCAACCCAATCAAAGGCTTCGTTCTGTTCCATCAGTGAAGCGGCGAGTTCAACCGCCTCGGCCACCGTGGTGGGGTGGTGCAGTTCAAACGGAGGCATCAGCATCAGGCATCATCCTCCATATGACGTTGCTCTTTTTTGAGCCAAGCACGACCAGCGAATCCAAGCTCGGCCAGTTGCTCTGGCAGGGGTTCGTCTGCTTCTCGCCATCCGTCGACCTGTTCGGAGAGCGGTCGGTCGGGATCAAACCCAAACAGAACGCCGTTGACATAAGCAGAAGTGTCTTCACTGCGTTGCCTTAGACGGTCGCGTTCTCGGTGCTCATCGCCTCGAGCGACCAACACCGATTGCAACGGACCATGCGTCAAACGAGGGGGTTCCATCTGTTCTTCGTCATCCAGTCCGCTCTTCTTGAGGTGTTTTTGGATGCCAGCATGTACAACATCCGGCGTCAGTGGCAAGTCTCGTAGACGAACACCGATGGCATCGTAGACAGCGTTCACGACGGCCGGCAAGATGGGAAGGAGGGGTCCTTCGCCGGCTTCCTTGGCGCCAAACGGCCCCTCGGGGTCGCTGGATTCCACGATAATGGCCTCGACGTGAGGCATTTCGTGAACGGAGGGAATCTTGTACTCCAACAGGTTCGCATTCTGGAGGTGCCCTGTGCGTCCATAGACCATCTTCTCGGTCAGCACCTGCCCGAGACCCATATGGCACGATCCGATGATCTGTCCTTTCACGGCCAGCGGGTTGAGCGCTTTGCCACAATCGTGAGCAGCCCACACATTGGTGCAGGATACCAGGCCGGTCTCGACATCGACATCAACCTCGGCCACGTAGGCCGAGAACGAATATGCCGGAGCAAGGCCAGCAGCGGCACCTTTGTGAACGCCACCCATGGGCGGCGAGCGGTAGGCCCCTCGGGCGATGAGGGCCCCGGTGTCGGCCTGAGCCTTGTGAAGTGCTTCAAGATAAGACACGCCGATGGCGGGATCGTGTTTGTAGTAGATCCGACGGTCGTTCAGGACCAGGACATTGGGGTGGTAGCCCAGCATTTCCCAAGCGGCCTTGAGCAGTTGGTCTCGAATGCCGATGGCCGCACGAATGGCGGCGTTGGCGTTCATGAACGTGACACGGCTGGAATAGGAGCCAAGGTCAACAGGGCTGGTATCGCTCTCGTGGCTTCGGACGTGGACCATTTCGATGGGCAACGCCAAGACCTCAGCCACCACCTGAGCCACAGCGGTTGTCGAACCCTGGCCGATGTCTGCAGCACCGGTGTGAACGGTTACGCCACCGTCCATGTCAACTTGGATGTGAACGGTGGCGTGTGGGAAATTCTTCGGATCCCAATGAATGGGCAACCCAGAACCTGAAATGAAGAAACCACACCCGATGCCAATCCCTTTGCCCAGCGGCATCTGACGGAATTTCTCATCCCAATTCGAGCCTTCACGCACCCGCTCAAGCGCTTCTCGCATGCCATTGGAGGTGATGCGGAAACCGCTGATGGTTCGACTGTGCGGCGGCAAAAGGTTGGCGAGACGAAGGTCGATGGGGTCGACATTCATCGATTCGGCCATCTCATCCAATCCGACCTCAACGGCACACCGTGTGTTGACGGCGCCGTGACCACGCATGGCGCCCGAAGCCGGTTTGTTGGTCCAGACGCGAGCCCCGGTGTAGTGGAACGAACCGAGTTCGTAGGGTGCTGTGGCCAGCACACCGTTGTAGTAGGAAGTGACGTGCCCGAAGGAAGCGAAACCACCGCCGTCGATGAGCGCGTCGATGTCGAAACTCGAAATCCGACCTTCGGTGTCGGCGGTCATCTTGACATCGATGTGGCTTGGGTGCCGTCCACGGTTGATCCAATAGACCTCTTCTCGATCAAAGGTGATACGAACGGGCCGGCCGGATTTCCGCGCCAAAATAGCGGCGCACATCTCGTGCGGGAACGGGTCGGATTTACCACCGAAACCGCCGCCGACAAAGGTGCGAACCACGTTGATTTGGTGCATGGGGACATCGAGGACGGTTGAAAGGGCACGGTGCGTGTAGTGCGGGACCTGCTGGGGGGTGTAGAGTTGGAGGCGCCCGTTGGGGTCCCAGTGTGCCACGACAGCGTGGGGTTCGGTGAACCCGTGGTGGACGCCCAACATCGTCCACGAGCCGTGGGAAGAGGCGTGGGGTGAGTTCACGAGCGAACGGTCGCCGAACTCTTGGAAGACACGCTTCTGAACGTTGGTGCGAGCCAGGTGGTACTTGCCGCGCCAGTGGATGGGTTCGTCATGGTCTTCCAATCCCTTCTTGGGGTCAAACACCGGTTCGAGTTCTTCCCATTCAATGTCGAACAGCGACAGGGCTTCGATGGCCGTGGCTTCGTCGACCGCCGCAACGCAGGCCACCAAGTCGCCCACGTGTCGGACTTTCTCAACGGCCATGGCATGCTCATCCTTGGTCACCGGGAGAACGCCAAATCGGTTGGGTGCATCCTGACCGGTGGACACGGCCACGACACCGGGAAGGGCTTCCACCCTTGAGGTGTCGATGGATTTGATGCGAGCGTAGTGATGCGGGGAGCGCAGAATTTTACCAATCAGTTCGCCCGGCAAGCGGACGTCGTCGCCGTACCATGCTTGGCCGGTGACCTTCGCATTGGAATCCACCAGTGGAATGGGTTTCCCAACAATCGTCCCTGTACGGTCGCGGTCGTGAATGTGGTCGCCAGCGGGTTTGGGCTCTTTCCCTCCCACGGTTTCAGGAATGAAATCAAGGTCGCGGGGGCGCATCGTGGGCTCGCTTCCGCCGGAACCCGGAGGCGGGAACACTTGCTTTCCTGCGACCCGCTTGCCGTCTTTACGAACCTCCGATTTGGAGGCGCCCGGTTGTTGACGATAACTTCCCATGGTGATCACTTCGCATGGCCGGGCGGCATGGTGGGCTCCTCGGGCCCGGAGGGGTGAGGGTCTGGATGCGGGTCGCTGGCAGGTGCAGCGGCTTCAGCATCGCCTCGGTGAATGGCAGCGGCAGCCTCAATGGAGTCGATGATTTGTTGATAGCCCGTGCAGCGACACAGGTTTCCTTCGATGGCGCACGCAATCTCATCTCGGGTCGGATTCTCATTCTCGTTGAGAAGCGCTTGAGAAGCGATGAGGAACCCGGGCGTACAGAACCCGCATTGGGAGCCACCGTGGGTCGCAAAGCAGGTTTGAATGGGCGCCAAATGAGCACCGTCGGAAAGGCCCTCAACCGTGATGATGGCGGCACCTTGAACCTGGCCGGCCAAGGTGAGGCACGACAGTTTTGGAACACCATCGATCATGACCGTGCAGCACCCACAGGTTCCAAGGTCGCATCCACGCTTGACACCGAGCGTGCCGACCTTATCTCGAAGCACATCCAGCAAGACAGCGTTGCTTGGCGCCAACACCTCAAATGGACGTCCGTTCACGGTTGCAGCCCATCGCTTTCCTTCCGGAGCAGGAATCATTGAGACATGCTCTTCGCCAACCATGGTCGTCCCCGCCTTGCCGTAGCGGAAGAACTTCTTGATGATTGGGGGTCAGTGGCCACTTATTCCTGTTCAGAATTGGCTCCAGATATATCACCTTCAGCCAGTTCAATGGCGTTTCGAAGCACCAGCCCGTGGTAGACCTTGATGTTGCGTTCCTTGACCGCCTCGTTCACCTCGGTCTCGATTTTTCGAAGCACATCGCAGGATTCTGCTTCTTCAATTTCGCCCAGCAAACGCCTGAACTCGTTTCGCCGAGCAAAGAACAGCGCAAAATAAATCGGGACCAACAAGAGCGGAATGACCAATTCCTCAAACACGATTTCTGCCACAAAGGAGAGAGAAATCTCCACGTAATCAGTATCGTAATCAAAGCTAAACGAGCCTGCACCGAGACCACCGGTGTAGAAAATACCGGTGTTCGCTCCAAAGTACATCGTGAACGGTGTGCTTTGGTCGTCAAAAATGTCGGAGCCTCGGTCAAGTTCCACATCGTCGGGCCATCCGTCGTTGTCGTTGTCAGGGTCCAGCACGTCCGGAATCGTATCCTGGTCGGCATCGGGAGGGACGGAATTTGCGTTGTATGGGTCATAGAGGATGGTACCCGAAGAGGCCGAACGCTCCATCTCGTTTCGAATTCCGTCACCATCGGCGTCGTCATCGTATTCGTCGGGCATGAAATCACCGTCAATGTCGGAACATCCCATCAGACGAATTTTGCTCTTTCCGTAGATGTTCGGACAATTGTCGCTCAGCGCATGGCGGCCTTGGTCGGCGTACCCATCACCGTCGGTATCGGACCAGATGATGGCGTCCTCAGGCCAAACATCGACGTCGTCGTTCGCTCCGTCCCCATCCATGTCAGGGTCAGCGGTGTCACCAACTCCGTCGCCGTCAAGGTCGCGGTGCTCGGATGCATTGTTTGGGAAGGCATCAGCTCCCATGCTGGTGTTCCAAGCCTCGTCGGGATCGGACCAGCCGTCGCCGTCCGAGTCAAGACAACCTTCCCGGTCCTCGGTCGAGGTCCCCGGTTCACAGCCAGCTTGCGATGCTTCTTGAGCGGAAACAACGGAGAGAAGCACAAGACAACACAGCAAGACCGTTCCAACGACCTGCTTGTTCATGGACCATGCTCAACGCACCCTCCTAATGGCTTTTTTCGCCTCGTTCTTGATGAAACGAAATTGGTCAAAGCAACCGACCCGAAAGCAATACTACAAAAACCAAACAGCACCGGGAATATTTCATGAGCAGAATCAAACTCCTCCTCGTGTTGGTCGTCCTCCTTTTTCCATTGACGGGTTGCACCGCCCAAGAAGAGGAAGCCCTCCAGTCATTTCCCTCGTTCTCAACTGTTGCAGACAATGGCGAAACCTACAACAATGCTCGGATGAACGGTGGAGCCTACATCGTTGTGTTCTCGGCCGAGTGGTGTAACAGCCCATGCTACACCACGATGCACGCAATCTGGAATGCGCAGCCTGAATTGCCTGTGCTTGTGATGTCCACCGACCCCGCAGAGAACGCCAGCGGTGTGACGCTCAGTGAATGGCATGAATCAGCCAACGCTCACGACGATGAAGAGGGAGATACGGGTGTTGAACTGACAACCTACGCCTTCATGAAAGGAGTCGAAACGGCCGAAGCTTTGGGCATCACGCGCCCCGGCTCGCTGGCCTTTGTCAACGGAAATGGCGACATCACCTACCTTCACGAAGGACGCCTTGACGATACAGCGACGATTCTGGAAAAGTGGAACGAGGCCTCGGGCACCGCCTGAGGGTGGCGTGGCGACTCAATCCAACAAGGCAGCCTCGTCCACGACAGCTTCAATGTCTTGGTCGAGGGGCGCCCAGTTCAGGGTCTCAACTTCGATGGCGCCCTCGGCTTTGTTGAGGACAATCATGCCCATGATGACCAGTGAAACGAGGAACAGAAGCAAAGCAGGTGCAACCCAACCGGGGAGATCGCCGAGCAGGCCCTGTTCGCTTTCTCCGAAGGTCTTGGCGTTGGCCGTGTCCATCAGCATCACGTTGACGGAAACAAGGGAGGTGGCAGAGTGCCCATCGCTTTCGTTGGCGATGAGGGCTCGGAGCGAAAGGGTGTGGTTGCCTTCAACATCAATTCCGGGGAGGTGTTCAAGTTGGTTCACGACGGTGGTGAGGTCCAAGGTTGCTGAACGGTCGCCTTCGGTGAAGGAATGGAGGTTCGCCCAGTCGTCACGCAGGTGATTGCTTCGCCACTGCAGCGAGTCGACGTAGCCGCTGAGTTCAATCTCAATGCCATCACCCGGTGAAAGGTGGATTCGGTCGTCCTTACCGACTTCGGTTTCGACGATGACCGACACGGACATGTCAAGTTGATAGTCGCGCTGTGCAGCTTCCATCACGGCGGCCAGTGCCTCAACGTGGCCGTGGCCGTAGACATTGTTCTGACGGTTCTTGGGAATTTGATCCTCAAGGCACGGTTCGTTGGCAAACATGTAGTGGCACTGGCGGTATGTTGCCGTTTCCTGCAGAATGTTTCGCACGTCGAAGGGCGATAGATCCGGGTTGGCCTGAAGCATCAGGGCGACGGTCCCCGCTACGCCAGGCGTGGCCATGCTCGTACCGCTGAAAGCGACATAACCGTCGCCGGAGTTGTGCTGGGCCGACATCACGTCGGAACCAACGAAGGCGACGTTGGGCTTCACGCGGCCTTCTTCAGTGGGGCCTTGACTGCTGTAGACGGCAATGGAGGTGTCCTTGTCCAACGCACCAACCGTGATGACATCCTCTGCACCACCGGGAGTCCCGATGGTAGCGGTGCCAGCAGAATTTCCTGCAGCGATGAGCATGCTGATGCCCGCCCGAACCATTTCGTTGGCGTAGCGGTTGACGCTGTCCTCTTCGTCCGAGGTCCACTCGATGGGACCGGGGCCGCCAAGGCTCATGGAGGCAGCACGGATGTTGAACTTGAATCGGTTTTCAACGGTCCACTGCATACCGGCCATGACCACGGAGAAACTCCCCGAGCCGCCGGCGTCCAGCACCTTCACACCTACGAGATTGGCCTGTGGAGCCATCCCTGGGTGTTCGTAGGTTGGAGCGCCCGTGCCAGCAACGGTGCCGGCGCAGTGGGTTCCGTGGCCTTGGTCGTCGTAGGCCTGAATTTCGGTACCGTTGGTTTTGTCCGGGTTGTTCACGGGGTCGTAGAAGGCAATCACCTTCGGGTCGTCCGTGGTGTTGTCGTCGTCATGGTCGTCAAGGCCGACGTGAAGGCTGTCAATACCGGTGTCGATGACGGCGACCGTAACACCCGCACCGTCGTAGCCCGTTTGCTGTTGCGCAAGATCGACCTCGTGGACAACGGCCGCATCCCCGTTCTGTACCTGAAGAATACCGTCTAGTTCCAACATCACGATGCCGGGAAGGGTGGTGGTCTCGAGAATCATGCTGTGAGGAATTCGTCCAGCCACGGCGTCGATGAGCGGCAAGTCCCATTCATGGACGTAGCCAACCTCTCGCTCAAGCATGGCCACGTCTTGTTCGGTCGGTGTGTGGTCAAAGTCGACGATCAGCGGAAGGGTGTTGGCTTCGTCCAAGAACAACGGGTGGTCGTGATATTTCTCCACCATATCGGCAATCTTGTTGTCGTTTTTGTCCATGTTGGTGGTTTGCCACCATGCATCTTCTACCTCGGTCGTTGACGTGGAGTGGACCGGGACGGCCGAAGCCAGCAGGGGCGTAAGCATGAGGAAAAAGCAAAGCACGCTAAGGAGTGGACGCTTCATGGAAATCTCTCCAAACCTATCCACCCGAAGGAAGGATTTCAATTGATTGGAAAGAAGCATCCGTCCTCGGACGCGAGTGTTCATTTCCAAAATGGGAACTTTACGAGAAGCGCAGGGTGAACGATTAAATCCTCATTTTCCTCTCCAACCACTGATTACCATGGCAGCGCCAAGGAGAAAAGCCGCACCCGTCCGAATGAAAGCCACCCCTGCACCAAGCGGACCCGCCCTCTCGGGCGGCGTCATGGCCGATAGCGCCCCAGAAGCGGGCACCATCACGATGGTTCGCCCCAACGCCAGACTCAGCAAGGACGACATGTTCCTGATGAAACTCTCTCAAATCGTGATGATGGGCATCGGTTTCCTGTCCATTTGGTACGGCGTGTTCGCCGTTGCCTTCGATGAAGAGGCCACCAACCAGAATTTCCTCGTTCTCTTCGTCGGGGGCCTCTTATCCTTCGCCGTCTCAATGATGCTCATTGAGCTTCAAAGCAAGAAAAACGGGTATCGGCTCCATGACATCCAGAATTATTTCCTCGGCATTGCCTTCTTCTTTTCCACCGTAGGAACACTTTGGGGTACACGATTCTTGATGGGGTACGCCACGGGAACGATGGAACTGGATTGGTTTGGTGAGCCCAGCGCCTACACCGACTCCGATTGGTCGCCCAATGCCAACGGCATCTATGCGCAAACCGTGACCTGTCTGCTGCTGACCTTCGGCCACTACCGACTTCTTCGCCGATACAGCGGTGACACCAGTTTCGGGTGGGGTGTCGCCACCTATGCCCCTATGGCCGTGCTCTTGGCGGGCGTTGGACCGTGGATTCGCTGGTCTGGCGATGTCGTGAGCTGGGAATTGGGTCTTGCCATCGTCCTGATCTGTTTCGTTTCGATGGAGATGGCCCTGCGGTCCAATCGTGCTTTGAATTTCGTGGTGGTGGCCGTGGCCGCCGGCGTGGTTCCCATCATCTACGAGATGCTGAACGACAATGCTCCTGTCGACGGAGCGGGCGGCGCCCTTTCTCTGATGGTCTTCGTCATCGCCATGCAGGGTTATTATGCAGCGCGCCCCGACCTGCGCAAAGAGGTCATGGAACGCGCCTCAGTGGTGCTCATCGGCATGGTCGTCGTGGCCATTGCTCTGGCTCGAACAGCACCCGAATTCAACCTCATCTTGGGGCCTTTCAGGGCCAGCGACTACCCTGAGTTGGCCGCTTACATCAACATCCCCGTGGCCCTTTGGGTGACCGTGCTCCTCGCTTACTTCCCAGCTGTTCTCCAGCAGCGAGTGCCATGGATGCCCATCGGGTTGGCCGTGGCCTTGATGGCGCTCCCGCAAGAAGCCTCAACACTGCCGTGGGTGTTGAGCATGATCGTCATACCCTACATGGTGTTCATCTCCAAGGTTGCACGATCTTGGGTCATCAACATCACCCTGCTGGCGTTCAGTGCATCGTACCTGCTCAGCGATTGGATTGGCATCGAAGAGGGGCTCTCGGCCCAAGCCACGTACGGAGGCACCTGGTTGCACGTGCTCATCCCCATCTTTTTGGTGGCCGTGTCCGAGATGGGTCGACGACAAAAGAAACTCGAGACGAGCACCAGCCTCGCCATGTTGGGCGCTGTCATCCTTTCACGGGCCGTCCTTGACCCCGAGTGGATCCTCCCCTGGCTCCTCATCGCCTACATGTGCACCATGAACTACAGCATGATGGCGTCCATCAAGACCCCCTCGCTCAAGGAGCGCAAGGACCTGACCCTTGCATTGGCGTTCACCGCCATCACCATTCTGCTGTTGGCCCTTCTCGACAACCTCAAACTCCCGCCCAATGGAGCGTTTGATGGCTTGGTCGACATGGGTTTCCGACCCCAATTCTTGGTCTTGAGTGTGGCCATGTACGCCCTCGCTACCAAGGCAGCGAACATCGAGTTGGACGCTGGTTCCATCTACGCTTGGTTAGGCCAGGGCGGGGAAGGCGAGATGACCTACAACATGCAAACCAACACGTGGGAGGTCCAATCGGCCGACCTTATCGACCACGAACAACGAATCCTCAATGGAGCCTTGACGCCGCTGGCACGATTCAGCCTCCTGACCTCATTGATGCTGTTCACCTTCACCGTGAGCGGCGTCAAAACAGCGACGTGGTCGGACCAGCCCTACCTCGTCCTGCTCATGGCTCTGCCCGTCGGCATGCTCATTCGCGAAGTGGTCAACATGGAAACCATCAGTTCCGCCACACGAGCCTCGGCCGTGACCCTGCTGGTCTTCATTGCTGCGCCACTTTCCCTTTCGCTTGGCCCTGACCTTTGGGGCAGCGGAGAGGGCACCAACACGACCACCCTTCTGCTTGACCTTATCCTGGTCAGCGCACCGCTTATCGCCAACGTCGTCATCGCCCGCAGAGGACTTGACACGGACGGTTTGAACAGGTCCAGCGACGCCGTGACCTACCTGATGCTCATTTTGCTCGGCATGATGGACACCTCGGGCGGTGTGCTCTACCTGCCCATCTTGGTCCTCGTGACTTGGCGCACGATGCAATATCGATTCTACTGGATCTTGGCGCTGCTCCCCATCGTCTACGTGTTCCAAGGTGATGGATGGTTTACCCATGGTGTCTTCTTCGAACTGCTGAACACCGCCCCAGAAAGCATTGCAAATTACCTGATGGATGACCACAACGGGCCTTACCCCGCCTTCATTGGCTTGATTGTTCTCGGGCAGATGAGCCTCGGCCTCTCGGGTGTTCTCACCCATAAAAGCGACGAAACCGAATCCACGCTGGTCTTGCTGGCCATGGGCGTCTGGCTCATGTTCGGTTTGTTCTCTGCCATCCCTGACGGCTACTGGGCTCCCGCCTTGGGCTGTTTGTTCCTTATCCCATACTTCTGGTACACCGATAACAGCAAGGTGCTGCCCTACATGCTTGGCGCCTTGTTTATCTCGCTCTACATCGGGTTTGCTTTGAGTTCCACCTTCCAACCGATCACCGATGCTGATGCATGGGGATGGAGCGGTGTCCTCACCGGCTTTGTCGGCACCACAATGGCCGTCATGCACCACTACGGGACCTTGTTCCGAACGCCCCCCGAGACCGAGGACGAGATCAAGATGGCGGATTCGACCGCTGCGCTGGCCACGCAAATCGCAGCCTTGGCTTTCGTCGCCGGCTACTCCGTGTTTTTCGGCATTGGCCCTGTTATTGGGTTGTTGTTGCTCGGACGCTCATCGCTGCTGGATGGACGACCCAACAGCATGATTGCGCTTCCTATTTTGCTCACCTTCAGCATCGTCAACATGATGTCACAAGCCGAAATTGGTACGGAAGAGCAACGTCAAACCATGACCGGGCTGACCCTTGCCGTGCAAGGCATCATCTTGACCCTGATGTCCGCCAAAGACGACCTCATCTACGACTACGAATCCTTTGATTGGGACAACGACGAGGCCTTCTTTGCTTACATGGACCGCTTGGGTATGAGCGGTGTGCTCTACTCCATCATTGGTTTATTCATCATGTTTGACAGCTTGAACCTCGAATCCATGGCCTACTTGCTGACAACGGTCTACCTTGTGATCCTCGGCATCCAGGGCTTCAGCGAAGAAGCCGATGCTCGCTGGCGAAGAGGCGTAGGGGGCTATGGCGCTATCCTCACGGCCTTCCTGTTTGCGAATTCACTCAACAGCGACCTGTTCAGCGCCATCGCCACGGTGATGAGCGGCATGGTGGCCCTTGGCTTTGGTTTCCTCTTCATGCAACGTATGAACGAAGACGACGGCATCTACCAAGAGGTCGCTGCTGTGCCCCAACCGGGCTCAATGGGCGGAAAGGTCGCTCCCACTCCAACTGTCGCAGTACCTGTCGAACCAACACCCAAGGAAACGACCCTTGAGCCAGTGGTTGAGGTTGAAGATGAGGTTGAAGATGAGGTTGATGTTCTGGTGATTCCTGATGACGAGGAGGATGACATCCTTGACCTTGACGATGAGGACGAACCCGAGCCGGTTTCAGCCTCCACCGAAGCCGTTGTTGCTGAGGTTGCAGAGGAGGAGGACATGGTCGAAGTTTCGTGCCCACACTGCGGTGAACCCTTTGGATTGGACCACGGTGAGGTTGGTGAATTTGTCTGCCCTCACTGCGAGGAGTTCCTTTCGTGGGACGGCAAGGTTGCCCAGAAGATTGTCCAAGAGCCAACGCGTGCCGGACACAATGGCCTGCTCGATACGGGCGAAGGGTTCGCGTTGCGCTTGCCAAAGGACGCTGTTGACAACATCCTCGCCTCCCTCGAAACGACGCCCCACGACGGCTATGTTCCCGTGGTAGCGTTTGGCCCGAACGGGCAGATCATGCTGACCTTTGAGGCAGGAAACAACGGTGCTTGAGCTCGTTCGATCGTGAACGAAGAATCAAGACCCCTCGCCGGCGCAGGGCGTCCATGGACAAGCGTCACCACCGCATGGTATGGATTGACCTCGAGATGACCGGCCTTGACATCACCAAGGAGTCCATCATTGAGATTGCGACAGTGGTGACCGACGGCGATCTCAACGTCTTGGCCACCGGCCCCAACCTCGCCATCAGCGTGGATGAAGACCTGCTCGCCGGGATGGACGATTGGAACACCCGCCACCACCACCGCAGTGGCCTCGTGGACCGGATTCGCTCTGAGGGCGTCAGCGTTCGTGAGGCAGAACAAGCCACCCTTGCCTTCCTGAGGGAATGGGTGGACGAAAACACGGCGCCGTTGTGTGGAAACAGTGTATGGAATGACCGGCAATTCATGGCCAAGGAAATGCCCGAACTCCTCGACTACCTCCACTACCGCATGGTGGACGTATCAACCATCAAGGCGTTGGCCAGGCGATGGTACAGGGACGTTCCTCGCTTCAACAAAAAAGGAGCCCACCTCGCCCTCGATGACATCCTTGAATCCATTGAGGAACTGAGATACTTCCGAGAACACGTGTTCAGACCTCAAGCCTGACGCCACGTTGCGGACGCAGGGTCCACGGATTTGTGGAGCGACATGATTTGAGCGGCCACCGCAACGGCAATCTCCTCAGGTGATTGCGCTCCGATGTTCAACCCGATGGGGCAGATGACTTGGTCGAGCAAGGCTTGCGGCACACCCTGTTCCCTCGCCGCCTCCTCAAAGGCCTGCCATTTCGAACGACTCCCAATCACACCGATACGAGGGTGGTGCTTGCCGTCCAATGCAACATCTGTTTGATTGAGCAATTGAAGCAGGCCGAGCAGGCGTTCTTGGTCCTCTGCCCAGTCGTGTCCGAGAAGCAAGATGTCCGAGAAGCGACCCAGCGTTGACGCCGTCTCCCCATCAAGCACGCCTGCCACGGAAGCTGAGGAGCGCTCCACTGCGTGCGGAAACTTGTCCTCCGAGACGTAGGCTTCTCTGGTGTCGTGCACCGAGTAATCCCATCCCAAGCCGTGAAGGGTGGTGGCCAAAGCTTCCCCGCAATGTCCGCCGCCCATGATGTGCACGTGTGGCATGGGAATCATCACCTCAACGGCGATCGACACCCGACCGCCGCACAGTGAATCAAGGGGGGTCACCTCATAGCCCTTCGCACCTTTGTTCAACCCGTAGGTCAGCACCTCAGCAAAGGGTTGTGAGGCATCGTCAAGCAGTTCCCTGCAGCGTTGAAGGACACGGTGTTCAAGGCCCGCACCCCCAACGGTTCCGACCCATGTATGTTCGTGGGAGGACATCGCCAATCGAGCGCCGGTCTTTCCAGGCACGCTCCCCGAGGTGTTCAGCACCGTGGCCATGACAACGCATCGTTGGGAGGCCAACTCGCTCAGTACCCACTGGAGGACGTGAGCGGTCATGGACACGCCTCAACGGGCGGCCCTCATATCCCTTCGCCTCTGGAGAAACACGCCAAAAGAGCCGACTCGTCCTCAAGCAACCTGTCTACGTCCGCTTCCGTGTCGATGTTGTGGTGCAACCACGGTGCCTCGACGGGAACTGGAGCAAACGAAACCAAAGCTCTGAGCGAGGCATCCGCTTTCGCCGAAACCACCGCCTCAATGGCCGCCTGGTCCAGCAACACCGGATGGCCACGGCGACCCTCGTGTGCAGGTGCGCTGCTGGTGGAAGTGTTGAGCAACGCTTCGAGAATCTCGATGTCCCACGCCGGCCGGTCCACCGGCGCCAGCAAGAGGCGTTCGGGGATTGAACCCCGCTGGTCAACCAAGGCAGCGCACCCCAATTGAAGCGAACGCGTGCGACCAGCATCAGGGTCGTCGTTGACGACCAACGTTGCCTTCGGAAGCAAGCGTGCGACCTGTTCGGCAAGGTCGTTGTTGACCACCACCACGGTCTCGCATCCGGCATCGTTGAGCCGTTGATGGGCCCACTCGACCAACGTTGAGCCGTTGATGGAAACAAGGGCCTTCGGGCGGCCAAGCCGCCTGCTCAGACCCGCAGCGAGCACGACGGCGGCCACGGGGGAGGGTCCCATGGTTTGGACAGGCTGGGCTGTGTTTTGGTTGTTTGCTGAATGGGCCTTGATATAGGCTCGGGGAACTTCCCTCGCATGACTGCTTGGAACCCACCTGGACACTGGCCGAGGGCTGCGCGTGATGCGCACGTGAAATCCATGCGTTTTCTCGATTCCATTGTAGAAGGTTCCAGCGCAATGACCCTTGCATTGGACCAGCAAGGGTTGCCAAGGGTGGTCATTCGGGGTGCTTCACGCAGGTGGTACAGGGTCGGATTGCACGCACATTATGTCGAAGATTACGTTGACGTTGAGGGCGAGTACAGAGAAGTGAAAGAAGTCCACTGGCGGACCAGCATCGATGCGGGTGCATGGAAACAAGACATCACCGAGCGGACGCCGTTCATGGTCGCCCTGTGCATGCACCCGACGCAACGTTCCCTTAACCTCCCCATCGGCGACCAAATCGCTGCCCTTGCGTTGGCCCTTCAAAACGACAAAACCACGGCCATGCGAATTCCCCTCTTGGCCCAGTTCATCGTCTCACCCCGAGAAGCCCTCGAAGGCGTGTATCAGTTCAGCGAGGAAGGGGTCATCATGGAGGAGGAGGTCTACGACGAAGACGACGAAGCCGCTTACATGTACGACGAGTTTGATGAGTTCAGCGAGCCGATCGTGGACCCTGCACTCTGGGCGCTCACCGAACTCTTCGCCCCCTTACCCTTTGAGGACGAGGCCGATGAAATCGAACACCGCCAGTTGGACGATTGGATGGAACGACAGGAACGGCGGGCGACGAGTGAGCCAACCCCTTGGCATCACGACGACCAACAGGTCTGGCAACTCGAGGACAACCTCAGGAAAGGTCGTCGCTGATCAAAGTCCCTTGGTGATTTCGCGGCCGATGATCATGCGCTGCACTTGGGACGAGCCCTCGTAAATTTGCATGACCTTAGCGCCACGCATGAGGCGAGCGACGGGGTATTCTTCTGAATAGCCGTAGCCACCGTACACCTGGACGGCATCGGTGGTTACCTGCATGGCCATGTCGGCCGCAAACCGCTTGGCATGAGCCGCCGACTCGGTGTTTCTCACGCCTGCATCGTACTCTGCTGCGGATTTCCATGTGAGCATGCGAGCCGCTTCGATGTTGGTCTTCATGTCAGCGAGCATGAACTGGATGGCCTGATGTTGGTGGAGGGGCTTGCCGAACGTCTGGCGTTCGCTGGAGTACTGAAGGGCGTGCTCGTAGGCTGCACGGGCAAGGCCCGTGGCATGAGCGGCGATGTTCGGTCGGCTCATGTCAAACGCCTTCATGGCGTTCATCCAACCGCCTGACTCTGAGCCACCGATGAGATGGTCGGCCGGCACGCGAACGTCATCGAACGTGATGGACCGCGTGTCGGAACATCGCTGCCCCATGTTGGTCTCTTTCTTGCCCAGTGAGAAGCCGGCCGCATCCTTTTCGACGACGAAACCCGACATGCCGCGGTACCCTGCGTCCGGGTCGGTCTTGGCGAGCACGAAGAAGAAGTCAGCGTGGCCGGCGCCTGTGATCCACATCTTTGAACCGTTGATGACGTATTCGTCGCCCTCACGAATGGCCGTGGTTTTGCAAGCAGCCACGTCGGAACCGGCGCCTGGTTCCGTGACGGCGTAGGAAGCAAGCGCCCCCTCTTCAGCAATCTTTCGTAGCCAGTGCTCTTTCTGCTCCTCGGTCGCCCCGGTGATGATGGGCGCGCTGGCCAAGGCCGTGGCGTAAGCTGCCGTAGCGAAACCAGGATCGCCCCAAGCGAGTTCTTCGTTGACCAAGACTTCCTCAAACGAACCTAGACCGGCCCCCCCATAAGCCTCCGGAATGTGGAGGTTGAGCAGGCCCATCTCGTGCGCTGCCTGGATGGTTTCTTTGGGGTAATGCGCCGTTTCATCCCAGTGTTCAGCATGGGGACGGATTTCGTCGCGAGCAAACTCGTTAGCGAGTTCCTTGAGCATGGCTTGCATCTCGTCGAGTTGGAAGTCCACCATGAACAGGCCAAGCATCGGTCCCTTAAGAGCGATTAGATGAGACGCTTCGCAGGTGGCCTCAGAGCACAAGGTAGCCGAGCCGTTCTGCTGCGAGCGCTGCCAAAAACAGAACGTAGATGAAAATCAACACCACGCCTTCCCATCGCTTGAATTCGTACTCGGAACGCATCATGAGCAGAGCGACACCGGTGCCGACAAAGGTGGCGGGGATGATGACATAAGCCGTGAGCGCAAAACTCGCCTCGGTCAACGCCAGCGGATAGACGACCGAAGCGAAACCGATGGAGAGGAGCGGGTCGGTGATGTTGGAGCCAATCAGGGTACCAATGGCGACGCCTTGACTGCGCTTGGCGGCCAAGAAGGCGATGGTGAGTTCAGGAAGCGACGTCCCAAGGCCAGACACGGTGGTGCCAATGACAGCGTGGGGGACGTTGAGGGCGTACGCCATGTCGCTGGCGACGTTGACCAAATGGTGTGCGGCGAAGAGGGCCAACAACAGACCGGAGGTGACCATGAAACCGTAGGCAGCGGTGGTGCGGTCCAACTTTCGTTCAACCTGTTCACCGCCGCTAAGTTCCTCTTCGAGAATCTCATCTCGGTGGGAAAGAAGCCAGTAGATGTAGGCGATGTAGAGGGACATCAAGATGGCGCCCTCGATTCGACTCAATCCATCGCCGGTGAACAAAAACACGGTCAAGAGACCGATCGAGGAGAACATGATCATCCCGTCCCGCTTCAGCCACGAAGGGCGAACCTTGACTCCACGGAAGGCAACGACCACACCCAAAATCAAGGTGATTTGAACCAAAATGGAGCCGTAGATGCCACCAATGGCGAGGTCGCCGATTTCTGGGTTGGTAGCGACATCGGCGGCTGCGGTGGAGGTGACCAGAATTTCGGGAAGCGAGGTGCCGATGGACACGATGGTCAACCCGATGACAACTTCGGGAAGGCCGGCACGGTAAGCGAGCCCTTTGGCTCCTTCGATGAAGAAGTCGGCGGATTTGATGAGGAGGGCGAGGGCCATCGCAAGCAGGACGAGCGAGACGTAGTTGTTGTTGATGCTCGAATCCTCAAGCAGCGTGTGGAGGGCCAAAATCCCGAGAAACAGAGCGCCGTTGAGCACAAGCGTGTTACTCATCAAAAGTTGGGGAATGCCCGTTGGGGAGGCAACAGCGTCGTCTCCCATGCGTCTTGGAACGACCCCCACTTCTTGACGGTTGCCACCGAATGCCACGGTGGTGATGAGTTCACAGAGCCTTTGAACCGAGTGGCGCTGGAATGTTTGTGAAGCGAGAGGCAACGGGAGAGTTCTTCGGCACTGCCCTCATGGTCGCTGTGGGCTGTGGCAGCGTGGCTTGGGGCGCCAGTCACGGGTTGGTGTCCCTGACCTTCGGGGCGGTGGTTACCCTCGCCATTTTCCTGTTCGGACCCTTGAGTGGTGCTCACATCAACCCCGCCGTCAGCGTGGCGTTTTGGAGGGATGGACAACTTGAGGGGCGCCTTCTGCCGACGTACATGGTCGCCCAATACCTTGGTGCGCTGACGGGAGCGAGTTTAGTGGCCGGTGCTGCACCCACCAACGTCATTCCGAGCCTTTCACTGGTGACCGGATTCTCGATTGAAATCGCCATCACCTGCGGGCTGATGGTGAGCATCCTGTACATCGTACAAAGGACGGATTCTCGCCCGATGGTGGCCGTTTGGGTCGGTGCAACCGTCGCCTTGTTGGCGCTGATGGCTGGCCCGCTCACGGGCGCCAGCATGAACCCGGCTCGCACCTTCGGTCCCAACGCCCTCAACGCCATGTGGGCCAGCCTGCCGTTTTACGTCGTCTCAACCACGCTGGGTGCGTGGTTGGCCGTTGATGTCAAGCACCGATTCTTTCCTGACACCGTCAAGCCTTGAACGAGGCACGAAGCATCTCGACCACGTGCTCGAGGGAAGGAATGGTGTGGTTCTCCAACGGCGGTGCAAACGGCACGGGTGTGTCCAGGGCACCGATGACGGTTGGAGCGGACTCGAGTTCGTAGAAGCACTCCTCCATGATTCGAGATTGCACGGTATGGCCGAGGCCGCCTGACCATTGACCTTCTTGCAGGACCACAAGGCGGCCCGTGCGCTGAACCGAAGCAACACACGTGGCTGAATCGAAAGGAATCAACGTCCGCAGGTCCACCACCTCAACTTCGATGTCTTCAGCAGCGAGAACTTCGGCGGCCTGCAAGGCGATGTGGACCATGGCGCCCCAGGTGACGAGGGTGATGTCTCGACCGCCGCGAATCACTTCGGCCCGCCCCAATTTGTAGGGTCGACCTTCGGTGATGTGCTGATTGACCGTGTCGGTGTCCACCTTCTGGTTGATGTTCATGCCCCACCCGGTCAAGCCGCCTCGCAAGCCGTAAAGGCCGATGTGTTCGAGCATCAAGACTGGATCGGGAAGTTGAGCGCCTTCCATGAGCAAGTCGTAGGCATCCTGCGGCGTTCCCGGGGCCATGACGACGAGTCCGGGATCGTTGGCAAACCAGGATTCGATCATGTTCGCGTGGAACGGACCTGAGCGGGTTCGTGCACCCAAGGGAATGCGAATGGTCATCGGGCAGTCTGCACCCCAACGCCAGCGAAGCATCGCTGCGTTGTTCACCAAAGCGTTGAATCCAAGGGCGGCGAACCCGCCAAACTGAATCTCAACCATGGGTTTCATGCCCGAGAGCGCGGCACCAACGCCGGTGTGAACAATCACGGCTTCGCACAGGGGCATGTCGATGAGTTTGTCCGTGTGTCCTGCGTTCTTCAGCGCCATGTTCATGCCAAACGCACCAGCAACTTCCATGTCCTCACCGATGAAGACGCAGTCTTCGCCGTGCATCGTGGCAATGTCAGCCATGGCCTGCTGGATGGCGCGAGCGTACGTCCAACCGCCCTTCTCGACATACTCCCAGGCCACTTGACCCACATCGAGCGGTGCGTCCGTGAGTTCGGAACGGCTTGTACCTGTGTAGCGGTTCAGGTGGTCGGCATGGGTGTCAGCATCGTGGAGCGTGGTGACACCCTTGGTGACAGTTTCAGGTTCTGGCCATTCCATCGCCAACAGCGATGCCTTGGCCTGCTCGACAGCGGCGGCTTCCTCCGCTTCCATGGCTTCAAGGTCGGCCTCGTCAACGCCCATGTCCAGCAACAACGAGCGATGTGTGGGAATCGGGTCTTTGGCCGCCCAATAGTCCAACAGCTCACGGTCGACATAGCCTGCTGGGGTGCCGCTGGGATTGCCGAGATAGAGATCGTCGTGGTGGTGAGCATGCCCACAACCACGCATCGTCTCAACGTGAATCAAGGTAGGGCCACCACCGGCCATCGAAAATTCTCGAGCCACGGCTGCGGAAGCGTGCCATGCTGCCGGGTCAGAGCCATCGATGGTCCATGCTGGAAAGCCCATGGCGGCTGCCTTGTCCGCCCACACCTCGACACCCGATTGCTTCGCAGGCGGCGTATCAAGGGCGATTTGGTTGTTCTGGAGAATGTAGGTGATGGGAAGACCGCGGGCGCCGGCGAGGTTCATGGCTTCCCAAAACTCCCCGGAGGAAGAAGCACCCTCGCCAATGCAGGCCACGTGAAATCGGTCGAGGGATTGACGCCATGCAGCGAAGGCCAGTCCGGTCATGGTCGCCGCGGCGATCGGCAACGGTGCGGTGGGCGGGAGCACCCCGACATGCCACGCACCAACGTGCAAATCTCGTCCACCGGCGTCGTCCCATCCGCCGTTTTGATTCGAACCGACCTTTCCAAGGTTGGCCGCCATCACGTCAAGCGATGTATCACCCATGGCCAAGCCAAGGCCAATATCACGAATCATGGGGGCGACGAGGTCGCCGTCGTAACCTTGGCCGGGGCGGGCGTCTCGTGGAGCGTCGGGCTGGCGTTCAAGCGCCGTGGCGACGGCAACCACGCCCTCCTGCCAGGTCGAACGGAAGCCTTTCCCGCCAAATCGGCCGCCATCAGGTGTCTCAACACCTTCGGTGAAGATCTCTTTCAAGGCCCCGTCAAGGCATCGCGTGCGGGTCATCATGCGTTGCCATTCCATACGGTGCGGCATGGAGACGGCCATGTAGTGGGCGAGCCTGCGCATCATCAGCCGCATGTCAACAAGGAAGTGAGAACGGCGCCGCTCAAGCATCATGGCCATGCTTCGGCGTGGAATCACCTCGTTTTCGAGATCCTCGCCGAGGGTGCTTTCCATCTGCTTCTTGAGGCCACGTTCAAGCGCGTCGATGAATCGCTCGGAGAAGGCATGCCAAGAGGCCCCCTCGAAGGTCTCGGGTTCGGCCCCGATGATGTGGTCCCAAATGTTCGCAACGAGGAACAAATGCGCATCATGTTGTTGAGCGAGGAAGGTGAGAACTTCGGCACGGGCGGCGTCTTTTGGCAGCGGTTGGAAAAATTCCAACGGTGCAGCAGGGCGCCAATTGAGGCCGAAGATTTCCGGAAGGTCGCCTTGTGACACGGTCGGTCCCCGGCTCTCCCAAGCGATGGTTGGTTTCAATCCTCTTCTTGGATGAATTGACATCAAGCCAGTGGTTCTTCACTGGTTTGTTTGCGTTTCTCGATTTCTGTCTGATAGCAATCATGCAGGATGTCTTGATTTCCGTACGTTAACATCAACGCCCCGAACGTCGGCAAACACAGGCAACCTAAGGCGATGGCCCACGACCCGAACACATCAAACATCGGGCCAACGACCAGCGGCCCGAGGATGGTGCCTGCAGCCCATGCCGCTCCAAACACGCCGAAGGCCAACCCTGGATTGCCCTCGCCGAGTGCTCGGTTGGTGGCGGTGTCGATCATGGGGAGCATGGGAATTTGAGCGGCGGCGATGAAAAACTGGAACGTGCCAAGCATGACAATCATCGCCATGACGGCCATCGTGCCCGTGAGTACCAACCCGACAAGGCCCACACCGAGGAGGGCGAGCGTGACGCAGCCCCACCCGATGAGCATGTAGCGGGTGGGGCCCCTTCGGTCAACCCAACGGCCCCAAATGACCGACCCTAACCCTTGCATCAAGACCATCACCAGCAAAACGCCCCCAATCTGTGCTGCACTCAACCCCAACGCATCGTCGAGGAAAAGTGGAACACCAGCCTCAAGAGCCCCGGTGGCCAGGGTCGTAATGGCCAACAAGACACCGACACGGAACAGAATTTTGTCGGAGAAAAAGACACCGATGGAAACGGTGGAACTGGTGTGTTCGTTCGCACCGCCGATGACCGCCGTTGATGTGGCCATCACCGGGCAAACCACCAGCGTGATGAGGGCGAGAACACCAAACGCAGAGGCTTCACCCCAGCTGAACAGCAACCCGCCGAGAACCGGTCCCAACAATCCGCCGATGGCCGCCATGCCGAGCAACTTGCCGGACTGTTCACCAAACCGCGTTGGCCAGAGGACGGAGGCCGAAGCCAAACCAGCCGTCATGATGGTGGCGCCAGAAGCCCCGTGCAGCATGCGAGCGGCCGCCAGCAACAAAAAGGGACGACCGACCAGTTCGTTGGTCGCCACGAGGTAAAGACCGCTGGAAAAGGTGAGCAACACCAGGCTCACCAGTATGGTCCGGCCAGCCCCAAATCGGTCGGTGATGCGACCCGTGAACGGCCCGAGGATCAGAAGCGGCACCGCCCAAAGCGAAACCAACATCGTGGCCTGCGTGGCGTTGAGTCCGAATTGTGATTGCCAGGACGGTAGGATAGGAACGATGAATGCATACCCGAGGAAGTTGACAAAAAAGGCAGCGAGCAACGCAGCAAAGGCTCGTCGGAGTTGCTGTTCACTGTGGAGGACGCTCACTCCTCTTCCTCCACATGAGGGAGGGCGTCCAACATGTCAGCGGCCAAGACACTGGCGTCTTCCACCTGCGTGAGGAGGGTCAAATCCGAAAGAGCCCCTGGTCGCTTCAAGGCCTGCATCAATTCCGTGAGGACTTCAGCCGTGAGCCGGGTCAGCGACAAGGTCTCCGGGTCGATGCCCACTTGCTCGTCTTGGTCAAGAAGGGCGACGTACTCGGGTTCCTCGTCAAGAATACCGTCCATCGCCGACTCAACGGTCTTTGCAATATCTTCGGCTTGCTTCTCGAGGATGTCCTCCATGGAGGAGCCAACCCCGGTTGAACCGATGCTTGGTGCCGCACCCTCACCCAGGGTTGCCCCTTTGTTGATGGTCTTGAAGGAAGGGACGGAGGTTGTTGTTGTCGGCGAAGCCCCTTCATCTTCGTTCGCACCCTGAGGCGGCGCTCCAGCCGGCGGAGAAGCAGTCCCCTCCTCAACGGCCGCCCCCTCTGCGCCCACCAACCTGTTCAATGCCAACCGCACCATGGTGGTCATGGCGTCTGCTGAAAGCGCATTTTCTTGGTCTTCCTCGACACCCATCTCTTCACGAATGGAACGAACAAAGTCATCGTCAATGTTACCTGCCTCCACCAATCGTCGCAACATGGGCAGCGCCCACTGACTATCGTTCATCGTCATGGACACATCAAAGCGTTGACCTCCCCCAAAGCCCCCGCCTTGAGGCGCCGAGACATCCGCCGGTGGGGGAACGAATTGCTTGGCTGCATGGCGCCCGACCTGGCCGATGAGCTGGTTCATGTCCACCGGCTTTCCGATGACTTCCGCCACACCTGCCATGGCTGCAGATGAGAGAAAATCCGGTGCCGTGGTTCGTGAAAGCAGGACGGTTCGTGTTCCGGTACGAAATCGCGGTTGACTCGAGAGGTTCTGACAGACATCCAACGCACTGCCTTGAGACCATTCACCTTCCATCAACAGCACGTCAGGAAGGACGGCACTCGCCGTGGCTTCGGTTTGAGCGAGGGTGCTGAGTCGCGTGACATCGTATCCCTCTCGCTCAAAGGTGTTCGCCAACAGGTTTCGGCGACCCTCGTTTTCGTCGGCGATGATGATGCTGGCCACGTTCATCCCCTCCGTACATTAAGCAAGGCCACGGCGGCTTTGAACCTCACCCTGAAAGCAAGAGATGAGACCGGCGTTTGGATGAGGTCAATTCGGCCCCACTCAACGAACGATCTCGTCCGGAGCCGCCGCCATCCACCCTAAAATGCCACCATCAAGGTTGTACAGGCGGTCAGCAGCGACGCCGAGTTTGATGAGTTCGATGGCAGCCAGTTGGGAGCGCATACCGCTCTTGCAGTGGATGACGATGTCGCCTTCCTCGGGTAAGGACGGGAGCGCACTCACCATCTCGGTGTGGGGTGCGTGAAGGTTGCAAGTGCTCACACTGACCTCAGCGTGTTCGGCGGCCGAACGGACATCAAAGATGAATGGGGCCCATCCTTCGCCCCGGCGCTGGAGAAATTCGGTCATTGAGATGTGGTGAAACATACCACCTTGGCCATCCTCCACGGATTTTTGTTCTTCCGGCGCCGCCTTCCCATCTGACGGCACGAGGCACCAATCGTCGTCGGAGAGCATCGCCGCTGCTTCGGAGAGGTCAGAAACCGGCATTCGGGTAGGATCTGCTGCAAACGAAAGCTTGTCGAAATCCATGGTTTTCGCATCGTACAGAAGCAATGTTCCCGACAGCGATGGCGGCATGCCCAGCAGCACTTTGAGCGCCTCTGTGGCCTGGAGCACACCGATCAAACCCGGGAGAACGCCCAAAACGCCGGCCTCAGCACAGGACGGGACGGCCGCTGCGGGCGGTGCTTCTGGAAACAAGTCCCGGTAGCATGGCCCGTTCTGGAAATTGAACAGCGACACCTGACCCTCAAACCTGAACACGGAACCGTACACCCACGGCAGCCCGAGAAGTGAGCAGGCATCATCGACCAAGTATCGGGTCGGGAGGTTATCGGTGCCGTCAATGATTACATCCCAACCCTCGAAGCGCTCCAAGATGTTCGTGGGGTTGAGCCGCTCGTGGAACACCTCAACCGCCACGTTGGGGTCGATGGCGTTGAGGGCCGCTTTGGCTGAGTGCACTTTTGGCGTGCCAACATCTGATGTGGCGTGGATGACTTGGCGTTGGAGGTTGCTCAATTCCACAGCGTCGTTGTCGATGAGACCGATTCGCCCGACACCGGCTGCAGCCAGGTAGAGGGCGGCAGGTGAGCCCAAGCCGCCGGCACCGATGATGAGGACGCTGGACTGGCCGAGGCGTCGTTGGCCCTCGATACCAACATCGGGGAGGCTGAGGTGCCGAGCGTGGCGGGCGGCATCAACCATGACAGGGCGACATCCCTGCCCCACATCAAGGAAGCGGCGTCAATGGACGTTCTCTTCGAGCCACTTCTCGACATCGATGGCAGCCGAGCAACCCATGCCGGCAGCCGTGATGGCTTGCTTGTAGCGGGTGTCGACGACGTCGCCTGCTGCAAACACGCCGGGAACCGACGTCATGGTGTGCGCCTTGTGAATGATGTAGCCGTTCTCATCGGTTTCGACTTGGCCACCCAAGAAATTCGTGATGGGCGTGTGGCCAATGGCGATGAAGGCACCCGTGGCCTCGATGGTCTCGGTGCTGCCGTCCTGCGTGTTTTCAAGCACGGCCCCGGAGAGGCCTTTGTCATCGGAGAGCCACTCCTTGATTTGGCGGAAGGTTTTGATCTCAATTTTGGGATTGTTGGCCGCTCGCTCGTACATGATGGTGGACGCTTTGAACACGTCCCGACGGTGAATGAGGGTCACCTTGCTGGCAAATCGGGTCAGGAACGTGGCCTCTTCGCAAGCAGAGTCACCGCCACCGATGACGAGCACGTGCTCGTCGCGGAAGAACGCCCCATCACAGGTGGCGCAGGTCGAGATGCCGCGACCCTTCTGCTCGGCTTCTCCCGGTGCGTCAAGCCAGAGGGATTCTGCCCCGGTGCAGACAATGATGGAGTGCGTCAGGAAGGTTTCGCCTTCAACCGTGACCTTGAACGGGCGTTCGCTAAGGTCAACCTCGTCGACGTTTCGGTCTTCGACTTCAAGACCAAACCGCTCTGCTTGCTCTCGAAGCTGCATCATCATCTCAGGTCCTCCGATACCCTCGGGGTAGCCAGGGAAGTTCTCGATGTCGCTGGTCAGCATGAGCTGTCCACCCGACATGTAGCCGGCGAACATGAGCGGATTGAGCATGGCGCGGCCCGCATAAAGCCCAGCGGTGTAGCCTGCAGGTCCTGAACCGATGATGATGACGTTTCGCACTTCAGACATGTAACTCACTGACGATTGGGAGCGAACGGGGGTGTTTGAAGATTCGCCCACAAGCCCCAAGTGGAGCCAAAAGATAGAGAAGCACCGGCAAGAAGCCCCGGCATGGTGAATCAACTCGCCGCCGCCGTTGGCATGGGCGTTTACGTGATGGCGGTGTTGTACGCTACGAAAATCCCCTACACCATGATGGTGAATCGGGGCATGGAGCACATCCGAGCGGTGTATTACAACCGAAAAATCGTCCACATGTTTGCGGGTGGTGTTGGCTCCCTCAGTGTCCCCTTCTTATTCACCGATGTATGGTACCCGATGGTATCGGGAATGCTGCTGACCGCCCTTCTGTTTGCCTCCCACCGTGCAGGCATCGTTATGCATTGGTTCCAAACCGAACAAAACCAAAACGATGTCAAATTCGGGCTGATGTGGTGGACGTCCATCACGCTGATTTGGTGGCTGGTGGGGGACCCATGGTTGGCCATTGTTCCCTCGTTGTTCATGGCGTTTGGCGATGGAGTGACCGGTGTGGTGAGAAACGCCGTCGTGCGCAAGCGGTCGAAAAGTCCCATTGGGAACGTGTTCATGTTCATCGTCAGTGCACCGCTCGGTTGGTTCGCCGCCGGTGCAGGCGACCCCAGCCTTCCCGTTTGGGGTCTCATCGCCGCCACGGTGGCCACTTTTGTTGAGCGCTACGAGTACGGACCCATCGACGACAACATCCTGATCACGGTGTGTGCAACGGCCGTGTTGTTGCTGGGTGTCCAGCTTGGACCAATTCTATAGAACGAGTGAATGGGCGTGCCGACGGGTGTCGGCTTGTGTTTACTGACCGATGAGTTGGTAGTCATCGCTCAGTGGCGTGGCCCCGGTCTCGACGTGGACGATCTTCCCGTCTTGGAACCGGTAGAACGCCAAGACGGCCTCGGAGGTGGAACCGTTGGCGAAGTGGGCGATGGAGTGACCAACACCGACCTCGTCGTTCTCAAACAGTATACGATGGGATTCGGTGCGAACAGCACCGGTGCCGGCAAAGGCCATGATGTCGCCTTTGGTCATCACGGCACCACCAACATGAGGGTAGAATTTGCAGTCATCGTGGATCACGGCGTCCAACTGTTCTTTGTCTCCGGATTCGAAGGCTGCTTCGTACGTTGCAAGGATGCTCATGGCTCCCGCTCAACCTCGTAGCACATAACCACTTCCTCCCCAATCGATGCAGCAGAATGAGGTGCAGGAACCTTTGAGGCCCGGTGGCCCAAACCCTGCCCATGAGGATTCACTGTTTGGGCGGAGGACTGGTCGGCTCGTTCGTTGTACGAAACCTTCACGAAGCCGGATTGGATGTTCATCTCTACGATGTTGTACCTCGCGAAACGCCAGCTTCGTTCCATCTTGGAGACGCTCTGGCAGCCGATCACCGACAAGCCGATTTCATTGTCAACATGGTTCCAGGCTCCATCGGACACAAGGTGCTGAAAGCCCTGCACGCTGACGGCCACCGTATCGTTGACCTCTCGTTCAGTGAGACCACGCCCGATGCCCTTCCCGATGGTCCCGGCGTGGTGCTCTGGGACGTCGGTATTGCACCAGGACTGTCAAACATGCTCGTGGCCCTCGCCCAGCGTGAGTTCGGTCATCTCGACGAAGTGACCATCAAAGTGGGTGGGAATCCAGCGGAACCCGACGATGAATGGTCCTACATGGCACCGTTCTCACCTCACGACGTCATTGCTGAGTACACGCGCCCCGCTCGTATTGTGCGGAGCGGAAGCATGACCGTGGTGCCGGCCATGGATGGCCTTCACACCATTGACGCCAACGGACGGACCATGGAGGCCTTCCTGACCGACGGCTTGCGTTCGCTGATTAAGATACCAACCACATCCATGGGAGAATACACCGTGCGTTGGCCAGGCCACATTCAGCGCTATCAAGCAACGGACTTGAACCCCGATGAACTGGTGGAGGCGTGGCATTACGACGCACAGCGTCCCGAATTTACGTGGATGGAAGTGGCAGTTGAGGCGGCCGGGCAAAAGCGGGTGTGGACGGTTGAAGACCACGGGAAAAACGGTGACTCCAGCATGGCAAGAACCACCGGCTTGGTGACCGTTGCCTGCGTCTTGGCATGGACACAACATAACCTGTTTGCAGATGGCATTCACCCCCCTGAGGAATTGCCGACAGAAGTAATCCACAGTGTTATCGAACATCTTCGAAACGAAGGAGTTTCCATTTCGATGTCCGAATAAGGTTTGAACCTCTCAGATTCATACATCAATCTTCATTGCCGTGAACAAATAAAAATACATGGCCCTTGTTTTGATTTTATGCAACCCCAAGCAATGGGCACCGTGATGCCCACACAACCCATGGCATCAGACAAAGACTGGATCATCACCCTGGTCCTCAGCATTCTGGTTGGCACCCTTGGCATCGACAGATTCTACACCGGATCGATTGTACTTGGGATTTTGAAACTCATCACCTTTGGTGGGCTCGGGTTATGGTGGCTCATCGACCTCATCATGCTCGTGACCGGAAACTACCGGGACGGAAACGGGCTGCCCATCATGACAAAGTGAAGTCAAACGAAGCCTTATTGGGGGCTCATAGTGGCAACGGCCTTGGGTTCGGTGAGACAAGGTTTCCTGCGGCTGATTGAACTCTCGCTGTACGGGCACGGCGTGTTGCATTTTATCGAATTGGGTTTTGCCCTCTACGAAGCAGCCTACATCACGGCCAGCATCGCCGGTTTTGGAGCATTGACCATGGTGTTGGGTGCTGTATTCCTTGGTCATACCCATCAGCATCGGTTGGCTCCTTCGCCCGAGTGACCAGCGAATCAACCATTGGCAACCATCGGCTTGGCTGCATGATGGATCCTTGCAGAAGCAACGTCAGGACTCGGAACAGCTCTGCAGTCTCGAAGGGTGGGACGGGCACGACTTGCAATACTTCTTTTTCCGCTCGTGTTTTCCACAACAACTGGATTTCACTTTGCGTTTCGATTTTTTGCAAGGGGTTGCGCACGAGGAACTGCAATGGTTTTCGACAATCTCAATCACCGAGAGTGATGAGTTGAACACGTTGTCCACTTGTTGCCCGCAGTAGGGGCACGCAATCCAGCCAGTTTGCATCGTCATTTCGCAACCGTTGCACATGTTCATGCGGCCACCACATGCAGCTAATTTCGGCCACCCTAAATAGTTTCGTAGCCCCTAAAAATGGGATCTTTCACCCAACGTTTCGGCGTACGCAAGCCCCAGAAACCTCTTTTTTCGTTGAGCTGGAACACCATCAATGCCACGAATGCAAAACATGCTTGGGCCACTGCGAAGAGAATATTCCACGTCAATGAAAACACCAAACGCGGGTAGATTGGTGTGTAAGCGTACAAGGCAAGGCAACCAAACACGATGAGGCCCTGAGCAAGCATGTAAGGCCGAAGATCGATGCCTAGTTTGAGGAGTTGGTGCATCAACGCCACGGACGCTGAGATGATTGGACTGACCACCATACCTGCCATCCACAACGTGCTGGGTTGGTCACCGCCAGCGAAATAACCACCCTGCACCTTCACAGCCCCCGGGTCCAGTTCTCTTGGGTGGGGGCACATGCCCTCGTAGCAAAATTGCACCCCGTTCACTTGACCCAGCAAGGTCCACCATAGGATCCAAACGACCCACGGAAACATCGCTATCGCCACGGTCGCACGGGGGTGGATGGACCATACAATGTCGGACCCACGCTGGAGGTTGATGTGTTCCACCACCGTTGGAAGACACATCAGCAATGCAAGACTTGCAACGGCGACCCATGGGCCCCACGACACCATCAAATGAAGGCCAAGAGCGAGGTGAAGGTAGAATCGACTGCGGTTCGACTCACCGGAGCGGTGAGACCAAGCGAGTACGTACAGGACGAAGACAATGGCCAGCACGGTGCGCTGAACCCATGTCCATTCAGACAGCGAGAGCAACCAAGACACCATCAACACACCAAAACAAGCCGTGCCGGAGTTACCGAACTGATCATGTTCTGAGAACGTAGCATACAACGTGGAAAAAGCGACGAAGATCAACATCACCACAACGATGCTCCCGCCATTTGTCGGCGTGAGGTTCACCAAATCGAGAAGATGATGAGTACCTGCAATGCGGCGATGAACATAGGACAAACCAAGCACCAACAACGTCCACATCGTCCACATTGAGGTGCGCTCCTGTCGGGATAGCGCACGAGTTTTTGGGTCCAATACCAATCCGGTGAGGAGCATGAACATCGGAATCAATGCATACCAGAGGCGCAATGACCCCAACAACAGGGAACACAGGACAGCAAGTGAATAGATCAATTTCGAAGAAGGAGCATTGGTTTTAGCCTCACCCGTCATGCATGTAGTGGACCAAAAGCCCACCCAGAAGATTAACATCAGCAGCAAGCCACGGGAAAGGTCGCCCACCAACAACGACAACGACAATGCGAGCAACAGCCACGGGGTGGGTTTGAACAAAACCAATGAACGGTGCAATTGCAACGTTGGCACCCGTCCAAACGAAGTTGAGATGAGCCAAACAACACTTGCGGCCCCGATAGCTCGTGGGATCATGGCTGAATAAGATAAGTTAGCGTGAAACCACACCGAAGCAACGACGACACCACCCAGAATTGCGAGGTACTGTTGTTCCTTCTTGTTCGGTTGCTTGCGGCCCTGCAGCACAGCATATGCCAACGAGAATGCCGAAACAAGGACGCCGGTTGAGATCAAGACATCAACGGTTCGGATGGAAACTGGGTCGCTTGCGATGCCGCTCCAATCGACGGATGATGTCTCAAAAATTGGTTCGTCGTCAGGATGGAAGAACAAATGCCGCTTAAGGGCGGCTTCCCAGTTCCAAACCTCAACTGCGCTGCGTTCGCCGCTTGGGATGTCGAGAATTTCCAGGGGAACTCGCCCGTTCACCTGCGTGGGGAAATCCAGACCCAGTTCAAACAACATCAGTGCTGCAAGATCCAGCTGATTCGCATCTGCGCGGGCATCGGGAACAATCCCTGGCCCCGATACCAACGCCAGCACGTTGCGTGTGTCCGCCTCCGCTGAACCGTGAGAACCCGAGGCCGTCATCCCGTGGTCTGCGGTGACGACCACCGTCCAATTTGAAGGGACAAATCTCAACAGGCTGGACAGTTGTTGGTCCATGTCAAGCATTTTGTTCCGGTATTCTTCGGAAACCGTTCCCCATTTGTGGCCTACTTTGTCGGGTCCTGAAAAATGAGCAGCGACCACGTTATGACGGGAGTCTAACAACCAGCGTTCAAGGAGTTCAGCCGTCGCTTCATCCCCTTCGTAGTAATCGGCATGCCCCTCAAAGGTGTTGACAAACTCAATGTCTGGATGGCTACCGTACATGTTCCCCATCACATAGCTCCCAATCATTCCCACCGAGTATCGTTCGGAATCCGCCGCCAACAGCCAAGGATCCATGCCTCCGGGATGTTCCATGTTGAAATTCTTCAACCCGTCAATGGGGGCATTTGGCACACCCGTCATCATTTCACGGACGCATGTTGCTGAAAGCGTCAGTGGACCGGTTGTGACTGACAAGACTGCTTGCTCGTTCAACCTTTCAACCAGTTTCGGCATCATTGAAGGGTCCCGCATGATGTTTTCTCCCACGCCATCCAACACCACCAACAGGTACCCCTCTGGTCGGACTTCCAGACTTGTTGGAAAAGAGACCAAACCTTCGGGTTGTTCCGGCTCGAGCAGGACATAAGGTGCGGTAATGGATAACGGAGCGAGGGTCAGGAGCAACAGGACGAGGAGCCAACCTCGTAGACCGATGTTCACCGTGGCCATTTGATTCACCTTCCCCGTTTGGACAACCCAAGGACTGACCGTTCATCGAAATCGCCGAACGGTGGGCCCCCTTTCAGTTTAGGGCAGACGAAATATCATATATGGGCTTCGGGTCCGTTGGTTTAGGAGATACGAAATGACGCGCCAAATGACTGCCACAATCTTGATTGTCACCTTGCTTGCAGCCACCGTTCCAGGGTGCTTGTTCACAACGGAAACCAGCTACTCTACCTGCTCAGATGACGATAATTGTCTGAAAATCGCCTTTGAAGTGAAAGAAGAATACCAAAACATCGATGAAAACCCGCAGAAACTTGCCGACCGTCTCGGCGAGTTGATGGGCCAAGAAGTTGAAATCTACCCCGTCAACAGCCAAGCAGCGACCATTGAAGCACTTCGGTTTGGAAACGCCGACATCGGCTTCCTCGACGGCGGTGCCGCCTGGTTGAGTTGGCAAGAATACGGCCTTCAGGTCGCTGCCGCCGAACAGAAGGGCGACGGTCGCGCCTACTACAACGCCATTGCATGGGTTCACATCGATTCTGACATGGCGCAAGCTGACCTTGACGACGACCCAGCAACCGATCCACTCGCCTTGATGGAGGGGAAAATTTCCTGCCACACCTCAGCATTGGGTAGTTCCGGCATGCTCCTACCAATGGGGTACTTGATCAACAACGGCTACGTTGATGTTGTGGGTGACCCCGATGAAATTGATTCCCTTCATGCAACTGTCACCAACCACTTCTCTGCCGACTCCAGCATCCCCGACAGCGGCACCCCCTACTATCGCTACATCGGTTCCCTGCGTTGCCTTGCAGAACATGCACTCGGTGATGCAACCGATTACATCTCGTTCGCAAAGGACCCAACCGTCCCCGATTATTGCGGGGAGGACCCAGAATCATGGTGCTTTGAAGGTGATTTCACGCAGACCAGCGACTTCCACCCCATCATGGCCCCTGAAGGCTTTGGAAGGGCCCCCAGCCACCCGGTGATGTACAACCCCGATGTGTTTACACCAGAGGAAGTGCAATCCTTGCGGGATGCCTTTACCACCATGAACGGCAACGATGCAGATTTGACCATCCTCGATGACGTGCTGAGCACACCAGGAATGACCATCATTGGGACGGAAGACCACCTTGGTGGATACGGAGACTCGATCGAGGACGTACCCGGCATCGTGGCCTATTTCGGTGAGAAGGTCAACAAAGTGAAGGTCGCTTCATCCGATGACGGCATTCCCTTGTTCGTACCCCTCTTGGTCATCGGCGCCATCGGGGCAGTGATTTACGTGGTAAAGAATCGAAAGGATGAACCCAAACTTCCTGTGAACCAAGCGCCCTCATCTGAGGAGTAATCATCGATGAAACGACCCCGAGTGCTTGCTGTATTGATGGCGACGGCCATGGTCTGCTGCACCCTCGCTGGATGCCTCAATGCTGAGGAGCCAGACGAGCGACCGGGGTTTGAGTGGGAAAATCGAAGTCAGCCAGATTGCAACCCGGTGGACATCAACATCACCTGCAAAGAGTACCTCAGCGGACTTACAACCCCAACGAATGCACTGCATCATCCGACGGAAGACGAAATTTGGATTTCCGATTTGGACGGTCGAATCGTGGCGTTCAACGGCCAAAACACCCGTGAGGTTGGCAACATCAGTGAACTGATTTCAAACTGCCATACTGAGGCCGGCCTTCTGGGCTTCACGTTCGTGTCTGATTACACGATGAACCCTCAGGTTTTGTTCACCTACATCGGCACAGCGAACTGTGAAACCAAGGAAGTGACCAACCTCTTCCTTGCAGTTGGCGATGTGGTCAATGGGAGCCTCGAGCCCACATCCATCCAAACGCTCAGAGAAATAGAGCAACCGTACCGCAACCACAACGGTGGGCACCTTCTTGGCCTCGGCAACCGGTCCTACCTCTGGGGTGTTGGTGACGGCGGAGGATCCAACGACCCCCTCAATCACGGGCAAAACACAACGTCGCCGCTCGGAACCATCCAACACTTCCATTATTCCAACGGCACGATGGCCCCCCTGCACAACACCACAGGCACTGTGCAGGATTACACACTCCATCGAGGCCTCCGCAACCCGTGGAAGTTTGACGTCGACCCGCAAGGGCGTTTGTGGATTGCCGATGTAGGCCAGAACTGCTTCGAGGAGATAAGCATGGTTCCCGTGCTTCAACCGAGTAATTTTGGTTGGTCTGACCGAGAGGGAAACCGAGAATTCACCGATCCCGACGATTGCAGCAAACCTGCGACCGACCCGCCCGAAGGGATGACAGACCCTGTGCTCGTGTACACACATGAAGAGGGGCGGTGCTCAATTACCGGTGGGATGTACACGGATTATGGGCCCGAAGCTTGGCGAAACGGCTTCATTTACGGCGACTTCTGCAGCGGAGACATTTGGCTCGCTTCACCCTCTGAAAACGGAACAGCACAGACCCAGCATCTCGTGGACACCGACAACCTGCTCGTAGGGTTTGGGCAAGGACTGGAAGGTGAATTGCTCATCTTTACGTGGGGTGGGACGATTTTCGAACTGGACGTTCACTCGCCTTGATGGCAGAAGAACATCACCTGTCAAGCACAGCAGTGATCGCAGCACGGGCGTGCGGCTCCAAACGCGGTTCGATGTGCTTGGGTTTGGCACCTGGTCCAATGATGCCGAGGCCAATGGGCTTGTCGTGCTTGAGTTGGAGATCAAGGATGGTTTTGATGACGGCTTGACCCATGGCGAGTCCGTGTTGCGTTTCGCCCTTCTCGATGATACCGAGGCAGGCCGCTGCATCGTGAGAGATGAGGAGGCGGTCGAGTGCCAGTGGGACTTCCATTGAACCCGGCACCCAGACGACATCGCCAATCGTGAGCCCGTGCTGTTCCGCTTCATCCGTGGCAAAGGCCAGCATCCGCTCAACCTCGTCCCGGTGGAACGAACCGCACACCAATCCAACTCGCTTGCTCATGCGTGGCCCTCCGGGTTCTCCTGTTTCATTATTCGTTCCACCGTCGCCACGATGGTTTGGGTCATGGCGTCGATTTCGATGTTGACCTGTTCACCTTCCTGAAGGGTCCCGAAGGTGGTCAAGCGAAGCGTTTCTGGAATGAGATGGATGTGAAATCGGTTGCCCTCAACGGCACCGATGGTCAACGAAGCCCCGTTGAGGCCGATGTAGCCCTTTTCGTGAATGTACTTCATCATCGTAGCAGGGGCTTCCACCGTGAAGTCGAACCCCTCGCCGACCTCCGTCCGTCGGGTCAACTGACCCAAGCCCATGATGTGGCCGGACAGCAAATGGCCGCCGATCTCGTCGCCCATTTTGAGCGAGCGTTCGACGTTGACATCGTCACCTTCTTGCACGCTGGAAAGGTTGGTGCGTTCGAGGGTCTCGTTGATCACGTCAAACCAGACACGGTCGCCATCCATTTCGGTCGCCGTTAAGCAAACGCCGTTGACGGCCACGCTCGCACCGCGCTCCAATCCAGCGGTGTTGGGCAGGTCAATGGCAAAGGTCCACACTGCTTCGCCCTTTTCTATAGAATGGACGTTAGCCAATCCTTGGACGATGCCTGTGAACATGTTCATGCCCCCTTTTTCTCAGCACGTTCGAGGATGCGTGCGATGATTTTTCGAGTCCCGTCCAGGTCGTCGCTCAGGCCCTCAACACGAACCACCTCGATGTCGTCGTGGCCTCGCTCGTGCAGTGCTTTGCGAATGTTGTCCTCTGCGTGCTCCTGATCGTACCCAAGTGCGATCACGTTTGGTTGAATGTGAGGAAGAATGTCGAAGATGGGCACCTCCGGGGGGTTGCCGACCACGACCTCGTCCACGGGTTTGAGGCCAGCCACCATACGCCTGCGCAAATCCTGGTTGGTGACCGGTTCGTGTTTTCGCTTGCGCACCGTGTCATCATGTGCCACGACCACGGTGAGATGGTCGCCCAACGATTTGGCCTGTTCGAGGTAGTGGAGATGGCCTGCATGGAGCAGGTCAAAGACACCAACGGCAAGGATGCGCTTCATTGGACCACCGAGTTTGGGTTGGGCTGTTGCTTCATGAGGATGACGGTCCCGTTCAAAGGCCCAGAGCGGCGATCACATCCGCGCCTTCGAGGAACGGAATGTTGTTCGCCGCTGCCCATGCCCGAGCATCGGCCACGGATAGGGCAAGGTCGCCGTCGGGTTGAAGCATCTCCGCTCCGATGACCACCGGCGCCGTTCCAGCGAGGCGTGCGAGGCCAACGGCGAGTTCGGTGTGGCCTTGGCGAACGCCGAGACCGCCTTTCGCCTCACGGCATACAGGGATGTGGCCGGGGGTTCGGAACTCCTCTCCGAGGCGCTTCATGGCCAGCTCACCCGACTCGCCAGCCTCCAAACAAGCGGTTGCTAACTCAGCAAATCTCCGGGTGGTCAACGCTCGGTCGTGGTCGGTGATGCCGGTGTAGGTGTCTCGGTGGTTCAGTGAGAGGGTGAAGGCTGAGCGTGCATCGTAGCGAAGGTCATTGGTGATCAAGTGGGAAAGCACCGGGTTTCGCTCAACGGCGTCCTCGGTGGTGTGCAGGTCTTGGAGGAACGGTAAGCCGAAACATTCGCCAACCTCATCGCCGATGGCCAAGAACAGAAGCCCGCCGCAGTCCTGGCGAAGTTGACGCATCGTGGCTGGAACAGCGGAGGCACCGGGAAAGAGCAGGTCGGTTTCCCCCTCACGCTTTTCTGAATCGAACAAGCAGACGGGTTGGCCCGATTGAAACGCTGCGATGGCGCGCTGGACGTGGGGCTCCATGGGTTGCGCTTCGGACTCACCTTCATGAAGAGTCGTATGCTTTCAGTCTCGAAAACGACCCGGCATGGCTGATTCAGCGGACAGCCAACAGAAAGGGATTATCATGTGATGGCCCTTGGGTCTATTTCGGGGGAGGGGAACAGATGGCAGTCAAACTTGGTCCAGCAGGCGTCCCACTCTCTTGCAAAGGCCGCACCATCGTCGAAGGGATGGACGACATCATTTCCCTCGGTCTTGAAACCATGGAAGTTCAAACCGTTCGAATGGTCGCTCCCCAACACTTCGAGCAGTACTGGCAAGCCGGTGTGCTCGCCAACAAGACCGACTTTGAGATGAACATCCACGGCCCGTACTATTCCGAACTCCTTGGAGGGAAGGTCGAACGTGGACGTTCCCTTGCAAAAATCGAAGCGACCCTCCAGGCAGCACGTACCATCAACGCTCGCCACATTACCCTGCACACCGGCCACTACGGTGATTTTGGTCGTGGCCAGGCTGCCAACCAACAGGTTGCCAACGTCTTCTCGGGGATCGTCGACCGCGTGCACGAAATCTGGCACGACGATGAGGATGAATTCCCCGTGTTCCCTTGGATCAAAAACGGAACGCCCTCCAAGATTGGCGTTGAAACCTCTGGCCGACAGGAACTCTGGGGCAGTCTCGAGGAAGTGCTTGAGGTGGTCAACCACGTTGAAGGCACCATCCCCGTGCTCAACATCGCCCACATCCACGCTCGCGGCCACGGCCAGATGCGAACGTCGGAAGATTACGGCGAACTGTTCGACATGGTGAGGGAAAGCATCGGTACGAAGGAATTCTACTGCCACTTCTCGGGGGTTGAACACCGAACCGGGAACGCCATGCACTACACCCAAATCAAGAAGTCTGACCTGAATTTTGAGCCGCTGGCTGAATTCATCGTAGAAGACGGCGGATGGCTTGACATCACCCTGATCTCGGACTCCCCCTTGCTCGAGCACGACGCCATGTACATGATGCAGAACATCGAAAAATCCCGACACAAGCAACTCGAGCGCAAAGCCCGAGAAGACCGACGGCGAGCCCTTTCGTTGCAAACGGGCAAGAGCGAGGAAGAACTCCGGACCAAGGAGTCACAAATCGCTGCCGCCCGTGGCACCACCGCATCGGCAGCAGCAACGCCTGCCGAACCTGAAGCAGCGCCTGCGCCAAAGGAAGAGCCGGCTGCCAAGCCTGCCAAGGCCCCCAAGAAAGAGACCAAGGTTGAGGAGAAGGCCGAAGACGACGTCTTTGATTTCGATGAGGAAGACGACGATTTGTTCTGAGTGGCCCGTTTGGCTCACCCGTCAAATCCCTCTTTTCCACGGTGGTCGTGCCCGAAATGGTATAAACACCCGAAGAGGCGACTTTGACGATTGACATGGCACACATCGCTGTTTTGGGATTGGGAAACTGGGGGACAGCCATCGCACGACTGTGGCTGTTGGAAGGGCACAAGGTGACGGGTTGGACCATCGAGCAGGAAGTGTACGAGTCCATCACCATGAACGAGACGAACGAAAAGTACCTGCCACATCACCCTGTTCCCGGCCTTGACGCCACGATGCATCTTGCTGAAGCCGTGGAGGGTGCTGAAATTGTCGTCCTCGCCGTGCCTTCATCGGTGATTCTTGACGTCATGGAAGACGTGCTTCCTCATCTCCAACCGGGCCACGTGTTGCTCGACCTGGCCAAGGGACTCGCCCCTGGCAAGCGACTCATTTCCGAAGCCATCCACACCCGCCTCAAAGAGGAAGGGAAGAACAACCCCTTGGCCGTCTTGACGGGCCCGACCATTGCGCCCGAAGCCGCCGGTGGTGTCATGACCACGGCGTTGGTAGCGAGCGAAGATCAGGCCATCGCACAGCGTCTCGCCCAAACCCTTAGCACACCCAGCTTCATCCTCCATCCGGCCAGCGATCCGGTCGGCGCTGAATTATGGGGCGCCTACAAGAACGTCGTCGCCCTGGCCTGTGGCCTCGTTGATGGACTCAAGCAGGTCGGTGACTTGGGCGGTGACAACCTCAAGGCCGCCATCTTCATGTCAGGCTTCAAGGAAGGTTGCCTGCTCTTGGCCGAATTGGGTGCGAGAGCCGAAGTGGCCTTTGGCCCTGCTGGACTTGGCGACATGTATGTCACGGCGACCTCGCCTCACGGTCGAAACCGGTCGATGGGTGAAAAACTTGGCACCGGCCGAACCCTCGACCAAGCACTGGAGGAGATGCACATGGTCGCTGAAGGTGTTCGTGCGACGCGAATGTTTGTCGAACGAGCGGAGGATGCTGGACTCAACATCCCGTTCACCAAAGCCCTGAACACCCTGCTTAACGGCGACATCGACGCCGAAGAATGCTGCCGCCGTATGGTGGCGCTTGGATGATGGCCATCGGTGACATTTTGAGGCGAGCGCCCGTGCTCAAGGCATGGCCGACGAGTTAACGGAGTTTGAAGGCAAACTGCTGAAGTGGCTCATCAAGAGCGATTTCCACATTCAACCGTGGTCCACCAAGGACGCTGCCAAGGCGTTCAAGGTCTCGGAAGATGAGGTGTACGACGCCGTTGCCGCCCTCTCCAAGAAAGCCGCCGACCAGATCCAAATTTTCTACAAGGACGGCGCTGTTCACATCGCCGCCGATTGAACTACTCCGGTGTCTCAACCGAAGATTGGTCTTCGGCTTTCCGTAGAAGCATGTTCATCCAAGTTGGACGTCGCACGTCCCCCTGTTCGTTGACAAACGAGCGAGCGAAGAACGAGATCAAATCAATGAGAATAACAACCACGAAAATCAGTATCAACAGTGCAAAGACCTTGTCGTACTGCAGAAATTTGAGGTAGTTGTTGATGTGGTAGCCAATACCACCAGCCCCAACAATACCGATGACGGTACCGTGGCGTACGTTGTATTCAAACATGAAAATTAACTGACTTAGGAGATGATTACTGTT